>Ga0302263_10000573_pt1 | contig 14156 bp, 17 predicted proteins | sample II_Fen_N1_4_FD_194564 | JGI IMG/M metagenome (GOLD analysis project Ga0302263, IMG submission 194564) | Peat permafrost microbial communities from Stordalen Mire near Abisko, Sweden - II_Fen_N1_4 | ecosystem: Environmental > Terrestrial > Soil > Wetlands > Permafrost | place: Sweden: Abisko... | reverse complement strand
GGCGTTCCCCCGGTCCGTTTCCCCGGCCCTTCCCCCGTGACCGGGGACCCTCATCTGCTCCGACGACCGCACCGCCCGATCGGTTCGGTGGGATCGCCGATGAGTTTCGCGACACATCTCACGGCCCGACGCAGCCTCGGGCGAATTCTTTACCCGCGACACGGTCCGGGAGGTCTTACGATGGACTCCTCCCCCCTGTTCAGTGATCACGCAGTACCTCGAGGAGGAGTGTCAGATGGCGGGGAAGCACGTCAGGGTCGTCCAGCTGACCGGCGACGACACCTACGAACGCATCTGGGAGCTCGTGAAGGTCGGCGCAGTCGTCACCGTGGAGTTCGTCCGAGACGGTCACCAGCGGATGCTGGCCACGACCACCATCGTCGACGACCACGGCGTGACCGTGGACAAGACCGCCGTCGAGATCTGAGAAACCCGGTCGACACCCGGTCGGGGCCCGGAGGACGCTGGGGACGGTCCTGAGGGGGTGTCGCCATGGCGTCTGTCGCGCGGCTCCGCGCCGCCCTGGTGGTCGCAGTCCTCGCCGTCGCGGGATGCTCGTCGTCGAGCAGCAGTACGACGACCTCGCCGGGCGCCCTCTCGAGCCCCACTGGCTCCCCCTCTGACGCGTCCTCGGCTCCACCCGTCGCCTTCTGCCCCAACCCCGAGGGCGGCGAGTGTCTCGGCCCGCTGCAGGCCGGTACGTCGTACACGACGCAGGTCTTCACGCCCGGGCTGACCTACCAGGTGCCCGTGCCCCACTGGCGGAACTACGAGGACACCCCTGGCAACTTCCTGCTGGTGCCGCCGGGCAACGACTTGCCGGGGATCAACGCCGGCACCTCGGACTTCATCGGCGTCTACACGTCCATCACCCCGTCCCGCTTCACCAGCCTCCAGGGGTGTGCGACCGAGCCCGTCCCTCACGTCCCGGCCACGCCGACCGCCATGGCCGCGTGGCTCTCCGGCCAGCGGCTCCTCGCCGTGTCGCGCCCGGCGCCGGTCACCGTGGGCGGGCTCAGCGGGCTGAAGGTCGACGTCCGGGCACGCTCGGGGGCGCACCTGCCCACGTGCCACGTGGACGGCGACACGTTCAGCGTGGCCCTGCTCTTCAGTGGTCTCGCGCCCTCGTCGCTCGACCACGGCGTGATCCGCGGGATGACGATGCGGCTGTATCTGCTCCGCTTCCAGCACGGCATGCTCGCCATCGAGCTCGACGACATCGACCATGCGCCGGGCACCGTGGCCGGCCTGTCCCGCGTCGCCGAGGGGTTCCGGTTCGCCGGCTGAGACGTCAGTCGTCGACGCCGACCTCGGCACTGCTCGTCGCACCGACGCGTGCCCGAGTCGGCCCGCCCGGGACGTGGAGCGGCAGGCGGACCGGGGCGTGGACGACGACCACCACGCGCCGGGAGGTCGGGTCGACCGAGACCTGGGCGGTCAGGCCAGGGAACCTGGTGAACGCACCGACCCGACGGAGGTAGTCGGCGACCGCGGCGCGCGCCGTCTCGGCGTCGAGGTGGAGGTCTGTGCTCAGCCCCTCGCCGTACGCCTCCCGCCCCGAGGCACCGGCGTCGGCCGCGGTCAGGGCTGCGCCGTCGGCGATCGTGTCGAGGCCCTGGCGCTGGAGGTACGCCGCCGACGCGTCGGTGACCACCGCCGCCATCATCGCCAGCACCAGCGCGAGGCCGACGATCATCAGCGCGCCCGTGCCTCGCTCATCGCGCATCGGCGACCTCCTGGAACTGCCCGATCGGCACGGTCTGGGACGCCTCGAGCGCGAAGCTGGGCCGGTTGCCTCCCAGGGCGCTCGGCATCAGCGGCAGGATCACGCGCGAGTGGACCGCCACCGTGATCACGGACGTGCCCTGATGACAGTGGCCGGGGTACGGCGTGCAGGTGACGCGCACCTCGGGCGTCACCCCGTGCACCCCCTGGTCGTCGAGGGCGACCCGCGCCGCCTCACGGGCCCGGACGACACCCGTCGCATCGTCCGGTGCCAGGGCGTAGGCCCGGGCTGCGGCCCGCGCCGCGGCCGACACCCCGAACGCCCCACGCTGGACCTCGAAGACGGACATCACGATCCAGAGCATCGGCAGGATCAACAGGATCCCGAGCCAGGACAGCTCGACCAGAGCACTCCCCCGCTCGTCGTGGGGTGACGTCATGGCTGCTCCTCGATCGCATGGCCGCTCACGTCGAGCGCGACCGCGGGGCCGCCGAGGCCCAGGGCCGGCACCTCGACGTGGATGGTCACCTCGATCGCCGGCGCGCCGTCGATCGTCACCTCTCGCGCGGTCACCCCGTGGGCGTACCTCCCGGCCAGCGCCCCACTGATCTGGGCGCGGGTGCGCGCAGCGCCCTCGTCAGGCCCGCGGTCCAGGGTCGCGGCGTACCGCGCGCCCTCCGACGCGGCGGCCGTCAACGTGTTGCGGACGAACAGCACGAGACCCACCTGCAGGACGCCGAGGAAGACCGGCACGAGCACGACGAGGACGAGTACGAAGTCGACGACGGCCGCTCCGCGCTGCCGGTCACGTCCGGGATGACGTCCGCCCACGAGCGGTCAGCCGTGCACGCTGTCGAGCGCGGCGGTCAGCATCGAGTTGAGCTGCGGTCCGGCCAGCTTCCACAGCGCGCCCACCAGGCCGGCCGTCATCACGGTGACCAGGACCCAGCCGGGCACGTCACCGCTCTCGTCGCGCCGGCGTGGGGCGAGGACCGCCAGGAGCAGCCGGGTGGCCAGGACGGTGAGTGCGTTCATCGGTGTCTTCTCTCTCCCGGGGTCAGGGTGTCGTGAGGTGGAGCCCGATCACGCCGGGCCAGAAGGCGATCAGGACGGTCACCGGCAGCACCAGGAAGACGACCGGGACCATCATGAAGATCTCCTTCCGCGCAGCGACCTCGATCAGCTCCCGGCGGCCGGCCTCGCGCACGTCGGCGGCCTGCGCGTGCAGGACGTCTGCGAGCGGCGTACCGCGCTCGACCGCGACGGCAACGCCCTGGGCGAACCGCGCCACCGACGGCACACCGGTGGTCCGGGCGAGGTCGTCGAAGGCGCGACCGACGGGTTCACCGGTGCGCACCGCCGCGAGGACGCCGCCGAGGTCGCGCGACAGCTCGCCACCGCTCCGGCTGACGACGCGGTCGAGCGCGGCGACCGGACTCTCGCCGGCAGCCACGGCGAGCGCGAGCAGCTCGGCGATCACCGGGAACTCCGCGAGGACACGCCGCTCCCGGTGGGTGACCTGGGAGGAGAGGTAGGTGTCGCGCGCCAGCACACCGGCGGCGAACCCCACCGCGCACAGCAGCAGCGAGGACCCGGTGCCGCCACCTCCGCCCAGTGCGTCGAGGAGGCAGTACGCCGCGACGACAGCAAAACCGCCGAGCCCCCAGAGCACCTGCTCGACCCGGAAGTCGTGCACGGTCCGGTCCAGACCCGCCCGCTGCAGCCGTCGCCGGACGGACGCGGCGCCGCCCAGGGTCCGCTCGACCAGGTCGGCGGCCGACCGGAGAACGGGCCCGAACACGCCGGTCGCCGCGCTCACCGGTGACGACCCGAGGTCGACCACCGGGGCCGGGCCCAGGCGGGGCACGTCGCGCAGGTAGGGAGTGACCCGGAGGACGAGGGTCGGGCGATGCAGAGCCCGCACCCGGGCGGCGGCCAGGAGCAGCCCGAGGCCCGCGAGCGCCCCGAGGAGCATGCCCGTGACCAGCGCGCTCACGACAGGATCCTGCGCTCGGTGGGCAGCCGCCCGATCCGCATCATCAGGCGGTAGGCCACCACGCAGACCGCCGCGGCGAACAGCAGGACGACCGTGCCGGCCGGCGACGCGTAGCGGCGGATCACCGTCGTCTGGAAGCTCATCATCAGCAGCACCAACCACGGCGCAGCGACGGCCAGCCGGGCGCCGTTCACGGTCCAGGCCTGGCGCGCCTCCATCTCGGAGCGGGTGCGCGCCTCGTCGCGCAGGTATCCGGAGAGGTTGCGCAGCAGCCGCCCGAGCTCGCCACCCCCGACCTCACGTGCGATCCGCAGCCCCTCGACCACCCGGTCACCGACCGGGTCGGCCAGCCGGTCCTTGAGCCGGTCGAGGGACTCCCCGAAACGACCGGTCACCTGGTAGTCGAGCGCGAAGGAGTCGAACGACGACCGCAGCGGCTCCGGCCCGCGCACGGCCAGCGCAGCCAGGGCATCGGGCAAGGACAGGCCGGCCCGGACCGCGGAGGCGAGGTTGTCGACAGCTTCCGGCCAGACCTCGGCGAAGTCCCGCTGACGACGCCGGCGCCGTGCCGACACCACCGAGACCGGAAGGAACGCGGCGATCACCCCGAACAGCACAGCCACCGGAGGCGTGCGGGTCAGGACCTGCATCAGGAGGGCGACGGCCGAGCCGCAGAGGAGACAGACCCCCGCGAACGCGGCCACCGACACGTGGCTCAGCCCCGCGCCGGCCAGGAGCTCGGCAATACGTCGGCCGGGCCGGCGTACGCGGGGAGCACGGAGCGGCACGGCGAACGCCGACCAGACCAGGAGCAGCCCCAGCCCGACGCCCAGCCCGACCAGGACGCCCATCAGCGTGCCTCGTTGAGAATGGCGTGCACGTCGAGGCCGAGCCGTTGGTAGTGAGCCGGGCGCGGCGGCATCCCGGCCGCGCGCCGGAGCTCGTCGTCGGTGCGTTCGAAGATCGGCTCGATCTCGATCACGTCGTTCTCGACCCGGCCCGGCACGCCGACGATCTCGTTGACCCGGCGGATCCCCTGGGGGTCGATGCCGAGGTGGACCACGAGGTCGACACTCGCAGCCACCGTCGGGACGACGAAGCGGCCCGAGACGTTCTCCCCGGCCAGCAGGGGCAGCGTGCACATCTTGACGAGTGCCTCGCGGGCGGAGTTCGCGTGGAGGGTGCACATGCCCGGGACGCCGGCGTTGAGAGCAAGGAGAAGGTCGAGGCACTCCTCCGCCCGGACCTCACCCACCATGATCCGGCTCGGCCGCATCCGCAGGCTCTCCTTGACCAGGTCGCGGAGCCGGATCTCGCCGGTGCCCTCCAACCCGCTCTGACGGGTCTGCATGGCGACCCAGTCGGGGTGAGGGAACCGCAGCTCGAAGACCTCCTCGGCGCTCACCACCCGCTCGCCCCCGGGGATGGCGGCGGCCAGGCAGTTCAAGAGGGTGGTCTTGCCGGCCTGGGTCGCGCCGGCGATCAGGATGTTGAGCCCGGCGCGCACGGAGGCCTCGAGGAACGCGGCGGCTCGGGGGGTGAGGGTGCCCAGCTCGACCAGCTCGTGGAGGCGGGCCGCGGTGAGGATGAACTTGCGGATGTTGACCGCCGACCAGCCTCGGCTGATGCCCTCGAGGACGACATGGAGTCGGTGCCCTTCCGGCAGCATCGCGTCCACGAAGGGGCGGCTGATGTCGATCCGCCGACCGCTGCTCTTGAGCATCCGCTCGACCAGCTCCTGCACCTGGGGTGCGGTGAGGATGAGATTGGTGAGCTCGTGCCGGCCGCGACGGGCGATGAAGACGCGGCTCGGGTCGTTGATCCACACCTCTTCGACGGTGGGGTCGTCGAGCAGGGGCTGCAGTGGCCCGAAGCCGGAGACGCGGGCCACCAGCTCGCCGACCATCGCCTCCGGGTCGGCGACCGGCACCACTGCGCCGGTGAGGCTGCGGTCGTCATGAGCGCGGACGACTGACTCGGCGAGGCGTCGTACGACGGCTGCGTCACGCTGCGGGTCGACACCCTCGCGGCGGACGGCCTCGCGGACCCGCTGGTCGAGCGACTCGACCAGGCCCGCGTGGGCGTCTGTGGCAATGACCGACATTGCCGATCCCTCCCCGAGTCAAGAGATCTGTCCTCGCAAGGTACGTCTGCGATCACGGTTGCGGGAAGCCCCTCGCACCGATCTGTGGATGATGTGCGACGGGTGAGGCGTCAGGTGACTCGAGTGACGCCGGTCAGCGGATCACGGTGCGGGTCAGCGCGCCACGTGACGGTGCGCCGGACGAGACCACCAGTGGTGGCGGCCCGCAGCGTGACGCCGGTAGGACCTCGCCCTTCGGGTCGAGACCGGGTGGATCCGCTTGAGAGTTCCGCTGGGCATCGCGATCCCTCCTCTCCTCAGTGTCAGCCTCCCGCGTGAGGTGGTGGGACGGTAGGGCCGGAGGACGGATTCCGCCCGGGTCACCCGTCCCGGTGCGCGCCCGCGGCAGCTGCCGTCTCGCCCGGAGCCGGAGCCTCCTCGACTGCCGGCACGCGGCCGCGGTCGGGGAGCCAGGACAGCCAGCCCGGGAGCCACCAGGTGCGGTCGCCGAGAACGGTCAGCACGGACGGGAGGAGGACGGCGCGGACGACGGTGGCGTCGAGGAGGATCGCGACCGCCAGGCCGACGCCGAGCTGCTTGAACGTCGTCATCGAGAGCGTGGCGAAGACCGCGAAGACGGCCACCATGATCACCGCGGCGCTGGTGACGACACCGGCCGAGATCTTCACACCGTGCGCGACGGCGTCCTGGGTGGAGAGCCCGCGGTCATGGGCCTCGCGGATCCGCGACACCACGAACACGTGGTAGTCCATCGACAGCCCGAAGAGGATCACGAACGCGAACAACGGGATCCACGACTCGATCGCGCCGACGTCGCCGCCGCCGACGAGCGAGGCGCCCCAGCCGTGCTGGAAGACCGCGACCATCACGCCGAACGCCGCGGCCATCGACAGCAGGTTCAGCAACACCGAGACCGCGGCGATCGTCACCGAGCGGAACGCCACCAGCATCAGCAGGAAGGCCATCATCATCACGAAGAGGATCACCGGCACGATCGACCGCTGGAGCTGGGCGTTGAAGTCCTCCGAGAACGCCAGCTGACCGCTGACATGCGTCTCGGCGCCGGGCACCCGCCCGAAGGTCGCCGGCACGACGTCACCTCGCAGCGTCTCGAGCGCGCGGACCGACGTGGTGTCCGACCCGTTGCCGGCCAGAGGTACGTCGACCACCAGCAGCCCCGCCTCGGGGTGCGGCGTGACCACGATCGGGTCGCGCAACAGCCCGGTCGCGAGGGCCTTCGTGCGGAAGCTCGCGGTCGCGGCCGTCATGGCCGGGCTGCTGACGTCCGAGGTCTTCACGACCACCCGGGCGGGGTTCGGCCCGCCGGGGAAGGCCGCCGTGATCCGGTGGTAGCTCTGCATGATGCTGGCGTCGGCCGGCAGCAGCTTGTCGAAGCCCAGCTGCTCGGTGTGGATGCCCACCACGGGGGTGGCGAGCACGACCAGGAACGCCACCGCGCCCAGGACCGACAGACCCGGTCGCTTCAGCACCCGTCCGAGGATCGCGCCCCAGACCTTGCTCTCACCGGTCGGCCGCCGCATCCGGGCCAGGCCCGGGACACGCCCGAAGTCGACCCGGTCGCCCAGGAGCGACAGCAGGGCGGGCAGCACGGTCACCGACCCGAGCACGGCGACCAGGACGACGAGGATGGCAGCCACCGCGAAGCCGTCGAAGAGCAGCATGCCCGACAGGAACATGCCGGACATCGCCACGACGACGGTCATCCCGGACACCAGCACCGAGCGTCCGGACGTCGCGGCGGCGATGTGCAGCGCCGTCTCGGGGTCGCGTCCCTGTGCACGCTCCTCGCGCTCACGGCGTAGGTAGAACATGCAGTAGTCGACGCCCACAGCCAGCCCGATCAGCAGCATCACCGAGCTGGTCGAGCTGTCCAGCGGCAGCCGGTGGCTGACCAGGGCGAGCAACCCGTTGGCGGCGAGGAACGACGTCAGCGCCAGGCCGACCGGCAGGATCGCCGCGAGGAAGGCGCCGAAGGCCACGAGCAGGATCCCGAGCGCCAACGGTACGGCGGTCCACTCGGCGCGCTGGAAGTCCCTGCCGATCGTGTCGTTGAACCACTGGTTGACCGAGCCGTCACCGAACTCGTCGATCGTGACATCCGGATGCGCCGTACGCGTGGCGGCGACCGCGTCCAGGATCGGCTGCACCCGGTCAGCGGCGGTCATCGGGTCGCCACTCATCGACACGTTCACCAGCACGGACCGCCCGTCGGCCGAGACCAGCCGCTGGGCGTAGGGGTCCACTATTCCGGTGACGACGTCGGTCCGCTCCAGCCTCGTCATCAGGTCGGTCACCGCGGCTCGGGTCGTCGGCGAGGTCGCCCCACCTCGGCCCGTCAGCAGGATCAGCTCGCTCGCCGGCGTCTTCAGGCCGGCGTGGTCGAGAATCTGGATCGCCCGGGCCGAGTCCCCGGTCGCGTACTGGTCCTGGGTCATCGTCCGCTGGCCGGAGACCGAGCCGACCGCCATCGCGACGCCGACGAAGACCAGCCACCCGATGACCGCCACCACCCGGTGGCGCACGCTCCAGCCGCCCATCGAGGCGGCGAGGTTCTGCTTCCCGCTCATGTCGGACTCCTCCAGCCACAAGTCACCTTCGATTCTTCGCGTCCGCACCACCCATCGGCAGGGTCGAACGTCACCCTTTGCGGATGCGACACCCGTTGTGTACCATTCGGTACAAAGGAGGAGTCATGGAGTACCGGAAGTCCCTCACCGTCGCCGCGGAGCCGGCCCGGGTCTGGAAGGTGTTGAGCGACCTCGAGCGCTGGCCGGACCGGATCCCGACGTACCAGGAGGTACGCCGTCTCGACGATGGCGACCTACGGGTCGGTAGCCGCGCCCACGTGAAGCAGAAAGGCCTGGCCGCGGGCGACTGGGAGGTGAGCGAGGTTGTCGAGGGTGAGACGTTCACCTGGGCCAGCGCGCAGCCCGGCGTCCGCATCGTCGCCCGTCACCACGTGACTCCCGAGGCCGACGGGACCTCACGGCTGACGCTGGACCTCGAGCAGAGCGGCTGGCTGAGCGGAGTCGTGTCGCTGATCCTGGGCCGCAAGGTCCGGGAGTACGTCGACCTCGAGGCCGAGGCGTTGAAGGTCGCGGCCGAGGCCGCGTGACGCCGCCGGCCACGGGTCGGGAGGCGCTGCTGCAGCGTGCCATCGAGCACTTCGCCGCCTATGGCGTCGGCGACACCAGCCTGCGGGCCCTGGCCGAGGCGATCGGGACCAGCCACCGGATGCTGATCTACCACTTCGGCTCGCGCGAAGGGCTGCTGGCGGCGGTGGTCGACACGGTCGAGCGCGGGGCCCGCGAGACGCTCGCGCGGATGGTCCACGACGCCGGAGCCGACCCCGACCCCCTCGACGCCGGGCTTCGCCACTGGCGCCTGGTCACCGACGACGCCCTGGTCTACGGCCCGCTGTTCTTCGAGCTGTCGAGCCACGCGATGCTCGGCCTCCCGCACGCGGCCGAACTGCGGGCGAGCCTGGTCACCACCTGGCTCGACGCCCTGACCGCGATGTGGCGCTCGCGCGGCGTACCGGCTCGCAAGGCACGAGCCCAGGCGCGGCTCGACCTCGCCGTCGCGCGCGGACTGCTCCACGACCTGCTCCTGACCGGCGACCGGCATGGTGTCGACGCCGCGATGACCCAGCACGCGCGGGACACGGTCGCGCGGCTCCTCGGGTGAGGTCGTGACTCCGCTCGACCGCCGAGCGGGTCAGCTGCTCTCGAGGCGGAAGCCGATGCCCCGCACGGTGACCACGCGGTCGACGCACGAGGCGTTCTCGAGCTTGTGACGGAGCCGGCCGATGGTGACGTCGAGGGTCTTGGTCGAGCCGTACCACCCCTCGCTCCACACATCGGCCATCAGCTGCGCTCGCGACACCACCTTGTCGCGGTGGGAGGTGAGCACCGTGAGCACGTCGAACTCCTTGCCGGTCAACGGCACCTCGTCGTCACCGACGTAGACCCGGTGGGCCTCGACGTCGACGAGCAGCTGGCGGCCCGAGAGCGCGTGGCCGGACGCGGAGGTACGTCGGAGCAGCGCGCGCAGGCGGGCCAGCAGCTCGGCGAGGCCGAACGGCTTGCCGAGGTAGTCGTCGGCGCCCGAGTCGAGCCCGACCACGCGGTCGAGCTCGCCGGAGCGGGCCGTGAGGATCAGGACCGCCCCCTGGTAGCCCCCCTGGCGCAGCTCGCGGCAGACGTCGAGGCCGTCCATGTCGGGGAGGCCGAGGTCGAGGATCACGATGTCGTGGCCGTGCGCCGTCGCCTGCTCGACGGCTCGCCGGCCGGTAGCCGCCCGGTCGACCAGATAGCCCTCGCGCTCGAGCGTGTGCACCAGCGGAGACGCGATCTCCTCCTCGTCCTCGACGACGAGCACACGGTGCTGGGGCATGCTGCGGAGCATAAGCGAGCGTCGCCTCCGAGATCGGGAGAGAGCATGGTCCGCCCGCAGCGGGGACTACGGGCGGTCCACGGGCTCAGCCGACCCCACCCCCCGGTCGGTCGGCAGCCTCCGGCACCACACGGGTTGGAGCTCGCGTGTCAGCCGGGCACCGCCAACCGTACGTAAGACAAGGCAACGATCGAGCCACGTCGGCTGCACGGAATGGTAAACAGCCGGTACGGCGTGGTGTGCGGCCTCAGGCGGTGAAGAGGTCGCCGTACTCCTCGACCCGCTCGAGGACCTCCTCGTACCGGAACTGCTCGAGACCGAGGGGGTCTTCCGCACCGTCGGCGACCTCGTCCCAGGTCACCGGCGTCGCCACGGTCGGGCGCTCGAGACCGCGCAGGGAGTACGGCGAGAGGGTGGTCTTCGAGCCGGCGTTCTGGGACCAGTCGAGGAAGACCTTCCCCGAGCGCTTGGACTTCGTCATCGTCGCGGTGACGAGCGAGGGGTGCTCGCCCTGGAGCTCCTCGGCGAGCTCCTTGGCCAGCGCCGTGACCGCGTCGGAGTCCTTCCGGCGGGGCAGGTGGGCGTAGAGGTGCATCCCCTTGCTGCCGCTGGTCACCGGGCGGGCGTCGAGCGAGCGCTCGGCGAGCTTGTCACGCACCAGCAGGGCGACCCGGCAGCACTCGTGGAGCCCCGCGCCCTCACCCGGGTCGAGGTCGACGACCAGCCGGTCGGCACCGCGGGGCTTGCCCTGCCTGGTCACCGTCCACTGGTGGACGTGGAGCTCGAGGGCGGCCAGGTTGGCGGCCCAGGTGAGCGTGGCGAGGTCGTCGATGACCGGGTACACGAGGCGGTCGCCGTGCCGGCTCTCGCCCCGGGACCCGGTCGTGGGCACGTCCGCGGTGCGCACCCAGCGCGGCGTACCGGCGGGGGCGTTCTTCTCGAAGAAGCGGTCACGCTCGACGCCGTGCGGCCAGCGCACGCGGGTCACCGGGCGGTCCCGGAGCAGCGGGAGCAGGACCGGCGCGACCTGCGCGTAGTAGTTGATCACCTCACCCTTGGTGGTGCCCGTGCGCGGGTAGAGCACCTTGTCGAGGTTGGACAAGGTGAGGGTCCGGCCCTCGACGTCGACGCGGACCTCCTCCCCGCTGGGGCTCATCGGCCCACCGCCATCACGGGGTCCTTGGCCGGGTCGAGCCGCCACATCATCCGTTGCAGGAAGGGCCGCGGCGCGCTGACGCAGCCGCCGGTGGCGCCACGTCCGTTGACGTGCAGGAAGATCCCGGCGCCGCGGTGGCGCACCTGCGCGGCGTAGTTGTAGCTGGTGACGATGGAGAACTCGTACGGGCCGGGGAAGTCCCGCAACCGCTCGGAGCTGTTGACCGCACTCGACGAGAGCCACCAGCGGAAGCCACCGTGGTCCTTGTTGCGGTAGCGGTTGTAGAAGCGGGACCGGTTGTCCTCGACCCAGTAGTCGCCGCGCTGGATACGACGGTAGGGCAGGTCCCAGCCGTCGCCACGCGGGTGGCTGCCGAACGCCGAGATCAGCCGCACGGTGCCGAGCGGGGTGGTGCCACTGCCCTGGACCCGGTGCTGCGGCCGGGCCAGCCCGCCGTACCCGATCCGGCCGTCGCGGACGTCGTACACCCGGCCCCAGCGGCCGTCCTGCAGCGTCCAGTAGCCGATGTGCGCGTGGTAGCCGCGGGTGTGGTCGACCGTCACGACCTGGGTGGTGTGCGGGCGGAGGGCGACGCGGACGCCGCCGAGGGTGACCTGCTGGGCGTCCGCCGCGGTGGCAGCCGGTCCGAGCAGGGTCAGGGCGGCCGCGGTCGTGACCGAGGCGGTGAGAGTCAACATGTGAGGTCCTCCGGGGTCTGGTCGGTCCGGACTCCGACGTACGACGGTTGGCGGAGCCGGCCTTGTGCGGACGGACCGAGCGACTCGACGTCGACGACGAGGACCGGCTCGACCCACGTCGTACCCAGCGCGTCGAGCCTCGGCACCTCGTCGGCGAAGGGTTTCGTAGCGCGGGTGAGGCCCTCCAGGAGCTCGCGGAGCAGCACCGCCTTCTTGCCCGCGAGTCCACTGCCGACGCGGCCACGGTAGAGCAGGCCGTCGGCGGTCGGCTCACCCACGAGCACCGCCCCGAGCCGCTCCTGTGAGTCGGTCTCGAGACGCCACCCGCCCACGACGTAGGAGTCGCGTCGGCGATGCGCGAACTTCAGCCAGTCCTTGCTGCGCAGACCGGGCCGATAGCGACTGCTGAGGCGCTTGCTGACGATCCCCTCGAGCCCCTGCTGCAGCGTGGCGTCGAAGAGCATCCGCCCGTCGTCGTACGCCGGTGGGGTCTGCCAGCGGTCGTCGTGCAGGTCGAGATCGGTGAGGGCCTGACGCCGCGTGCTGAGCGGCTCCTCCATCAGGTCACGGTCACCGACTCGCAGCAGGTCGAAGGCGAGCAGCGTCACGGGAAGACGCTCCGCGAGGACCCGCGCCCGGTCGGCACGCGAGACGTGCATCCGCTCGGCCAGCGCGGCGAAGCTGGGCATCCCGTCGGCGAAGGCGACCACCTCGCCGTCCAGCAGCGCGTCGTCGACCGGGATCCGGGCCAGCTCGGGGAACGAGACGGTCGCGTCGTTCTCGTTACGGCTCCACAGCCGCGCCACGCCACCCTGCACCTGCACGAGGACGCGCATACCGTCCCACTTCACCTCGTGCTGCCACTCCTCCCCCGTCGGCACGTGGGTGCCACGGGTGGCGAGCATCGGACGCATGGTCGGCATCCTTCCAGCACCGGGTCGGCGGCGCCGGGTGTCGGCGGCGGCCGGCACGCTGGCGGCATGAGCGAGCACGCGGCGACGATCCGGCGCTTCTGGCAGACCACCGAGACGCGCGACTGGGGCGCCCTGGCCGAGGTGCTGGCGCCCGAGATGGTCTACGAGATGGAGCAGACGCGCGAGCGTGTCGGCGGTCGCGACGGGTTCCTGCGCTTCTTCGACGACCACCCCGGCGACTGGCACCTCGAGGTCCGGCGCGTCATCGCCGACGACGAGGGCGGCGTGAGCGTCCTCGACGTCACCGTGGGCGAGGAGGAGATGCTCGGCATCACGTTCTTCAGCTTCGGCGACGACGGGCTGATCACGCGCGTCGAGAACAGTCGAGAACATCTGGCCGGAGCCCTACGAGCCGCCGCCCGGCCGGGCGCACCTGACCGAGCGGTTCTAGCACTGCGTGCGTTCGGGGCGTCGCTGGTCGATACTGGACGCCGTCGACGTCTACACGGAGGTATGAGATGCGTGCGATCTGGAAGGGCGCGGTGTCGTTCGGGCTCGTGAGCGTGCCCGTGAAGCTGTACTCCGCCACCGAGTCGCACGACGTGTCGTTCCGGCAGGTGCACGCCAAGGACGGCGGCCGGATCAAGTACCAGCGGGTGTGCTCCATCGACGGCGAGGAGGTCGAGTACGCCGACATCGCCAAGGGCTACGAGACCGAGGACGGCGAGATGGTCATCCTCACCGACGACGACCTCGCAGCCCTGCCGAGCGAGTCGTCGCGCGAGATCGCGGTCGAGAAGTTCGTGCCCAGCGACCAGATCGACCCGATGCTCTTCGAGAAGTCCTACTACCTCGAGCCCGAGAAGACCGGTGCCAAGCCCTACGCCCTGCTGCGGCAGGCGCTCCTCGACGCCGACCGCATGGCCGTCGTGACGGTCGCTCTCCGGCAACGGACGTCGGTGGGCGTGCTGAGGGTCAAGGACGACGTGATCGTGCTCCAGACGATGATGTGGCCCGACGAGATCCGCACGCCCGACTTCAACGTCGACGCGGGCGAGGTGAAACCGGCCGAGGTGAAGATGGCCAACATGCTCGTCGAGACGCTCGCCGGTGACTTCGAGCCCGCGGAGTTCGAGGACGACTACG
>Ga0302263_10000572_pt1 | contig 14175 bp, 12 predicted proteins | sample II_Fen_N1_4_FD_194564 | JGI IMG/M metagenome (GOLD analysis project Ga0302263, IMG submission 194564) | Peat permafrost microbial communities from Stordalen Mire near Abisko, Sweden - II_Fen_N1_4 | ecosystem: Environmental > Terrestrial > Soil > Wetlands > Permafrost | place: Sweden: Abisko... | reverse complement strand
TCCTGTACATCGCCACCGGCCGGCCGAGCTATGTCGTCGGCGGGCTCATCCTGTTCGTGGCGGGCGCGTTCGTCCTCTACAACCTGTTCGGCCACGTGCACGCCCGGGTGGACAACTGGCTCAACCCGTGGGCGGACCCGCAGGGCGCGGGGTTCCAGGTGGTCCAGGCGCTGTATGCCTTCGGGCGCGGCGGGGTCCTGGGGGTGGGCCTGGGGGCGGGGCTGCCGTTGATCGGCGGGCACCTGCCCGTCCCAGCCGTCCACACCGACTACCCGCTCGCCGCCATCGGCGAGGAGCTGGGGCTGATCGGCCTGCTCGCGGTCCTGGGCCTGTACCTGGTGCTGGTCTCGCGAGGCCTGCGAATCGCCTCGGCCGGCCACGACGAGTTCCGGTCGCTCCTCGCTGCCGGCCTCGCGCTCGTCATCGGCGTCCAGGCGTTCATCATCGCCGCGGGCAATCTCAAGCTCATCCCGCTCACGGGCATCACCCTGCCGTTCATCTCCTACGGCGGGTCGTCGCTGCTGGCGAACGCCCTCGTCGTGGGGCTGCTGCTGGCCCTGTCGGACCGCGGGGCGGAGCCGCCCCCGGCGCCGCGCGACCGGCGACGCGGGTTCCGCGGCTTCCGGCTCGGCAAGGTGCGCGCATGACCTGGCAACCGACCCCGGAACCGACCCCGGAACCGACCCCGGAACCGACCTTGCAGCCGACCCCGGAACCGGCCGCCGAGCGGTCTGCCCCCATCCGGGACGTCAAGGTCCGCAAGCGCCGCTCGCGGGCGATCGGCGCCAACGTGTTCCGGACCGGGATCGCGGTCGCGTGCGCGTTCTCGATCCTCGCCGTGGGCGCCGGCTGGTGGCAGGTCCTGGAGGCCCAGAACCTGTCCACTGCCCCGGACAACCCCGCGGTCGTCGCCCTCGCCCGGCGCGCGCTGCGGGGTCCGATCGAGGACCGCAACGGCCAGTGGCTCGCCCGCAGCGCCCGCGACAAGAACGGGGAGGCGACCCGTGAGTACCGCGACGACACCATAAGCCACGTCGTGGGCTACTCGTCGCGCAAGTACGGCACGTCCGGCCTGGAGCGCACCTACAACGCGCAGCTGCTCGGGCTCGCGGGCGCGGACCCGCTGGGCGACCTCACCGCGAAGTTCAGGGACCGGCCGGACCGGCGCCTCGGGCTGCACCTGTCGCTGGACCTGCGCCTCCAGCGCGCCGCGGTGCGTGGCCTGGGCAGCGACAAGGGGGCGGTCGTGATGCTGGACCCGGCGACCGGCGAGATCCTCGCGCTGGCCTCCACGCCCGTGTACGACGCCTCGGCGATTGCGGACCCGGCTACCGCCACTGCGACCTTCGAGCGCCTCCAGGCCGACGGGGGCCGCCCGCTGCTGCCGCGCGCCACGCTTGGACGCTATGTGCCCGGGTCGGTGTTCAAGATCGTGACGGGGATCGCCGGGCTGGACACGGGCGCGATCCTTCCGTCCACGACCTTCCCGGAGCAGCCGCCGGCCGAGGCGAAGGGGCTCCTGGTGAACGGCTTCCGCATCAAGGACGGGCACCACCCGCAGACCGGCGCCACCGCCCTGGACATGACCGGCGCCACGGAGGTCAGCTGCAACATCTGGTACGCCCTCGCGGGCCTCCAGACCGGCGGCACCCGCCTGGTGAGCGAGGCGGCCAAGCTCGGGTTCGGCGACGCCATCCCATTCGACCTGCCGACCGCGATCAGCCGCGTGACCTCCGGCGACGGGCCGGCCCCGGGTGGCTTCACGGACGACGCCGAGCTCGCCTCGGCGTCCTTCGGGCAGGGCGAGACCTTCGTCACGCCGCTCCAGATGGCGCTCGTCGCGTCCACGGTGGCAAACGACGGCGTGCTCATGAAGCCCCACGTGGTCACGGCGCTCACCGGGGACGGGCCGGGCGCCCGGACCATCGCGCCCGAGACGTGGCGCCGCGTCATGAGCGAGGACGACGCCCGCGCCCTCCAGGCCGCGATGCAGCGGGCCGTCGAGGGCCGGCTCGGCCGGCAGTTCACCGCGGGTGCGAAGGTCCCGGGCGTGCCCACCGCCGGCAAGTCCGGGACCGCGGAGCTGGGCGGGAAGGGCGAGCCGCACTCCTGGTTCATCGGGTTCGCGCCGGTGGAGAACCCCAAGGTGGCCATCGCGGTGCTCGTGGAGCGTGGCGGCCGGGGCGGGGAGCGGGCAGCGCCGCTGGCCGGGAGCCTGATGGCCAGGTACTTCGACCTGTACGGGAAGCCCTGAGGGTCCGGGGCCGGGCACCAGCCCTCCGCCCCGTGGCCCCCGGGAGACCGGGTGGTGTCCGCTGGACCGCGATCGTGGCGCCCGAACGGCATCGAGAGGCCGTCGGGCTCCTCCATGGACCGTGGCGCTACGATCGTGGCACGCGGCCCAGGCTCGCGGTCTGCCCGGCCACGCTCGGACGGCGCGGCACACGGATCGCCCTCCACCGGTTTCCTCGCCGGCTCCCGGACCACGCGTGTGCGACCGACCCGTCCGGTCGACGGACGGCCGCCGATGTCGTCGCCCCCGGGACCACGGTTCCGCGCGTGCCCGGGCATCCGGCCCGCCACGGTACGCTCCACGTGATGACCGACCCCGAGACCCCGCCCGTCCCTCTCCTGGATCCTGCCCCGGCCGCCGCGCCCGCGCCCGGGTCCCCGCCCGAATCCGCGCCACGCCCGCGTCCCGTCATCGAGCGCGTCGGCATGGCGTTCATCGCCGTGATCCTGGCTGCCCTGTTCGCGGTGGTCGGGGTCGCGGCGTTCGCGGGCGGTGAGCCCTTCCTGGGCGCCATGGGCGCCCTCGGCTGCCTCATGGTCCTCTGGGTCGGCGGCCTGACACTGTTCAAGGGCCGCTGAGCCGGCACGGTGGCAGCGTCCCCGACCCGATCACCATCAGAGCCCGGTCTCGAGGCCGGCCGGTCCCTGAGCCCGCCGCTCCTGGCCGCGCCTCGGCCGGCCCGAGAACCTCATCGCCCGTCCGGTCGTACACTGGGTCGGGAGGCAGACGTCGCCGCGTCCCCACACATCCCGAGTGCGGCGTCACCTGTGGCTCCGGCCCCGCGTCAGCGGGTCACGGAAGAGCGGCGGCCCGAGCCGCACCACGACGGGAGTCCGATGAGCAACATCCAGCAGGTCGGCGACAGAGTCCTCGCCAACGTCGAACGGGTCATCGTGGGCAAGCACCACGAGGTCCGCCTCGCCCTCGTCGCGCTGCTGTGTCGCGGCCACCTGCTCATCGAGGACGTGCCGGGCACCGGCAAGACGGTTCTCGCCAAGGCCATCGCCCGAAGCCTCGGGTGCACCTTCCGGCGGATCCAGTTCACGCCGGACCTCCTGCCGTCGGACGTCACCGGGCTCTCGATCTACAACCAGAAGACGCAGGAGTTCGAGTTCCGCCCGGGCCCGATCATGAGCCAGGTCGTCCTCGCCGACGAGATCAACCGCGCGACGCCCAAGACGCAGAGCTCGCTGCTCGAGTGCATGGAGGAGCGGCAGGCGACGATCGACGGCGTCACCCACCCGATGCCCGACCCGTTCCTCGTCATCGCGACCCAGAACCCCATCGAGTACGAGGGCACCTTCGCCCTGCCCGAGGCGCAGCTCGACCGGTTCATGCTCCGCATCCGACTGGGCTACCCGGCGCTCCTGGACGAGGTGCTGATCCTCGACGAGCAGAAGCGAACCCACCCGCTCGACGCCCTCAGCGAGGTCTGCTCGGTCGAAGAGCTGCGCGCCCTCCAGGCGAGCGTCCGCGAGGTCTACGTCGACCCGGCGGTCAGCGACTACATCGTCCGCCTGGTCTCCAGCACCCGGTCCCATCCGGACGTCTACCTCGGTGCCAGCCCGCGCGGCTCCATCGCGCTGTACCGGTCCGCGCAGGCGCTCGCGGGGTTGCTCGGTCGCGACTACGTGATCCCGGACGACGTGAAGGCGCTCGCCGAGCCAGCCCTGGCCCACCGCGTCATCATCAAGACGAGCTCGTCGATCCACGATGTCTCGGCCGCGCACGTCGTGCGCGAGCTGATGGATGCCACGCCAATCGAAGCCGCCCGCCAGGCCGGCGGGCCGCGCGAGGTCCGGCCCAGCCCCGCCGGCTGACGGACCGCCAGGACCAGCGCCAGCACCCGCGCCCGGGAGAGCCGACCGCGATGCTCCGTCGCCTCCAGATCCTCATCCTCGCCGTCGTCCTCGTGGTGGCCGCGTTCTCCACGGGCTATCCGTTCCTGTTCTTCCTCGTCTACATGGGCCTGCTGGTGGGCGGCGGCAGCTACATCCTCACCCGCCTCGGGCTCTCGGACCTCGAGGCCGGGTACGCCGTCAGCCAGCTCTCGGCGCACGTTGGGGACAAGCTCCGCGTCACGTACACGCTGCGCAACACGGGCAGGCTGCCCAAGCCGTGGCTCGAGGTCCACAACCCCACGACGCTCCCCGGCGGGCTGCCGGGCCGCGCCCTCTCGCTGGGCGGGCGCCAGGAGCGATCCTGGCTGGTCCGCGCGACCCTCGACCGCCGCGGTCACTACCGGATCGAGCCGCTCCAGATCCGGACCGGGGACCCGTTCGGGTTCTTCGAGGCGTCGGCCGGCGTGGGGCAGGGGATCACGCTGGTCGTCTACCCGCGGGTTGATGCGCTTCCCCTGTGGCGGCTCCCGCCGGCCAGCATCGAGGGCGCCCACGCCTCGCCCGAGCGCACGCTCCAGACCACGCCGCTCGCCACGACGGTCCGACCCTACGCGCCGGGCGACTCGATGAACAGGATTCACTGGCGCACGACGGCGAAGACCGGCGAGATCCAGGTCAAGGAGTTCGACCTCGAGCAGACCGCCGACGCCTGGATCTTCCTGGACCTCGACGCCGCGTGCGAGGCCGGGACCGGCGACGAGTCCACGACGGAGGTCGCGGTCCGCGCCGCCGCGTCCATCGCCGACAAGGCCATCGGGGAGAACCGCGCCGTCGGCCTCACGGTCAACGGCCACCGGCTCACCGTCCTGCCGGCGGACCGTGGCGCCCGCCAGCGCCTCAAGATCCTCCAGCTCCTTGCCGCCGTCGAGGCGGACGGCCGCGCGCCGCTGAACGAGGCGCTGCTCACGGGCCTCAGCCGGCTCCGGCGCGGCATGACGGCCATCATCGTCACGGCCTCGCAGGACCCTTCCTTCATCCGACCGCTTGCCGCGCTGCGTGCCCGAGGCATCGGCGCCGTGGTCGTCACGTTCGACGCCGCCGCGTTCGACCCGGCGGAGGACGAGGCCGGCATCGAGCACCAGCTCCAGCGCTCCAGGGCGCTGCGTCACGCCCTCGCCGAGTACGAGCTGCCCACGGTCTCCATCGGCCCGCGCCAGGCGCTCGCTGAGGCGCTGGCACGGTGAGCGAGCGCGGGCCCTTCCGAATCCACCGCCCTGCCGAGGGCTGGATCGTCCCGATCCTGGTCGCCTTCCTCGGGCTCATCCTGGCCTGGGCCGTTGACGACCCCGCCTGGGTCAACGGCCGGGGAGTCCTCACGGACTGCCTGCCGCTGCTCGCGCTGCTCGGCGCGGCCGTGGGCTTCATCGGGCCGAAGGTGGGCTGGGGCCGCTGGACGACGCACCTCGTGGGGGCGGTCTTCGCCGCGCTGGTGATCCCGATCGTCGCCGGCTGGGCGATGTCGCCGGCCGCGTCCATCGCCGAGGCGTTCCACATCACCGCGGCCGGTTCGGTGGACGCCTACCTGGACCTCGCCTGGCGTGGGAAGGCCCTCACGGACCAGGAGGTCCACTACATCCTGGTGCTGGGCTGCATCGTGTGGGGGACGATGCAGTTCGCGTCCTACGCCGTCTTCGGGCACCGCCGTCCGCTCTCGGCCGTGGTCATCGTGGGGCTCGTCCTGCTCGTCAACATGGCGCTCACCACGGACCAGCTCTCGTACCTCATCGCCTACACCGCGGCGTCCCTGTTCCTGCTGATCGAGATGCACGCCTTCGACGAGCGCGCCACGTGGTTGCGCCGGCGGATCGGGGACCCGTCGCAGATCTCGGCCCTGTATCTCCGGGGCGGCACCGTGTTCATCGTGCTCGCGATGGCGGGCTCGCTCCTGCTGACCCAGCGGGCCGCCTCGGCGCCGCTCGCGGGCGCATGGGACGGCATCGACGACCAGCTCGTCCGCATCGGCGAGGAGCTGGGGCGCTTCTTCCCGGTCGGCGGCGACTTCCGCGGGGGCGGGGGCGTCAACTTCGGCTCCACGGCGCGCATCACCGACCGGTGGTTCGGCGACTCCAACGTCGCGTTCACGGCGTCGGTGACGGCCGACACGCAAGGTCGCAACTGGCGGGCCGCCACGTACGACACCTTCGCGCTCAAGGCATGGGTCCAGACGGGCACGACGGCGGTTCCCGTCGAGGCCGGGGCGTCGCTCCTTGACGGCTCCCCGGAGGACCCGAACCCGGACCTCACGATCGACACGCGGGTCACCGTCCGGCCGCAGGACTACCACGACACGCTGCTCCTGGCCCCGGGCGCCCCGACCGCGGTGGACCGTTCGGCCAACGTGCTGTTCTTCGGCAACGACCGCTGGTTCGCCGGCGTGGACCTGCCCGGCGGCCGCGATCCGTACACGGTCGCCTCGTCCATCCTCCGCCCGTTCACGGACGAGGCCATCACGGGCAACCTCCTGCGGGCCGCCCCCGAGACGTACCCGGGCGACATCTCCCTGCGCTACACCACCGTGCCGGACGACGCCATCGGCCCGGACGCGAGGAAGCTGCTCAACACGCTGCTCGCGCTCTCCCCGTCGTCCGACCCGTACGACCTGGCCGTCACGATGCAGGACTACCTGCGCTCGAGCCGGTTCACCTACAACCCGGACGTCAGCGGGGTGGAGTGCGACGCGGCCACCCAGCAGGGCTACTGCCTGCACTACGCGTCCACGATGGCGATCCTCCTGCGCGCGGCGAACCCGGACAACCCCATCCCGACCCGCCTCGTCCAGGGGTTCCTCCCCGGCACCCGGGCCGGCGCGACGGAGACGGTCCTCAACAGCAACGCGCACGCCTGGGTGGAGGTCTACTTCCCGGGCTACGGCTGGATCCCGTTCGATCCCACGGGCGGCAACGTCGGGCATCCATCGGTGATCCCCGCCGGGCCCAGGGTGTCCGCGGCCCCCAGCGCGTCCGCCAGCCTCCCGCCGGACCAGCCCGATCCCACGCGGCGCATCCCCGGCGTCCCGACCGGCACGACGCCGCCCACGACGACGTCCGGGCCGGACGGCCGCACGATCCTCGTCGTCCTGGCCGTGATCCTCGGGCTGGTCGTGCTCGCCGCCGCGGTCGCGGCGTGGGCGCGGGGTCCGCGTGGCGAGGTCACCCCGGAGGCCGCCTGGCAGACGCTCTCGCGGACCGCGTCGAGGTTCGGGTTCGGGCCGAGGCCAACCCAGACGATCTACGAGTACGCGGCGGCCCTCGGCGAGCTGGTCCCGGTGGCGGAGGACGACCTTCGAACCGTGGCCGACGCCAAGGTGGAGACGGCCTACGCGCGGGTTCGCCTGGGCGGCGCGCGGCTGGACGCGGTGCGCGATGCCACGCGCCGGCTGCGGATCTCGCTGCTCCGCCTCGTGCTGCACCGGCCGAGGCGCCGCCGCCGCCCGTAGGCCCGGGCCTCACCGCCGGCATCGCCCGGACCGGGCGGCTGCAGCCCTCGGGCCTAGAGGGCCCCGGACCGCGCGCGCCGCTCGGCGGCGGCCAGCGCCGCCTCGTCGAGGAGCGGGGCCAGGTGCTCGGTGAGGTTCGCCGCCCGGAGGACGGGCCGTCCGCCCCGGAACTCGACGACGGTGATGCCCGTGAGACCCATCGTGAACATCCAGAAGTGCGTCAGCGGCAGGTCGAACAGCGTGAGCATCACGACCTTGAACACGCCGTCGTGGCCCACCAGGACGGACCACGGCTGCCCGGCCTGGGGCCCGACGCCCGCGTAGCCGCCGACCTGCGGGCGGTCGAGGGTCCCGCGCGGGTAGTCCCGGCCCAGGCGCGCCAGCACGGCGGCGAGGGCGGGTCGGGCTCGCTCCCGGACCTGCGCCGGTGACTCGCCGCCCGGAGCCCAGGTGCTCCATGGCGTGCGCCGCCACCCGGCGAGGACCTCCGGCCAGCGGCGGCTGATCTCGTCGTGGGTGACGCCCTCCCAATCGCCCTGGCCGATCTCCAGGATCCCGGGCTCGGGACGCACGGGCACCGGGGGCGCGGCAAGGTCGTCGCCCGCGAGGTCGCCCCCGGCGGCCTCGTTGCCCGCCAGCGAGACCCGCGCGATCGCATCGGCGACCGCCCTGGCCGTCTCGGCCGTCCGGGCGAGCGGGGAGTGGACGATCTCCAGCGGCCGGCCCGCGGGCACGGGCAGGACCGGCGAGGCATGCGGCCGCGCGAGGCGCGCGCCGGCCAGGGCCGCCTGGCGGCGGCCCATCTCGGACAGCGGCGTCTCGCCCTGGCCCTGGAAGCGGTTCTCCCGGATCCACTCCGACTCCCCGTGCCGGAGCAGGACGAGGGTCGCGTCGAGGCCCTCGGGGATGAGCGGAGCATCGGGGTCGGGGCGGCCCGGCGGCCCGCCGTCGCTCACCGGTCCGAGCCCAGCCGGATCAGCCAGGTGTCGATCATGGCCTCGGACGCCTGGATCGCATCGACGACCGACGCCGGCGGCGTGTCGTCGAGCGCGAGGACCATGTAGGCCTCGGCGCGGGGTGCGGTGCGGGCGAGCGTCATGGAGCTGATGTTGACGTCGGCGGCCCCGAGGAGCGCGCCGACGCGGCCGACGGTGCCGGGCCGATCGTGATGGTGCGAGATCAGCATCACGCCCGCCGGCGCGAGGTCCATGGCGTGCTCCTGCAGGCGGACCAGGCGGGGCTCGCCGTGGGCCACCGTGCCGGCGAGGGTCACGGTCATGACCTCGGATTCGGCGGTGAGGGTAAGCAGCGACGAGAACGCCCCGGCGTCCGGCGTCTTGCGCTCCACCACCCTGATGCCGCGCGCCTTGGCGAGCGTGCCGGCGTTGACCAGGTTGACGCGCTCCTCGGTGGTCTCCTCCAGGAGGCCGCGCAGGACCGCGGCGACCAGCGAGGAGGCGTCGTAGTGCGACGGCTCGCCGGCGATCTCGAGGGTGAGGGTGCTGGGCGCCTCACGGCTCATCTGCGCGGCGAACCGCCCCAGCGTCTCCGCGAGCGGCAGGTAGGGCGCGATCGCCTGGGCCGTCTCGGGCGTGAGGAGCGGCGCGTTGACCGCGTAACGGGCGGAGCGCCCGTCGAGGACGTCGAGGATCTGCTCCGCGACCTCCTCCGCGACCGCGACCTGCGCCTCGGCCGTGGAGGCGCCGAGGTGCGGCGTGAGGAGGGTGTTCGGCGCGTCGACGAGCGGGGAGCCCGTGGGGGGCTCGGTGTTGAACACGTCGATCCCGGCCCCACCCACCTTGCCGGATCGCAGCGCGTCGGCGAGATCCCGCTCGTCGATGACGCCGCCGCGGGCGACGTTGAGGAGCAGGACCCCGGGCTTCATGCGGTCGATGACGGCCGCGTTGATCAGGCCGGTCGTGCCCTTGTTCTTGGGCACGTGGACCGTGATGGCGTCGGAGCGCGCGATGAGGTCGTCGAACGAGACGAGCTCCACGCCGAGGTTGGCGGCCTGGTCGTGGGTCACGAACGGGTCCGTGCCCAGCACCGTCATCTGCATGGCGTGCGCCCGGACCGCGATGGCCTGGCCGATCTTGCCGAGGCCCACGATGCCGAGCGTCTTGCCCCGGACCTCCATGCCGGTGAACTGGCTGCGCTTCCACTCGCCCCGGCGCATGGACGCGTCTGCCGCGGCCGTCCTGCGGGCCAGCCCGAACAGCAGCGCGAGCGTCAGCTCCGCGGCGGCGATCGTGTTGCCGGTGGGGGCGTTGACCACGACGATGCCGGCGCGGGTGGCGGCCTCGAGGTCCACGTTGTCCACGCCGACGCCGGCGCGCCCGATGACGACGAGGCGGGTCCCGGCGGCGATCATCTCCGCGTCGGCCTTGACCTGGCTGCGCACGACGAGGGCGTCGTACTCGGGCAGGATCGCGATGATCTCCTCGCGCGCGAGGCCCAGCTTCTCGTCGACGTCGTGGTGGCGGCGGAGGAGCTCGAGGCCCTCGGCGGCGAGGGGCTCGACGACCAGGATCCTCATCAGTTGCTCCCCGCGATCAGGGCCTGCTGCGCCGCGGCGACGGCCGAGCCCGGGCTGACGTCCATGCCGCACTCGATGGCGGTGGCCTCGAGGACGCCGATCGCGGCAAGGATGTCGTCGGTCGTGACCGCGCCCAGGTGCCCGAGGCGGAAGATCCTGCCCTTGAGCTTGCCCTGGCCGCCCGCGAGGACGAGGCCGCGCTTCTTGAGCCCGGTGTTGAACGTCTTCCAGTCCAGGGTCTCGGGGATCCAGGCCGCGGTGACCGTCCTGCTCGCCACGTCGTCCGCGGCGAGGAGCGTGAAGCCGATCGCGCGGAGACCGGCACGGGTCATCGCCTGGCATGCGGCGTGGCGGGCGAAGACGCCGTCGCCCTCGGCCTGCATGAGGCGAATGCCCTCGTCGACCTGGTACATCACCGCGACGGCCGGCGTCCACGGGCTCTCGCCGTTCACCTGGGTGTCGCGGTGGCGCCGCAGGTCGAGGTAGAAGCGCGGGATGGTGGCGGTCTCTGCGGCGGCCCAGGCGCGCGGCCCGACGGCGGCGAACGCCATGCCCGGCGCGGACATCCACGCCTTCTGGGAGCCCGTCACGACCAGGTCGAGGCCCCATGCGTCCATCGCGAAGGGCACGGCACCCAGGGCCGAGATCGCGTCCACCAGGATCAGCGCATCGGGCGCGACCTCGCGGACCGCCGCCGCCAGCGCGGGGATGTCGCTCGTCACCCCGGTGCTGGTCTCGTTATGGGTCAGCAGGACGGCCTTGAGCCCATCGATCGCGGCCGCGGCCTCGCGCACCGCCGCCGGCTCGGGCGCCCTGCCCCACTCGACCTCGAGCCTCGTCACGGCGGCCCCGTAGACCACGGCCACCTTGGCAAACCGGTCGCCGAACGCGCCCATCGTCACGGCGAGCACCGGGTCGGCGGGGGAGAGCACGTTGACGACGGCCGCCTCGAGGCCCCCGGTGCCCGCGCAGGTCAGGAGGATCACCTCGTGCTCGGTGCCGAAGAACGGCTTCATGCCGGCCTCGACGCGCCTGGTCAGCGTCTTGAACTCGTCGCCGCGGTGGTTGACCATCTGGCGCCCGCCGGCCTCGCGGACCGTGGGCGGCAGGGCCGTGGGCCCGGGAATGCGGAGGTTCGGCTCGAAGCGGGTCACGTCTGCGTCTCCTGGGGATCGCAAGGGGGTTCCGCGATGGTGCCGCACGTGACAGGCGTTCGTCCACCGTGCAATATATGACGTCATATGGCGACGACCCGGACGAGTATCCTCATCGACGCCGACCTGCTGGAGCGGCTCGACCGCCACGTCCGCCGGGAGCGGACCACGAAGACGGCCGTGATCGCCGCGGCGGTCGAGGCCTGGCTCGACGAGCACGAGATCGTCCCGGAGTTCCCGTTCGTGGGCATCGGGCGCAGCAGCCACGGTCGCCTGAGCCTGGACGGGCGGTCCATCGCGCGGCTCGAGGCTGGCAAGCGGCCGGGCGACCGCTAGGTGGCGATCCTCCTGGACCCCTCCGCGATCGTGGCGGCGGCCGATGTCGCGGACCTCAACCACCGGGCGGCCGTCGCGTGGTTCGCCAGCGCCGACGAGCCGTTGCTCCTGGGCGCGCTGGGTCTCGCCGAGCTGGACCTGCTCCTCCAGCGCGAGCTCGGGGTGGCCGCGACGGAGGCCGTGCTCCAGGCGGTCATCGCGGACGCGATCCGGCTCGTCCCGCCCACGGCCGACGACCTCGTGCGGGCGGTCGCCCTCATGCGCGAGGCGGCGGAGCACCGGCCCAGGCTGGCCGACGCGCTGCTCGTGGCCACGGCGGAGCGTCTCGGGATCCGGCGGGTCGCCTGCTTCGACCGACGCCCGCTGGCGGTGTTCCGGCCCCGGCACGTGCGGACGCTGGACTTCGAGCCCTAGGAATCGAGAAACGGGGCCGGCTGGGCCGGCCCCGTCTCGTTGGGCAGCGAGGTTCGAGGCGTCAGCTAGGCGACGCGCTTCACCACGACGGTGCCGGCCTGGACATCGTGGTAGCCCTGGCGCTTGGGGCTCTGCGACGTGGTGTACAGGAGGTACAGCGCGTACAGGAATGCGAGCAGGTTGATGAACAGGCCGACGATGGGGATGATCGCGGCGAGCGCGAACGGGCCCCACAGGAACGCCCAGCGGCGGATCGCCTGGTTCTGGGAGAGCGTGGCACCGTCGCTGGCGTTGACGGTCTCGAGGTTCAGGAACTTCTGGCCGAAGGACGCGCGCATCCTCGTCCATCCGTAGACGAAGTAGATGGCGCTGACAAGGGCGTAGACCAGGCCGAAGAACAGGGTCACGATCAGGCCCAGGCCGCCCATCACCGCGGCGATGGCGACGCCGACGACGATGAGCACGACGTTGATGACCCATAGGATCGCGCCGTCGATGATGAGCGCGATGATCCTGTTGACGAGGTCTGCATACACGATCCCCGGCGCCGGTCCTGGCTCGGCGGCGACGGCCTGCGTCTGGAAGCCACCCGGCGCGGCGCTCGGCGCGGGCGCGTTCCAGCTGCCACCGGCGGGCGGCGGCGCCGGCGCGACAGCGGGCGGCGGCGCCGGCTGCGGCGGAATCGGGGCCTGCGGAGCGCCCCCGGTGGGATCGGTCATTCGTCATCCTCCCTGTCCGGCGCGCCCGTGCCGCCGGTCGCGCGAAGCATAGATCGCCGCGCGCACGGTTTGTACCCCATCCCGACGCCCGAAAGGGACGATTTCAGGCTGGAACGGTCCGCTATCGGTACCAGTGCCCACCATGCCGCCCCCGCCTGTGGCCCGCACCGGCGCGTGGCATGATCGACGCACCCCATCGCAGCCACAGTGGAGTTGAACCTCGAGATGCGGATTCGAAGCGCGAAGATCGAGGAGCTGACACCCAAGGCAAAGGAGCGCGCCCTGTCACCGCGCCAGCTCGCGGCCCTCCAGCGCGAGGAGGAGATCCGCAGGGCCATCGGCCGCCTGAAGGGCGACGAGGACATCATCGCGCTCGAGCTCGACCCGGCGGAGAAGATCGTCACGATCAAGGCATCGGTCAAGAAGGTCGTGGCGGCGCACCCCGGCAAGGTCAACGTCGCGGTCCGCGGACGCACGATCTACCTCTCCACCGGCAAGCTTCCGGGCGGGCGGGGCCGGCCCCCGAAGGCCTAGGCCCGCGCCGGGTGGCGTCGCAATCGCCCCGGCTCGTGCGTCCCTGCTGCCTGACCGCCCGCAGCCCGTGAGCCGATGTCCACACCCGCCCGCCGCCGCCTGATCACCCCTCGCCGAATCGCCGCGCTCCTGCTCGTCCTCGTCGTCGCCGGCGGCGCGGCGACTTGGCTCGACCTGTTCGGCGTGGGCCAGAAGGTCGACAGCCTCGCCCGCCGGGTGGAGCTGGTCCTCAACCCGCCCCCGGACCGCCCGATCGACGAGGCCGTGCTCGTCACCCCGAGGCCGGTGGCCACGGCGACCGCGTCGCCGGCGCCCACGCCGGTCGTGTCGCTCGCGCCGGGCCAGACCGCGCCGCCGGCCCCCACCCCCACACCGGCCCCCACGCGCGGTCCCGTCGACGTGAACCTGCTCACGGACGCCGCCGCGGCGTTCATCTCCGAGCAGGACCACGAGTGGTGCGCCGTGGCCGGCACGCAGATGGTCCTGGCCATGAACGGCAAGGCGCCACTCACGGCGGCGTTCCAGGCGGAGCTGGCAGGCCGGATCGGGGAGTGGGAGAGTCGCCGCGACAGCAAGAACGGTGGCTGGGGCCCCTCGGCGATGGTCAAGGCCCTCGCGGCGTACGGGGTCCCGGGCTATGAGGTGCGGGCGTACGAGACGCGCCAGGACGCCATGCGGGACGCGGCGCAGGCCATCAGCGAGCTGGGCGCCCCGGTGATCCTCCTCGCATGGCGAGGGGCGCACACGTGGGTGATGACCGGCTACCGCGCGGACGCCGATCCGCGCCAGTTCGACGACGCGAAGGTCAGTGGCGCCTACATCCTCGACCCGTGGTATCCGGTCGTCTCGAAG
>Ga0302263_10000568_pt1 | contig 14242 bp, 10 predicted proteins | sample II_Fen_N1_4_FD_194564 | JGI IMG/M metagenome (GOLD analysis project Ga0302263, IMG submission 194564) | Peat permafrost microbial communities from Stordalen Mire near Abisko, Sweden - II_Fen_N1_4 | ecosystem: Environmental > Terrestrial > Soil > Wetlands > Permafrost | place: Sweden: Abisko... | reverse complement strand
CACGTGGTGACCGAGAACGATCGGGTGACGCAGACGGTCGACATGCTGCGCGAGGGGCAACTCGCCAAGATCGGCGACCTGCTGGTTGCCTCGCACCGTTCGCTGCAGTACGACTACGAAGTGTCCTGCGCTGAACTCGATCAGGCGGTGGATTCCGCGCTGGCCGCCGGAGCCGTCGGGGCAAGAATGACGGGCGGTGGATTCGGTGGTTCCGTCATCGCGCTGGTCCCGACCGAACTCGTCGAGACGGTCGTTTCGCAGGTCACCACCGATTTCGCCGAACGGGGATTCACCGCGCCGGTCCCGCGAAATGTTGCGCCCGCGGACGGGGCCCGCCGGGATCTGTGAGGTTCCGAGTGGGCAGTCGCCGCAAATGATCGGATCGGCGCACCGGAAATAGGCGCGGTCCGTGCAGCACCGCACGCTCCCGGACGTACCCATCGACATCACGCCCGTTCACTTCCACCGAATGGGCGAAGGGCGCCGCTGTCATTGCACTGCGAAATCAACTGGATTCTGCGCTCCGGCCGGATGCCTGAGCAGCGTGCTTTCCTGATCCTGATCACGGAAGACGGCGAAGAAAATCCAGATCGTCGCGATGACCGCGAGGAACTCCCCGAATGCGACGAGGGGCAGCGCCACCGGCGTGGTGTTCCACAGAAATGGCGCATAACTCAGCAGCGAACTGAGCGAAACGACAATGGCGACCGGCCAGAATCGGCGCACGTACATCGCCATGACGATCGTCAGCACATCGGCCAGGTAGAAGTACCGCTCGTGCATCTGCGGCAGCAGGAACGGGACGGCCAACACCACCGTGGTCGCCAGGACGACGATGTGCGCCGCGGTCAGCGGGCGCCTGCGCAGCCAGGCCACCAGACCGACGACCGCGACCAATACCCCGGCCGCGGCGAGCCCGAGGTACTTCCACACCGACGACGCACCCGCGCTGAGCCATTGGTAGAACGTCGGCGCATTCAGCGTCATGCTGTCGGCTGACGCGCCGAAGCCCTGAACCCGCTGACCCCCGCCGCCACCGCCCGCCGCACCGGCGCCGCCACCGAAGCCACCCGCGCCGGCCTGGCCGGTCCCGCCGCCGCTGACCTGGGTGGGGTAGATCGACAGCAGGCTGAAGATGTCCCGGCCGGCGAGCGCAGCGGGCACCAGCATGAGCGCGAACACCGCCGGCACCGCCAGCAGCGCGAGGAGCGCTGCCCATCGCTGCCTGTTCACTACCATCACGATGAGCAACACCGGCAGGAAGAAGATCGCCTGCAGTTTGAAGGACAGGCCGAGGGCGAAGAACACGCACGCCCACCAGGGTTTGCGGGTGATCAGGTAGTACAGGCTGCCCAGACAGCACGCGGCATAGATGGAATCGCACTGACCCCAGGCCGCGCTGTTGACCACCACCGTCGGCGCGAACAGCACCACTGCGAAGGTCAGCAACGGCAGCGCCGGTCGCGGAAATCTCTCCCGCACGATCAGCGCGGCGAACGTGGCCAACAGCAGGTCGAACACCATCGAGATGCTCTTGATCGCAATGATCTTCGGCACGGGCAGGTGGGTCGCCAGGGCGAGTAGATACAGATACGGCGGGTTGTAGTTGGAGTAGTCCCCGCCGAGCGCGCTGAGGCCGCCGGCCTTGAGCTCGTCGTACCAGGGACTGACGAAGGTGCGGTAGTCAGCGCTGACCTGGTTGATGAAGGCGAAACGGACCAGCAGGGCGACCACGACGGTCACCCCGATGACGCCACCGACAACGAGTCTGGAACGCGCCGGGGCGCGGCGGTCCATGGTGAGCACGGTGGCTCCTTCCAGCTGGCGACAGAAAGTGGCCTCGGTCGGTTTCGCGGTTTCGTGGTTTCGCGGTTTCGCGGTTTCGCGGTTTCGCGGTTTTCACCAATCGGCAACGGCACCCAGCATGACGGGCCAGGCTGTGCGTGAGCCCAGAAACGGCGAGCCGCCGGGTCGGGGCCCCAGCTGGGGGATCGACCCGGCGGACCGGATGCCGTTCAGCTATCGCTCGGCGCGAGCCAGCAAACGGCGCACCGATGACCGTCGGCTGGACGGTCATCGCTCTTCTCCCACCGCGAAAGGCGGCGTGAGCCGGATCACACTCTACCCCGATAAGAGGGGGAGCGAGTTGACCTGATCGTCAACGTCATTCCGAATTTGGATCCGCCGAGACGTTCATCTCGCTGCATGGTGTGCTGGGTGCGGTCGTCACGGCGCACGGCGTCGACGGCTTCAAGTTCGACGCCGGCGACTTCTACGCCTACCGGCCGACCGACGTGACGTACGTACCCACCGACCCGGCGGGCCAGTCCGAGGCCTGGGCAACGGTCGGACTTGCCTACCCGTTCAATGAGTACCGGGCCTGCTGGAAGATGGGCGGCCAGCCGTTGGCCCAGCGGCTGCACGACAAGCCGCCCACCTGGGGGGCGGACGGCCTGGCGTCGCTCATCCCGGAGGCCATCGCCCAAGGGCTGATCGGGCACCCCTTCATCTGCCCGGACATGATCGGCGGCGGCGAACTCGACGTGTTCACCACCGTCGGCGTCGACCCCGAACTGTTCGTCCGCTACGCGCAGTGCGCGGCCCTGTTCCCGATGATGCAGTTCTCGGTCTCCCCCGCCCGGGTGCTCGACGAGAGACACCTGGCCGCGACGCTCGGCGCGGTCCGGCCGCACGAGCGGCTGGTGCCGGAGATGGTGAGATTGGCGGGGCCACGCCGCTCGGACGGGTGAGCCGATCCTGCGGCCGCTGGCCTACCACCACGCCGGGTACGAGGACGTCGCCGATCAGTTCCTGCTCGGCGAGGACCTGCTGGCGGCTCCCGTGCTGGAGCAGGGAGCCATCACCCGCGGCGTGGTGCTCCCGCCCGGCCGCTGGACGGCGCCGGACGGGACGACGTTCGACGGACCGGGGAACTGGAACTGCCTGTCACGCTGGAGACGGTTCTTTGGTTTCGCCGCGCACGATGAACCCCGGACGGCACTCTCGGTCGCCGGTTTCGCGGCAACAGCATGATCTGCGTTCGGAATGCCTCGGGACCGCAGGAAAACCCGTCGAGACTGTCGGTGGCCACACGTAGCCTGGCCGAGCCATGTCGATCAGCGTTGAACCCGCTACGTCACGAGCCGGCGAGTCGCCATCCGGGCAGACTCCGCGGGCTGTTCCTGCGCAGCTACCCGCCACCCGGTCCTTGGCGAGGCTGCTGCCCTACGCTCGACCGGCGATGCCGGCCCTGATCGGCTGCGCCGTCGCAGCGACCCTGGCCACCCTGTGCGGGCTGGCCTTTCCGCTGGTCATCCAGCAGATCATCGACGGTCCGGTGGCCTCGCACGACCTGGCCGCGTTGTGGCCGCCCGCCATCCTGCTGCTCGTCCTCGGGGTGACCGAGTCCGCACTGTTCTGGGTCCGCCGCATGCTCTCCGCCCGGCCCACCATGCGCGTGGAAGCAGCGATGCGGGCCGACCTCTACGACCGTTTGCAGAAGCTCCCGGTGTCCTTTCACGACCGGTGGTCCGCTGGGCAACTGATGTCCAGGGCCGTCTCCGACCTGTCCACCATCCGCCGGTTCCTCGGGTTCGGGGTGGTGTTCCTGTTCGTCAACCTGACGGCGTTCGTCGTCGGGGTAGGCATCCTGCTGGCGCTGTCCTGGCAGCTCGGCGCGATCATCGCGGCGCTGGCGGTGCCGCTGGTCGCGCTGTGCTACCTGTACGAATCCCGCTACCAGGTGCTCGCCCGACGATCCCAGGACCAGGTCGGCGATCTGGCCACCATGGTCGAGGAGTCGGTGCTCGGTATCCGCATCCTCAAGGCCTTCGGCCGCAGCGCGTCTCTCAGTCGCCGGTTCCTCGCCCAGGCCAGGGAGCTGCGGGCCACGGAAATGAGCAAGGCGCGGGTGATCTCCGCGCTGTGGGCGGTGATCATTGCGGTGCCGGAGGTTGCCTTCGGGTTGACGCTGTTCCTCGGCATCCGTCAGGTCGCCGACGGCGCGATGTCGGCGGGCACCCTGGTCGCGTTCTTCGGGGTCGCGCTCGGCCTGCGCTGGCCGATCGACTCGATCGGCTGGCTGCTGGCCATGTCCAACGACGCCGCCAGCGCATCGCAGCGGTACTTCGAGGTGATGGACGCACCGGTCACCATCACCTCCCCGAAGCACCCTCGCACGACCGCGGCGGCGCACGGACACCTGAGCTTCTCGGGAGTGCATTTCCGGTTCGCTGACGCGCCCGCCGGCGCACCCGACCTGCTTCGGGGTGTGAATCTGGACGTGGCGCCCGGCGAAACCGTGGCCATCGTCGGCGCCACCGGGTCGGGGAAGACGACACTGACGTCCCTGATCAACCGGCTGTACGACGTGACCGGCGGCAGCATCACCCTGGACGGGATCGACATCCGGCAGCTGGACCTGCCCACCCTGCGCCAGCGGGTGTCCATCGCCTTCGAGGAGCCCACCCTGTTCTCCGCATCCGTCCGGGAGAACGTGCTGCTCGGCAAGCCGGACGGCACCGACGACGACGTGCGGCAGGCGTTGCGGATCGCGCAGGCGGATTTCGTGCGCGACCTGCCGTGGGGCCTGGACACCAGGATCGGCGAACAGGGCCTGTCGCTGTCCGGCGGTCAGCGGCAGCGGCTGGCGCTGGCCCGTGCGGTGGTGGGCAGCCCGGAAGTGCTGGTGCTGGACGACCCGCTGTCCGCACTCGACATCCATACCGAGGCGCAGGTCGAGCGGGCGCTCCGGTCGGTGCTGGCCGGCACCACAGCGCTGGTCGTTGCGCACCGGGCGTCGACCGTGCAGCTCGCCGACCGGGTCGCGCTGCTCGTCGACGGCAGGGTGGCGGCTCTCGGGACCCATTCGGAACTGCTCGCCACCGTTCCCGCGTACCGCGACCTGCTGGCCAGCAAGGAGGACCAAAGGGCCTCCCGGGACGGCCGCGCGCGGGTGCCCACCCGGCTGCCACCGCGTTGCCCGATCAGCTGTCCGGCCACCCGAGCAGCCAGCCCACCAGTCATGCCGGGGAGGTGAGGAGATGAACGCGACCGACACGACTCCGCCGATCCTGCTGGAGCCGGAAGCGGACGACGCCTGGCGCGGCGTGGTGTCCGAGGACACCGAGGACATCTCGGAGGCCGTCGGCCTCAAGCTGCAGGCCCGGTCACGGCGTCTGCTGCGCAAGCTGATCCGGCCGCAGCGCGGTCCGGCCCTGTTGGCGGCGTTCGTCGTGGTGCTGTCCGAGGTGGCGTACCTCCTCGGCCCGCTCGTCGTCGCCTACGGCATCGACACGGCGGTCCCGGCCCTGGTGGCCGGCGATGCCCGGCCGCTGGTCTTCGCCACCCTCGGCTACCTGGGGTCGGGCATCGCCAACGCCGCCGGCAAGGCCGTCTTCGTGCGGTTGTCGGCCAGGGTGGCGCAGGCGGTCCTGCTGGATCTGCGGTCCGAGGTGTTCACCCATTCGCAGTCGCTCAGCCTGTCGTTCCACGAGAAGTACACCTCGGGCAAGGTCATCTCCCGGCTGACCAGCGACCTGGACGCGCTGGCAGACCTGGCCGCCGAAGGTCTGGAAGGGCTCATCTCCGGCCTGCTGTCGGTGCTCGCGATCAGCGTCACCCTGCTGGTGCTCGACCTCGACCTCGGGCTCATCGCGCTGGCCGCGTTCGTGCCGATCTTCGTGGCCACCCGCTGGTTCCAGCGCCAGTCGCGCAAGATCTACCGCCGCACCCGGTCGGCCATTGCCTCGGTGATCGTGCAGTTCACCGAGACGATGAACGGCCTGCGCGCCGTGCTGTCCTTCCGCCGGGAGGACCGGAACGCGGCGATCTTCGGAAAGTTCAACGACGACAACGCCACCGCCAACGGCGACGGCCTCGTTGCGCTGGCCGTCTACACCCCGCTCGTCCGGCTGTTGGGCAACCTCAGCCTGGTCGCCACCATGGTGATCGGCGCGGTGCAGGTGATCGACGGGACGCTGGAGATCGGCGTGCTGGCCGCATTCCTGCTGTACGTCCGGCGAATGTACGACCCGCTCGACGAGCTGGCCATGTTCTACAACACCTACCAGGCGGCGGCCGCAGCGCTGGAGAAGATCTCCGGGCTGCTCGAGGAGGTACCGAGCGTTCCCGAACCGACGGACCCGGTGCGGCTCGGCCGCGACGGGCCTGTCGACGGGCACGTCCGCTTCGAGGGTGTCAGCTTCGCCTACCACCCGGATGTGCCGGTGCTGCCGACCCTGGAACTGGACATCCCGGCCGGCCAGACGGTGGCCTTGGTCGGTGCGACCGGGGCCGGCAAATCCACGCTGGCCAAGCTGCTTGCCCGGTTCTACGACCCGACGGCGGGTCGGGTGCTGCTCGATCGAACTGATGTCGCCACAGTGTCGACCGAGACCTTGCGCGCTGCGGTCGTCATGGTCACCCAGGAGTCGTTCCTGTTCTCCGGGTCGGTGGCCGACAACATCGCTCTCGGCCGCCCGTCCGCGAGCCGGCGGGAGATCGAAGAAGCAGCGGACGCGATCGGCGCCGGCGCCTTCATCCGGGCGCTGCCGGAGGGTTTCGACACCGACGTGCGCAAACGCGGCGGCCGGTTGTCGGCCGGGCAGCGGCAGCTCGTCGGGTTCGCCAGGGCGTTCCTGGCCGATCCGGCGGTGCTGATCCTGGACGAGGCGACGGCGTCGTTGGACATCCCCGCGGAGCGGGCCGTACAGCAGGCGCTCCGCACCGTCCTGAAGGGGCGTACCGCGATGATCATCGCGCACCGGCTGTCGACCGTGGCGATCGCCGATCGGGTATTGGTGATGGACGGCGGGCGGATCGTCGAAGACGGATCCCCGGAAACTCTGATCGCGGGGACCGGCGCCTACGCCAGATTGCACGACGCCTGGCGAGAGTCGTTGGTCTGAACTGGGTGCCGGAACTGCATGCCGGAACTGCATGCCGGAACTGGGTGCGTCAGGGCGTGGGCAGTGGCAGCATCGCCAATGCGCACACCCAACCGGCGAGCACCCCGATTGCACTGCCGAGGGCGATCCACCGCAGCACCGGCAGCCCGCGGGAAAGCCACATCGCGGGGGCGAGACCACCCGCCACCAGCAGGTTCACCCCGACGGCCAGCACCGGCGTACCGGCCAGTCCGGCCGACAGCACCCAGACCGCGACCCCGACGACCAGGGCGCTGAAACCGGCGAGCCCCAGACCGCTGGCCCAGGGCACGGGTTCATTGCCGGCCCGCCACTCCTCGACCCAGGCCCAGTCGACCGGCCGGTCACCGTCACCGTCACCGTCACCGTCACCGTCACCGTCGTCGGCGTCGGCGTCGGCTGTCAGCAGGGCGCCGCCGGTGAGGACGGTGCCGGCGTCGGCGAGAACGGGCGCGTTGTCAACGTCGTAGCCGGAGTGGGCCGAGGTTTCCCGACCGGCGATGTCCGACGACGAGTGACCGGCCGCGCCCGGGCGTGGCCGTGACGGAAACGCGATGATCGTGCCGGCACCCTCGCCGACCCCCTCTGGCCTGTCCGGGTCGCCCGACGGCAACGGCCCGGAAACGGCCGGAGGTTCCGACTCGTCGGTCACTTCTCGCCCCTTCGAGTCACGGGGGTAGCGCGCCGCAGCCGGTTGCCTGATGAAAATGGCCCGCGCGTACCGCACCTGCACGTCGCTGCACGCCGCGCACACCTCGTCCGCCACAACGGTGGCCGGGATGCGTTGATCGCCTGCAACCTCCCGAAGATAACGCAGCCGCGGCACGGCCGGACGCCGATCCCGGCGTGGCGGGTCAGTCGGCCAGCGCGGCGAAAGCTACCGCGGCCGCTGTGGCCACATTCAATGAATCGACCCCGGCCGCCATCGGGATGCGCGCCCTGACGTTCGCGGCCAGCAGCGCCGCTGACGTCAGACCCGGGCCCTCGGAGCCCAGCAGGAATGACACCCGCCCGGCCGGGCCCGCCTCGCGGAGCGTCACCTCCCCGCTCGGCGTCAATGCGATGGTGCGGAACCCTTTGTCCCGTAACAGGTTCATCGCTGCATCCGGCCAGCCGGGCAGCACGGCGAACGGCACGCCCAGCACGGTACCCATGGAAACCCGGACGCTGCGCCGGTACAGCGGATCCGCGCACCCATCGGCGAGCAGGATGGCGCCGATGCCGAAGGCCGCAGCATTGCGGAACAAGGCGCCCAGATTCTCGTGGTCACCGACCCCTTCCAGCACCGCCACCGTGCGCACCGAATCCAGCAGATTCGCCGCGGGCGGGAACCCGACCCGATCGGCGGTGGCCAGTACGCCGCGGTTGAGGTGGAAGCCGACGACCTCTGCCATCATCTCGGCGGTAACGACATAGAACGGCGCCGCGGTGTCCGCCAGATCCTCGGCGAGCTCCGCCTGCCGTCGGGCGACACCCAGCAGCGCACGCACCGGGTACGGCGAGGCCACCAGCCGGCGCACCACGACGACGCCCTCGGCGATCACCAAGCCCCGTCCACCCGGCCGGTCGGGGCGGCGGTCGGCATGGCTCAGGTCACGGAATTCGTCCAGCCGCGCATCGGCCGGATCGCTGATCGGGACCGCATCGCTCACCGGTCCGGGCCGGCGATCCCCGGCGCTGGCGGCTCCGAACCCGGCAGTTCCGTCTCCCGCCAGTCCGGTCCCGGCAAGTCCGTCTCCCGCCAGTCCGGTCCCGGCAAGTCCGTCTCCCGCCAGTCCGGTCCCGGCAAGTCCGTCTCCCGCAAGCCCGGTCCCGTCGGATCGGGGCCGGTTGTCTCCGCAGTTTCCACTGCTTCGCCTGTTTCATCGGTGTCCTCGGGGGCCTCATCACGTGCATCGTTTTCGACGAAGGACGTCCGCGGGCTCCAGCCGTCACGACCCGCAAGGCGGTCTTTCACTCGCCGGCCAATGGTCCGCAGCGCCTCCAGCTCCGCGGGGGAGAGCAGATCGATGAGGTTCTGCCGGACCGCCTTGACGTGACCCGGCGCGAGCTCGGCGAGGGCTTGGGCGCCCGGCTCGGTGAGGGCCGCAAACGCGCCGCGCTGGTCGTCCATCGACCGCACCCGGCGCACCCATCCGCGCGCCACCAGCCGGTCAACCGTGCGGGTGATGGCGCTGCGCGTCGCCAGCGTCCGGTCCGCGACCTCGCTCATCCGCAATCGCTGATCGGTCGCCTCGGACAGGCAGACCAGCACCTCGTACTCGGTGAAGGACACCCTGGAGGCCTGCAGTTGGCGGTCCAACGCCGGAATCAGCAGTCGATAGGTGTCCAGCCAGCCGCGCCAGGCGGCCTGCTCGTCGGCACTGAGCCAGCGCTCGTCGGGGGTCATGCCGGCACCCGACGCGCAAGCTGTTCAGCGGGCGGGCCGGGGTGCGCACCGAAGCCGGGGGTCGCGCCGGCGTCAGGTCGCCGGCCGACGAGGGCATCGCGCAGCAGCGCTTCCAGACCTGCGGCGTCGACGGCACGCGGGTTCGCGATGCGTGCCGCCAGCACCTGGTCAACGACGTCGCCGACCGCCGTGTCCGGCAGCCCGAGACCCGAGAGCGACGTCGGCGCGCCCAGGGCGGTGGCGAGATCGAACAGCGCGGCACCCAACTGGACGGGTCCCGGCGCGCCGGCCGCGCGAGCAGCCGCAGAGAGTTCGGCGGCCGCGGCCGGGGCGTTGAACGCCACCACTTGCGGGAGCAGTGCGCTATGCGTTCCGGCGTGCGGCAGGCGGTAGCTGCCGCCGATGACGTGGGCCAGTTTGTGATGCAGACCCATGCTGGTGGCACCGAGCACCGTTCCGGCCAGCCACGCTCCGTAGAGCGCTCGTCCGCGGGCGGCCAGGTTCGCGGGTTCGCGCACCAGCACCGGCAGCGCCGCCGACAGTGCACCGATCGCTTCGGCGGCGAGCAGCGTAGTGAGCGGGGACGCGTCCAGGGCGTAGGTCGCTTCGATCGCGTGCGCGATGGCATTCATCCCGCTCGCCGCCGACAGCCCGACAGGTAGATCGACGGTCAGCACCGGGTCGTACACCACCGTGCGCGGCACTACCCGGGCGTCGCGGCCGGTGATCTTCCGACCCGACTCCGTACGGCCCCAGATCGGCGTCTGCTCGCTGCCCGCGTAGGTCGTCGGCACTGCCAGGATCGCCACCTCCAATTCCAGCGCGACCGCCTTGGCCAGGCCCACGGCCGAACCGCCGCCGACACACACAACGGTGCCGACCCCGAGGTCTCCGGCCAGGTCGACGGTCTGCTGTGCGAGCTCCGCAGGAACGTGCTCGGCGACCTCGCTGATGCGCCCGACGCAGCGCCGGCCGAGTTCGGCGGCGATGCTATCGGCCTCGCGCAGCTGGCGGCGCCCAGCGATCAGCAGCACCGTTCCGCCAAGCCGGCCGGCTTCCACCGCGACCTGGTCGATTCTTCCGGCTCCGAAAACCACTCGCACACTGGGCATCTCGTGCACGAACGAGTCGACCCCGAGTTCGCCGGCGCCGAATGCACCGCACATTGACCCGCTCCCTTCCGCTCGCCAGACCGGCCCAGCGTGACTCTGTCTTGACCTCAGCCACCAGGCCCCTCATTGTCGTGGTGGCAACCTCTGGACGCCGCGGGAATATCCATCACCAGGATGTAGTTTCCCCGGCAACTACTTCCATCGCCCCCCGGAGGACGAGATGAGCACAGTAGCCCCACAGGGACTGCACCACGTCACCGCGATTGCCGGCAACCCGCAGCGGAACGTCGACTTCTACACGAAGGTACTTGGCTTGCGGCTGGTCAAGCAGACGGTGAACTTCGACGCGCCGGACACCTACCACCTCTACTACGGCGACGAGGCCGGTCGGCCGGCCAGCCTGCTCACCTTCTTCCCGTGGGACGGCGTGCCCGGCGGACGCCTCGGTACGGGATTGACCACGGCCACTGCATTCTCGATCCCGCAGGAGTCGACCGCGTGGTGGCTGCAGCGGCTTCGCGCCCTGGGCGTCGACGTGCAACCCGTGGCGCAGCGCGGCGCCGCCGACGTCATCACCCTTCGCGACCCCGACGGCATGGTGCTCGATCTGGTCGGCACCGCCGGGGACCAGCGGTCCGGTTGGGACGGCGTCGCCAGCATCCCGGCCGACCACGCGGTACGTGGGCTGCACGCGGTGACGCTGACCGAACGACTGCTCGACCCGACCGCCGAAATGCTCACCTCGATGCTCGGCATGCACCTGGGCGGCGAGGAGGGCTCTCGGGCGAGCTTCGCCATGGGCGCGGGCAGTTCGGGCGCCCTGGTCGACGTCGCGGGTGAGAAGACCATGAACCGCGGCCTGCAGGCCGGTGGGACCGTGCACCATGTCGCGTTCCGGGCGCCGGACCTGCCGACCATGCAGCGCTGGCACGACGAGTTGGCCGACGCGGGCGTGAACGTCACCGAGATCCTGGATCGGCAGTATTTCAAGAGCATCTACTTCCGCGAACCCGGTGGCGTGTTGTTCGAGATTGCCACGGATGCACCGGGTTTCGACATCGACGAGCCGTTGCTCGAACTGGGCAGGACGCTGAAGCTGCCGCCGTGGCTGGAGCCGAACCGCGACCAGATCGCAGCGTCGCTCCCGGTACTGAAGGTCGACGAAGCCACCCGCGCGCCGGTGAGTGCCGGCCCCGCCCCAGCGTCGGCCGGCGACCTGTCGGTGGCGCCATGACGCAGCCGCGGGTCGCCGGGCCGGCCGAGGCCGGCGCGACCCTGACTCGGCCGCATGCATGGGTTCCGGGGGATCCGGGTTGGAGCGGTCCGGTCGTGCTGCTGCTGCACGGCACCGGCGGAGACGAGACGGACCTGCTGCCGCTCGGCCGGGAACTCGCACCCGGCGCGCCGCTGCTCGCGCCGCGCGGCACGGTGTTGGAGGGAACGATGCCGCGGTTCTTCCGCCGGTTGCGTGAGGGCGTGTTCGACGAGGCCGACCTCACCGCTCGCGCCGCCGAACTCGCCCGGTTCATCGCGGCCGCGGCCGGCGAATACGGCTTCACCCCCGGATCCCTTGTCGCCGTGGGCTTTTCCAACGGTGCCAACATTGCCTCCGCGCTGTTGCTCACCCATCCGGAGGCCATCGGTGACGCCATCCTGATCGCTGCGATGCCGCCCTTCGGCGTGGCTCCGCCGGTCGACCTGGCCGGTCACCGGGTGCTGATCTCGAACGGACGGCGCGACCCGATGGCGCCCCCGCCGCTGACCTCCAGGCTCGTCGACGACCTGACCTCCCGCGGAGCCACGGTCGAGCTGCTGCTGCACCCCGGCGGTCACCAGCTCGCAGCCGACCACCTCCCCGCGATGCGCGCCTTCCTGAAGCCGGCAGCGTCGACCGGGCAGACCGGGTCGACCGGGCAGACCGGGTCGACCGAGCAGACCGGGTCGACCCGCGGATAGTTCGGAGCGAACGGCCCGGTTGGACAGCAGCCGCCCCCGATGATCACGCTATCGCCATGACAATCGAGCTGTCGTTCTGGAGCACCGTCTGGACCGTGGTCTTCGTCCTGGGCGTCGGAGTGGTCTCCGGGCGCATCCTGGGGATCCACCGCGGGTTCGGCCGGGCCACCGCCGCGGGTGTGCTCGGCAGCCTGGTCGGTGTGATCGTCGCGGCGATCATCCTGCAGAACGACCACGAGACCAACGACGAGAACATCATCCTGGCAGCGTTCGGCTTCGCGTTGCTGGCCACCATGGTGGCCAGCATCGTGCTCGAGGTGCTGCTCCGGCCGCGGCGCAGCCGGCGGCGGCCGTCCTTCCGGACCAGGGCGCGCACCTTCTTCACGGTGGGCGGGCGGTTGTTCGAGGTCACCCGCATCGCCCGCCGGCACGGCCTGGCCGGCCCACGGGTCGCCTCGCGTTCCGCCCTGTCGACGCCGCAGGGCGCGCTGCGGATCAAGCTGTTCCTGCAGGATTGCGGCGGGATGTTCGTCAAGTTCGGCCAGATCGCCTCCACCCGTTCGGATCTGCTGCCCGCGCCGCTGGTTTCCGAGCTGGCCGAACTGCAGTCCAATGTCCGCCCGGTGCCCGTCGAGCAGATCCGCGAGATCATCGAGGAGGAGCTCAAGGCGCCGATCACGGAGATCTTCAGCTCCTTCTCCGACGAACCCCTCGCGGCCGCGTCGATCGGCCAGACCCACCTCGCCGAGCTGCAGTCCGGACAGCGGGTGGTGGTCAAGGTGCGCAGGCCCGACGTCGAGGTCGGCGTCGCCCGCGACTCCGCGGTACTGCGCTGGGCCAGCCGGGCCGCGGTCCGGCGATCCGAGGCGGCGCGATCGCTCGGCCTCGTCGCGCTGTCCGACGAGCTGATCCGGTCGGTCGACCAGGAGCTGAGCTACGTCAACGAAGCCGCCAACGCCAAGGCTCTCGGTGCGGTGTCGCACACCGCCGGGGTCGAGGTCCCGGAAGTCCTGACCGCGTTCACCACCGAAGCGGTACTGGTCCAGGACCGGGTGAACGGCCGGCCGGTCGCCGACGCCACGGCGGTCGACGCCTGCGGGGTGCCACGAGCGGAGCTCGCCGACCGGCTGCTGCGCGCCTTCCTCGGGCAGATCATGGACGCCGGGCTGTTCCACGCCGACCCGCACCCGGGCAACATCCTCATCGACCCAGATGGCACCCTGTGGCTGATCGATTTCGGAGCCGTTGGGGTCATCGATCCGGTCAGCTTGGAGGCGCTTCAGCTGATGGGCCTCGGGCTGGCCACGCGGCAGCCGGCGCTGCTGGCTCGTGCGGTGCGCGCGATCTCGGGCTCCGCCGGCGACGCGCTGGACACCCAGGCGCTCGAGGTGGAGCTGAGCCGGCTGCTGAGCGAGCAGTTGCACGGCGGTGGGTTCGATCCGCGCAGCATCCAGGAGCTCATCGACGTGATGCGGCGGCACGACATCCCGGTGCCGCCCACCTTCACCGTGCTGGCCAGGGCGCTCGTCACGTTGGAGGGAACGCTGCGGGTCATCGACCCGCAGGTCGATCTGGCGTCGGCCGCCGCAAGCCACCTCGGCGCCGCCATCGACGTGTCGCTCAAGGGCGCCCGGGACACGGTGCAGCAGGAAGTGCTCCGGACGATGCCGTCGCTCCGGGCGCTGCCGGGACTGGCCGAGGACGTCGCGCTGCAGTTCCGCTCCGGGCGGCTGCGAATGCAGATCGACGCCTTCGGGCCCGGCCGGTCGCACCTGACCAGGTGGATCGACCAAACGCTGTTCACCGTCGTCGCCGCCGTCGGGCTGATGGCCTCCACGCTGATGCTGGTCGGGGCGTCG
>Ga0302263_10000565_pt1 | contig 14267 bp, 18 predicted proteins | sample II_Fen_N1_4_FD_194564 | JGI IMG/M metagenome (GOLD analysis project Ga0302263, IMG submission 194564) | Peat permafrost microbial communities from Stordalen Mire near Abisko, Sweden - II_Fen_N1_4 | ecosystem: Environmental > Terrestrial > Soil > Wetlands > Permafrost | place: Sweden: Abisko... | reverse complement strand
TCGTCGGGAATCAGGCGGGCGGCCCCAGCATTCACGGCGTCAGGCACGGCCACGACTTCCACGACTTCAGGCATTTCAACAATCTCGGAATTTTTCAATGTGAGCATGTAGCCCCCTCAATTTCTGCAAAACAGGCGCGCACGGCACCCAGACCGGCCAGCGTGGCCAAGTCGTTAAAGTCGGTGGCCTTGGGCGGGCGGCCCTTGGGGAATTGCGGCGCGACAACAAAGCCGCCCACGGCCAGCGCCGCCTGTCGGGCCGCCGTGATGCCGGGGTTGTCCGGCGTCAGGTGGTCGTCGTCAGCGGCCAGCACCAAGACAAGCGCCGGGTAAGCCTTGTGCAGCGCCGCCGCCACCGGCCCAAGGTTGCCCGCGTTGAAGGCCACCGCCACCGGCCAGCCCGTCGCCTCGTTGATGCTGGCACCCGTGGCGAAGCCTTCAGCAATGACCAGCCAGCCAGCCGGTTTGCCACCGATGGCGTGATAGCAACCCTTCATGCGGCCCTTGAACCGCTTCTCGCCGTCTGGGGTGATGGTTTGCAGGCTGTGCAGCTTGCCGGTCGTGTCACGCAATGGAATCAAGAGCGTTGCGCTGTCCTGCCGGGCACCGTGGGGCTGAACGCCCTTTCGCACCAGGTAGGGATGCGCGCTAGGCGCTGCAGCACCGCGCCAGCGAATAGCGGCCTTGTCGGCTTCGCCCTTGAGCCGGGCCGATTCGTCAGCGTCGCGCTGTGCCTTCATGGCCTTGATGCGCTGGCGGTGCGCGGCCAGCTCTGCGGGCGTCATAGCCTTGTCAGACTTGGCGCACCAAGTTGAGGTGAAGCCCGCTTTCCAGTCGCCAAACACGCCAGCGGCCACGCTGTCGCTGTGCAGCACATACCAGCTTGATGCACCGCCGCGCCGCCCGCTGGGGCTGAAACGGTGAATCGCGCCATCGTCCAGCAGCACGTCCGGCGCCTCAAGGCCCGCCGCCGTGATGGCTTCGCGGAATTGGTCAAGGGCGTTCATTTGGCGCCGCCTTTCGTGGCCTGTTTGATGGCCTCTTGCGCCGCCTGCAGCAGGTGCGGGGGCAAGTAACTGTCATGGTCGTGGGCAAAGGTCTTGCACTCGGTCACGATGGCTTGCAGGACGGCCAGCAGCGCCGCTTGCGTGGTGTTGGTCGTGTTCATTTGGCAACCCCTTGAACCAATGCCCAGCCCCGCGACTTGAGCAAACCATGCAAGCCCAGAACGGCCAGCGCCACCTGTTGCACTGACGCGCCCGTGTGGCCAGTTCGCCAAGACAACCACGCGCCAGCGTTCACGGCCAGCAGCAAGAGCGCAAAGCCAAAGATTGAATTCCCGCGCCTGCGCACCAGTAGCCAGATACTCAAAATCAGCAAAAAGCCCACGGCCCATTCAGTTGAATGGATGTTCGCCAGCATGGTTTTAGCGACGGCCCCAAGGGCCACGGCCAGCGCACCGATGACGGCATCCAAGACGGTGTTCAGGGTGTCGAGAACGGTGTTCATTTGGCGCCTGCCTTTCCAGCCAGCGCGTAGCCGCGCCCGGCCCGGACAATCACGCCATCAGCCGCAAGCTGTGTCAGGTAGTCGGCCACAACCTCTTGGCTACCGCCCTCTACGGCCTGAATACCGCGCACGGATGGCCGGATTTTCCCGCTCACTACACCGGCCCGGATGCGCTTGAAACGGGCACCGGCTTTGCCGTCTGTGCCGGTGTCGAGCTTTGCGCTGACGGCCCGCTTTGCCCGTGGCTTTTTGACAATCTGCTGTATCGGTTTCGATACATCCGCATGTATCGGTTTCGATACACCTGCCGGGCTTGTTTCCAGCACAACGGGCGCGGCATTTGATGCGTCAGCGCCGTCCTCGTTTGCGTGGTCAGCATGTATCGTTTCCGATACACCGTTTGCAGGGGCTACAGCAGGCACAGACGGCGTTTTTGCTTGTGCCGGTACAGCGGGCGCGGCATGGGTAATCGGCGCAGTGAGTGTGCCAGCAGCGCCCAGCAGGCCAGCCCCGGCCAGTTTGATTTTTGAGCTGTAGGCAAGCCCGCTTGAATAGTCCTTTGGCTCGATTGGTTCGGCGGTTTTGAAGCTGGCCGGTGCTGAGGCTGGCGCGACGCTCTGAGCTGGTGCGAGTGCGACGACTTCAGCGGCCTGAGCTGGCGCGGCTGGCGCACCGTGAATGCGCTGCAGCAGCTCCAAAATCTGCACGTCCACCGGCAGGGCACCGGATGCGCGACGCCACAAGCTGCCAGCAACGTGCATCAAAACGATGCCGGACAGGCTCAGGGCCACGCTCAAAGCGATTGACAGGGCTATCAGGCCGGTCTTGCCGACGATTTCAACAACGGGCGTGCCAGTTGAATTGCCCCGGCGCTTTTGCGCGTCTGTCTCAGCCTCATCGGCAATGGCGGTTTGCTTGATGGCGGACTTTTCCTCCGATGCTGCAAGCCGGATATTTGCCGTCCTGCCAGTGGCCCTTAATTCGTCAGCGCGGGATTGAAGTCGCTTTGCATTTTCCCGCGCACCGGCTGATTTCTTTTCAAGTGCCGATATGGTTGTGTCGCCACCGCTTGAAGACTTTGCCGCCGTCATGCCGATACTGACTTGTGCCACAGACATCAGCGTGATTTCAAGCGCCAGCACAGACCAGCCCAGCGACCGCAGCACTTTGCTGTGTTCCGGCCACTGCCCGGCCAGCCCGAACGCTGACGCTTCGAGCACCAGCAGCAGGACGCCGCTGGCTACCTTTGCCCAGCGCGCCGGGCTGTCGGGTTCGGTGGCGTTGATGCCCTCCACGACAAACCATGCAGTCGTGGCCATTGTCAGCAGCGCCAGTGCGAAGCACAGCAGGGCCGAACGGTGCGCTTTTGCGCTCTGGGTGTTGATGGCGGCGCTCATTTGGCACCATCCTTCTTGGATTCGGCGCAAGCCTGTTTGAGCATGGACGTTGCCCGGATAGAGCCGCTCACGGCGGCATGGGCGTTGTCGTTGCGAACATGGAAAAGCGCCAGCGACAAGGCTGCCTCGATAGCGATACGTCGGGCGATAGAGCTGGGGGAAGTGGCGGGCGTGGTGCCCAAGAGGCCCATTTTGGGCGTGGTGATGGTCATGGATTTCGGCTCCGGAATGAGACTGAAAGACCACTCGCTGCCTTTTCAAGAGCAACGGGTGACGGGATGTTGAAAACATGGATTCCGCCATGCGGCCAGCCTTACGGACAAGCCCATCCCGTCGAAAACCATGCGACACGGGAAAGCCCGTATCGAAAAATTCTTGACGTGAAAAAACCCAGCTTAAGGCGTGGGTAAATGCCCCGGAATCAATGACGATGTTTTCAAGCACCGGCCCCATTTCTGGGGTTGCCTGAATCCTATCACAGCGACTCACGGCGCGATATTTTGGCCAGCCAGATTCGTTAGCCAGATTAGCCAGATTAGCCGCATTAGCCATTAGCCACGGGTCGTTTGCGCTTTGCAGGTGCTGGCCGATACCAGCGCCAGAATTGATCCTGAAACCGGCTGTAGGGCTTGCAGGACGGGCGCATTGTGCTATAAAATACGTAGCGTATTTTGTTTGTGTCTTGGCGGGTCGGTCGTTTGCAGCGCCCGGCCCGTTGCCTTTTGTGGCGGTCACTTTATGAATTCCCAAAGAGTTGATGCAACGCCAGCGCAGCGGCCAGCGGAATAGAGCGCACCACGGCCAGGACGCGCCCGGCCAGATCAGTGAGGCAGTTCAGCATGGCGACACTCCCAGCACATACACGCCGACACGGTGCAGGTGCCCGGATTCCGTGGCGACTTTTGTCCAATGGGTGTCAATGTGCTCGCCTGCCTTGCGAAGCTGCAGGACACGCGCCCGTGGGTCGTACACGTCCAGGTGGCGCATGGCCTCAAAGGTGGTCAGGCTGAACCGGCTCAGGGTGGCCCGGATTCGGGCGCACTGCACGGCGCAGGTGTTGCCGGGATGCGCGGCTAGGATTGCGGCCAGGGCTTCGCGTTTGTCATCGGGGCTGGCGGTCACGATCTGGCGGTTCATGCTGGAACTCCCAGCACGCGCTTCAGTTCGGCGGTAGGCCATGCCAAACGGCCATGAACGCGGATAGGGCGGATGGGGCCATTTTCCAAGCAGGCCCAGCCGCGCAAAGTCTGCGGGCGGCGGTTCAGGTAATGGGCAGCGGCGGCGGTGTCCACTGCAGGGCGATTTTCCAGCTCCAGCGGGGTGAAGCAGGCGGCGGCTGTTGCCCCGCGTATCGCTTTGACGTTTGAAAGGGTTGCGGCTTGCAAAATAGATTCTCCAAAGCATCACCGAATGGCAATGTATGGTTTCCTATTATTTGCATGTCGCAGCACCGGGCAAATCCCGGCAATAGTCCGGTGAAACTCCGGTAATTTCCCGGTAAATCAGCCTCTTAGCGTGTGTTTTCTACCAGTCCAAACGGTTCCAACAGTAGCCGGGCCTTGTTCTTCTTCCTTCTTTAACTTGCCCCGTTGTTCTGCCCACTTCAGTGCGTCAGCTTCAAACCAATCACCGTGTCCGGGGGCTTTGGCAGCTTTTGATAAACCATTTTCGCTGGCGCTATGAAAATCCCCTTTTATTGTGGCCCATTGGTAGGTATGTTTATCAATCAGCGCAGCTTTTTTCATTACCCATCCTCTATTCACCGGCCCGGCCTTCTCAGTCACCACGCCACCGGATGCACCTACAGCCACATCGGGCGGGGCTGGGGTTTCTGGTGTGGGGCTGGGTGTTATCGCTTGTGGCGCTGGCGCTTGATTTTTCTTCGCTTCAAGCTCCGCAAGACGGTTAAGTAATTTGATTGCAGCCGGTGAATTTTCAAGATTATTTGTGGCTTCAGCTTGCGCCACTCTTATTCTCAATCCTACCATTACACACGCCTCTAAAATCTTGCCAAGCCCGCCCTCATCGGACGCGCATACAGCCGCCGCTATTGGTGCGGCTTGGGGTTCTGACGTGGCTACTGGTGCGGTTTCGACTATATCTACTACGGGCAGGGTTGCGATTGGTACATCCCTGAGCCAATCAGTATTTATATTTTCGTTTTTGCACCACGCTACAAAATCGGCAGGGCGAACCTTTGCTGGCGCATTTTCTTGATTATTCCAGAGACACAAAACGTCTATAGCATTCTGGATAGGTATAGATTTTGGTGTAAGCCATCCTCCCCCCAGACTCCAATAACCTTCAGGCACTCCTTCAGGCGTTTTAATTTGGCCTTCAGGCGTTTGGGTGCAGCCTTTTGGTGGTTGTATTCCGCAAACAAGCAGAGCAGCCCACAGTATCGGCCAAGTTTTATGTTTAAGGTATTTACTCAGCCTTGTGAGTTTTCTAGCTTCTTCACTGAATACTTCTCCGAGTAGTAAAGGTGCAGGCCGTCGAGTTCCGTCGTAAGCCTCTTTGATATGGCGAAGCGCCGCCAGTACCGCAGCCTGTCCACCGGGAAGTTCGACTTCCTCCAGGGTGGTGGTCAGATATTCATTTGCAAAATCCGGGTCTGCTTTGAGCGTTTCCACCACGGTTTCATCGTGGCTTACGTGTCGTGGTGTTCTGTCTATAGGCTTGGCTTGAGTCATCAGGTTGTGCTCTATCTGGTTTTCATCGAGAAACGCTACCAGTTCGGCGCGGTCAAAGCCGATTGAAAGCGGGCGAATAATTTTATCTCTCGGATATTGCATATCGGCCATGTTGTAGCCAATAGGCACCGCGCTAGGGTCTAGCCCGGCTCTTAAGCATGAATAAATGTGATTACTTCGATTATTGGCACTGCGGCGATAGTAGCCCGCAGCATGTTCTAGTATTGCCATAGCTTCAGGATAAACCGCTGTATCGTTAAATATCGGCTTACCACTTATTTTATTTTCTTCTACCCAGCGCGGGCGGCCATCTACAGCATTGCTTAACGTCTGGTGCAGCAGTCCAGCGGCCTCTGAACTTTTTATTTCATCCGAAAATTCGCCAACTTTTGGAACTGACACACGGGCCTCTATGGCGTAGAGCGATTCAAATAAATTAATAAATTCCATTTACACCCCTTCAAGGTGTTTACTTCAAATAAAAAAGCCCCAGCCTGTCGGTGAAGATTCCGACTTTTCGCCAGCGGTAATTAGGCGCGGGCTAGGCTGGGGCAAAACTGCTTTCGTGCAGGGAGTCAACGACAAATTACCTCCCGTTTACATGACCAAGCTATCATCAAAAATTCACAAACCCACAGTCGCAGATAGGAATTCACCTTGACACAAGAAAAAAAGTTAGCAGAAGAAAAGCCAAAGCCAAAGCCAAAGGCCAATAAAGAATGGATTTTGTGGGCTATTGCTGCCACATTTATTGTTGGCTCTATTGCTTTTATGTTTGTCATAGATTTAATCTATGCGCCAAGTCCGAAGCACTCAGCAACGCAGCCAGAGCCTATTGACAATTGAATTAGCGGTCGGTAGTTCGGCTTCTTTCTGGGCAGCGGCCAGATATTCGCTTCAAGCGTGGGCTACCGGCTCACACCCTTCAACGGCCATCCGGGCAATGAAGCCTGAGCGGGTTTCGCCAGCCGTGCGGGCGCGGGCGTCCAAGCGGCGCAATACGCGGCGTGGCAGGCTGATATTGACGCGCTCCACGGCGTTATCCAGCATGGCCGGGTCAATCTTCACCAGCGCCCACAGCCAGCCCTCAAATTCAGGATGGGCGGCGCGCAACGCTTCAATGTGGGAGGGCGTGGGAATGTCTTGCCCGTCATCGAGCGCGACTTCAATCCAAGCGGTCACGGCTTCTTCAGCCTGAATCATGGCTTCTTCCAGCGTGTCGCCTGCCGAAAAGCAGCCGGGCAGGTCAGGAACAACCACGCCCCAAGCGGTCGTGTCGTTTCCGGGTTCAATGGTGATGGGGTAGCGCATGGGATTCCTTTCAGATACCGGCTTGCCGCCGGATGGCTTTGACCAGCCCCAGCCCCAAGTCTTTTTTGGGGTGCGGGACGACAACATGGCGCTGTTCATGAGTGTGTATGGTACACATATCAACGGCCATTCATGCAAGTAAGGCTATTTTGTAACCCCTGTAACCCCTGAAAAATCGCGGGGTTACAGGAAAAAATCCTTATAAATCAAGGCTGTAACCCCTGTAACCTGCGTAACCCCTGTTTTTAGCGATACCGGACTCAAGCCACCACGCGAAGCGCACCGGGCGCGGCGCTGGCGTCAAACGTCACCCCGGCCTGTTCCAGAATCCACGCTTCGATTTTTTCGTGGTGAACCCGCAGCAAGTCGAGCGGGCGCACGGTGTAGTGCTTTTCAGCCGTGGCGCTGGGTTTGTGGCCCATGACTTGCGCCACCACGCCCACGGGCACTTCAAGCCACTCTGTCAGGCTCTTGAACGAGCGGCGCAAGCCGTGCAGGGTCAACCCTTCAAGGCCAGCAGCTTTACAGGCGCGGGTATGTGGGTTGTTCGGCTCAGTTAGGCAACCGCTGGCGCTGGTGTTGCTGGGGAAAACCCATTCATTGCGCCGGGGCAGTGTGGCCAGCAGGTGCAGCATGTAGGGCGTGGCCGGTATTTCACGGGTGCCTTCCACCTTGTCGCGGATGCTGATTCCCTTCCATTTTGTATTCACGTCCTCCCAGCGCAGCGCCAGCACTTCGCCGGGGCGGGCACCCGTCAGCAGCATTATTTGCAAGCAGGCGGCAATAACCGGGTTTTGGAGCTGTTGCACGGCGGCAAACCATGCGGGCAATTGCCCACGCTGCAGCACGTCCGATTTTGTCCCTGCCTTGCCCAATGCTTCGCGGGCCTTTTTGGTCTTGGCCGGATTCTTCACGGGCAGCAGGGCCGCGTAATCAGGATGTTCAGCGCACCACGTCAAAAAGACCGTCAGCAGCCGCCATGCCAGTCGGGCCGATGATGGCCGGGTTTTGCCCTCAGTGGCGGCCCATTGTTCAATCGTGGGCTGGTCAAGGTCTTTCAGCGCCAGCGGCATCAAGGCGGCCAGCGGCCCCGGCTTGGTCAATGTCTTGCCACCGCCACGGCGGCCAGACGGTAAGCCCCCGGCCTTTGCCTTGTCGATATGGTCACGGTAGTGCAAGTCACCCCAGAACGGGCGGCGTTGCTCAATATAGGCGGCCCACACTTCGCCCACGCTCAAGGCGGCCACCTTGTCGGCTTGCGCTTGGGCAGTGGCGGCGGCCTGCTTTGCCACCACGGCGGCTAGGGCGTCGCGCTTCAAGTCTCTGGGGTCTTTGCCCTCGTCTATCAGGCGCTGCAGCTCACGGGCTTTTTCTTGGGCTTGCGGGACGCTCCAAGCGTCAGGGCCGCCTATGGTGATGCGGATGCTCTTTGCCTGAAACTCGCCTTGAAACACATAAGCCGGTTTCCCGGTAGGCGTGGCCCTGACGCCCAGCCCCGGCGCGGTCACGTCCCACAGAAAAGCCTGAGCCTTGCCAGCCGGGCACTTGAACCCGGCAACCCGGCCAGCGGTAAATGCGATTTTTGCCATGTTGAATCCTTGTTTCCTTACATCCGCCCTTACATCCGAACTATGTAAGGGCGGATGTAAGACGATTTTCTGAATATTGACCTATTTCAATCAACACTTGACCGGCTGAAAACCAGCTAAGTTGTTGATTTTCATAGAGTCTATCAACACAGCTCAACACTAGCAAATACTATAAAGTCAGGATTGTGATTCCTGTTGTCGTTGGTTCGAGCCCCATCAGCCAGCCCAGTATTTAAAAAATCCCTGCTATTTAAAAAATAGCAGGGATTTTTTTGGCTGATTCAGCCCTTGTGAATGCCAGAAAGAAAACTGGCGCACGAGTCACGAACAACCCGTGCGCCAGTTCAATAGGAAACCCAATCAGTTCGACAGTGCCTTGAATGCCTGTTCGGTGATGTTGTCTACTGTGCCCATGCCGCTGATGGCGCAGTATTTCGGGGCATCAGCGGGAGCGGTCTTGGCCCAGCTTGAATAGTATTCCACCAGAGGTCGGGTCTGGGCGCTATAGACTTCCAAGCGTTTGAGGACGGTTTCTTCCTTGTCGTCGGCGCGCTGGATCAGTGGCTCGCCGGTCACGTCGTCCAGACCTTCGACTTTCGGCGGGTTGTACTTGACGTGGTAGGTGCGGCCTGAGGCGCTGTGCGAACGGCGTCCGCTCATGCGCTCGACAATGGCTTCAAACGGCACGTCGATTTCCAGCACGTAGTCGATCTTCACGCCAGCGGCTTTCATCGCGTCAGCTTGGGGAATCGTGCGCGGGAAGCCGTCGAACAAAAAGCCGTTCGCGCAGTCGGGCTCGGTGATACGTTCCTTGACCAGATTGATGATCAACTCGTCGCTGACCAAGCCGCCGGCATCCATGACTTTCTTGGCTTCAATGCCCAGTGCTGTGCCCGCCTTGACGGCGGCACGTAGCATGTCGCCGGTGGATATTTGGGGAATGCCATATTTTTGGCAGATGAAGGTTGCCTGCGTTCCTTTGCCCGCACCTGGCGCGCCCAATAAAATCAGTCTCATGAATATCCTTAGATTATTTTATAAATTAGGGGGAGTCTAGCCGGAAGGCGTGGAAGCCCAATCCCTCAATGGGTTGCTTGACAGGGTAAGAGGGTCGCCAGCGCGAACCTCCTTGCCGATTATTACAGGGATATTGAACCTAGCCTTGATGGCAGCTTACACGCAAGCTGCTGTGCCTGCGTTCTTTTTATGCCAGCAGGCGGCGAACCCGCTCCAGATCCTCGGGCGTGTCCACGCCGGGGCCGGGCGCATGCGCGGCAAGGTGGACGGCGATCCGGTGGCCGTGCCACAGGGCGCGCAGTTGCTCCAGCGATTCAAGCTGTTCCTGCGGCGCCGCTGGCAGCAGGGGAAACTGCCGCAAGAATCCGACGCGGTAAGCATAAATGCCCACATGGCGCAGCGGTGGGGGCAGCGTGCTGCCCGCTTCCCACCACGCTTGTCCGGCAAAATCGCGCGCCGCCGGAATCGGGGCGCGGCTGAAATACAGCGCCGTCTGGCGCGCATCGAGCACCACTTTGACGACATTCGGATTCAGAAAATCAGCCAGTTGGTCGATGGCGTGGGCGGCGGTACTCATGGCGCAGTCCGGGCGCGCCATCAGCTGGCGGGCCACGGCGTCGATCAGCGCCGGGTCAATCAGGGGCTCGTCGCCCTGCACATTAACGACGATGTCGTCGTCGGCCAGGCCGAGCAGGCTGCAGGCTTCAGCGAGCCGGTCGCTGCCGCTGGGATGGTCGGCGCGGGTCAATACGGCCGTGATGCCAAATTCGGCGCAGCGGGCGATGATCTCAAGACTGTCGGCGGCGACCACGGTTTGCGTGGCGCTGCTTTGCAGGGCGCGCTGGGCGACGCGCACCACCATCGGCACGCCGCAGATATCGGCCAGCGGTTTGTTGGGCAGCCGCGTCGAGGCCAGACGGGCCGGAATCAGCACGGTAAAGCGCATGCTCACAAGCCCAGTTCTTCGTCGCTCAGCGGGCGGGCTTCGTTTTCCAGCAGCACGGGGATGCCGTCGCGCACGGGATAGGCGAGCCGGGCGCTGCGTGAGATCAGTTCGTGTTTTTCACGGTCGTAGTCAAGAGAGCCCTTGGTGACGGGGCAGACCAGCAGTTCGAGTAGTTTGGTGTCCATAGCTAGGATGGTAATGGAGAAATCAAGGGTGCCAGCAGCGCATCCAGCGCGGCAAAAAAAGCCGGTTCGGGCGAGAACTCCAGTGGCACAGCTAGTATTTCAAGTCTAGGCAGATTCGCCAGATCCGGCAGCGCGAACAGTTTGATAGCGTCTTTTTCGGTACATAGCACGGTGCGGCCTGCGCAGTCACTCAGGTCGTCCGGCTTGAAGTCGTGGTGGTCGGGCAGGGCCAGCGTTTTTTCCAGCGTCAAGCCGCGCGCCCTGAGCATGGCGAAAAAAGCCTCGGGACTGGCAATACCAGCCATCGCCACCAGCGGCTGGCCGCGCAGTTCAGTCAGCGCGATGCGGCGCCCATCATGCGTGACGGCGTGCTCGGCCAGTTTCCGGCTGGAGGTGAAGCCGTCAAACGCGGGTTGTTGGCCGGTGTGCAGCACCAGATCAATGCCTTGGCGCTGGCGTGCTGGCCAAGGCTCGCGCAGCGGCCCGGCGGGCAGCAGCCAGCCGTTGCCGACGCCGCGATCATCAAACACGGCGATTTCAATGTCGCGCTGCAAGGCGTAGTGCTGCAGACCGTCGTCGCAGACCACGACATCGGTGGCCGGGTAGGCGGCGAGCAGGGCGCGCAGTGCGTCAGCGCGTCTGGCGGCGACAAAAACCGGCGCGCCGGTGTTGCGCTGGATCAGCGCGGGTTCGTCGCCCGAGGCTTGAACGGGGGTGTCCGTTTTGACTTCGAGGCTGTCGCGGTCAGCGCGCCCGTAGCCGCGCGAGACCACGCCGAGCTGCAGCCCCTGCGCCTGAAAATGCCTGACCAGCGCCATCACCAAAGGAGTTTTCCCTGCGCCGCCTGCGACCACGTTGCCGACCACGATGACGGGCGGCTTGAAGCGTTCAGAGGCAAAAAAACCGTGTTGGTACAAGGCGCGGCGCAGCCGCACCAGCAGGCCGTGAACGAGCGCCACAGGCCAGAGCAGGCAGGCCAGCAGCCCCCGCGTCCGCCAGGCTTTCAGCAGCAGTTGTTTCACGGGGCTTGGATTGCAGTGCAGAAGGGCCGGAGCCGCTTTCTGGCTTTAGTTGCCCGCTTGTGCGGCGCTTTGGGTGGCAAAGGTGATCTGCATCAAGCCCTGACTGCGGGCCGCTTCCATCACCGTGATGACGGCCTGATGCGTGGCGCTGGCGTCGGCGCTGATGATGATGACGCTGTCTTTGCCCGCCTTGGCGGCGTTCACCAGCGCGGCGCCCAGGGCATCCATGCTGCGGCCTTCGACCAGCGTTTTGTTGACCATGTAGCGGCCATCGCTGCTAACAGAAACGATCACTTCTTTCGGGTAGTCGCGTTGCTGCGCAGCGTCGGCGATGGGCAGCGTGACCTGCAGTTCGGTGAACTTGCTATAAGTCGTCGAGAGCATCAGAAAAATGATGATCACGAGCAGCACGTCGATGAACGGGATCAGGTTGATGTCCGGCTCATCATGCGGGTGGGGGCGAAAGTTCATGCTTATTTACGCAGTGTGTTGAGGTGACGCACGAAGCGTTCCGAGGCCAGTTCCATCGTCAGCAGGTAGCCGTCCACGCGGGCGCGGAAGTAGCGCCAGAAAATTAGCGAGGGAATGGCCACCATCAGACCAAAAGCGGTGTTGTACAAGGCCATCGAAATGCCGTGCGCCAGTTGCGCCGGGTTGCCGCCCATCGAATTGCTGGCGCCGCCCTGGGCACCAAAAATGTCGATCATGCCGATGACGGTACCCAGCAGCCCCAGCAGCGGCGCAGCCGAGGCGATGGTGGCCAGCGCGGCCAGGTAGCGCTCCAGCTTGTGCGCGGCCTGGCGCCCGGCGCCTTCGAGCGTGGAGCGCAGGTCGTCTTCGCTGATGCGGGGATTGAGGTTCAGGGCTTGAAGGCCGCTGGCCAGCACTTCGCCGAGCAGCGAATTTTGCTCAAGCTGGGACACGATGTCTGGCCTTGGCACGCCATCGCGCGAGACGATGAGGGCTTCTTCCAGCAGTCTTGGGGGCGCGACTTTGGGGATTTTGAGGCTTGCAAAGCGCTCAATGATCAGCGCCAGGGCGGCTATGGAACAGGCAACCAAGGGCCAGATGGGCCAGCCTGCGGCTTGTATGATCGAAAACAATGCACATCTCCAGACAGATAAGGGGTGCTGGATTATGGCTTACCCCAACGGGGTGTCTTTGTGCGAAAGCTGCGATTTCGGGGCTGAAAAACCAGGAAATACAAGTTATTTAAACTCAATGAGTGATATCAATCCTTCAGAATTTCCAGAGGAAGCCTGCGACTTGCGGGGCTCTGGGCGCGTCTGGCCGGTGGGCTCGCTGCTGCGGGCGATCGCCGACAGTCTGGAGGCCGGTTTTAATCCGGTGGCGGTGCAGGGCGAGTTGAGCGGCTTTTCGCGTGCGGCCAGCGGCCACTGCTATTTTTCGCTCAAGGACGCCCAGGGGCAGATTCGCTGCGCCATGTTTCGCCGCGCCGCCAGCGCGCTGGACTTTGCGCCCGGCGACGGGCAGTTGGTGGAGTTGAGTGGCCGCCTGGGCGTGTATGAGCCACGCGGCGAATTGCAACTGGTGGTCGAGGCCATGCGCCAGGCTGGGCAGGGCACTTTGTTTGACCAGTTCTTGCAGCGCAAGGCCCGGCTCGAAGCTGAAGGGCTGTTTGACGCGGCCCGCAAACGGCCTTTGCCGTTGCTGCCCGCTGCGATTGGCGTGGTCACGTCGCTGGGCGCGGCGGCGCTGCATGACGTGGTGACGGCGCTGCAGCGGCGCGCTCCGCACATTCCAGTGGTGATTTACCCGGCCAGCGTGCAGGGCGCGCAAGCGGCTGGCGAGCTGTGCCAGGCGCTGCGCACGGCGTACCAGCGGCACGACGTGGACAAGGTCGAGGTGCTGCTGCTGGTGCGCGGCGGCGGCGCGATGGAGGATTTGTGGGCTTTTAATGACGAGCAGCTAGCCCGCACCATTGCCGCCTCGCCGGTGCCGGTGGTCAGCGGCGTCGGTCACGAGACGGATTTCACGATCGCCGATTTTTGCGCCGATGTGCGGGCCCCGACGCCGACTGCCGCCGCCGAGCTGTGCGCTCAGCCGCAAAGCACTGGTTTGAGTGCGCTGGCGCAGATTCATACGCGCCTGCGCAGCGGCGTGGAGCGGCAGATGCAGGCGCATAGCCAGCGCCTAGACTGGGCGGCATCGCGGGTTAGCCAGCCGTCGCACCTGGTGACGCGCCAGCAGGCCAGACTGACCGCGCTGGCCCAAAGCCTGAGCCACGCGATGCAGTCGGCCCTGCAGCAGGAAACGCGTAGGCTGGTGGCGTTTGAAACGGATTTTCCGAAAGATGTTGCCGCCAGTTTGCAGTTGCGTCGCCAGCGGCTCGAACGGGTGCAGTTGCGCTTGGAACTGCTCGATCCTCAACTGGTGCTGCAGCGCGGCTATGCCTGGCTGGCCGACATGCAGGGCCGCCCTATCACAGCCGCGAAAAACACGCATATTGGCCAGCCGGTGCGCGCTATCCTTGCCGAAGGGCAGGTCGATTTGACGGTGTCGCACCCGCGTTTGATTTAGTTTTTACAATGCCCGTGGAATGTCAAAGGGCATCTCATCAACAACCACGAGGAAAAAA
>Ga0302263_10000562_pt1 | contig 14307 bp, 13 predicted proteins | sample II_Fen_N1_4_FD_194564 | JGI IMG/M metagenome (GOLD analysis project Ga0302263, IMG submission 194564) | Peat permafrost microbial communities from Stordalen Mire near Abisko, Sweden - II_Fen_N1_4 | ecosystem: Environmental > Terrestrial > Soil > Wetlands > Permafrost | place: Sweden: Abisko... | reverse complement strand
GCCGTTGGCGAAGCGGTCGGCCATCACGAAGTAGTACCGCTCACCGGTCAGGGGCTGGCGCAGCGAGTTGGTGGCCAGCCCGCGGTCTGCGGGCGTCGTGCCGGTGGGCAGCGTTGCCGGACGGACGGTGGTCCGGTGGGTGGCGGCGTCGAAGCTGAAGACGAGGCGAGCCGGTCCGACGAGGTTCAGCGGGATGTTGGCACCCTTCAGCACGCCGCCGGCGCCGTAGTCCACGTCCCAGGTGTCGTTGAGGGCGACCTTGTACTCGTAGGCACCTGCCGGCACGTCGAAGGCAGCCTCCCAGGTGCTGCTCGTGCCCAGCTTGACGAGGTGGGTGTCCGCACAGTCCGGTGCCCAGTCGCCAGTGCAGCCCAGTTCGCTCTGCAGGCTGCCGACGAGGGTCACCGATGTGGTCGCGGCGCGAGCGCTGCCGACGGGTCCGGCCACCAGCGAGGTGGTGGCAAGGACGGCGCACAGGAGGAGGGAAAGGACAGGTCGACGCATTCGACGCTCCTTCGCGATCGAGCGGGGCCGAGGCCGCGTTCCGGGGTGGTTCGCAGCACCCTAGGGGTGCGTCCGGGGGATCGGGAAGGGCAATTAGGCCCCCATGCGCCTCCGCAGCAGGTGCTCCAGCGGTGTCCTGAGGAAAAGTGCCAACAGGCTCCAGAAGCCGGCGCCGGGCACGGTGAGGGCAATCCCGAGGGCAAGGGCGAACATGATGCTGTTGGCGATGGCCGGCGCCAGGTCGCTCGGATGCCTGGTCACGCCGTCGCGGAGCAGTTGGGGTCGGCGGAGCAGGATCAGCTGCATGCCGGCCATGATCAGGCTGGTGGCCAGCATCGTCCCGATGTACAGCCCGAGCTGCAACTTGTCGGTCTCCATCGCCCCGATCATGGCCGTCACGACCGGCAGGCTGACGATGCTGAACATCCACAGGCCGTTCAGCCAGAAGAGCCCGGAACCCTGGTGTTCCACCCCCGTCAGCAGGCGGTCGTGGCCGCGCCAGAACAGCAGGATGATGAAGAAGCTGAGGCAGAAACTCGCGAGCTGCCCGTCGTTCGCTGCAATGAACTGGGCGGTGTTGAGTCCCTCGCGCGCCGCCTCGGTGACTGATTCGAGCAGCGGCAGGATCAACAGGGTCATCGCGATCGCGACGACGGCGTCGGTGAAGAAGAGCATGCGCTCGACCGGACGCGGGTCATGTGCGGAGTCCATGGTCAACCCACAGTAGCCACTGCGCTCCTGGACGCCACCCGCCACCACAGCAGCCCTGCGACGGCGACCTGGAGGGCCACCACCGCCCAGAACGTCGCCGGCGCTGCAGTCAGCACCCCGGTGGAGGCGAACGTGACGTCGACGACACCGTGGTAGACCGCGCAGACCGGCACCGAGCCTCCCGTCCGCTCGTACAGCCAGCCGAGGACGATGGCTGTCGCGACGGTGAGCACGAAGAAGCCGGCCAGAGGCAACCCGGCCTGGAACGAACCGACGATGGCGAACAGCGGCAGGTGCCACAGCGCCCACAGCACACCGACGACGAGCGACGCGGGGCCGGGCGCCAGCCACAACTGGATGCGGGGGAGCGCGAACCCGCGCCACATGGCTTCCTCGGTGAGCCAGAACAGGAGGATCTCGACAAGCAGCGACACCGGTACCTGGCCGACGGGCAGGACTTCGGAGGGCGTGGGGATGGCGGCGGCCCGCGCGCCGAGCGCGACAACGGCGGGGATCCCTGCCGCCAGCAGCACGGCGCCGCCGAACCAGCGCCAGCCCACCCGCCAGGCGAGGACGCGACCCAGCAGGTCCGCCAGCCCTGCCTTGCCTCCGCCGGCGAGGGCACCGACGATGCAGGCCAGCGGGAGGCCGATCCAGAAGGCCATCGCCTGGGGAACATGCCAGCCGAGCAGGCCCCGCTGCTCAGCGATCAGGGTGCCCCAGACCGTCCATGGCACGGCGAACGCGAGCAGGTAGCCGAGCACGAGCGATCGGACGGGATGGCGGGCTGCGGCGGTCGGGATCCTGGCCATGCCGGGAAATTAATCCGTTCGGACCCCGTGGCGTATCAGCAGAAATGTCGCCCCAGCCGGGTGTCGGGGCCGGGGAATAGGGTGACGCGGTGCGCAAGTTGACGGTGGCCCAAGGGACGGCCCTCAGCGCGGGCGCTGTCCTCGGGACCGGGATCATCTCGATGCCGGCCCTCGCCGACGCGATCGCCGGCCCGTCGGCGCTGGTCGCCTGGCTCGCCCTCGTCCTGCTGTCCGCGCCGCTCGCCTGGACCTTCGGCGAGCTCGGCGCCCGCTTCCCTGACGGCGGCGGGGTGTCCAGCTACGTGCGGCTGGCCTTCGGTACCCGGGCAGCTGACGCCGTGGGCTGGATCTTCTTCACAGCCGTGCCGCTGGGCGCCCCTGTGGCGTCCTCGTTCGCCGGCGGCTATGTCGCGGACGTGCTCGGTGGGGGAGCAACCACCCGCTTCCTGACGTTCCTTGTCATCGTCGGCATCGTCTTCGTCATGAACTGGCTCGGACTCCACATCTCCGGACGAGCGCAGCTGATCCTCACCGCCACCCTCGCCGTGCTGCTGCTGGCCACCGTGTTCGCAGCCCTGCCGCACGCGAGGATCGAGAACCTCACCCCGTTCGCGCCGCACGGCTGGCCCGCCGTCGGCACTGCGGCAGCACTGCTGGTGTGGGCGTTCGCCGGCTGGGAGGCGATGTCGTCGCTGTCGCCCGACTACGCCGACCCGCGCCGTGACGTGCCGAAGGCCACCATGCTTGCCGTTGTCGTCGTCGGCGTCCTGTACCTGTCCGTTGCGTTCGTGAGCGTGCTCGTGCTCGGGCCGAATCTCGCAGCGAGCCAGGCGCCGCTGGCCGACCTGCTGGCCGTCGGCGTTGGCGGGCCCGTGCGTCCGGTGGTTGCGCTGGTCTCCGTGCTCCTGACGATCGGGGCTGTGAACGCCTACATCGCCGGGGCCTCGCGGCTCGGGTTCGCTCTCGCGCAGGAGGGCGCCCTGCCGTACCGGGCGTTCGGGTCGGTGCGACGCTCACTGGTGATCGTCGTCCTGGGTGCGATCGCAGGAGCCCTGCTGCCGATCGCGCAACACACGCTGCTGCTCCTTGTGACCGGCGGCCTGACCCTCGTCTACGTGATCGGGACGGCGGCCGCGGTCAAGCTGCTACCCGGCCGCGGGGAGAAGGCGGTCGCAGCGTTCTCGTTCGCCTGCGTCTGCGTGTTGCTGTGGCTCACCGGCTGGCCTGCGCTGCTGAGCCTCGGTGTCGCAGCGGCCGCCATCGCGTACCGGCTCTGGCGCGACCGCGTGCGGCTGGCCGCAAGGACCTGAAGTCAGCAGCCGGCGAGCTGCAACCGGATCGCCCCGTCGACCATGATCTGGTGGGTGACCTGCCCGGCCGCGCCCCGAAGATGCTCCCGGGCGGCGTTGTAGCAGCCGACCCACGCGCTGGCCGCCCAGGCCACCTCGACCTCCTCGTCCGTGAGAGCCCGTCCGCTCTCGGACTGGTAGGCAGAAAGCACCCGGCGTCCGAGCGCAACGGGCGCGATGCGGCTCTCGTCCGGCAACTCGTTGAAATTGGCGGCAAGGCAACCAACGAGCACGGCCTCCGGACGGCCGGTGAGTTCCTCCCAGCCGTGGACGATCGCGGACGGCACGCCATTGGAGCCCTCGAGCCAGCGGATGTGGACGCCGTTGAGCTCGCCGTGGCCGACAACCTCGGGAAGGGGCGTGGCGAGGAGGCGCTCCTTGGCGACTTCCGCTGTCGCCGCGAGGCCGGGTGGCAGCTCGCGCAGCACCCGCTCGGGATCCCACGCAGGGTTGGGTGCCGGCGCCCAGAGCCGGTCGGGGTGCCCGTGGTCGTAGGCGAGCCAGGGCGACGGGGGAGCGAAGCGCGACGGCTCGAGCCCCGTGCAGGCTGCGATGAGCCGCGCCTGGAGCCTGCCGTAGGAGCCGGCCGGATCGTCGTTCGGCCAGACAGCGCCGTCGGCGCGCCACTTCTCCGCCGTCACCACCATGCCGGGCGAGTCACCGATCGGCTCCGGGCCTGCGAGCAGGGCGGGACAGTCGATGCCGTGCTCCTGCACGAGGCGGTGGGCATCGTCACACGCAGCGATCCGCGTCGAGTCGGGCCGCATCTTCACGGCAACCACCCTGCCGTCGGACAATTCGAAGCCCCACAGCTGCGAAGCGGGGGCAGAGGTGATGAAGCTGTGCACCGGGTGGGCGCCGAGGTGGCGGAGGCACCAGTCTGCGATGGCGCCCGCCGGTCCCGAGCTGGCGGGCGTGGCGGACATGACAGCGAGACTAGCTGCGACGGCTGCGGCCCGCGGGCTTGCTAAGAGAATCAAGCGTCGCTAATAATGCTGAATGTGGCCTTGAGTCCTCGCGAGAAGGAGATCCTCGCACTGCTGCGCGCGCAGCCCATGCTGGATGCAGCAGGCCTCGCCCGCAGCCTCGGGACGAGCAAGGGCGCCGTCGCGGTGGCACTGTCCTCCCTCACCCAGAAGGGCGAGGTCATCGGCCGTGGCTACGTGCTTCGCGGGGAACCGTGGGCCGTCGTCGTCGGCGGTGCAGCATGGGACATCAAGGCGAGCAGCCTCGCCGCGGCACGGCTCCACACGTCGAACCCGGGAACGGTCAGCCGCACCCCTGGCGGCGTCGGACGCAACATCGCAGAGGTCATCGCGCGACTGGGCGGACGGGTCCACCTGGTGGCGGCCGTGGGCGCAGACACCGCCGGACGCGACCTCCTCGCCCGCACCTCGGAGGCCGGCGTCTACGTCGACCAGGTCGCAGCGAGCGCGCATCCGACCGGCAGCTACCTCGCAGCCCTCGACAACGACGGCGAGCTGGTGATCGGCATCTCCGACTTCGCAGCCACCGACTCCCTCGACGTCGCCGACGTCGCACGCTCATCGGAACTGATCGCGCGGGCGCAGGTCGTCGTGATCGACGGCAACATCCCCGCCGCCGTCGCCGGCTGGGCTCTCGCCGTCGCGGCCTCGGCCGACGTCCGGGTCGTGCTTGAGCCGGTGAGCGTCGCCAAAGCCGCCCGGATGGCGCCACTGCTCACGCCCGCGACAAGGGTCCACGCCGTCACACCGAACGTCGACGAGCTCGGCGCCCTCGTGGGCCACGACGTCGCCGACACCGTCGACGCCATCGCCGCGGCGGCCGCAGAACTCCACGGCCGGGGGGTGACGCATGTCTGGGTCAGCCGGGGTGCCGCCGGAAGCCTGCTCGCCGGCCCGGACGGCGTCGTCGCCATCGATGCCATCGCCGCGGAGGTGCGCGACGTCACCGGAGCAGGCGACGCCATGACCGCCGGCTTCGTGTACGGCCTTCTGTGCGGCGAGACCCCGGCCACAGCCGCGCGCCGCGGCCACCTTGCCGCAGCCCTCACCGTCGCGAGCACGCACACCGTCCCGCCAGACCTGGGCGTCGCCTTCACGACGGCGCTCCGCACCCTCGACATCCCGGCAGCCGAACCCACCAACGCAGGAGCGACACCATGACCGATCCACACCCGATGCTCGCCGTCGCTCCAGAGGTGGCAGAGGCGCTCGCGTCCGGCGTACCCGTTGTGGCGCTGGAGTCGACGATCATCTCCCACGGCATGCCGTACCCGAAGAACGTGCAGACCGCTCGCGAGGTGGAGCAGATCATCCGCGACGGCGGCGCGGTCCCTGCGACGGTCGCTGTGCTGCACGGCGTGCCCCGGATCGGCCTCGACGACGCGGAACTCGACCTGCTCGGCTCCGATCCGCACGTGCGCAAGGTCAGCATCCGCGACCTGCCGCACGTCATCGCGCGCGGTGAACACGGCGCGACCACCGTCGCCTCGACCATGCGGCTGGCAGCGCTCGCCGGTATCCGTGTCTTCGTCACCGGCGGCCTCGGTGGCGTCCACCGCGGCGGCGAACTGAGCATGGACGTCTCCGCAGACCTGACCGAACTCAGCCTGACCGACGTCGCCGTCGTGAGCGCCGGGGTGAAGTCCCTGCTCGACATCGGGCGCACCCTCGAGGTGCTGGAGACGCTCGGTGTTCCCGTTGTGACCATCGGCTCGGACGACTTCCCCTCCTTCTACTCCCGCTCGAGCGGCTTCCCCTCACCCCTGCGCCTCGACGAGCCGGCAGAGGTCGCAGCAGCGATGCGCGCGAAGTGGGGACTCGGCATCGCCGGCGGCATGGTGGTGGCGAACCCGATCCCGCTTGCGGAGGAGATCCCGGAGGCCGAGATCAGCCTCCTGATCACGCGCGCCGTCAACGAAGCCGAGGAGAAGGGCATCACGGGTGCTGCGATCACCCCCTTCCTGCTGGGCAGGATCGTCGAACTGTCCGGCGGGGAGTCGCTACGGGCCAACATCGCACTCGTGAAGAACAACGCTGCCCTCGGCGCTCGGATCGCGGTCGCCTACGCCGGGAGCTGACCGGATCCCGGCGCCCGTCCGGGACCCCGGTGCTACCCTCCCGGAGTGAAGCTCGTCAGCATTCTGGCCACGGCCACCCTCGCCGTCGCCGTCGTCGGCGTCCCCGTTTCGACCTCGGTGGCGCAGACCCCGGCGGTTGTTCCCGCAGCTGCCGCCGCTGCTCCGAAGCTGGCCAGCATCTGGAACTTCCGGGACGTGGCCGGCGACGGGCTGTCGCTGTCCAACGGCGCGACCATGATGAAGGGAGTGGTCTACCGCTCGGGCCAGCTCAATGGCCTCAGCGATGCAGACAAGGCGACCCTCGAGGGCCTTGGCATCACCGCCATCCTCGACCTGCGCAGCAAGACTGCAGCCAGCAAGACCGCCGATCCGGTTGTGGCGGGTGCACCGGCGACCGTGTTCGACGTCTTCGCTGGCCATAACAAGTCATTCAAAGGCAAGACCGCTGCTGGTGCGCGTGCCTACATGCGCTCGATGAACCGGCAGTTCGTCACCGACGCAAAACAGCGCAAGAACATCGCCAAGGTCCTGACCGCGATTACGGCGGCGACCGGGCCTGTGCTCATCCACTGTGCAGCGGGGAAGGACCGCACCGGTTGGGTGTCGGCAGTGTTGCAGCAGATCGCGGGCGCCAGCAGAAAGACGATCGTCGCCGAGTACGTGTTGTCGAACACCTACCGTGCCGCCCTGATCAACAAGCGCGTGGCCTCGGCCCTCAAGGCCCATGGCCGCACCGCAGCGGCAATCGTGAAGGAGCAGGAAGAGCTCCGTCCGTCCTACCTCGAGGCCGGCCTCGACAAGGTCAAGTCACGCTACGGCAGCTTCCGAAGCTACCTCACCAAGGGACTGGGGCTGTCAACGGTGACGATCGCGACCCTCCGGGCCAAGCTGCGTCAGGCCTGATCCCTCGACGCCGGATCGTTATCCGGCAGCACGGTTAGGCGGCCCCCCTCTGGGTACGGGTCATACGGAGACGTGCGCAAAGAGGCGAGCCCGGCACCCAATGGAGATGCCGACACCCCAACCCTGAGGCGCGCCATCCTGGGCAGGTCGAACCCGGCGTAGTGCCGGGTGGATGACCGAGCCCCCAACCCGTGAGGAGAGCTTCATGATTGGTCGGGCAAAGGTGCTGGCGGCAGCGGTCGGCTTCGGTCTTGTGCTGGCAGGGTGCAGTTCGGGCGGTGGCGGGGCGAGCGCGCAGGCCTCTGTGGCGCAGGCGCGCGGACCGATCACGATCTGGTACTCCAACAACGAGCAGGAAGTTGCGTGGGGCAAGTCCATGGTCGAGGCCTGGAACGCCGCGCACCCGGACGAGAAGATCGACGGCCAGGAGATTCCCGCAGGCAAGAGCAGCGAGGAAGTCATCGGCGCAGCCATCACGGCAGGTACGACACCGTGCCTCGTGTTCAACACGGCACCGTCGGCCGTCGGGCAGTTCCAGCGGCAGGGCGGCCTCGTGAACCTCGCCACCTTCCCGGACGGCGCCTCCTACATCGAGTCACGCACCGGTGCAGCGGCCAGCCAGTACAAGGCCGATGACGGCGGGTACTACCAGCTGCCGTGGAAGGCCAACCCGGTGATGATCTTCTACGACAAGGACATGTTCAAGAAGGCGGGTCTCGATGCGGAGAAGCCCGACCTGAGCACCTTCGACAACTTCCTCGCCGCTGCGCGCAAGCTCAAGTCGTCCGGCGCAGCGAAGTACGCCATCAACCCCGCGGCGTCCAGCGAGTTCTACCAGCCCCAGTTCGACTTCATGCCGGTCTACGCCGCCGAGTCGGGCGGCAAGCAGATCGTGGCCGACGGTAAGGCCGTCTTCAACGATGCTGCCGGGCTCGCGACAGCCAACTTCTGGAAGACCATCTACGCAGAAGGCCTTGCCGGCAAGGAGACCGTCCAGGGTGACGCGTTCGCGACCAAGGTGAGCGCGATGGCCATCGTCGGGCCGTGGGCGATCGCCTCCTACAAGGGCAAGGTGAACTGGGGAGCCGTTCCCGTACCGACGTCGACAGGCAAGGCTGCCAACGAGACCTACACCTTCAGCGACGCGAAGAACGTCGGCCTGTACAGCGCCTGCAAGAACCAGGCGACCGCGTGGGACGTGCTGAAGTTCGCCACCAGCCAGGAGCAGGACGGCGACCTGCTGACCAAGACCGGCCAGATGCCGCTGCGGGCCGACCTGCAGAAGGCCTACCCGGACTTCTTCACCAAGAACCCGGCCTACACCCAGTTCGGTGACCAGGCGGCGCGCGTCGTCGAGGTGCCCGGCGGTCCTCACACCGTCGAGATCCTCCAGATCCTCAGGGATGCCTACACCAAGGCCGTGATCAGTGGCGAGGGCGACCTGCAGCAGTCGCTCAACGACGCCGCAGACAAGGTCAACGCACTCCTCGCGCAGTAGGCGGGGCCATGGCCACCACCCTCACGCCGAAGCCCGTCCTCGCCGAAGTCCCGGCGAGGCGGGGTTCGGAACACCGACGGCACCGGGCACGCCAGAGCTTCCTCGGCTGGCTCTTCAGCGCGCCCTACCTGGTGTTCGTCGCGGTGATCTTCGCCTACCCGCTCGGGTTCGCGCTCTACATGTCCGTCCACGACTACTTCTTCACCGCCCCGGGCGTGAACGTCGTCCGGCCGTTCGTCGGCGCCCGCAACTACCTGAAGGCGCTGAGCGACCCCGCCGTGTTGCGGTCGTTCGGCAACCTCGGTGTCTTCCTCGTGATCAACGTTCCACTGACCGTGGTGCTGTCGCTCGTGCTGGCCACCCTGCTGAACCGGGTCGTGCATGCCCGCGCCTTCCTGCGGGTGTCCTTCTACCTGCCCTACCTGACCGCCAGCGTCGCGCTGGTGGGCGTGTGGCTGTTCCTCTTCAGCGGGAGCGGCCTCGTGAACCAGGTGCTCGGCCCGCTGGCGCCGAGCCCGCCCTGGCTGGTCAACGAGCGACTGGCGATGCCGAGCATCGCGCTGTTCGTCACCTGGAAACAGCTGGGGTTCTACATCCTGCTGTACCTCGCTGCACTCCAGAACGTCGGGACGGAGCTGTATGAGGCTGCAGCGACCGACGGCGCCACCCGCTGGCAGGCGTTCTGGAACGTGACCGTCCCGGGCGTCCGCTCCGCGACGGTCCTCGTGCTGCTGCTGGCGACCATCACCGGCGCGAACCTGTTCACGGAGCCGTACCTGCTCACCGGCGGCGGCGGGCCCAACGGCGCGTCGAGCTCGCCGGTGCTTGTGATGTACCAACAGGGCATCCAGCAGGGCAAGCCGGGCTACGCGGCAGCCATCGGGGTGCTGCTCGTGATCCTGACACTGGTCATCGCGTTCCTGCAGAACAAGTTCGGAGGGGAGCGCGACTGATGGCCAAACTCGGATCCTGGCTGCGCGGCATCGTCCTTGGGGTGGGGGCCCTCGCCTTCCTCTTCCCGTTCTACTACATGGTGGTCGGCTCGCTGCAGCGCGAGGTCGACCCGTCCGTCGCCGGAGCCTTCCCGAATCCCGCGAACCTCACCGGCGACAACTACGTCAACATCAACGCCCGGCTGAACCTGCTGCAGGGCATCGCGAACTCGGGGATCTTCGCAGCAGGTGTGATCATCGGCACCGTCGTGTTCGGAGCCCTTGCCGGTTACGCCCTCGCCGTCCTGCAGTGGCGCGGCAGGGGAGGGGTGTTCGCCCTGGCCCTTCTGGTGCAGGTGGTGCCCTTCCAGTTGCTCATGGTGCCGCTGTACGTGCTGATCGCGCGTGACTACGGGCTGGCAGACAACTACCTGGGCATCATGCTGCCGTTCATCATCAACTCCACAGCGGTGATCATCTTCCGCCAGTACTTCCTGCAGTTGCCGAAGTCGCTGTTCGAAGCCGCACGCATCGACGGTGCCTCCGAGTGGCAGGTGTTGACGCGCATAGCGCTGCCGCTGATCAGGCCGGCCCTCGTCACGGTCGTGCTGATCACGTTCATCGGTCCGTGGAACGAGTTCCTGTGGCCGTTCCTGATCACCAAGCGTGCCAACATGCAGCCACTGGCCGTGTCCCTGGCCAACTACATCAGCAACGTGGCCAACTCCACGGCCAACCCCTTCGGCGCGATGCTGGCAGGTGCCGTGGTGCTGGCCGGCCCCGTGGTCGTGTTGTTCATTGTCTTCCAGCGCTGGTTCGTGGCCAGCGAGATCGGTAGTGGTGTCAAAGGATGAACGACCAGGCAGCGAGCGCCTTCCCCTACCATCTCGAGCGGGAAGGGCTCCTGATGCAGCCCGACCCGCTGGACCCAAGGGAAGCCGAGGGAGTCCTCAATCCTGCGGCCGGCTGGTCGGGCAACCAGCTGTACCTGCTGCCGCGGTTGGTGGCAGCCGGCAACATCTCCCGTATCGGACTCTCCCGGGTCGAGCTGGACGGCGGACGCCCGGTGGGCGTGACCCGCCTTGGCGTGGTGCTCGAACCGAGGATGACCTGGGAGAGCGGCCCGTTGAACGCCGGCGTCGAGGATCCCCGGGTCACCTGGATCCCCGCGTTGCAGCTGCACGTCATGACCTACGTCGCGTACGGCCCCACCGGGCCACGGACGGCGATCGCCACCTCCGCCGACCTCGTGGCGTGGCAACGGCAGGGACCGGTGACCTACCGCTGGGACGCGGCCTCCGAAGTCGACCTGAACCTCTACCACAACAAGGACGCCGTCTTCCTGCCCGAGCCGGTCACGGCGCCGGACGGCCAGTTGAGCTTTGCCGTGATGCACCGGCCGATGGGAGTGCTCAATCCGGACACCTCGATCAGCGACCTGCCCGGTGACATCCCGCCGACCGGGGAGGCCGGGCACCAGTCGATGTGGATGAGCTTCGTGCCGGTCGCTGCTGCCACTGCGGACCCATCCGAACTGGCCCACTGGCGTGGTCACCGGTTCGTCGCCGGACCCGAGTACGCCTGGGAGGAGCTGAAGATCGGTGGTGGCCCGCCGCCGATCCGGGTGCCGGAGGGCTGGCTCCTGCTGCACCACGGTGTCACGGGGCGGATCGAACGGGGCACCGACCAGCAACAGCATGTTCACTACGCCGCGGGCGGCATGATCCTGGACGCCGAGCGGCCCTGGCTGATCGTCAACCGGTCGGCCGAGCCGCTGCTGGAGGCCGAGACCGAGGCCGAGCGGTCCGGCACCGTGCCGAACGTCGTCTTCCCCACAGCCATCGTCGAGATCGATGGCAACCACTTCGTGTTCTACGGCATGGCCGATTCCAACATCGGCGTTGCCAGACTCGTCAGGAGTTGAGATGACCCTTCTCCGCAGGCTCGCTGCGCTGCTCATGATGCTCGCGCTCGCCGTGACCGGCTTCGCGGCGCCACAGGCCGTCGCAGCGACGTCGACAACGGTGACGAACCTCGCCCACCTGGACTTCCTGCTCGACAAGGTGCAACCGGCGGCGGTCACGGGTCACGACACCTACCGGCTCGACAGCCAGCCCACCCTGCTGATGCCCTGGACGTATGCCGACGCCCGCGACAACGGGCAGTTCGCCCGGGTCGGCGGCGGTGCTCTCGATCCGGGCACCGGTCACTACGGCCAGGGCGCCTTCAACGCCGACGACATCGCAAGGGCAGCAGTCGTCTATCTGCGGCACTGGCGCCAGACGGGGAGTGCCGACAGCCGCACCAAGGCCTACGAGCTCCTCCGCTCCGTCGCCTACCTGCAGACCGACAGCGGGGCCAACCGTGGCCGCACCGTGTTGTGGATCCAGAGCGACGGCACGCTGAACCCGAGCGCTACGCCGGTGGAGCTCCCCGACCCGTCCGACTCCGGTGCCAGCTACTGGCAGGCCCGGAGCCTGTGGGCCTTCGGCGAGGGTTACGCAGCCTTCCGGAAGTCCGACCCGGCGTTCGCGGCCTTCCTGCAGCAGCGCATCCAGCTGTCGGTCGGCGCGCTCGAGCGGGACGTCCTTGCGCGCTACCGCCACTACCAGGTGGCCGACGGGCGCCGCGTCCCGGCCTGGCTGATCGTCAACGGAGCCGACGCCACCGCTGAGGCGGTCCTCGGGCTGTCCGCGTACTCCCGGGTCGCTCCCGGCGACACCGCCGCGCGCCGGGCGCTCGGCCGGTTCGCCGAGGGGATCGCCGAGATGGCTTCCGGCACCCACCAGCGGTGGCCCTACGGCGCGATCCTGCCGTTCACCGAATCGCGCTCGCTGTGGCACGCATGGTCATCCCAGACGGGTGCTGCCCTCGCAAAAGCAGCCGCAACGCTCGACCGGAGGTTATTGGCCGCGCCAGCGGTCGCAGAGGCGCTGAGCTTCGACCCGACCCTGCTCACCGGGGACGGTGCGGACAACGGCTGGCTGCCCGCACCCGTGGAGACGGTGCAGATCGCCTACGGTGTCGATTCGAGGGTGCAGTCGCTGCTCGCTGTCGCCGACACGACAGGAACCGAGGTCGCGGGAACGTTGGCCGCCCTGCACGCCTCCTGGTTCTTCGGCGCCAACCGGGCAGGCACGGCGATGTACACACCGGAGACCGGCGTGACCTTCGACGGGCTGGAGGCCGACGGCCGCATCAATCGCAACAGCGGTGCCGAGTCCACGATCCACGGGCTCCTCACCATGCTTGCCCTCGACGCCCATCCGCGGCTCCGTGCCCTGGCAACCAGCCTGCACGGGGCACCCGTCCGCGACGGCCTGCGGACGGTCGAAGCTGAGAGCTCCACCCAGACCACCGGCGAGGTTCGCACGCCGGAGTCCGCCTGGACGGGGGAGTCGTCCTGGAGTGGTGGGAAGTACCTGCACCTGGCAACCGGCCAGCAGGCCACCATCGCCGTGGCCGCAACCCGGCCGTCGCTCCTCGAGCCGGTGACCTGGCAGCCCGAGTACGGCACAGCACGCACCAGCTGGACGCAGGGCGATTCCCGCCTTGGACGGCTTACCCATCGTGTGGGGGAGCAGGGCATCACCGCTGTTCCCGGAGCACTGCTGCCCCAGCTCCTTTCGCTGCCGGCGGGTGCTGGCGGGCCCGTGACAGTGACGGCGACGAGGGGGGCAGCCGATCTCGATGCACTGCTGGTGCGTCCGACGCTGAGTACCGCGACGTTCGCCGGAGATCGAAGCGTCACCCTGCTGTTCAGCGTGGCGGGTCGTCAGGCCTACCAGGTGAAGGCGAGGGCCGAGGTGCGCACGTACGACCGGCGCGGCCGGTTGGCATCGGTCAGCGTTGCTCCTGCCGGCACCCGCGTGTGGGTGCCCGCCCAGGGCGTGGTGGTGCTGGTCGCGCGCTGAGCGGGCATCTGCCTGCAGGACACGCCGACTACAGGTCGACCCTTCTCGTTGGTGCCGATGTCGGGCTGTTCGCCCTTCACTGCCGCCACAACGATGCCGAGCACGCCCGAAGCGAAGCCGGGGGTCTCCCAGAACTCGGCACCCTCGGCGTCCACCACGAGGAGGGCGACCTTGGCGTCGGTCGGCTCGCACTGCAGCCACGCCTCCGCGCCCTTGTTCCAGAGCTGGGTCTGACGCTCTGGATCCTGCACCACGGACGCCTTGCCCTGGATGGAGACGTAGTTCCTGCCGCTGAACGTCACCAGCGCGCGCGGGTCGGAGAAGACCTGATCGGCCTTGGGCGCCTGGAACTCGGTGAAGAACCAGAGCCGTCCGGCGTCGTCGAAGTCCTGGAGCGCCATCGGCCGCGCTGCCAGCTGCCCTTCGCTGTCGAGCGTCGCCAGCATGCCGATGTCGTTGGTGCGCACGAGGTCGCGCAGCGTGGCCAGATCGTTGGGTTCATCAGTCATGCCAGACCCTTGCCCAGCCCGGACAGGTGCGAAACCGCTGCAGCTCAGGCCTTCTTGTCCGGCTCACTGTGCTGCGGCTGCACCGACCACGGCGGTGGCGTGTCGCGCCCG
>Ga0302263_10000555_pt1 | contig 14450 bp, 30 predicted proteins | sample II_Fen_N1_4_FD_194564 | JGI IMG/M metagenome (GOLD analysis project Ga0302263, IMG submission 194564) | Peat permafrost microbial communities from Stordalen Mire near Abisko, Sweden - II_Fen_N1_4 | ecosystem: Environmental > Terrestrial > Soil > Wetlands > Permafrost | place: Sweden: Abisko... | reverse complement strand
TCGAAGGGCAAGCGGCTCTACCGGACGCAGATGGAGACGGACTGCGTGTGCGTGCTCCTCGCCCCGGTGGTCCTGGTCAAGGACACCCGGCCGTTCCGGATGACGTGGCGCTCGGCGATGCCGGAGCACCCGCTCAACGCGACGCTCGCTCGGGTCGGGGCCGGTGCGGTGATCGACTGGCTGGTCGAGACGCCGCTGGTCTGCCAGAACCCGAGGTGCGCACGGGTCGGTGGGGTCCGGGCGGCGTACGCGCCGGGGACACTTCGCCAGGCGTCGGCGCTGCTCTGTGACGGGCCGGACTGCGCGCCCGTCGAGAACGGGGTGTGATCGAGATGGGACGGGCACGCGAGGCGCTGGCCGCGAAGGTCGAGGAGACCGGGCGCGCGCTGACTCTCGGAGGACCCGTGGCGTCGCTCGGGCAGATCGCGGCGCTCATCCGGAGGGACACGGAGGGTGACGACCGTGAGGTCCGGAAGCTGATCGCGATCCAGCCGGTGGTGCCGGGGATGGCGCTGCTCGAAGATGGCGCGCTGCTCGACTGGTTCGATCTCATGCTGCGGACCGAGGCGATGGACCGAGCGCTCGGGACGATGCCGGAGCGCGGGCTGGGGTTCGGCGGGCACGGGTTCGCGGAGGTCCGGACCGTGGGCCTGCCAGGAGACGAAGTGACGCGCGACGGTGCGACCCGACTGGGCGCGCTGAGGACTGGTGACGAGAGGTTGGAGCGGTGATGGCAGTCGAGGCAGTCAGCCCGAGGGCGCGAGCCGAGTGGGCGGTCAAGCTCGGGATCAAGGCGGGGAGTCCTGCGGCGGTGGCGTTCGGCAAGGCGCTGCGGAGGATGCGGACGGCCGGTGACCCGCTGACCCAGGAGGAAGCCGCCCGGATGTGCGGCGTCTCGGGGTCGATCTGGAACACCTGGGAGTCCGGACGTGGGCTGCCCGGCGAGGCGTCGTGGCGGCTGATCCGTGACTACGTCGGCCCGGAGCAGGCGCTCGCGCTGATCGGTGCGGCGCAGCGTGCGGCCCGGAAGACGAGCAAGGTCCCGGCGCCGGAGATGACGTTCGTGCCGAGGGCGGACGAGGAGGACGAGTACCCGTTCCCGGACGCTGGCCGGACGCCGCGCGGTGGGGATCGGGTCTCGCGCAACGTGCCGCGCGGGGCCGACACCGAGCCGGTGCTGGCTGCCGTGCTGGCCTGCGGGCTGCCGGACAAGAGCAAGGCGCTGCTGTGCGCTGCCGTGGTCGCGATGGCCGCTGGGGTCGACATCGAGGTGGAGATCCGCGCTCGGGTGTGAGGCGAGCGTTTACGTAAACACCGAAACATACTGGTCGTCGTCGCTGGCAAACGCAGGCTAGTGGAGGCAAACTGCCTCACATGGACCCTGCGGGCATCAAACTCACGACGGACGACACGTCCGCACGCGAGTTTCCTGTGCCGCACGCGTTCGCAGGCAAGCGCACGCTGATGGACGGAACCGCAGCCACCGGCTACGACGGCGGGGCTGAGCTGGCCGAGCTGCCCGAAACCGCAGAAGGCGACCCCGACTCGCCCGACTACCTCATGGGCGACTGGTGGTCGCCGAAGCCGTCCCGTCCGCTGCACTCCACCCGGTGCACCGCGATCGCCAACCGGACGGGTGAGCGCTGCAAGCGCTGGGCCGTGATCGGCTTCGAGAAGTGCCCGAAGCACTCCGGCTACGAGAAGTTCGCCAACCTCCAGGAGTACCGCGAGCGCGTCCTGGAGCGCGCCCGGCTCGACCTCCTGCGCATGGGGCCGTACGCCGTCGAGGCGCTGGGCGAACTGGTGCGCGACCGTGAGATCAACCCCGCCGTCCGGCTCAAGGCGGGCACCGAGGTGCTCGACCGCCTGGGCGTGAAGGGCGGCTCGGAGCTGACCGTCACCGTCGTCGGCGAGGGCGCCAGCCCGGCCGAGATCATCCGTGGTCGACTGGACCGCCTGGCCGCTGCCGCTGCTGCCGCCGTCGAGCCACCGCCGCCCGCAGGCGAAACGGAAATCCTGGACGCTGAGCTGGTGGAGGTGCCCGATGACGACGACGCAGCTTGAGCTGGAGACCGCCGCCGCCGAGCTGGACGAGCTGCTGCGCACCGAGACCGTACGAACGCGGCACATCCAGCTCGTCCGTGCCCGCTCCGCCGTCGGCCGCGCACTGGACAATATGATCACTCCTGAGAGTGATCACTCAGAGTGACCTGCCGCCCGATCACGGAGAGTGATCAATGAGCGTGCTGGAGGTCGAGCGGAGCCTGGCCCAGATCGTCGCCGACCTACCGCAGTCCCAGCGCGACGAGATCCTCGCCGAGTTCGACCCCGAGGTGCTGGCCTACGACCCGCAGTTCTGGCTGCGCCCCACCCAGCTCCGGCCGATCAACGAGATGGACCTCTGGTCCCTGATCGCGATGGTCGCCGGACGAGGCGCGGGCAAGACCCGCTCCATGTGCGAGTGGGGCAGGCAGAAGGCCCAAGGCCCGCCCACCCGTGGTGCACTGGTAGCTCGCACCGCCGCCGACGTGCGCGACGTGCTCGTTGCAGGCGAATCGGGAATCCTCGCGGTGTCCCCGCCGTCCGAGCGGCCCGAGTACGAGCCGTCGAAGCGACTGCTCACCTGGCCGAACGGTACGACCGCGTTGTGCTTTTCCAGTGAGGCCCCCGACCAGCTCCGTGGCCCGCAGTTCCACTGGGGCATGGCCGACGAGGTCGCCTCGTGGAAGTACCTGCCCGACGAGTCCGGCCTCACCGCGTGGGACAACCTCCGCCTCGCCACCCGTCTCGGTGACCACCCGCAGATCTTCGCGGGCACCACCCCGAAGCGCACGCCGTTCATGCGCGGTCTGCTCAAGGCTGCCGACACCGAGGCCAACGTCCTGCTCCTGCGCGGCACGACCAAGGACAACCGGGGCAACTTGTCGCAGACCTACATCGACATGATCTACGGCCTCTACGCGGGCACCGCTCTCGCGCAGCAGGAACTCGACGGCATCATGCTGGACGACATCGACGGCGCGCTCTGGAACGAGGAGATGATCGAGGTCGCCCGCGTCCTGGGCATCCCGCCGATGCGCCGCCCGATCGTCGCCGTCGGCGTCGACCCCAGCGTGTCCGAGAAGCCCGGCGACGAGACCGGCATCGTGGTCGCCGTGGTCGATGGTGCGATCCGCGACATGTACCAGCGCCACGCCTACATCCTGAGCGACGCCTCCTTGCAGTCCACGCCCGAGATGTGGGCGCGCATGGTCGCCGCCGAGTCGAAGAGGTTTGGGAGCGCTCCCGTCATCGCCGAGACCAACCAGGGCGGCGGACTCATCAAGGCCGTGCTCACCGGCATCGACCCGACGATCCGCGTGCTCGGCGTGCACTCGAAGTTCGGCAAGGCTATCCGTGCCGAACCTGTCGTCCTCGCGTCGCAGCAGGGCCGCGTCCACCACGTCGGCTACTTCCCCGAACTCGAAGACCAGCTCTGCTCGTGGGTGCCCGACGAGACGCGGAAGTCGCCCGACCGCCTCGACGCGTACGTGCACGTTCTGACCGCGCTTCTTGTGAAGGCGCCGGAGGGGCTGTGGGGCGGTGCCGTCCGCGCGTACAGTCCAAGTAAGAGAACGATTCCACCGGCACCCCGTCCGCGTTTCCGTGGCCCGACGACCACCGCAGCGCGGCGGACAGGAGGCGGACGTGTCCGCTGAATACGAGCGTCATCACCGCTGGACCGCCTGGCAACTCATCGGAATCCTCACCGGGATCTGGGTCCTGGTGCTGCTGCTGTTCATCGTGCTGGTACGGATGTGAGCACCAAGACGCTGGTCGGAACGCCCGACCCAGATCCGCAGCAGCCCCCGGTCTCGTGGAACATGACGTACTCGTCCGGCACCAACTACATCCAGTGGGTGTGGAACGGCTGGGGCTGGCAGTCCACGAGCTGACCCGTTCCTGCGAGCGAATCGGAAATCCCGACGGCCCTCCAGCTCCAGCTCAACGCGAGCTGGAGCTTCTCCTTTGTGCGTCCTGGTCGGCCACTTGCACATCCACCCTGGCCGTGTGGTAGACTCGCGCTATCGCAACCAAGGAGGCACCCATGTACGTCGAGCCGAACTTCAAGAACAAGAAGGCGCTGCGCGAGGCCGTCAAGGCTGGCCTGCGCGTCGAGGTCTTCTCCCCCGGCCCGTTCCCCGCACCCACCTCCGGACGTACGTCCGTCGAGGGTCCGCACTACCCGGCGCCCCACACGTGGTACGCCAGCGTCGAGGTCACCGATGGTCTCGTGACGAAGGTGCTCTCATGAGCACCCCGAAGCGCGGACTGCGCATCGACCCGGACGGCACTGTCACTGAGGTGACGGTCGACGGTCTCGACAGCATGCAGGCAGTCGTCGGCGGACTGATCGAGCTGATCCAGTTCCACGACGGCTCCATGTACGTCAACGAGGAGGGGCTGCTCGACGGCCTCCCCATCAACCCGGTCGCGTCGAAGCTCTACGGCGGCTACGTCGTCGGCTCCGCGCTGTGCCTGGGCAACGGCGATCGCCACGGCAACGACACCCACATCACCAAGTCGTTCGCCGCGCGCATCACGGCCACGGCCGAGTCCTTCGCGGACTTCCTCGCCAACAACGCCAACGTGTGATATACTCGCACTACAAGCGACGAAGGGACATGACATGAGCTGGGGAGAGCCGATCAGCGACCGACAGGTCGAACTGGTCAAGAAGCTGTACCTGGAGATCGACCCCGAGCATGGCGCCGACCGCGCCCGCATCTGGTTGGCCGAGCCGCGCAACCGTCGCGACGCCTCCGCCCACATCGACCTGCTCATCGGCGAGTCGAAGAAGGCCAAGGCCGCTCGCGCCGAGGAGAAGCGCCTCGCCGACCTCGTTGCCCGTGCCGCTGCGCCTGTCGCACCGGCTCCCGTCACCGCCACTGTCGCGGTGCCCCCGGCTCGCGTCGAGCGCGCCCCGCTGGTCTTCCCGGAGGCGGGCTGCTACGCCGTCTTCTACGACCACACCCTGCGCTTCTACCGGGTCAAGGAGGGCAAGGGCTACTACGCCGGACGCTCCTTCCTCGACCGGTTCAAGAGCGACGAACTCCGCAACATCACCTACGCGGAGAAGCTCGCCGTGCTCGACCTCATCAACGAGAACCCGCACGAGGCGCAGATGCGCTTCGCCGTCGAACTCACCCGCTGCTTCTGCTGCGGTCGCATGCTCACCGACGAGATCTCGCGCCTGCGCGGCATCGGGCCGGACTGCTTCGGCCGTCGCCAGGACCGCGACGAGATCGGGATGCACGCCCTCTCCGACCTGGGGGTGTGACATGGCTGCCGAGTCCACCATCGCGGTGAACGACGAGGAGTACGAACTCCTGGTCCTGATGATCGAGCACCTCCCGGAGGCCCAGATCCCTGAGCGCCTCCGGGGCGCTCGCCGCAGCCTGCGGAAGAAGGTGGAGCGGGCATGAGCTTCAACGAACCCCCCGTCAGCACCGAGGCCGTCGGCGCCATGGTCGAGGTTTTCGTGCCCCACGGCACGCTCGCGCTGACCACAGGCATCGCTACCGCGCACGATGACGAGTCCAACCTGGACTTCACCTGGGTCATGAACGTCGGCGCCGACCGGCTCAAGTGCTGGGCGGAGCGCGATGGCAAGGCCGTCGTCACCGTCGAACTGCTGCTCAAGCCGCTGCTCTCGCAGATGGCCGAGGTCGCGCTCGCCAAGGTCCAGGAGTTGGAGGCTGCCGATGGCGACTGAGAGCGATGTCCGCGTCGTGCACGTCGAGTGCAAGTGCGGCTGGAAGTTCGCGACCATCAGCCTGCTGTTCGCCGAGTCCATCGTGCGGCGGCACGACTGCGCCAACTTCATCAACACCGGCAAGGACGACCAGGCGTTCGACATCATCGAGGAGCTGGGCTGAGGAGCTGCCCACCCCGCGAGCGAAACGGAAAACCACCACACCCATCCAGTTGGAGACCACCATGAAGAAGCTCGTGTTCGCGCTCGTCGCTGGTGCAGCCCTCGTGCTCACCGGCTGTGCTGCTGGACCCACGGTCATCCCGGCCGAGTCCCTCTCGACCGCACAGACGCCTGGTGCGTCTGCTCCTGCGAGCGAGACCCCCACGGCCACTGAGGACGCGGCAACACCGTCCGAGTCGGCCAGCGCCTCTGACCAGGCCAAGTTCGGTGACACCGCCAAGTTCGACTCCGGCGTCACCATCACCATCTCGAAGGGCGTGGCGTTCAAGCCGAGCACCTACGCGATGAGCCTGGGCGGCAAGATCACCGGCAAGCCGATGCTCTACACGGTCACGGTGAAGAACGGCGGCACCGAGCCGCTGACGGGCATGTCCGTCACGACTACGGCGACCTCGGGCACTGCTGAGGCCCCGGCGATCATCGACACCGAGAAGAAGGCCACAGGCATCTCGACTGCCACGATCCTGCCGGGCAAGACGCTCGTCTACAAGGTCGCCTTCGACACGGCGAACCCGAAGGACGTGACGATCGACGTGTCGCCGGACTACATCAGCCACGTCTACTTCTCGAACTGAACCAGCGCGTCCAGCCCGGTCGAGGAAACTCGGCCGGGCTTCGTGTTTACCTCAAGGCCCTCTGCGTCGTCGTATAGATAGAAGGGCACAACAGCAGACAGGCTAGGAACCACTGTCAGAGCGCTGTGCTAGTCTTACGACACACCACTAGGAGGTGAACCACAATGACCACAGGAACCATCGTCACCATCCCGGAGGGGCAGTCGCTCTTCTCGGTCGCTACCCCGCAGGGCACGTACTTCGTCCTCGCGGAGTCCGCCTCGCACGCCACAGCCACCATGCTGCGCGCCGAGGTCCCGGTCATGGGCGCGGTCCCCGCGCGCTGATCACCCAGCAGGAAGGCCCGGTTCTTCGGAGCCGGGCCTTTCGCATGCCCAGCTCCCGGCGCCAGCTCCCCAGCTCGCGCGCGAAACGGAAAACCGTTGTGCGGTCTTGCCCAGCTCGCCAGCTCCGGGAACTCCTCGTTGCGCGATCTCGACATGTCAGGGGGAGTGTGTTATAGTTCCATCTATCAGCACGACAAGCCCGACTTAGGGAGCGCACGATGACCACCACGATTCACCCCGAGCCTCTGCTCTTCTCGACGCGCTACGCGGAACTCGACGCCCGCCTCACCGGCCGGTGCGCAAAGTCCCGCAAGGTCGCGAACAACACCTACCTTGAGCGTCGCGGCGACGACATCGCCGTGCGGCTCCACGCCACTGACGTGGTCACCTTCCATGCGGACGGCACGGCCACCTTGAACTCGGGCGGCTGGCTCACGGTCACGACCAAGGCCCGGATGAACGAGTGGCTCCCTGGTGGGATCTCGCTCGGTTCGGTCAAGGGCCGCTGGTACTTCATGTACCCCGGACACTACGAGGGCAACTCGTACGTCAAGTCCGAGCGCGCGAACGTGCCCTACGCCGACGGGATCACCCTCGATCTCGAAACCCTCGACGTGGTCGACGGGCAGGCTGCGGCCGAAGCGGTAAAGCTCGAAGACTCCGCCAACGCTGCGATGCGCAAGGCGGTCGCCGCCTACGTGCGCAAGACCACCCCCGAGGCCATCGTCAAGGCGTTCACCCACGTCGGCGGGGACTGCATGCTCTGCACCGGAGCGATCCCGGACGACGACGGCGATCACCTGCGGCTGCACCTCGAAGAGCAGTACGTCATGTACTCGCTCACGCGCAACGCGGTGACTGAGCGCGGCTTCGTCAACCCGGACGTGATCATGAGCATGATCTATAACTCCGCGCAGCGTGGCGAGGTCGACCGGCTTTACAAGGATTCGGTCCGCAAGTACCTGCGCCGCCACCTCACGGTCGGCGCCTGCGCTTCCAAGTGACACTGTCGGACGAGTGTGCTAGACTAACGTCAAGCCACTAGGAAAGGGCGGTCATCATGACCAGTCTCAATGACCTCATGGAGTTCGACAGTGTCGTGCGCGTGCACGCCGACGGAAGCGTCAGCGATGAGCCGCAGTACAACGCTCCCGAGCTGTTCGATGACGAGTTGCTCAGCGACACGTGGTCGCTGCTCGACGGCTTCTCCGGCCAGCAGGGCTACTCCGGCCCGCTCATGCACTCGTCCGAGTTCATCGGCGGCGGGCTTGAGGACTACATCCTCGCGCACCCCGGTCTCTACGTGAACCTCATCAACACCCCGGCCGACGACTCCGAGCCGACTGAATGGGCGGTCGCGTACCGCCCCCTCCCCGAAGGAAGTGAGTGACATGGCAGTCGCATACGCCAACCCGATCCCGGCACCCGAGTTCATGGAGCCGGACGGCACGTACAGCCACGAGGGCTACGCCAAGCGCTGCGCGGAGTATCGCGCTGCCACCGAGGCGTACATCCGGCGCGACCTGGGCGGGAAGCACAAGGTCACCGGCAAGGTGATCGCGTTCCCCGTCGCCGACGGTGCCGCGCAGTACATGCTCTGGACCCCCACGAAGTGGATTCACCTCGATGAGGTCGACGGCTGGCACGCCGATGCCGCGCTCATCCGAGGGATGCGCGCCCAGGACGTGCTCGACCGGGTCGACTGGAACGCGAAGCGCGACGAGCTGTTCGCCCGCCGCTGACGAAACGGCAAAAGCTGCGCTGCGCCTGCCAGCGCGCCAAGCCTCCCGGCCAGGTACTGGCCGACCCGACGTGACTCGGGGGTCGGGAGGGGAGGCATAGGGGTCACGCCCATGCAGGTACCCTCAACGTGTGCTATACTAAGGACATCAGCACAGAGAAGCCCGGAAGGGGGCGAACGACATGACCACCACACAGAAGCCCATCCTGTTCCTGGATGTGGACGGCGTGCTCAACGCGTTCGCCCCTGTCCGCCCCCACACCGTCCACCAGCTCGGTGGGCGCACGGTGAAGGGCGTCTTCCACCCCTACACGCTCCACTTCGACAACGAAGTGGTCGACATGATCGACGCGCTCGCTGAGCGCTTCGACATCGTGTGGGCGACCATGTGGAACGAGCGGGCCAACGATCTCGTCGCTCCGGCACTGGGCATCGAACCCTTCCCGGTCATGTACGCCGACCACAACAAGGGCTGGGACACCGCCATCGACCGTGGCACCGAGCAGTGGAACATCCACCGCCTCTGGTACGCGAAGACCCCGCTGCTCCCCGAGTACGCGCAGGGTCAGCCGTTCGCCTGGCTCGATGACGACCACAGCGGTGCGGACGTGCTCTGGCTCGCGAAGCAAGAGGACGCTCCCGAGCACTTCTACCTGCACCAGACGGACGCTTACGCAGGCATCCAGTGGTCCGACGTGGCCGACCTGATCCAGTGGGCCGACGACCTCGCGGCAGGCACCCTCGTGTCGATGCGGTCCTTCCACAGCGCGCGGGCTGCGGCCCAGGCGTTCATCGAGGACCCCGACCCGGTGCTCTGGTTCGAGGACACGACCGGCGAGGTCCCGTTCGACTGGGACTCCGATGAGGCGCACGCCTTCATGGCTGCGATGGACAACGAGGAGGCGTGACATGAATCTGGTCAACGAGGTCTCGGCGAGGATGGCTTTCTTCCTCGCCGGGAGCTGGGCCATCGCTGCTGGCGAAACGGCAAAGCCGCGCGTGCTCTACGCGCTGAACCCGGTGGACCGGGAGATCCTCGCCTACACGGCGCTCGGCATGATCGCTGAGGCACGCGGCGGGTACGTCGAGGAGGAGGACTTCGTCGCAGCGGCGTGGACATTCGCCATCGCGGACGAGGAGGTCGTGCCCATGGCAACGGACCTCTGGAAGGTGCTGCGCGACTGTCAGTGATGTGTGGTAGTGTTACACCCATCAGCACAGAGAAGGGCAGGACCCCATGAACACCACGAGCACCTGCGCAGGATGCGGCACGGAGATCTGGCAGGAGATGGAGAAGGCGCTTGACGGCACCTGGGCCATCGTCTGGGCCTCCCAGGAAGGCTGGATCTGCGACGAGACCGACGAGGAGCACGTCCCCGGTGAGTACAGCCCCATGACCCCGGTCGAGGCGCTCACGTACGCGATCCTCTCGATCAACACCGACCAGGCCCCCGACGCGACGAGCGGCGCGGACATGCTCTACCTCGAAGCCAACGCTCGCAAGGCGCTCCGCGCCCTCGCGGCTCTGCGCGACTCCCTCGAAAGCGGTGAGTGATATGACCACCATCGACATGACAGCAGCCCAGCGGCTCGCCAACGACCTGTCCAAGGCGTACGAGGCGCTTGAGTCCTACCGCGAGCACAGCAAGGCTCTGCGGCTCGGCTCGGACGGGTGGGGACGCCCCGCCTACTACGACCTGGGCGCCTTCCAGGTCTTCAAGGACTTCGAGGCTGACGGCGCCCTCAAGGGCATCAGCGCTCGGGACGCGTTCGCCCAGGCGATCCTGGCCGGTGTGGACTTCGAGGACGGCAACGACGGAGCCGAGTACGACGCGCAGCACGACGCGGTCTACGACTGGCTCGGCGAGGTCGACCTGCTCAAGGACGAGACCGAGGAGGACGACGAGTCATGAGCAAGATCCAGGTCGTCAAGCAAGACGCGGCAGGCACGCACCTGCGGCTCGGGCGCTGGGCCGCTACGCGCGGCGCCTACCACTACAACGGCTACGACCCCACGTTCGCCTGGAACCTGTGGGAGGACTACCGGCTGGTCGAGGTCGCCACGAATCGCAAGGACGCTGAGTCCTGGCTCAAGGGGAAGGGTGAGCACGCATGAGCACCACGATGCACTACGCATTGGCCGACGGTCAGGCAGCCGTCATCCAGGGCATCCACGCCGAGTACAGGCGGGCGCTGGGCGACTGCGACAAGGCCGGGGACGTGGAGGACGCCGTCTACTACCAGGGACGTGTGGACGCCCTCGTGGGCGTGCTGAGCGTGCTCGGAGCGTTCCGCGAGAACACCTGCTCCGTCTGCCACCACGCGCTGCTCTTCACGGCTGACGGCGCCTGGGTCTCCGACTCCACGTGGAATGCGTGCAACCCGCAGCCCGGCCACGACGCCGTCCCGCACACCCCGACCTTCAAGGAGGCGTGATGAGCGACAAGACCAAGACACTCCGGCTGATCATCGACATCGACGTGATCATGGAGGACGAGAACGACAGCCCGGACTGGGTTGTCCCCGCCATCCAGGACGACCCCAAGAAGGAGATCATCCTCGGCGGGTACTGGTTCAAGGTCACCCACGTCGAGGAGGCGCCCAGCTCCGCCGACGAAACGGAAAACGCGCGCCGCGCGCAGATGCAGCGCATCGAGACGGGAGGGCACTACACCGGCTGACTTGCCACTGTCCTACTAGTGTGTTAGACTCGTGTCAACGAGATCGAGGAGGTGGAGCCAGATGGGCTGAGGTAAGGGGTCCGCGCATCCCCAGAGGCTCCGGCTGAGCGCGGCGGTCGGAGCACGGTAAGCCACCCACTGTCAGACGGGTGTGATAGTCTGACAACGTCAAGCAAGTCACCGGGGCATCAGCTCCAAAGACGCAAACGACGAAGGGACAGGCCATGAGCCTCGAACTGAACCTCCAGGGCCTCGCGGCCGTCGCCGCGCTGGCCGAAGCCCGCGACCTGGAGAAGGCCGCGAAGGCGGCGGCGTCAGCCGCTGCGGACGCCGTCCGGGACCTCCTGGGCGACAACACGGTCGGCACCCTCGCGGGCGTCACCGTGGTCGAGATCAAGACCGTCATCCGGCACGACATCGACGGCAAGGCGCTCAAGGCGAACGAGCCGGAACTCGCCGCCAAGTACGACAAGGTCATCGAGTACGACAAGATCGTCCTCGCCTGAGACACCCGGTCCGGGGGCAACGACTCTCTCCCCTCGGGGCATGAGACCCGCCCCCGGATCGCGGTACAGCACGGCTCGACCGCATCTGGAACCCGTGACTGGGGTGCGGCACAGCGTCACTCGGCTAGTCACCGAGCGGCCGTGAGGTTCAAGTCCTCATCGAGTCACGACACGGCAGAGTCTTACCGAAACCGTGCTCCGGGAAGCAGCCCTCCGACAAACGAGCGGCTGTCGTCTAAACGTCGCTGGCTGACGCACCACGCGGCTACGTATCCACGAGCGTTGGGTCGGGGAGCCTGATCACCTCCCCGGCCCGCACCACCACACAGCTCGCCGACGAAACGGAAAAGGGAGGTCGTCATGTCAGGCAACAAGGCTCGCGTCGCGGCCGTCCAGAACCTGCGCCGCTCCGGCGCTGCTGGAACCCACGGAGATCGCCGCACAAAGCGCCAGCGCACGCGCGCAGCGCGCAAGGCGGCAGCGGTGAGGGAGTGGTGACATGACCTCCCGGCTCAACGTCTACGAGTTCCTGCGCTTCCTCAGCGCCTCCGACAAGGAGGCGCTAGAGGTGTATCGGCCCCTGGCGCACAAGCACATCGTCGTTACGGGAAAGCTGGACGAAGGCGTGCTGCGCGAGACGTTGGTCGATGCGCTGGCTAAGTGGGGCGCTGTCATCGAGATGCACGTGACGCCCAGCACAGATGTGCTGCTGGCTGTCGACCCCGATCGCATGACCGCCAAGCGCAAGGACGCGGCGCGTTACGGCGTGAGCGTGCTGAACGAGTACGCCTTCACTGCGTGGCTCAACGACGCGCGCGAGCGTGCCATCGAGGAGGCTGCGCGGCTGCGCACCTACACGGCTCCGCCACCGCCTCCCGAGTGGTTCGCCGGGGACACGCCCGAGCCGGAGGAGTTCGTGGACGACATCGTCCCGCTCCCGAACATCGCTCCCTGATCCACACGGGTGATGGCGGACTTGACCGGTTATGTCAAGTCCGCTACTGTAATGAAAGAAGACCCATATCACGCACCACTGACAACCGAGATGAGTTGGAGATATGACGACCACCGAAGAGAGGCCGGTGCTGCTGCTCGACATCGACGGCGTGCTGAACCTCTTCCCCCAGCGCCTGAGCCTGGGTGCCCACCTCAAGGGCACGCTGACCGACGCCCCCATCCACACTCTGCGCGAGCACACGGCGCACCGCGTCCGCCTGGACGAGGCGCAGGAGAACCCGTACATGATCCGCATCCCCACGGACGTGGCGCACCTCGTGAGCCAGCTCCAGGAGCACTTCGACGTGCACTGGTACACGATGTGGAACGTCTCTGCCGATGAGGTGTTCGCGCCCATGGCCGGGCTGCCTTCCATGCCGTACCTGCTCTGCGACTGGACCCTCGGGCAGGAGATCCTGAGCGAGTCCGGCGCCCCGGTGTGGCTGCGCCGGGAGGTCTGGCGCGCGAAGACGCCCCTCATCGAGGCGCACATCGGTCAGCGTCCGTTCGTGTGGATTGACGACGACACCACGGCGGCTGACGACATGTACCTGGAGACCTACGCAACCGTCGGTCCCTTCCGCATCATCACCGTCGCATCGCACAACGGCCTGACACAGGCTGTCGTGGACGAAGCCATCGAGTGGGCGCAGTCGCTCACCATCCAGGAGGAAGTCGCATCATGACCACCACCACGTCGCTCCCGCTCGACATCGAGGAGATCGCGCGTCGGCGCAGGAGCACCGAGTCCATGGCGAGCATCGCGAAGGACTACGGCGTCACCCGAGAGCGCATTCGCCAGATCCTCGTCGCCGAGTACGGCACGACGTGGTCGGACGAGCTTTCAGCCGAAGCTGCGAGCGAAAGGGAAAACTCGCTGGCGAGCTGGAAGGCCGAGTTGCTCGACCAGATCGAGTCCGGCGTTGCCATCACGCGCGACTACGTCGTGGAAGGCAGCCCAACGCCTGTCTCCACGGTCGAGGAAGTCCTCGGCGAGTTCTCCTGGGCTGTTGCCTTCCCCCAGAAGTCGCACTCGCGCTACTCGGACGACGAGATCGCGAAGTCGATGAAGCGCGTGTGGAGCAAGCACGTCAAGCCGGACCCGCTGACGCGTGAGGCGTACGACAAGGCGCGGGACCCCGAGGTCGACGTGTCCGGTGCGCGTATCGCACAGCGCATGCCGTGGTCGGACGCGTGCGAGATGGCCGGTGTGCCTGCTGGCACTGCTCGTCGCTCGACGTACGACCGGCTGCCGACCGAGGTCGCCCTGGAGTGGGTCGCAGCGTTCCTGGCATGGTCTGTGACGCACGAAGGTCGTGGATCGGCTGCCGAGTACGACCGCTGGTCGCGCGAGCACGGTGGACCGTCCATGGGCGGCGTGCGGGCTGTCGCGAAGTCGTGGAACGAGGCTCGTGCTCTCGCGGTACCTCGCGTGGTCAAGTGGCAGCGTGCAGGGGGCAAGAAGTACCCCACGCCTGCTGAGTCGGGCACGAATCAGTACCCGAAGGCAGATGTGGCGGCGTGGCACGAGTTCCGGGCGAAGCACCCCGAGATGTCGATGCGCGAGATGTCTGAGGCACTGGGAGTCGCGGAAAGCACCCTCCGCTATCACCTAGAGCCGTGATGCGCTAGTCTGGAGGAAGACAAG
>Ga0302263_10000550_pt1 | contig 14478 bp, 8 predicted proteins | sample II_Fen_N1_4_FD_194564 | JGI IMG/M metagenome (GOLD analysis project Ga0302263, IMG submission 194564) | Peat permafrost microbial communities from Stordalen Mire near Abisko, Sweden - II_Fen_N1_4 | ecosystem: Environmental > Terrestrial > Soil > Wetlands > Permafrost | place: Sweden: Abisko... | reverse complement strand
TCGAGCAGCGACAGCGCCTTGTCGAGCGCGGCGCCGAGCAGGTCGAGCGCCTTCTGCACCGCCTGCTTGAGCCCGTCGGCGAGCTTGTTGACCGCGGCGGTCGCCTTGTCGACCGCGCCGCGGATCGCGTTCTGGAACTTGGCTTTGAGGCCGGGGAACGCAGCGAGCAGGACGTTACTGATCGCGATCAGCGCCTGGCCGACCGCCTTGATCGCCGCCACGATCGCCTTGCGCGCCAGATCGATCGCCGCCATCGCCAGCTTCTTCGCGGCGTCGATGACGGCCTTGACCGCGCGCTTGCAGGCGTCGATGGCCGACGACACGGCCTGCTTGATGCCGTCGAACGCGGCCTTGGCCTTGGAGGCGACCCAGCCGAAGAACCCCGATGATTTGGACTTGCCTTTCTCCTTGGCGTCGGCGGCTTCCTTCTCGCCTTTCTGCTTCTCCTGGTCGGCCTTCTGCTTGCCCTCCTCGACGTGCCGCTTGGCCTCGGCGTTGGCCTTGGTCTGCTCGGTCTCGACGTGGGCCATGCCGTCTTGGACCTTGGCGTCGGCCTGCTTGCGCGCCTCGCTGCCCTTCGCGGTGATCTCGGTCTGCCACTGGGCCCGCGCGGTGTGAACCTCGGCCTGGGCGGCGTCGCGCGCCGTGGCCTGCTCGGCGTCCGCCGTCGTCTTGAGTTCGCGGACGTGGGTCTCCGATTCGGCCCGCGCCTTGGCTTGGTCTTCGGTGTGCTTGGCTCGCTCGGCCGTGGCTTCGGTGCTGGCCTTGGCGAGCGCGGCGTCGACCTCGGCGCCGTGCTGCTCCTGGGCGACGAACCCGACCTCTTCGGACGTCGCGGCGCCGGCCAGCGACGGCATCGCCGCGGCGGGTCCCGTTACGCCCGCGCCTGTGGTCGGCGCGGCGATGAGCTCGACGGGCGGCGCCGTCGGGTCGATGTGATCTTCGCCCATCGGGACCCGGCTATCGGCCTGGCCCTGGGTCTCGAGCCCGGCAGTCTTGGTCTCGAGGTCGGCGCGGTCTTTGTCGGCGCTGGACTTGGCCTCGCCGGTCATCGCGAGCTCGGGCGCGGGGCCGACGTCGGTCGAGACCCCGGTGGCCGAAGTCGAAATCTGGTCGACCGAGCCAGCCATCTGGCGGGTCTCGGCGTCCGACATCGTCGCCGCCTTCGCGTCGGTCGACGGCTTGTGATCGCCGAACAACGAGGTCAACAGCGTGCCGATCGTCTGCGCGACCGTGGCGTGGATCTGCCCGGCGGACTTCTGCTGCTCGGCTGCCTCGCGCTGCTTGGCCTGCTTGTCGGCCTCACCGCCCGGGACCTCGCCCTTCACCGGGTGCGCCGCGGCCTTCTTCATGTCGGCTGCGTCGCCGTGGGCCGGCGGTGCGGCTTCTTGCTTCGGCTGGGCGCCCCTGGCGGCGCCGCTGGCCGGTGCCGCTGCGCCGCCGGTGCTCATCAGCTTCGGCGGGTTCGCGTGCTGCGCGGCGCGCGCGTGAGCGGTATCGGTGGCCGCGGCGGTGTGGACCTGTCCGAGCACCGGACCGAGCTGGTCGGGCCGCACGCCGCGCAGCTGGCCGAGCCCGACCTCGGGCTTGGCGGCGGCGACGTTCGGCGCCTGCTTCTGGGGCTTCGCAGCGGGTCCGCCCCCGACACCAGGGGCGGCGCCTGGCGTGCCTTCGGCAGGAACCACGGCCGACACCTCCGCGATGCTGGCAGCGGACAGCTCCCCGCCGGGTTCACCGTGGGACGCTGGCTCGCTGGTCGCCGCGTTCCCTTCGTGTTTCGCGCTCTCGTGGGTGTCCCCGCCGGCGTGATGCGCGTCCTCGAGCTTCGTACGCGCGCGCTCGTCGTCCTCCTGCTCGTGGTCGTGGTCCTCGCTGAACGCGTAGGCCGTCGCTGCCTCCGCGCGCAGCGCGATGCGCGCCGTCTGGCCCTGCATCGCGAGCGTGGCCGCGCGCGCGGCTTCGCGCTCGAGCTCGTGCCGGCTACCGGCGCGCCCGCCGCTGCCGTCTTGCTGGGCGACGTGCGCGAGCTCGTGGGCGAGCACCTTCTCGCCGTGCGAGCTCGTGGGGTCCACGCCGCTCTCGAGGTGGATGTGGTGCCCTCGCGTGAACGCCTGTTGCCCCGCGGCCTCGGCGCTCCCAGGGTGGAGCTCGACGTCATCAAACCGCCGGTCGTACGCTCGCTCCATGCGAGCTTGCACCGCGGTTGGCAGCCGCACCGGCGCGCTGGGCTCGGCGCGCTGGGCGTCGCCCGTCTCGGGCTTCTGCGCGTCGACCGAGCGACCCGGCGATCGCGCTGCCTCCGCTTCCGCCGCTTCACGCGCGACGGACGCCAGCGTGGCAGCCAGCAGCTCGCCGAGCGCTTGTTCCTCGGCTCGGACCGAAGATGCCTGGCGCTGGCGCTCCTGGTATGCCTTGACCGCCGCCTCGCCGGAGAACCACGACGGGATCGGATTCTTGGGCCGCCGCATGAACGAGCTGAGGCTCACCTGTCCTGGCGCGACCTCCGGAAGCCAGCGCAGGACGTAGTCGCGACCGCCACGCGCGTCCTCGGCATTCTCGGGTCGCCGCATCAACGAGCTCAGACTGATCTTTCCCGGCGCGATGTCCACCGGGATCGGGATCACGACGACTTCACGACCGCGGCGCCGACCTTGCGCAGGCCGGCGATCTGGGTCCGGGTGATCGCCCGAGGCGCCTTTGTCGACGGTGGGCGCGGTGAGCGCGTCCCGGTTCGCCTCGTCCTCAGGGTTTCGCCGCACGAGCGTCGCCGGGATCGGGTGCTCGGGCCGCCGCAAGAACGAGCTGTGGCTCACCTGGCCAGGCGCTGGCGTGTGATCGTCGACCGTGGCGGCGTCTTCCTCCGAGGCCGGCGGCAGCTTCCGATCTTTGTCGTACTCGTGATGCACTAACGCACAACCTTGGCAGGCTCACCGACGTGGCTGCGCACCCCGGACAGATCGTGCGCCGCACCAAACGATCGCTGGGTGGTCTCGAGGGGAGGGAGCGTCCCCGCCGCGCCCGACATCCCCTGCTCGGCGCGCTCGTGGATAGGAGCCGCGTCTTGCGTGCTCGGAGCCGCGGCGTCGCTCGGCTTGGCCTGCGCCGGCGTGGACGGGGTCGGCTCGGCGACCGGAGGCGTCTCGCGCTGCAACGACGTCTCGCTCGCGATGCGTCGCATGACCGCCACAAACGGCGAGGGCTCCGGATTCGCGCGCCGGCGGAGCTGCGAGCTGCGGCTGACCTGGCCCGGCGCGACCGCATCGGACTGGGTGTGCGTGGCCGGTATGAACCGCTGCTGGTTGCGGCGGCGGGGTTCGTTGGGGTCGTCGCTCATCGGTTCCCTCCCCCTCATGCAATCGATCCGGTCGTGGACAGCTTGCCCATCTCGGCGAACTCTAACGCCACGGCGCGCTCCAGGTGGTGCTGATGCACCGTGGTTTCCTCTTGGGCCGCGAGAAACGCGGCGCGCAGGCAGGCGTTCCGGATGTAGCCGCCGGACAGCTGGTACTTGCGGGCGAGATCATCGAACACGAGCTTCTCGCCGCGCGGCAGCGAGGGCGGCAGGTGGACGCGCCACAGCGCGGCCCGGGTCTCCTCGTCGGGAAACGGGAACGACAGCTGAAACGACAGCCGGCGCTTGAACGCCGGATCGATCGAGCCGCCGCTGTTGGTGGTCAGCATCGCGATGCCCTCGAACGCATCGATCCGCTGCAGCTGGTAGTTGACCTCGAGATTGGCGTAGCGGTCGTTGCTCGATCGGACCTCGGTCCGCTTGGCAAACAGCGAGTCGGCCTCGTCGAACAAGAGAATCACCTGACCATCCTGGGCCGCGTCGAAGATCGTGGCGAGGTTGCGCTCGGTCTCGCCGATCGAGCTCGACCTGCGCTTGGGCGCGCGACAACCGCGCGCGCGGCGGCCTTGGCTCAAGCGCTTCGACGAGCACCGATATCAGCCCCTCCACGGGTCGGGGTGCGGAGGTCGAGCTCTCGGCTGGCAGCGCGTCGTCTGGCGCAGGAGGCGGACGGTCCGCGACTTCCGCAGGAGGCGGACGGTCCGCGACTTCCACCGCCGCCGGAACCGCCGCGGCCTCCACAGCCGCCGCGGCGCTGGCCGCTTGTGCCACCGACAGCTGCGTAGCACCGCCCCGGCGCTGCCCCAGCGGCGCGAACTCGAGCTCACCACTCGCAAGCCGCAGCGCGAGGAGCTGACCATCGGGATCGATCGCCACGTCGGTGACATCGTCCACGGTCACCATGGCCCCGACTTGGCGCCCGAACTTCAGATCCACAACCACGAGATGCCGTGCGGCGTCCTGGACGACAGCCACGCCGCGCCGCGCCGCGATCCGGACCTTGCCTTGTGGCACTGCCACGGACTGCAGCGCGCGCCCGCTGGCCAGCGCCACGACGACGATGCTGCGCCCATGGGGGTGCTCGGCAACCAACGCGAGCGAGGTCCCCTCCAGGATCACGCAGCCGCCCGCGATTTGCCCCCCGTTCGCCAGCGTCATCGCGGTTCCTGCCGGAAGCGTCAGCCGCGGCCCCGCATAGTGAGCGAGCCGACGGCCGGCGATCGGAATCGCGGCGCCCACCTGCGCCGCCGTGCACGCGAAGCGATCCATGTCCTCGAACAGCATCACCGAATCGCATGCGGTCCACAGCGCCGACGGCGCGCCGATCGTCGTCGGATATAGCGCTGCGTCCGGGTCGACCGGAAGCGGATGCTCGTCGAGCTGGCGACCGTCGACGCCCAACCGCTGCAGCATCCCCTTGCACGTCGCGACCCAGACCTGATCGGTGAACGCGGCGATCGACTGCACCTCCGAGATCGCGATCCACCGACGATCAGGACCTGCGCGCTCGACGAGCCTGACCCCATCGTGCTCGGCCACGACCAGCGTACGGCCGTCGCGAGTGAATTGGAGCTGGCTCGAATGGACCGACGTCATGGCCGCGCCCTCCCGCCCTCGGTGCCGTACCCGTCTCCACGATCGCGACCTTCCCGATCACGCATGCCCTGCTCCTTCGCTGACTCGATCCGCGGCCATGCTCGGCGATTCCGAGGTTCTGTGCCAGGGATGACGATGCTGCTGATCGGTGCGCGCCTGCCACCTACGCTCACACGTCCATCGACGCGAGCTCCATCGATGTTCGCCGCCGTCCCGCCGCTGCGCTCGCTGGCGTGCTCGTCATCGAACTCGAGCTCCACGGCCACGCCGCCGCGACCGAGCTCGCTGGCAAGGCCCGCCTCGCGGTCCAGTGGAAGCCCTCGCATCACGTTGTTGATATCCCTCGGCGCTGAGCCCACACGGTCAGCGACTTGTGATGAATGCCCAGCCGCGCCGCGCCCGCTCGCAGCCCCCACGTGCGCAGCATCATCAGCCGCAACACGTCGTCTTCCACCTCCGCGAGGCTTGGGAACGACCACCTGACGAGTTGCTCCAGGTCCAGCATCCTGAACCCTGGCCCGCTGAGTCGCTGCTCGCGCGCGATCTCCCACGCGTACTCCTGCAGGATGGCCTCGAGCTCGCTCGCGCGTGACGTCAGCGGCGGCACGTGAATCACCGCCGGTCTTTCGATACGCCCCACCAGCGCCGCGACACACAAAGGGTCCGCCGTGCACAACACGAGCTGCGGTCTCGCGATGTACTCGGTCGCGTGCACGCGCTCGACCACCGCCATGGCTTCCGCCAGACGCTCTATCGTGTCGACGCAGACGCCGAGAGTCCCCGTCCCGGCCGACTTCACCACGGCAGCGTCATCGGCCGCCCCGTCGGCCGGCTTGTACCAGATGAACGGCACGTCCGCCCCGATGACGAGGTTGTGCAGGCGACGCACCACCGGCTGCAGGTCGCCATCCCCCACGATGAGCAACTCGGCGCGCTGCTCCGCCCAGTCGCGAAGGCTCTGCAGTGCCTGATCGACGTGCTCTTGCCGCTCGGCCGCCCACCCCAGGCACCGCCGCACGAAAGCCAGCAGGTCGATCAACTCCAGGCTCTCCGGGATGAGCCGCAACGAGCCGAGGCGCACCTCGAGCCCCGGTTCCAGAACGCAATCGCTCCGCAGCTCTCCGTTGCAGCATAGGCCGTTCTTCGACCGCAGATCGTGGGCCGTCCAGACGATCTCGCCGTTCACCTCGGCCGGCACGAACTCGGCGTGCTCGCGCGACACGGTGCCGCTCGGGTCGTCTAGCTGCAGCTGCAGGTCACCGGACGTTCCCGCCCGGCACGTGACCGGCGGAACAGGCAGGCCATACACCTGGTCCGTCGTGCCGTGCTCCCGCAGCCGGAGAACTGCACCTCCAATGCGCCAGCGGCGCCGAGGAACGGTCAGCGTTGAGACGTCAGACATCACCGGCCCTCCAGCGCGCGCACGATCACGAAGACAACAAACCAAGCAAGAACCGCCGCCACGGTCGCCAGCAGCACGAGCTTCCAGGCGACAGGAGACCTCGTGCTCGCATCCGTCGACGGTGTGGAGCACGTCGCGCTCGGCGTCGCGCTCGAAGGCCCGGAGGCCATTGCCGCCGGCCACGACCCCGACGCCGCCCCGGGCCACGATCCCACAGGCCAGGTTCCCGACGACGCCGCGGGCCACGATCCGGACGCAGCAACAAACGCCCCCGACACCGACACAGCCGCACGCCATGCCCCCGTGCCGGCCGTGCCCCGCAGCGTCTCATCGAGAGGTGAGCTGGAGGCCCACCGCGGGGCGACCCTGCGAAGAATCTCCAGCCCACCCGCGAGCGCCACTGCGAGCGGATACACGAACTCCTGCATCGATCGCGGGCGCTGCTGCGGGTCGGGCGAGAGCGCCGAGCGCACGAAGTCCTCCCACCCGGGCGGCAGCGTCGGCGCAGGATCCGGGGCGTCGTCCCGCTGTCGACGGTAGAGCTCGAACGCGCTGTGATGCTCGCCCCATGGGTAGCGGCCGGTCATCATCAGGTAGACCACCACCGCCAACGAGTACACGTCGGAGAGCGGAGTCGCCTCGCTCGGGCGCTCGAATTGCTCCACGGCCATGAACAAGAGCGTTCCAAGGGGGCCACGCCACATCGTCGAGGCCCCCGCGTGCATCTGCCTCGCGATCCCGAAATCGATCACCCGGATCTCCAACGGGTCGTCTTCCGTCGGCGTGACGAAGATGTTTCCAGGCTTCAGATCGCGGTGCACGATCCCTCGGCGATGCGCGTAGTCGAGCGCTCGCGCAATCTGCACCACGACGTGCAACGTCTCATGAGGCGTGAGACATCCGCCGCGCTCTTGGAGCAGCTGCTCGAGTGACTTTCCGTCGAGGAACGGCATCAAGATGCACCGTCGCCCGTCCACCGTGCCGATCCCGTCGATGGGCACGATGTAGCGATGATGCAACTGCGACACGGCCGCCGCTTCGCGCTCGAACCGATCGGCCACGAATGTGCGCGTACGCTCGGCGTTCGCGCGTGCCGACGATGACGCAGATGGATCCGGCTCCTCGATCAGCTCCGGCGCGATCACCTTGAGCACCTTCCGCACGTTCGGCAGCTCTCGGTGTCGGCATACGTACACCGCGCCCATGCCGCCTTGCGCGAGGCGCGCCTCGATCACGTAGTCGTGGAACATCCGTCCGACGAGCGGATCGCTTCCGTGCTGGTACTCGTCTGTCATTGGTTCACCGGGTGCGCCCGCCGCCCCAGCTCGCCGCCGTCAGCCACTTCCACTTCGCATCCCTTGCCGCTTGTTGACAAGCTTTGCCTGCCAGCACAGCACGACCTCACGTGCTCGCTCTCTGTACGAATGCGTACAGCTTGGTGGCCCCTCGCGGCTCGTCGGGCGCGCAGTCCACCACAACGTGGCGCTGCTTATCCTTGCTCACCCCTGCGATCGTTTCGGTCCGCTCCGCGGCCGGCCTCGATGCGCTGATGGCGATCAGCACCCTGGGCTCGGCGGAACGGCAACACGAGGAACCGCGGCAGGTACCGCTTGAGGTGGGCGTGCCTGCCGCGCCACGAGTTCGTCGAGGTAGCCGTACTCGGTGAGCTCGTTCAGGTTGCGGCAGGTCGGGCGCTTTGGGGCCGACGCCGCGCGCATCTTGATCGCCGCCGCGGCCAAGCTCGCGCCGTCGTCAGCGGGCCGCTCAACGCCATCGCCTGCCGTGGCGGAGAGGGCTGCCGCGTCTGCCGCGTCCCCTGTCACAAGGCCTGCCACCCGGCGCGAACGCGGCAGGGCAAGCGCGCCGATCGCGAGGAACATGGCCGCGTTACGCCGATGGGTGAGGTTGTCAGCCTGACACGCGGCGCCTGACAACGCGTGGGACGTCGCGGCGCTGCTGCCGTTCGGCGATGGCCGATCGTCGCCGCGATCGACCTCGCCGGCGTGCTCATGGTCGAGCTCAAGCTCGGCGACCGCAGCGCTGATGTCGGCCGCTGCGCGGCCCGAGCTCGGCGCGGTCTGCACCACGTCGCCGCCGTTCGCCGGTCTGTCTGCACCGCGTCGCCGCCGATCGCCGCCGCGGTCGACCTCGCCGGCGTGCTCCTGGTCGAGCTCGGCGACCGCCGCGCTGATGTCACTCGGCCGCGGCGCGGCCCGAGCGCGGTGCGGACCTCGAGCTCGGCGGCGCGGTCTGCACCACCTCGCCGCCGATCGCCGCCGCGGTCGACCTCGCCGGCGTGCTCCTGGTCGAGATCGGCGACCGCCGCGCTGATGTCACTCCGCCGCGGCGAGCTCGGCGACCGCCGCGCTCGGTGCGGACCTCGAACTCGGCGCAGTCTGCACCACGTCGCCGCCGATCGCCGCCGCGGTCCGCGCGTCGGCCAGGCTCGACTTCAATGCGTCGACGCGCTCAAGCTCGCCGGCGCCCGGCGTGCACCAGTTCCGGCCGCTGATCCGCCACTGCTCCGCCACTGCTCGCTCTCTGTGCGAACGCGTACAGTTCGGTGGCCCCCAGCGGCTCATCGAGCGCGCAGTCCACCACAACGTGCGAACGCGTACAGTTCGGTGGCCCCCAGCGGCTCGTCGGGCGCGCAGTCCGCCACAACGTGGTGCTGCTTATCCTCGCGCGCCAGCTCGGCCGCGAGCGGCCTACGGTTTGGCTGGCTCCGCAGCAGCCTGGACGAGCGGGCAACCCGTGTTAGCGCCTCCCGTGCCCACCTCCAGTGCGTTGGCTCCGCCAGTGGCGACCAGCACGAGGTCCAATTGAGAGAGAGCCCGGATCGTCTCAGATCGGATGGCGAGCTTGCGGGTTGATCTCTTCATGACGGTATGATAGCTCGCCGGCGAGTTGGTCAGCTACTTTCCTGCGAGCGTCGCCGGTGCGCATGTGCCGGCGCGGCATGACTCGATGACCCTGTCCGGCGATGGCAGCGCCCAACGTGCGACATCTCCGGCGAAGCTCCTCGTGATGAGGTCGTCGCCTTCGTAGTGCACACCGACGATGTAGGTTCTGTGCGCTTGCAGCATCCAGAGCAAGCGCCCGTTCGACGTGTCCCAGAACCGCAGGAACCCATCGCTACCGCCCGCTACGAGCACCGATCCGTTAGGAGCCACCGCCGCATCCACGAGGAAATGTGAATCCCCTCGAAAGATCTGGCGCAGGCGACCGGTTGCCGCGTCCCAGAGCCGCGCTCCATCGGAGCCGGCCGTGAGGATCTCGCTAACACCACCGCCGATAGCCACAAAGCGCGCCGTGAATACCCGCCCTACGTGGCCCTCGAGCCGTCCGACGAGCCGATACTGGTCAAGATCCCAGAGCGTTGGGGGGACCGGCTCGCTCGTGGTCGAGATGGTGACCAGCCGGTTACCATCCGGTGATGGCCGCAGCAACCTGATGCGGGATGGTGCTGCGAGGTTCATCAGCACGTTGCGGCTCGGGCCTATGACTCGCAGCCGGCCACTGGAATCAGCCACCACCACCCGACCATCAACGAGAATAGCCGCTGCATCGATCCCAGAGGACGAGGTTGGCAGCGCGACCGGATCACTCTCATCGTGCGTGAGCAGGACCGAACCGTCGATTGCACCGCTGACCAGGTCGTGACCCGCTGGGGCGAACGCAACCGCATTGACTGCCGCCGGATGGACGACCGTGCGAAGAAGCTGGCCGCTGGGAAGCGCGTAGACCTCCACCGTGTTGCCACGGGCAATCGCGGCTCGGTCGCCGGTAGCTGTCAGCGCTGGCAATGCCGAGGAGTAATCTCCCTCGACGGGAGTCACGACTGGCAGCTCCGCGAGCAGCTCGCCACGCGCGCTGTCCCAGATGTGGGTGCCATGATCCCTGCAGCTGAGCGCGATGAACCGCTGATCGGGAACGAGGCTCTCCTCAGTGTCACACTCCGCGCCGATCTGCGGCAAATCCCAGCGGCGATACGGCGGGGCAGCATCCCAAACCCGGGCCGTACCGTCGAACGACGCGCCGACGACGCGCCGCGATTCCGAATCGAAGTGAGCGGCGAAGATGAGGCCCTTGGGTCCTTCCATTCTGGTGACGGGCATCCCCGTTGCGACGTTCGAGACGACCACTGCGCCGTCTGCGCCGGCAGAGAGGATGAGGTCGCCGGATGCGGAGAACTCGACCGCGTAGATCTTGTCGTGATGCGAATTGAACTGGGCACGCAAGCTACCCGACGCTGCATCCCACACCTGTTCCGTCCCATCACGACTCGCCGCCGCCACGAGCACGCCATCGCGAGAGAACGCGACGGCATCGACCGACGCGCCCGCATCGCGCAAGGATCGAACGCGCGCACCACTTCGGACATCCCAGATCGAAGCAGCGCCGTCATAGGTTCCAACCGCCAGACGCGGCCCCGTCGGATCGAAGCTCAGGCTACGAACGCGTGGGCCACGGATTGCAACCACCTGCTTCCATGTCGACGTGTCGAACACCCGCGCCTCATCGCGACCGGTGCTCGCGATCCAGTGCCCGTCAGCGCTGAACGCCAGCAAGGCCATTTCGGGCGCATCGTTGTCCAGCTCAGCGATCTGCGTTCCCGTCTCTGCATCCCAGACGTGCACGGTCTTGCCCGTCACATCGATCGCCGCCACGAAGTGCGACGACATCGCGACCGCATAGTAGTGCCACTGCTTCGCGCCCGACTGCTGATACGCAAGCTCACGCATAGGCGCGCCGGTTGCCGCGTTCCAGATCCGGACGGTGCCGCCGGCAGTGACAATCCTCGAGCCGTCCGGGCTGAACACGGCCCCATACACCGTGTCGCCGTGGCTCATCGTGAACAGCAGCTGGCCGGACGACGCGTCCCACATCTGCGCGCCCTTGTCGTCGGTCGTGAGCACCCGCTTGCCATCGGGCGCGAACACCGCCGACCACATGCGGCCAGAGCCCGTGAAGCGCGCGAGCTCGGACATGCGCGGCTGCAGCGCCCTCGCGAGCATGAACTTCACCCCCGGCGACTGCTCCCCACGCTGGCACGCCTGCTCCAGGTGGCCCACCGCCTCGCTCAACTCGCCATGAAGGAGCGCCTGCTGCCCTCGCTCAACTTCCGACTCGGTGGCGTCCTGGTACGCCGTCCGGCGCTGTCCCTCCGCACGAACGAGCAATCCGACCATCGCGATAAACGCGACGGTCGCTCCGAGGACCCACCTCGCGCGACGAGCGCGCTGGAGGCTCAGCGTGATGAACGAGTCGTCCAGTTGGCTGAGCTTCGACGCAACGCGGGGGCTCTGCACGCTGCGACGCAGCTCCAACAACGTCGCGCCGCGAGCCAACAGATCCGGCGAGCGGCCCCGCTCGTGCCAGCGCTGCGCCAGCGAAGTGATCTGCGCGTTGGGATCCGACTTCAACACCTCCTGAAGCGCCTCCCCCAACTCGCGCGCGCTGGCCTGACGCTGCTCGGGCTCCTTCGAGAGCGCGCGGTAGAGAACGCGTTCCAGAGCCGCCGGCAAGTAGATGTCCGGCACCGCGTGGATGTGCACCTGGGAATAGCCGTCGGTGTCGGTGTCGTCCGCTTTGAATGGCAGCCGACCCGTGAGCGCCTCGCAGAGCATGACCCCGAGCGCGTAGATATCGGTCGCCGGACCTACACACGCCGCGTCTCCACATTGCTCGGGTGACATGTACGCTCGAGAACCGATGCCGGCACCGCGCCGAGTGATCTTGCGTCGGTGCTCGGGTATGCGCGGCGGAAGACCCGGGGCGGTATTCGTACGGCGATACCGCGGCGACCGCTTGGCACGAATCAGCGCCGTCGCCCTCTTGTCGCCGGGATGGACGACCGGCTCATCCTCAACGATGTTCTCCACGCAGCCCTTGGCGATCCCGAAGTCAATCAGCTTCGCAACCGGAACACCGTCGATCACGACCACCATCACGTTCGACGGCTTCAGGTCGCGATGCACGATCTCGCACTTGTGCGCGGCGCCCACCGCCCCGAGCAGCGGCAAGAAGAACCGCACCACCTCCGCGACCGACATCGGCCCATGTGCCTTCAACCACTTCGCGAAGTTGATCCCGTCCACGAACTCCATCGCGATCCACAACAACTCTTCGTCGTCGTCGGTGTCTTCGTCGATAACGGTGACACCGAAATCGTACACACGGGCCGCGTTGTCGTGGCTGATCTTCGATGCGAGCTGCGCTTCGCGCTCGAACCGTGCCGCCGCCTCGTCGTAGGCGAACCGCCGCTGCTCGTTCAACACCTTGACTACGGCCACGCGCCGCAACACGAGGTGTTCAGCGCGATAGCAATCCCCGTTGCCGCCGCCCCCGATCCTCGCTCGGAGGACGTAGTCACCCAGCACGTACCCGCTGAGATCTCGCATCTGCGCCTCGGGGACATCCCCCGACTCCTCGGAGACGCTGAGATCTGAGACGCTGAGATCTGCCATCTGCGCCTCGGGGCCATCCCCCGTCCTCTCTGGGAGGACATCATCGTCACCTAGCCCGCTGAGATCTGCCATCTGCGCCTCGGGGCCATCCCCCGTCCTCTCTGGGAGGACATCATCGTCACCTAGCCCGCTGAGATCTGCCATCTGCGCCTCGGGGCCAAAGCCTAGACACCGAGTGAACGAAGCAGACACCGAGCGTGCACTGATTCTTCTGTCGCATCTTGCTGCAGGCAGAAATCCGGAAGAAATTGTGCAATCGAGATCACCTTACTATCGCTGATTTCGTGGGTGTACTCCCACCTTGGCCGCTTCCTAGCCACATCCGAAGGCGAAGCGCCGGCGTGCTCCTTGGTCAAAACCTCGACCTCGCCGCGCCCCTCTAGATCGACGATCAGCGCAGCCACGACTCGTCGGCGTGCTCCTGGCAGAGCGCCCGACAGCGCCAGCTCGGAGTGGTCGCGTGTGTCTGGTCGCGTGCGTCTGGTCGAGCTCCGCCATTCGACTCGACAACCAGCACGCCGACGAGCTCGCCCGCGTGCTCATGGTCGAGCTGATCTCCGCGGCCTCCACCGCGGCCTACCACCCTGCCAGCGATCACGGTCGAGGCTCGCAGGCGTCATCGTCGTGCACCAGCTCGCCATCGACCGCCGCCGCGGCCGGCTCCCCTGGCGTGAGCTCGGTGACCCCCAACGACTGGTGCGCGATCGCCGCCGCGAGCCGCGCTGATGTCGCCCGAGCTCGGCGCGGGCCCGAGCTCGGCGCGGACCTCGAGCTCGGCGCAGTCTGCACCACGTCGCCGGTGTGCTCCTCGTCGATCTCGCGATCCGCCGAGCCCAGGGCAACGACCCGATCACCGCGGCCCACGCGGAGGTCGCAATCGTGAGGTGGTTCACACGTTCGGTGACCTTGGAGCTCGTCGGCGTTTCGACGAAGCTCGGCAGCAATGAAGAGATCGACGCTCAAACTCGCTATCCGTTCTGAAACGATCCGGGCTCTCTCTCGGTTGGATCTCGTCCTGGTCGCCGCCGGAGACAACCCGCAACAAGCGGGCACGGGCAACGCTGGCACCGGTTGTCCGCTCGTCCAAGCTGCTGCGGAGCCGGCTAAGCCGTAGCCCTCGACGAGACCGGACGAGACCGGACGAGATCGGACGAGATCGGACGAGATCGGACGAGATCGGACGAGATCGGACGAGATCGGACGAGATCGGACGTCGTGCACCAGCTCGCCACCGACGCCGCTGCGGCCGAGCTCCCTGGCGTGCCCCTGGTCGAGCTCGAGCTCGGCGACCGCTGCGCTGATGTCGGCCGCGGTGCGGCCCGAGCTCGGCACGGTCTGCACCACGTCGCCGCCGTTCGCCGGTCTGTCTGCACCACGTCGCCGCCGATCGGCCGCGGCGCGGCCCTCGGTCTGGCTGCACCACGCCGCCGATCGCCGCCGCGGTCGACCTCGCCGGCGTGCTCCTGGTCGAGCTCGGCGACCGCCGCGCTCGTGTCGGCCGCGGCCCGAGCTCGGCACGGTCTGCACCACGTCGCACTCGGCCGCGGCGCGGCCCGAGCTCGGCCTGACCTCTCGGCGCGGGCTGCACTACGTCGCCGCCGATCGCCGCCGCGGTCGACCTCGCTGATGTCGGCCGCGGCGCGGCCGAGCTCGGCGCT
>Ga0302263_10000549_pt1 | contig 14484 bp, 12 predicted proteins | sample II_Fen_N1_4_FD_194564 | JGI IMG/M metagenome (GOLD analysis project Ga0302263, IMG submission 194564) | Peat permafrost microbial communities from Stordalen Mire near Abisko, Sweden - II_Fen_N1_4 | ecosystem: Environmental > Terrestrial > Soil > Wetlands > Permafrost | place: Sweden: Abisko... | reverse complement strand
CCGAACCGGATCAGCATGCTCGCGTACCTGGGCTGGATCGCACTCGCAGGGAGCACGGTCCTGCGCTGAAGCGCTCGGGGGGTCCGCGATGTCCGGTGGTCGACCTGCGCGTTAAACGTTCGAGGCGGCTCCGTGAGGAGCCGCCTCGATGCTGTCCCGGTGAAGGTGTCCACCATTGCGGGCGGACCTTCTGCCATCGCCTCAGGATCATCTATCGCGTCGGCTGAACCGACTACCCTAACCCAACCTACCCATGAACCTGATGCTGGGGCAGCCTTGGCTGACTGGCAGCATCGATATCCTAGCGGCGCAGTGCGGATTCGGGAAGGGGTTTATCCGATCCTTCGGTGAAAATCTCTTAACGTTCCGCTGCCGCTATGCAGCAGCAACCGTCCCGGAACCCTTGGATCAGGCCTCGTCGTCGAGGACGGTGATGGTCTTGATGGCGACGGGGGCGTTCGGCAGGTCGCGCGAGTTGCGCGGCGCCGTGGCGATGGCGTCGATCACCTCGAGGCCCCTGGTGACCTGGCCGAAGATCGTGTAGTTCTTGGGCAGCGCGTAGTCGGCGTGCATGATGAAGAACTGCGAGCCGTTGGTGTTCGGCCCGGAGTTCGCCATCGCGAGCGTGCCGCGGAGGTAGCTGCCGGTGAACGGCTCGTCGGCGAACTTGTAGCCCGGCCCGCCCGTGCCGACGCGCCCCGTGTTGAGGGTGGCTTTCTTGCCGTGCTCGCCATCCCCGCCCTGGATCATGAAGCCCGGGATGACGCGGTGGAAGATCACGTCGTCGTAGAAGCCCTGCTTGGCGAGCTTCACGAAGTTGGCGGCCGCCTTGGGGGCGCCCTCGGTGAACAGGTCGGCCTCGATGTCGCCGGCCTCGGTGACGATGATGACGCGGGTCATGGGCGGTCTCCTCGAATGGGGTGGTGGGCGCAGGTTACGGGGTGGCGACGGTGACCTTGGTCATCTGCACCGGCTGGAGCGCTGCGTTTCCGGTGCCCTGGCCGCTGTTGGGCATGGCCGCGATCGCGTCGACCGTCTCCATGCCGGCCGTGACCTCGCCGATGATCTGGTAGGTGTTGTAGTGGGCCAGCGTGGGGGCGGCCTGGTCGTCGAGGACGATGAAGAACTGGGAACCCACGCTGTCCGGCTCCGACGTCCGGGCCATGGCCACGGTGCCGCGCTTGTACGTGGTCGTGACGGGCTCGTCCTTGATGGTGTACGGCAGGCTGCCCATGCCGGCGTCCCCGGTGACGTTGGGGACGCGGCCGAACTCGCCGTCGCCGCCCTGGATCACGAAGCCCGGCACCAGGCGGTGGAAGACGACGCCGTCGTAGTAGCCGCACTCCGCGAGCGCGACGAAGTTGCCGGTGGCGATGGGGGAGAGGTCCGCGTCGATCTTCATGGCGATGTCGCCCTTGTCGGTCGTGATCGTCACGGTGCGGGTCTCACCGGCGGGGAGCGCGGGCGGCTGGGTCGTGGGGCAGCCCGCCGGGTACGCAGGGACCGCGGCCGCGGAGCCCGCCGGGGCCGCCGCCGGGGCCTTCGTGGCGGGCGGGATCGTGGGGACGGACGTGCGGCCACCGCCCGCCGAGCAGGCGGCGACGAGCACGGGGATCGCCAGCATGGCGAGGAGCCAGGACGGGGAACGGTGACGGGTCATGCGGCTGCAGCCTCCACGGCGCGCTGGAAGTCGATGGTCCCGGAGAGGAGGGCCTCCCCGAGGATGAGGCCGGCGACGCCGGCATCGCGCAGACGGCGGACGCCGTCGAGATCGGTGGTCCCGCCCGCGACCAGCACCTCCACGTCGTGGCGGCGCCGGAGGGCGGCGAGGAGACCGGTGTCCGGCGAGGCTCCGCCGTGGCTCAGCACCAGGCGGCGGACGCCCCCGGCGACCAGCTCCTCCACCAGGGCATCGAGGGTGGGAGGAGTCGTGCGTCGCCAGGGAAAGGCGGCCAGGCGCTCCGGCCTCGGATCCAGGCCCACGGCGAGCCAGTCGCCCGCCACCACCAGGCACTCGTGCAGGACCTCGGGCCGCTCCGCGATCGCCACCGAGAGCACCACGCGGGTCGCCCCCGCCGCGAAGGCGAGGCGGACGTGGTCGGCCTCCTCCAGGCCCCCGGCGAGCTGGAGCGGGACGGCGACCCGCGCCGCGACGGCGCCCACGGCCTCGAGGTTTACGGGCCTCGCCTGCTGCGCCCCGTCGAAGTCAACGAGGTGCAGGAGGCGCGCCCCCTGGGCCACGAACTGCTCCGCGATCCGGTCCGGCCGGTCCGTCGGCGTCCCCGTGCCGGCCGCGGCCCCGGGCCAGTAGACGACCCGCGACCGGCCGGCCCGGACGTCGATCGCCGGGATGATGTCCATGCGACCCAGCGCTCAGCCCTCCCCCGCCAGCAGGCGGCGATGGAAGCTGATCGGCAGGGAGCCGTTGCGCAGCAGCGTGTCGTGGAAGGCCTTGAGGCTGAAGTCCGCGCCGCGCCGCCGCCGCTCGTCCTCGCGGAGGCCCAGGATCAGGACCTTGCCGAGCAGGTAGCTGAGCTGGTAGCCCGGGGTGTACGTGTAGCGGCGGACCTCCGCCCGGGCATTGGCCTGCTCGAAGCTGGTGTGCTCGACCAGGAAGTCGGTCGCCTCGTCCGGGGTCAGCTCGCCCCGGTGCATGCGCACGTCCAGGATGATCCGGCACGCACGCCACACGGCATCGGTGTACATCGCCGTCCGGAAGGCGGGGCCGGCGTCAAAGCCCTCCTCACGCATCATCTGCTCGGAGTACATGCCCCAGCCCTCGACGAACTCGGGGGCGTCGGTGAGCATCCGGGTGAGGCTCGGGTGCCTGGCCGCGACGGCGAGCTGGAGATGGTGGCCCGGGTAGGCCTCGTGAATGCTCGTGTTGGAGATCGAGGCCCAGTAGTGCTCGAGCATGGCATTGGGGTCGTCGTCCACTGCGGGCGTGACGACGTAGATGCCGCGCTGGTCGGCGTCGAAGCGGGCGGGCGAGAAGTAGGCGGCGAACGGCATCACGCTGCGCAGGTACTCCGGCGTGGCGATGACGTCGATGCTCTCGTCCTCGGGGACCGTGACGATGTCGTGCTCGATGAGGTAGGCACGCGCCCGGCGCATGACGTCCTTGTAGCCCGAGAGGGCCTCCTCGAACGTCGCCGGATGATCCGCCTTCAGCCGCTCGATGGCCGTCTGGATGTCCGCGTCCGGGTCAAGCTCGCGGGCCGCCGCGCGCCGGCCCTCGGCGTTGACGCGCAGCTGGTCCCAGCCGATCTCGAGGATGGCGTCGGCGTCGAGGTCGCCGAACCCGCGCAGGCGCACGAGCTCGCCGTAGCGCTCGCGGCCCAGGGGCCAGTCGTCGGTCGCGGCGGTGAGGCTGTCGTCGAGCCAGGCCAGGTAGTCGTCGAGGGCGTGGCGCGCGTCCGCGATCGCGCCGTCGAGGCGGCCAAGCCCGGCGGCGTCGAGCTCCACCTCGGCGGCCTCACGCACCTCTGCGAACAGGCTGGGGAGGTCCCTGGCGTAGCGGCGCTCGACCTGCTGCCAGACCGCGACCTGCGGGCCCCGGGCGCGCGATCGTGAGCCCTCGAGGTAGGTGGGGACGGCCTCGACCCGGTCCGTGATCCGGGCCAGCCGCTCCGCGAGGGGCGCGGCGCCGCGGGCGAACAGCGCGAACACGGCGTCGCCGATGTCGCCGGCGGCCTGGCTCCGGCGCTCCCAGCGGCGGATCTCGTCGCTCTCGAACAGCGCGAGACGAACGTTGTGGAGCTCCAGGTCCCGCTCGAAGCGGGCCTGCGCGGACAGCCCGGCCGTGTCCAGCGCCTCGACCGCCGCGAGGTGCGCCCGGTCCTGCGCGATCTCGTGCTCCACGGCGTCGCGGCTCGCGTCGCCCAGGAGGTGGTCACCGCCGTGGATGCCGAAGTAGGTGGCGGCGATCGGGTTGTCCGTGAACAGGCGGCGGACGCGCGTCTCCACGAGGTCATAGAGGCGGGCGTCGAGCGGGCCTTCGTCGGGCGCGTGGGCGGGCCGCGGGAGGTCCACGCCGAGCTGGTTGATCATCGTTCCTCCGCGCCGCCGGACAGGTCGGCGCCTCTGGGTCGGCCACTGCGTCGCCCGTCAGGCGGCGCCGGTCCCCGCCCCGGGTGCGCTCGGGTCGGTCTCGCGCAGGGCCTCGGCGGCCGCGGCCACCACCCTGTCGATGTCGTCGGCCGTCACCCCGAGGTGCGTGACGGCGCGGATCTGCCCGTGGGCGTACGGGACCATGAGCACCCCGCGCCGCTCCAGGGCGGCGAGGAATGCCATGCGGTCCCGGTCCACGTGGAACAGGACGAAGTTGGTGACGGCGCGGTCGGGGTCCAGGGGACCCTCGTCGGGCTGCGCGATGCCGCCCGGCGAGCGGACGCCGGGGAACTCCGCGAGGCCCTGCGCGAGTCGGCGGGCGTTGGCATGGTCGTCGGCGAGGCGGGCGACGGTCCCGTCCGCGCCGCCGGAGAGCGCCACGAGGCCGGCCGCGGCGAGCACGCCCACCTGGCGCATGCCGCCGCCAAGGAGCTTGCGGGCGCGGTGGGCCCGGGCGATGAACGCCGTGTCGCCGACGACGACGGAGCCGATGGGGGCGGACAGGCCCTTGGACAGGCAGAAGGTCACGGAGTCGGCGGTGGCCGCCAGCTCGGCCGGGGTCACGCCCAGGGCGACGACGGCGTTGAAGAAGCGGGCGCCGTCCATGTGGAGCGGGACGTTCCGCTCCTTTGCGATGCGGGACACGTTGCGCACGTAGTCCATCGGCAGCGGTCGGCCGCCGGAATGCGCGTGCGTGTTCTCCAGGACCACCAGGCCGGTGATGGGCTCGTGGACGTCGTCCGGGTCCCGGAAGGCGTCCTCGATCTCGGCTGGGTCCATCGTCCCGTCGGGGCGCTCCCGGAGCGCGCGGATCGTCGCGCCCGCGACGACCGCGTGGCCGCCCGCCTCGTCCATGACCGTGTGGGTCGTCTCGCCCGCGATGGCCTCGTAGCCGCGCGGGAGGTGCGCCAGGAGCGAGACCAGGTTGCCCATCGAGCCACTCGCGACGAAGAGCCCCGCCTCCTTGCCCAGGAGCTGCGCGGCGCGTGCCTCGAGCTCGTTGGTGGTGGGATCGTCGCCGAAGACGTCGTCGCCGACGCGGGCCTCCGCCATGGCGCGGCGCATCGCTGCCGTGGGGTGGGTGACGGTGTCCGAGCGCAGGTCGATAGTGGGGAGCATGGCGCCGCGAGCATAGCGCGGGTCCCGCGGGCGGGCGCGGGCGGGGGCGCGGGCGGGCTCGCCGGCCTCGCGCCGGCCGGCCTCGCACCGGCGGACCGCGTGCCGCCGAACCGCGCGCTGCCTCCCCGCGCCGCGCCGCCTCCCCCGCGCCGCGCCTGGCGCCGGCTACTCCGCCCGCGCCGTCTCCGCAGCGGCCCCGGCCTCGGCCCCCTCGACCAGCCGCAGGAGCCCGGGCCGCGCCCGGAACCAGGCCTCGGCGGGCTCGATGAGCCGGAACAGCAGCGGGTTGACGGTGATCGACACGATCGCCGCCGCCACGACCAGCTGGAACGCGGTGCCCGGGATCAGCCCCAGCGTGAGCCCCAGGGTCGCGAGGATGAACGAGAACTCGCCGACCTGGGAGAGGGCCGCCGCCACGGTGAGCGCGACCCGGACCGGCCGTCGCAGCAGGGCCACGATCAGGAACGCGGCCACGGCCTTCGCCACGACGACCAGCGCCACCATCAGCAGCACGGCGCCTGGCTGCGCGAGCAGCGCTGCGGGGTCGAGGAGCATCCCCACCGACACGAAGAACAGCACGGCGAACGCGTCCTGCAAGGGCAGGGCGTCGGCGGCCGCCTTGTGGCTCACCTCGGACTCGTTGAGGACGATGCCGGCCAGGAATGCCCCCAGCGCGAAGGAGACGCCGAACACCACCGACGCGGCGACCGCGATGCAGATGGCGATGGCGAGCACGGCGAGCGTGAACAGCTCCCGGGAGCCGGTCCGCTCCACGGACTCCAGCAGGCGCGGAACCACCCGCGTCCCGACGACCAGCATCAGCGCGGCGAACAGGGCGAGCTTCGCGACGGCCACGACGAGACCCAGCACCGCATCGCCGATGCTCCCGCCCTCGCCCAGCAGGAGCGGCGCGAGCGTCGGCAGGAGCACCAGCACCACGACGGTGAACAGGTCCTCGACGATGAGCCACCCCACCGCGATCCGTCCCTGCGGCGTCGCCAGGTCGCCACGCTCCTCCAGGGCCCGCAGCAGCACGACGGTGCTGGCAACGGATACCGCGAGCCCCAGCACGAGGCCACCGACGAGCCCCCACCCCAGCGCGACCCCGAGGCCGGTCCCGAGCAGGGTCGCGACCGTGATCTGCCCGAGGGCCCCCGGAACGGCGGTGCCGCGCACGGCGAGGAGGTCCGGGATCGAGAAGTGGATGCCGACCCCGAACATCAGCAGGATCACGCCCAGCTCGGCGAGCTCCTGGGCGGTCGCCGTGTCGGCAACAAGACCCGGCGTGAACGGCCCCACGGCCAGGCCCGCCAGGAGGTAGCCCACGATCGTCGGCAGCCGCAGGCGCGTCGCCACGAGGCCGCCGACGAAGGCCGCCCCGAGGCCGATGGCGATGGTCTCGATGAGGGCCGGCGCGTGGTCCATCCGCTAGGCGCTCCGCCGGCGCTCCATGAGCACGACGACGACGGCGACGACGAGCAGCGCGGCACCGACGGCCGCCCAGAAGGCGCTGCCGCTCATGAAGCTGCCGGGGATGAACCCGAGGCCCTGGCCCAGCCAGACGATGCCGACGAGCGCGAAGACGAGGGCGAGCACGAGACGCGTTGGGCGCATGGGACCTCCGGGGGCGGCGTGTGGAGTCTGATTGTCCCCTATTCGTCGTGGCCTCCCGCCCGGACTCGCCGTGCGCCGGCTCACGCAACCCTGGCCGGGGCCAGCGGCGGCACCCAGACCAGCTTGCGGACCTCGTACCCGACCACCAGGACGGCCGCCGCACCGAAGCAGACCAGCCACTGCCCGGGGGTCAGTGCCACCGTCGAGATGATCCGGCCCAGGATGCCCACCTGGGCCGCGAGCACCGTGATCAGCGCGGTGGCCCCCGCCGTCAGCAGCAGCATCCGGTCCGCGAGGTAGCCGGGCGAGAGGATCGACCGGCGCTCGTCCCGCGTCTCGATCGCGAATGCGGCGCCCAGCAGCGCGAAGGTGCTGATGCCCATCGTCCGGGCGACGTCCGTCCCGAAGGCGCCGTCGGCCCAGGCGATGATCGGCAGGGTGAGGGCGCCCATGGCCAGGCCCACCAGGACCATCCAGGCCAGCAGGCGCCCCGAGAGGATCGCCGCGTTCGAGGGCCGCGGCGCGCGCTGCATGAGGTCCGAGGTGGGCGCGCCGTAGCCCAGGCCGATCGCGAGCAGCGCCTGCCCGGTGAAGTTGAACCACAGGGTCTGGAGCGGCTCGAACGGGACGCCCGAGACGATGTTGAAGACGCTCGACCCGAGGAACACCGCCATGAACCCGAACAGGCTGCCGATCTCGTAGCGCACGAACCGGGTCAGGTTCTGGTACAGCGCCCTGCCCAGCTCCACGGCCTTCACGATGGTCGAGAAGTCGTCGTCGGTGAGGATCATCGTGGCGGCCTCCTTCGCGACCTCCGTGCCCGCGATGCCCATGGCGATGCCGATATCGGCCCGCCGCAGGGCCGGGGCGTCGTTCACGCCGTCGCCGGTCATGGCCACGATGTCGCCCTTCCGGCGGAGGAGCTCCACCAGGCGGACCTTGTCCTCCGGCGTGACCCGCGCGATGACGCCGATGTCGCCAAGGGCGTCCATCGCCTCCGTGTCACCCATCGCCCGCAGCTCGGAGCCTCGCACGGCGCGGCCCGGGATCCCCAGCTCGTGCGCGATGGCCGCCGCCGTGATGGCGTGGTCCCCCGTCACCATGCGGACCGTGATGCCCGCCGCCTGGGCCGCGGCGATGGCGGACCTGGCCGAGGGGCGCGGCGGGTCCACGATCCCCACCAGCGCGAGGAGCGTGAGTCCGTCCAGCAGCGCCAGCAGGTCCGCCTCCGGGTCGAAGGCATCCGGGTCGAAGTCGCGGCGCGCGATCGCGAGGACCCGAAGGCCCTTGGCGCCAAGGCGCTCGTTCTCCGCCTGATAGCGGCCACGAGCCTCCGCGTCGAGGAGGCGCGTGCCCGCCAGGTCCGGCGAGAGGAACGAGTCGGCGCGGGAGATGAGCCGGTCCGGCGCACCTTTCACGAAGGCGCGGACCACCTCGGTGCCGTCGTCGGCGTGCACCCGGTGGAAGGTCGCCATGAGCCTGTACGCGGCGTCGAACGGGAGCGTGGCCACGCGTGGGTAGCGGTCGCGCGTCGCGGTCGCGCTGATGCCGGCCTTCTCCGCGAGCACCACCAGGGCGCCCTCGGTGGGGTCGCCGATGAGCTCGCGGTCGCGCACGACCGCGTCCGAGGCCAGCACGCCCCCGATCAGGAACGGGTCGAGGCGGACCTCGCCCTCGCCGCCCGTGTGGGCGATCCGCCCTTCGATGCCGTAGCCGGTGCCGCTGATCGTGTACCGGCGCCACGGGATGGCCAGCTCCACGGCGGTCATCTGGTTGAGCGTCAGGGTCCCCGTCTTGTCCGAGTTGATGGCCGACGTGGACCCCAGGGTCTCGACGGACCGGAGCTGCTTCACGATGGCCCCAGCCTTGGCCAGCGTCTGGGTCCCGAACGAGAGGATCGTCGTGAACACCATGGGGAGGCTCGTGGGGATGGCGGAGACCGCGAACGCCACGGAGCTGACGAACAGGGCCTCCCACCCGATCCCTCGCCACATGCCGATGAGGATCGACGCGGCGAGCGAGATCCCGGCGATGACCAGCAGCTGGCGGGTGAGCGTGTTGATCTGGCGCGTGAGCGGCGTGTCCGCGCCCTCGTCCGCCTGGAGCAGCGTGGAGATGTGCCCCACCTCGGTCGCGTTGCCGATGGCGGTGACGACCATCCGGCCTGACCCGCGGGTTACGTTGGTGTTCATGAACGCCATGCCGTCGCGGTCGCCCAGGCCCGCCTCCTCGTCCACGGCATCGACGCTCTTGGCGGCCGGCAGGCTCTCGCCGGTCAGCGCGGCCTCGGCGATCTCGAGGCGGCTCGCCTCGATGACCCGGCCGTCGGCGGTGACGACGTCGCCGGCCTCGAAGGCGACGACGTCGCCCGGCACCAGCTCGTCGGCGGAGACCTCCACCAGCCGCCCGTCTCGGACGACGCGGCTGCGGACGACCATCATCCGCGCCAGTGCCGCGACCGCCTTGGCGGCCTTCCCCTCCTGGTACACGCCCAGCCAGGCGTTGACGATCGTGATGAGGATCAGAAGGGCGCCGGTCTCCTCCTGGCCGATCACGACGATCGAGACGAGGCCGGCGACGACCAGCACGACCTGCATCGGGTCCGCGTACTGGCGCAGGAAGCGGCGGAGCCAGGGGTCGTGGCGCTGCTCGGTGAAGCTGTTGGAGCCGAAGATGGCGCGCCGCCGGCCGACCTCGGCGGTCGAGAGACCCGCGTCCGGATCGACCTTGCTCGCCGCGAGCACCTCGTGAACCGCCATGGCATGCCACGGCCGCTGTGGCGTGACGAGGTCGGGGCCCGGGGTCGCGGGGACGGCAGGGACGGCGGGGGAGGTCACCGCGGGGCGTGCGGCTACTCGGCGGGCGCGGTGAACGGGTCGGCGTCCGCGTCGGTGTCCGCGCCGGGTGTCGAGCCGGGCTCCGGCTCGACCTGGTTGCGCAGCAGCGCCGCCATGCCGCGTGACGCCGGGTACGCCTCCATGATCGCGACGAGGCCCACGGTGAGCGGCACCGCGAGCAGTGCCCCGGCGGCGCCGAGGATCCAGGCCCAGGCCAGGACGGAGATGAAGACCACGAGCGGGCTCAGGTTCAGCTCCGAGCCCATGATCACCGGCTGGAGGAAGTGGTCCTGCGCGAAGTTGATGAGCGTGTAGCCCACGACGACGACCACGGCTGGGACGAGGCCACCGGCCAGGAACGCCATGACCGTGGGCGGGATCACGGCGATGAACGTGCCGATGTTGGGGACGAAGCTGGCCGCGAACACGAGGAAGGCCCACAGGGCCGGGAACGGGACGCCCAGCACGAGCAGGAGCAGGAACGAGAGGACGGCGGCGAACAGGCCCAGCTGGGCGCGCACGAGGAGGTAGCGGCGGAGGTCGACTCCGAAGCGCTCGATGCCCATGATGAGCTTGTGGTCCGGGCCGTAGGCCCCGCGCGCCCGCTCCTGCAGCGACCTCGCGCCGACGAGCGCATAGATCATGGTGACCACGAGGACGAATACCGCAAGGCCGCCGCTCGACACCGCCGACGCGACGGGCCGCACCACGGACAGGATCTGGTCCGGCTTGATCAGCGAGGCCAGCGCGGCAGGGTCGAGCGTCACCCCGAACCCGGCGAGGAGCGCCTGGAGCGCGTCGACCTGGACGCGCAGCCTGTCCTCGTATCTTGGGACCTGGAGCACGAGCTCGGCGACGGACAGGGCGGCGATGCCCATCGCCACCAGCACAACGACCAGGACGAGCAACAGGGCGGCCGCCAGCGCGAGGGCGTGCCGGACGCCCCGCCGCTCCAGCGTTCCCACGAGGGGCCAGGCCACGAGCGCCAGGAACAGGCCGAAGACCACGGGGACGACGATCGTCGCGACCTCGCGCAGCGCCAGCGCGCCGACCAGGACCAGCACGACGCCGGCGAGGGGGACGAACGGACCGGCGGTCAGGGACGCACGCGGGTCGCGCTGCTCCGCGAAAGCGGCTTCGGCCGCCGGGGCGTGGGCCGCCGGGACTTCGGCCGCCGGGACCTCGGCCGCCGGGACCTCGGCCGCCGGGACGTCGGGATCGGACATCGGTGCTCCTCGGCCGACGGCCCGCCGGTGGGCTATGCCTCGGCCGGGGGCTTCGCTTCGACTGTGTCGACCTTGGCCGCCTCCTGCGCAACGAGGAGGCTCGCGACGAGGTCCGAGCCTCCCAGGGTCACCACGGCCCGGCTGTTGCCGGCAAGCTGTCCTGCGACGCGCAGGCGGGCGGTCTCGAGGTCGTAGCGAGCGGCGATCGGGCTGGCCGTGATCCGCTCCTCGAGCTTGGCGAGCCGGAGGGCTTCCGACGCTGCCTCGAACTCCACCGCCGTGAGACGGGACTGGGCCTCCTGGGCGACGAGGGCGGCCTGGTCGGCGAGGCGGCGCCTGTCGAGCGCGTAGCTCTCCGCCTGCTCGGCCAGCTGGAGGGACGCCAGGCGGCGCGCCTCGAGCGAGCTCGTGAGCGGTGAGGGCAGCGTGATGCGCGTGAACGCGACGCCGCTGACGTCGATCCCGAAGGCGTCGAGCTTGGGATCGATCACCCGCCGCAGCCCGTCTGACTGCTCGATGCCGAGATCGAGCGCCGACATGGCCTCGATGCCGCGGACGAGCGTCCTGACGGCATCCTGGCAGCTGGCCTGGACAAGCTGGTCGGCGTCGCCAGGCGTGATCGCGTAGGCGAACTTCACCGGGTCCGCGATGCGCAGGGTGAGCAGCACGTCCACCGCCACGCCGACACCGTCCGCGGAGCGCACCTCGCTGACCGGGACGTCGAACGCGATCTCGCGGGTGGTGACCAGGTGGGACAGGGCGACGAACGGGCTGACGCGGCGGACGCCCGCGTCGAGGACGCGGTCGTGGCGGCCGGCCTTCACGACCAGGCCGACGGTGCCGGGCGGGACGCGGATGAACAGCCGCGAGAAGAGCCCGACCACGAGGGCGGCGATCGCGATCACGATGATGACGGCCCGCAGGGCGGCCGCCAGGGGCAGGAACAGGCCCGAGGCCGCCAGGCCGATGGCGAGCAGCAGCCACACGGGGTTGATCGGCGGCTGGCGGCGGATCCTGACGAGGACCGGGACGCGTCCGTAGGCGTCGCGACGCTCGATGGCGTCCGCGGCGTCGAGCGGCGTCGCCTCCGCCTCCGTGAGCTGGATGTAGGCCTGGAGGAGCGCCGAGGAGCCGTCGACGGCTGCCGATCCAGGCTCGGCCGCCATGTCCGTCATGCGGGCGGGGTCGTCGCTCACGGCTGGGTGCTCCTGATCGTGGTGGCGGCCGGGCGGGCCTCGGGCCTGGGTGGGAGGTTGGCGTAGACGGTGGGGATGGGTCCCGGGCCCTGGGGCGCGCCCGTGGGCCGCGCGGGCGCGGGTGACGTCACCTGGGCGCTGCCGGCGCTCGCGGAGGCCGGCGTGCCCCAGGTCGAGGGCGCCGGCTGCCGGTAGACGGACGGGACCGGCAACGCCGCCGAGCCTGCCCCGGCGCCCTTCGCCTTCTCGCCGGGCAGGACGCCGGCGGGTCCGGGCGGGTCGGCGAGGCGGGCGTTCGCGTAGCGCACGAGGTCGCGGACGATCGCCACGACCGGAGCCGCCGCCAGCAGCCAGACGAGGCCGAACTGGCTGAGCACCACGATGGCCGGGATGAGCAGGCCCGGGTGGACGTCGAGGACGCCTCGCGACACCCGGGTCTCCACGAGACGCGACGCGGCCTGGACCGCCCCGATGTAGACCAGGGTGGCCGCCAGCCCGGACTCCGGCCCTCCGGTCGCGAAGGCGAGGAGGACCGGGAAGAAGCCGAGGAAGAACCCGAGCTCGGGGATCAGCTGCAGGGTGCCGAGCCCCACCGCCGCGGCAACGGCGTAGGGGTAGGGTCCGAAGCCCACCTCCTGGGCGATCGTCAGGCCCACCCAGATCAGGAATCCGGCCACGACCGCGAGCAGCACGCGGATGCGGAGGAAGGTCCCCAGCGTCCGGTCGACGATCCGGAACAGGGCCAGGACATCGGTCCGGATGGCGACGGGGAACAGGCCCCCGGCCCGCCGCTTGATCGTCCGCTCGTCCGACACCATGGTCAGGATCCAGGCCGGGATCACCAGGAGCCCGAGCACGTTGGAGACCGTCCCGAGGATGCCGAGGACCTGGCTGGCGAGGACGTTGGCGGCCTGGCCGGCCAACCCCTCGAGCGCCCCCTGGAGGTTGACGGTGGTCTGGGTCATGACGGCGAGGGAGATGCTCCGCATCGGCTCGGGGATGCTGCCCAGCTGGTTCTGCATGCTCCCGAGCGCCGCCTGGATCTCGTCGGGGGTCGGCAGCTTCTGCGCGACGGCTAGCAGGCCCTTGAGGAGGGGCGGGACGATGACGATCGCCACCCCGACGAGCAGGCCCACGGCCAGGAGCTCCGCGATGAGCGCGGCCAGGACGCGTGGCATGAACCTGTCAAGGCGGTTGGCGATGGGGAGGACGGCATAGGCCAGCACGGCCCCGATCGCGAACGGCATGAGCGCCGGCCACGATGCCACCGCCAGCTGCACGGACACGACGATGAGCGCCACGCCGATGGCACCCTTGGCGAGCGCCTCGGGGCGGATGGTCCGAAGGCGGTCGGCGAGGACGTGCCACCGCTCGCGGGCCCGGGTCCTCGCCGCCGGCGATGCGCTGAGGGTCATCGGTCTGCCTCCGGTGCGGCTGGGATCGGCCGGGGTGACGGCATCCCCATCGCGCGACGGTTGGGGCAGCAGGAGTATACGATCCGGCGACTTGCCCGGATTCCCGCACGCGTTGGCGGCATCGGAGGGTCCCTGCTATGATCCGCCACCGGTCGCGGACCCGTGGTGTAGCGGCCCAACATGCCAGCCTGTCACGCTGGAGATCGCCGGTTCGAATCCGGTCGGGTCCGCCATCCTTCCTCGATTCCTCGTACGCCCCGTCCGCCCGCCCGGACGGGGCGTTTCCTTTGCCCGCGTACAATCCGCGGACGGTGAGCGTTCGAGACCCCGGCTACGACCCGCGCCAGGAGCATCCACGCAGCGGTGCCCGCCCGGCAGGCGCGCGCCCGGCGAAGGGCGGAGGGGCCGGGGGCGGCGGCCCACGCGCGCCTGGCATCCTCATGGCCGTCGCCGTCGTCGCGCTGCTGTTCCTGGTGGGCCTGGGCTTCGGCAGCGGGTTCCTCGGCGGCTCGCCGAGGACCGGCCCGGGTGCGGTCACCGCGGTCGCGGGCGTGACGGCCTCGCCCGGGGCGTCGGCCTCGTCCGGCGCTTCGGCCTCGCCCGGCCCGGGCGCCGGGACCCCGACGGACACTCCGGACCCCTCGTCGTCCGGCGCTCCACCGGCTGACCCGGCCGCGTCCCCCGCCGCAGTGGCGCCCGCCGGGGCGCAGCTCGCGGAGACGAACGTCGCCATCGTCCCCGTGACCAACTTCCGCTCGGCCCGCACGGGGATCCGCGCCGCGGACATCACGGCGCTGGCCTCGGGCGCCTCGCCGTTCAAGGCCCTCGTCCTCGTGAAGGACGACGCCGACGCCATCCTGGCGGCCTTGGGCCTGACACGCGACCAGCTGGGCAAGCGCCTGGTGACCGTCCCGACCGCCGATGCGCTCGCCCGCAACCTGGCGGCCAACCGCACCCGCGTCGCGTT
>Ga0302263_10000548_pt1 | contig 14497 bp, 16 predicted proteins | sample II_Fen_N1_4_FD_194564 | JGI IMG/M metagenome (GOLD analysis project Ga0302263, IMG submission 194564) | Peat permafrost microbial communities from Stordalen Mire near Abisko, Sweden - II_Fen_N1_4 | ecosystem: Environmental > Terrestrial > Soil > Wetlands > Permafrost | place: Sweden: Abisko... | reverse complement strand
CGCCCCCACCGAGCCGCTGACCCAGGACGAGGCCATCGCCTCGATCGGGAACTATGCCTACGGCTGGCACGACACGGACGCCGCCGGCATCAGCGCGCGCCGCGGCCTGTCCGAGGAGGTCGTCCGCGACATCTCGGCCCTGAAGAGCGAACCGGAATGGATGCTGCGCACCCGCCTGAAGGCCCTGCGGCTGTTCGACAAGAAGCCCATGCCGACCTGGGGCGCCGACCTGTCCGGCATCCACTTCGACGAGATCAAGTACTTCGTGCGGTCCACCGAGAAGCAGGCCACCAGCTGGGAGGACCTGCCCGAGGACATCAAGCGGACGTACGACCGCCTCGGCATCCCGGAGGCGGAGAAGCAGCGCCTCGTCGCCGGCGTCGCCGCCCAGTACGAGTCCGAGGTGGTCTACCACCAGATCCAGGAAGAGCTGGAGAAGCAGGGCGTCGTCTTCCTCGACACCGACAGCGGGCTGCGCGAGTACCCGGAGATCTTCGAGCAGTACTTCGGCTCGGTCATCCCGCCCGGGGACAACAAGTTCGCCTCGCTCAACACCTCGGTGTGGAGCGGTGGGTCGTTCGTCTACGTGCCGCCGGGCGTGCACGTCGACATCCCGCTGCAGGCGTACTTCCGCATCAACACCGAGAACATGGGCCAGTTCGAGCGGACCCTGATCATCGCCGACGAGGGCTCGTACGTGCACTACGTCGAGGGCTGCACGGCGCCCATCTACCAGAGCGACTCGCTGCACTCGGCCGTCGTCGAGATCATCGTCAAGAAGAACGCCCGCGTGCGGTACACGACGATCCAGAACTGGTCGACGAACGTGTACAACCTCGTCACCAAGCGGGCGACGGTCGCCGAGGGCGGCACCATGGAGTGGGTCGACGGCAACATCGGCTCCAAGGCCACCATGAAGTACCCGGCGGTCTACCTCATGGGGGAGCACGCCAGCGGCGAGACGCTGTCGATCGCGTTCGCCGGCGAGGGCCAGCACCAGGACACCGGCTCCAAGATGGTGCACGCCGCGCCGCACACGTCGAGCCACATCATCTCCAAGTCGGTGGCGCGCGGCGGCGGGCGGTGCTCCTACCGCGGGCTGGTGCAGATCCTCGAGGGTGCCGAGGGGAGCCGGTCCTCGGTGCTGTGCGACGCGCTGCTCGTCGACCAGATCTCCCGCTCGGACACCTACCCGTACGTCGACGTCCGCGAGGACGACGTCACCATGGGCCACGAGGCGACGGTGTCCCGGGTGAGCGAGGACCAGCTGTTCTACCTCCGGTCGCGGGGCCTGCCCGAGCAGGAGGCCGTGGCGATGATCGTGCGCGGGTTCGTCGAACCGATCGCGCGCGAGCTCCCCATGGAGTACGCCCTCGAGCTCAACCGCCTGATCGAGCTGCAGATGGAAGGGGCCGTCGGCTGATGACGACGACGAACGCGGCGGACACGCCCGCCGGGCTGTCCACCGACCACTCCCGGGCGGTCGCCGACGACGCGCACACGCACGGCGTCGGCGGGGTGCCGGAGCGCTCGCGCGGCGAGCGCCGCACGAGCTTCGACGTCGCCGACTTCCGGGTGCCGACCGGCCGCGAGGAGGAGTGGCGGTTCTCCCCGATGGACCGGCTCGCGCCCCTCTTCGGCGCGGCCACCGACGGCGTGCTGACCGGCCACGGCGTGCTCACCACCGTGGTGGACGACCCGCAGGTGCGCGTCGAGCTGGTCGACCGCGACGACCCGCGCCTGGGCTCGGTCGGTCGACCGGGGGACCGGGCCTCGGTGGCGGCATGGGCCTCGTTCCCGCGGGCCACCGTGCTGACCGTGCCGCGCGAGGTCGTGGCCGCCACGGCGACGTCGGTCGTGGTCGAGGGCACGGCGAAGGCCGGTGAGGTCCCCGAGCCGACCGGGTCCCACCTGCTGGTGCACGCCGAGGCGATGTCGCAGGCCACTGTCGTCATCGACCACGTCGGCCTGGCCGCGCTCAGCGAGACCGTGGAGATCGTCGCCGACGAGGGCTCGCACCTGACCGTGGTCTCGGTGCACGACTGGGCCGCCGGCTCCGTGCACAACGCCGCGCACCGCGTGCACGTGGGCCGCGACGCCACGGTCAAGCACGTCGTCGTCACGCTCGGCGGCGACGTGGTGCGCGTGACGCCCGACGCGGAGTTCACCGGCGAGGGTGGTTCGTTCACTGCGCTCGGCCTCTACTTCGCCGACGCCGGCCAGCACCAGGAGCACCGGCTCTTCGTCGACCACACCCTGCCGAGCTGCCGCTCGCGGGTGACCTACAAGGGCGCGCTGCAGGGCGAGGGCGCGCACACCGTCTGGGTGGGCGACGTCCTGATCCGGGCGCAGGCCGAGGGCACCGATACCTACGAGCTCAACCGCAACCTCGTCCTGTCCGACGGTGCCCGCGCCGACTCGGTGCCGAACCTGGAGATCGAGACCGGGCTGATCGAGGGCGCCGGGCATGCCAGCGCCACCGGCCGGTTCGACGACGAGCAGCTGTTCTACCTGCGCAGCCGCGGCATCCCCGAGCCCGAGGCGCGCCGGCTCGTCGTGCGCGGGTTCTTCGCCGAGCTGTTGCACCAGATCGGCGTGCCGCACGTCGAGGAGCGCCTGCTCGCGGCGATCGAGGGCGAGCTGGCCCACGTGCCCGGTTCGGACCCGGCATGAGCGCACAGCTCGCGTGCCTGACCGGTGACGTGCCCGTGGCCGGCGCGCTGCGGGTCGCGCTGGACGGCGCGGCCGGACCCGTCGAGGTCGCGGTGATCCGCGACGAGAGCGGACAGCTGCACGCCCTCAACGACCTCTGCTCGCACGGGCAGGTCTCGCTGTCCGACGGCGAGGTCGAGGGCGCCACCGTGGAGTGCTGGTTGCACGGGTCGCGGTTCGACCTGGGCACCGGCCGGCCGCTGTCCCCGCCGGCCGTGCGCGCCGTGCCCGTCTACCCCCTGACCGTCGAGGGCGAGCGCGTGCTCGTCGACGTCGACGCCCCGCTCTGAGCGTCCCGACAAGGAGAACGATGTCCACCCTGCAGATCCGCGACCTCCACGTCAGCGTCGAGACGAAGGAGGGCCCCAAGCCCATCCTGCGCGGCGTCGACCTCACCGTGAACAGCGGTGAGACCCACGCGATCATGGGGCCCAACGGCTCCGGCAAGTCCACCCTCGCGTACTCGATCGCCGGCCACCCCAAGTACCAGGTGACGTCGGGCGAGGTGACGCTCGACGGCGTCAACCTGCTGACGATGACCGTCGACGAGCGCGCCCGCGCCGGCCTGTTCCTCGCCATGCAGTACCCGGTGGAGGTGCCGGGGGTGTCGGTGTCGAACTTCCTGCGCACGGCGAAGACGGCGATCGACGGCACGGCGCCGCCGCTGCGTGCCTGGGTGAAGCAGGTGCGCACCGCCATGGACGCGCTGCGGATGGACGCCGAGTTCTCCGAGCGGTCCGTGAACGAGGGGTTCTCCGGCGGCGAGAAGAAGCGCCACGAGATCCTCCAGATGGAGCTGCTCGCCCCGCGGTTCGCCATCCTCGACGAGACCGACTCCGGCCTGGACGTCGACGCGTTGCGGGTCGTCTCCGAGGGCGTGAACCGGGTGCGCGCCACCACCGACGTCGGGGTGCTGCTCATCACGCACTACACGCGCATCCTGCGGTACATCAAGCCGGACTTCGTGCACGTGTTCGTCGACGGCCGGGTGGCCGAGGAGGGTGGCCCGGAGCTGGCCGACCGCCTGGAGGACGAGGGCTACGACCGCTTCCTGCCCACCTCCGTCGCCTGACCGACGGGGATCAGGGACCGGGGACACGACGATGACGAGCACCACGGACGAGACACCCGGCCTGAGCCCGGCGGTCCTCGCCGCGGTGCGGGCGGATTTCCCGCTGCTCACGCGCACCCTGCGGGACGGCCGGGCACTGGTCTACCTCGACTCGGGCGCGACGTCCCAGAAGCCCGAGGTGGTGCTCGACGCCGAGCAGGACTTCTACCGGCAGCGCAACGCGGCCGTGCACCGCGGCGCCCACCAGCTGGCGGAGGAGGCGACCGAGGCGTTCGAGTCGGCGCGGGGGCGGGTCGCCGCCTTCGTGGGCGCCGACGCGGACGAGATCGTCTGGACCTCGAACGCCACCGCGGGGATCAACCTCGTCGCGTACGCGATGTCGAATGCGACCGCGGGACGTGGGGGACCGGCCGCGCGCCGGTTCGCGCTCGGCGAGGGTGACGAGATCGTCGTGACGGTCTCCGAGCACCACTCCAACCTCGTGCCGTGGCAGGAGCTGGCCCTGCGTACCGGGGCGACCCTGCGCTGGATCGGTGTCGACGACGCCGGGCGGATGCGGCTGGAGCAGCTGGACACGGTGGTGACCGGACGCACGAAGGTGCTGGCGTTCACGCACGCGTCGAACGTCACGGGCGCGATCACCCCGGTGGCTCCGTTCGTGGAGCGGGCCCGCGCGGTGGGCGCCCTCACCGTGCTCGACGCCTGCCAGACCGTGCCGCACCTGCCGGTGGACCTGCGCGCGCTCGGCGTGGACTTCGCGGTGTTCTCCGGGCACAAGATGCTCGGCCCGACCGGGGTCGGGGCCCTCTACGGCCGCCGTGAGCTGTTGGAGGCCATGCCGCCGGTCCAGTTCGGCGGGTCGATGGTGGAAGTCGTCACGATGGAGCGCACCACGTTCGCACCGCCGCCGCAGCGGTTCGAGGCGGGCACCCAGATGGTGGCGCAGGTGGTGGGCATGGCGGCCGCGGCCGACTACCTGTCCGAGCTCGGCATGGCGGGCGTCGCGGCCCACGAGCATCACCTGGCAGGGCTGCTGCTGGACGCGGTCGCGTCCGTGCCGGGAATGCGGGTGATCGGCCCGACCGACACGCACGACCGGCTCGCGACGGTCTCCTTCGTCGCCGAGGGCGTGCACGCGCACGACGTCGGCCAGGTGCTCGACGACTCCGGCGTGGCCGTGCGGGTGGGCCACCACTGCGCGCAGCCGCTGCACCGCCGGTTCGGCGTCGCCGCGTCCGCCCGGGTGACGGCCGCCGTCTACACGACCGATGCCGAGGTCGAGGCGTTCCGGGAAGCATTGGCCGGGGTCCGGGTGTTCTTCGGGATGGACCACGGAGGGACGCAGTGAGCACCGGCGCGATGGAACAGCTCTACCAGCAGGTCATCCTCGACCACGCGAAGTTCCCTCACGGTCGGGGCCTGCCCGCCGACGACGCGGGCGTCTCCGGCACGGCCACCGCCACCGCGCCGCACGCCGCGTGCGGCGTGTCCCACCAGGTCAACCCCACGTGCGGTGACGAGGTGACGCTCCGGGTGGATCTGGACGACGCCGCAGGGACACCGGTGGTGCGCGACGTGCGCTGGGAGGGCCAGGGCTGCTCGATCTCGCAGGCGTCGATCTCGGTGCTGCACGACCTCGTCGTCGGGGCGGACCTGCCCACCGTCGACGCTCTCGCCGCCGACTTCCGCGCCCTGATGGGCTCGCGCGGCGCGGGCCTGGACGACGACGTGATGGACAGGCTCGAGGACGCCGCGGCGTTCACCGGCGTGTCCCGCTACTCGGCGCGCGTCAAGTGCGCGCTGCTCGGCTGGGCGGCGCTCGCCGACGCCCTGATCCTGTCCGGCGTGCGAACCCAGGAGGACTCATGACCTACGCAGGAGGCCGTGCGGGCGACGCCCGCCCCGTGGAGGCCCGTCCCGTGGAGGCCCGCCCCGCCAACGCGGCGGACGTCGAGGAGGCGATGCACGACGTCATCGACCCCGAGCTGGGGATCAACGTCGTCGATCTCGGCCTCGTCTACGGCGTGCACGTCGACGCCGACAACACGGCGACCATCGACATGACGCTGACGTCCGCGGCATGCCCCCTCACCGACGTCATCGAGGACCAGACGGGTGAGGTGCTCGACGGCATCGTGGATGCGTTCCGCATCAACTGGGTGTGGATGCCGCCGTGGGGCCCGGACCGCATCACGCCCGACGGCCGTGAGCAGATGCGCGCCATCGGGTTCAACGTCTGACGCGGGGCTGACCCTCGGGCGCTGGGCTGACCCCTCAGGGTCCGCCGGCCGCCCACTCGGGGTCACCAGGGGCCGACGTCGTCGGGCGTCACCCCTTCAGAGGCTGGCGGCGGCGAACGTGTCGCACGCGGCCAACGTGCCCTGCTCGTAGCCAGTGGTGAACCAGCGCTGGCGCTGCTCGCTCGAGCCGTGCGTCCACGCGTCGGGGTTCACCGCGCCGCCGGACTGCTTCTGGATGTGGTCGTCGCCGACCGCCTGCGCGGCCTGCATGGCGTTGGCCAGCTGCACCGCCGTGATGGGCTCCAGGTAGGTCACGCCGGTCTTGGGGTCGACCGTGCTGGCGGCGTTCCCCACCCACATGCCGGCGTAGCAGTCGGCCTGCAGCTCGATCTTCACCGAGTCGGAGTCGGCGCCGGTGCCGGACCGGTTGGCGGAGTCCATGGTGCCGAGCAGGTTCTGGATGTGGTGGCCGTACTCGTGCGCGGTGACGTACTCCTCGGCGAGCGGACCGTCCTGTGCGCCGAGCTGGCTCGTCATCGTGTCGTAGAAGCCGAGGTCGATGTAGATCGTCGTGTCGGTCGGGCAGTAGAACGGGCCGGTGTCGCTGGTCGCGGCCCCGCAGCCGGTGTCCACCTGCGACGTGAAGGAGTACACGTCGGGGACCGCGAACGTGGTGCCCGCCGGGAGCGTGCCGGTCCAGTACGCGTCGAGGGCCTGGACGGTCGCCGACAGGCGGCAGTCCCGCTGGGTGTTCGCCTGCTCGACCGAGCACCTGTCGAGGTACTGCACGTCGCCGGAGTCCGATGTGGCGCCTTGGTCGACGGAGCCGCCGACCGCGCCGAGCACGTCGTTCAGGCCGCCACCGTTGAGCAGCACGACGAGCACGACGACGATGAGGCCGGTGATGCCGCCACCGACCGCGAGCCCGCCCTTGCGCCCGCCACCGCCGGTGCGGACCCGTCCGCCCTCGAAGCTGCCGCCCTCCTGGAAAGTCACGACAGAACGGTAGCCGCCGCGGCGGCGGTGTGCCGCCGGAGCCCGTTACGCGTCGCCCAGGCCGCGCGCCGCCAGCGCCTCCCCGGTGCGCCGGGCGTGCCCGACCGCCCGGACCGCGGCGGGCACGACGACGGCCCGCGGGTCGCGGTCCAGGCCGCGGGCCCGGGCCGCATCGCGTGACTCGGCCACCGCCCGTCCGAGCACTGGCACGCTCCGCACCACGAGACCGACCGCCAGGGCGACCCGCTCCGGCGACGCCCCGAACCAGGTCACCGGGCGGGCAGCGCCGGCGACCGCGTCGAGCAGGGCGTCCGGGCGGGTGGTCGCGGTGAGCAGCGTGCCGGCCACGACGAGCGTGAGCAGCTCGGCGCCCGCCTCGACGCCGGCGGCAGGCCCGACGGCCCACGCCTGGTAGCCGCCCACCAGCGCCACCGTCACCAGCACGCCGGAGGACCCGGGCGTACCGAGCCGCGGCGGGACGTGCGCCAGCCACGCGACGACCAGCACCGCGACCAGCGCCCCGACGGCGGCCGGCCAGCCGCGCGTCAGCACGACGAGCGTCGAGAGGGCCGCCAGCGCGACGAGCTTGGCCCCGGCGGGTGCGCGGTGAAGCGGCGAGCTGCCGGGCCGGTACAGCCCCAGCGGTCCGGACCAGCCGGCCGAGCGGCGTCTCACCGTGCCACCGGCGTGGTCCTCGTGACCCCGCGCGCGGCGAGCGCCCGGTAGGCCTCGACCGCCTCGTCGCCCTTGCCGTCCGCGACCACGGCGCCCCCGTCGACGACGAGCACGCGGTCGGCGCGCGCGGCGGCGTCCAGGTCGTGCGTGACGAGCAGCACCTGGTGCGGCAGGTCGGCGAGCAGCTCGTCCACCACCCGCCGCCAGTGCAGGTCGAGCAGCGTCGTCGGCTCGTCGCACACCAGCACGGCCGGCTCGCCTGCCAGCACGGCCGCCAGGGCGAGCAGCTGCCGCTGGCCACCGGACAGCACGTGCACCGGCAGGTCCGCGGCGTGCGCGAGACCCACCCGGCCCAGCCAGTCCCGGGCCCGGGCGGTCCGTTCGGCGCGGTCGGGCACCGTGCGGCGCAGCGACAGCGCGACGTCCTCCACCGGGGTCGGCATCACCACCTGGGCGTCGGGATCGGTGAACACGAAGCCCACGTGGCGGCGCACCGCCGCGCCGTCGCGCGCGGTGTCCAGGTCGTCCACCCGCACGGCGCCCCTGGACGGCAGCACGAGGCCGTTGACGAGCCGCGCCAGCGTGGACTTGCCGGAGCCGTTGGCGCCGATCACCGCCACGTGGCGCTCGGTGAGGCTGAGGGTCAGCGGGCCGAGCAGCCGGACCGGCCGGCGCCGGCCGGCGGCGTCGTCGGACGACCAGGCTGTCACCTCGACGCCGTCGAGCTCGATCACGACCGCTCGCGCAGCAGGTCCGGGAACGCCCGCAGCACCGCGACGGCCACCCCGGCCGCGAGCAGGGCCTTCGCCACGTCACCGGGGACGAAGGGCAGGTCGGCGAGCACGGCGGCCCGCGGCGACAGACCCGCCCGCCACATCAGCCCCGCGATGCCGAGCGGGTGCACGACGAGCAGCGACGATGCCAGCGCGGCCACCGCGAGCACCCCGTACCGGCGTCCGGGGCGCACCCGCGCGGCGCCGCCGGCCAGCGCGCCCGCCACCGCCGCCGCCGGCACGAACGCCAGCAGGTACCCGACGGTCGGCCCGGCCAGCACGCCGAGCCCGCCGCGGCCGCCGGCGAACACCGGGAAGCCGACCAGGCCCACCAGCAGGTAGAGCGCGATCGCGGCCGCGCCGCGGCGGGCGCCGAGCACCAGGCCGGCCAGCACCACGGCGAAGGTCTGCAGGGTGATCGGCACGCCGATGCCGGTGGGCACCGCCGGGGCCAGCGCGCAGGCGGCGGTGAACGCCGCCAGGCCGGCGACCAGCGCGAGGTCGGCGGCGGCGTGTGCGGCGGGCCGCGGCGGTGCGATGGCGTCGCCTGGCGGCGGTGCGATGGCCTCGTCCGGCACCGCCGCGGTGCCGGGATCCAGGGCGTCGTCGGGTGAGGGGAGCGGGTCGGTCGGGCGGATTCGACTGGACACGGGAACCCCCGTCGGGTCAGGGTCGAGGTGCACGGCGGCCAGGGCCCGGCTGCTCGCCACGCTAGCCGGTCGTAGACTGGCCGCCGTTTGTGGCCGGGGCCAAGCCCCGCGTGCCCCCGTCGGAGGAACTCACAGTGATCGTCGCCCAGGACGTCGAGCTGCGCGTCGGCGCCCGGACGCTGCTGACGCCGACGACGTTCCAGATCGGCCCGGGGGATCGGGTCGGCCTCGTCGGGCGCAACGGCGCAGGCAAGACGACGCTGACCCGCACGCTCGCGGGCGAGACGCAGCCGTCCGGGGGCCGGATCACGCGGTCCGGAGACGTCGGCTACCTGCCGCAGGACCCGCGCACCGGTGACCTGGAGATGCTCGCGCTGGACCGGGTGCTGTCCGCGCGCGGCCTCGACGAGGTGATCGCCGCGATGCGTCAGACCGAGGGAGCGATGGCCAGCGCGGACGACGAGACGCGCGACGCCGCGATGGACCGCTACTCGCGGCTGGAGGCCCGGTTCACCGCGGCGGGCGGGTATGCCGCCGAGAGCGAGGCGCACCGCATCACGGCCAACCTCGGCCTGGACGACCGCGTGCTGGCCCAGACGCTCGGCACCCTGTCCGGTGGCCAGCGCCGCCGCGTCGAGGTGGCGCGCATCCTGTTCTCCGGCGCCCAGACCCTGCTGCTCGACGAGCCGACCAACCACCTGGATGCCGACTCCGTCACCTGGCTGCGGGACTGGCTCAAGGCCTACTCGGGCGCGTGCGTCGTCATCAGCCACGACGTCGGCCTGCTGCGCGCGTGCGTGACGAAGGTGTTCCATCTCGATGCCAACCGCACCGAGATCGACCAGTACAGCCTCGGCTGGGACGCCTACCTGCAGCAGCGCGAGACGGACGAGAAGCGTCGCCGCCGCGAGCGGGCCAACGCGGAGAAGAAGGCCGCCACCCTGATGGCCCAGGCCGACCGGATGCGGGCGAAGGCGACGAAGGCCGTCGCCGCGCAGAACATGGCGCGGCGCGCGGAGCGGATGCTGCACGGGCTGGAGGCCACGCGGGTCGCGGACAAGGTGGCGCACCTGCGGTTCCCCGACCCTGCGCCGTGCGGCCGCACGCCGCTGACCGCCGACGGCCTGTCGAAGTCGTACGGCTCGCTCGAGGTGTTCACCGACGTGTCGCTGGCGATCGACCGGGGCAGCAAGGTCGTCGTGCTGGGCCTCAACGGCGCCGGCAAGACGACGCTGCTGCGGCTGCTCGCCGGGGTCGAGCCCGCCGACACCGGCGAGGTGCATCCGGGTCATGGCCTGCGGCTGGGCTACTACGCGCAGGAGCACGAGACGCTCGACATCGACCGGACGGTGCTGGAGAACCTGCGCTCGGCGGCACCGGACCTCACGGACACCCAGGTGCGCTCGGTGCTCGGCTCGTTCCTGTTCTCCGGCGACGACGCGGACAAGCCCGCGCGGGTGCTGTCCGGCGGGGAGAAGACCCGGCTGGCCCTGGCCGCGCTCGTCGTGTCGAGCGCGAACGTGCTGCTGCTCGACGAGCCGACGAACAACCTCGACCCGGCCTCCCGCGAGGAGATCCTGGGCGCGCTGCGCGCGTACGCCGGCGCGGTGGTGCTGGTCAGCCACGACGAGGGCGCGGTGGCGGCCCTCGACCCCGAGCGCGTGCTGCTGCTGCCCGACGGCGCGGAGGACCTGTTCGGCCCCGACTACCTCGACCTGGTCGCCCTGGCCTGAGCCGGGCCCGCGGGGTCGTGAGCCTCGTCGGGACCCGTGGTACGCGCGGCCGCGTCCCGCACGGCCGCGTCCCGCACGTCCGCGTCCTGCTGCGCCTCGACCAGCGCGTCCTCGACGAGCTCGTCGCGCCCGGGCTTGCGGCGCGGCCGCGGGGCCGGCGGGGCCTTGTCGGGGGCCGCGGCCGCGGCCGAACGGTCCTCCAGCAGCTCACGCCGCGCCATCCAGGAGAAGCCCAGCAGGCCGCCGAGCGCGAACACCCACCACTGGAACGCGTACGACAGGTGCGGGCCGGGGTCGGTGGAGGGGGCCGGCAGCGTGCCCAACGCCTCGGCGGGGGCCGGGTCCTCCTCGACGACGGTCACCGGGAAGCCGTACGCCGGCCCCGACGGTGCCGCCGCACCGGCCGCCGCGAGCACCTGCCCCACGTCGATGCTCTGCACCTGGCCGGCGGGAGCGCTGCGGTCCGACGGCTGCTCGGGCATCCGCAGGCGCGCGACGAGGTGCACCGTGCCCGCGGGCGGCGCCGGCGGGGTCACCTCGGCGCTGGCGTCGTCGCCGAGCGCGACCCAGCCCCGGTCGACCACCAGCACGTCGCCGCTGCCGACGATGACGAACGGCACCAGCACGTGGTACGCCGCGACGCCGTCGACGGGCCGGTTGCGCAGCAGCACGGTGGCGGCCGGGACGTACGAGCCGGTGACGATGACCGAGCGCCACTCCTCGTGCCGATCCAGCACGTGGCCGGTGTCCGGTGCCACCTCGTCCAGCGGTACCGGCGCAGCGGCCCAGTTCGCCTGCACCACGGCGATGGCGGCGTCCCGGGCCACGTGCCGGTGCCACTGCCAGCGGCCGAGGAACGTGCAGGTCACGGCGACGGTGACGGCCAGCAGCAGCAGCCCGACGGCGCGTCGCGTCGCGGGTCTCACGGGCCGTCCCGCTCGGGCAGGCGGTCCAGCTCGGCGACCGGCACCACGCCGCGCAGGAAGCGGCGGACCTGGAGGTACTCCTCCAGGTAGGCGCGGTGCTCGTCGCACGCGAGCCACACCTTGCGCCGCAGCGGGGTGTGCAGTGCCGGGTTGTTCCACAGCACGCCCCACGCCGCGTCGGCGCGGCAGCGGCGGGCGCTGCACATCAGGTCGCCCACCGCGTCGGGTGCGGCGGCGGGCGTCTCGTCGCCCCCGGTCACGCTCATCGGTCGAGGCCCGGGCGCTCGGGTCCGGCCTCGATCTGCGGGTGCACCAGGGCGTCGCCCGGCCGATCCTGCCGCTCCCGGCCGGCGTTCGCACCGAGCACGGCGATGTAGGGCAGCACCACCGCGCCCCCGACGAGCACCAGCGAGACGGCGAGCGGGACGTGCGGCCACAGGATCACGGCTCCGAGGAAGCAGACCAGCCGGATCCCCATCTGCACGAGGTATCGCCGCTGGCGGCGAGCCTGGTCGACACCGAGCGGCTCAGGCGCCGACGTGATCGTCGTGACAGGCGGCACACCGGGGTCGGGGCCGCTGCGGGTGCTCACCGGTCGATGGTAGGTCGCCGCCGGCTTGTCGACCTCCCACAACGCCCCGTGGTCAACCTGGGCGTCCACCCACCCGGTCCACCGCAGCGGGGTCAGCTAGCGTCGGGGCGTGCCCGCCTCGGACCAGACCGTCCTGCCCCCTCCGCCCGCCCCTCGCAGCGTGCTGGTCACCGGCGCGAGCCGGGGGATCGGCCGCGCCATCGCGGAACGCTTCGTCGCCGCGGGTGACCGGGTGGCGACTTTCCACCGCTCCGGCGAGCTGCCGCCCGGAGTTCTCGGCGTCGTTGCCGATGTCCGTGACACCGCCGCCGTGGACGCAGGTTTCACCGCGGTCGAGGCCGCGCAGGGCCCCGTCGAGGTGCTCGTCGCCAACGCCGGCATCACCCGCGACCAGCTGGTGATGCGGATGACCGACGACGAGTTCGCCGAGGTGCTGGACGTCAACCTCACCGGCGCGTTCCGGGTGGTCCGCCGCGCGAGCAAGGGCATGATCCGGATGCGCCGCGGCCGGATCATCCTCATCTCGTCGGTCGTCGCGATGTACGGCTCGCCGGGCCAGGTGAACTACGCCGCCTCGAAGGCGGGGCTGGTGGGCATCGCCCGCTCGCTGACCAGGGAGCTCGGTGGGCGGGGGATCACGGCGAACGTCGTCGCGCCGGGCTTCGTCGAGACCGCGATGACCGCGGCCCTACCCGACGAGCGGCGCGCTGCCTATCTCGCATCCATCCCGGCCGGCCGCTTCGCCGAGCCCGGTGAGGTCGCCGCGGTGGTGGAGTTCCTCGCCTCTCCGGGCGCCGCGTACATCAGCGGGGCCGTGGTGCCCGTGGACGGCGGGCTGGGCATGGGCCACTGAGGCCCGCCCGTCGCTCGATGCCCCCGACCGAGAAGGTCCGTCGAATCGGTGCCCGATGCCGCGCGCTCTCTCGGGTGGTGACGGCGCTGCCCCGTGGTGGCAGCCTGGGTCGATGAGCCCCCGCCGACTCGTCCTGCTGCGCCACGCCAAGGCCGAGCACGGCCTGGACGTCTCGGATCACGACCGCCCGCTGACCCTGGTCGGCCGCCGGCAGTCCAGCCGCGTCGGCGTCGGGCTCGCGGAGGCCGACCTGGTGCCGGACGTGGTGCTGTGCTCCACCTCGCTGCGCACGAGGCAGACCTGGGAGCTCGCGCGGGCGGCGCTCGGGATCGGCCAGCCCGCAGTGACGTACGCCGCCGAGCTGTACGACGCGGGCCCCGACGACCTGCTCGCCCTGGTGCGGGACGTCGACGCCGGGGCGGGCGTGGTGCTCGTCGTCGGGCATGAGCCGACGATGTCGCGGGCCGCCGCGGCGCTGGCCGGCCCGGGCTCCGACGACGCGGTGCGCACCCGGGTGCACCTCGGCGTGCCGACGGCCTCGTGGACGGTGCTGGCGCCCGGCCCGTGGGCTGACCTCTCCCGTGGCAGCGCACGCCTGCTCGCCCTGCACGTGCCCTGATCTCCCCGTCTCACGGCAGTTTGGGCCCGGCCACCGCGTCTGTCAGGGTTGGCGGGTGGCCACCCTGCGCGCGTTCCGAGCCCTCCGTCCGCCCCGCGACCTCGTCGAGGACGTCGTCGCGCCGCCGTACGACGTCGTCGACACCGCCGAGGCCCGCGCCCTGGCGGCCGGTCACCCCGACAGCTTCCTGCGCGTCTCGCGCCCGGAGATCGGCCTGCCCGACGGCGCCGGCGCCGAGCTGGTGCACCGGTTCGGCCGTTCCGTGCTGGCCGACTTCGTCGCGCGCGGCGTCCTGGTGCGCGACGAGCGGCCCGGCCTGCTGGTGTACCGCCAGCAGATGGGCACCGCGGTGCAGACCGGGGTGGTCGGCGCCGCGAGCGTCGAGGAGTACCGCAGCGGGCTGATCGCGCTGCACGAGCACACCCGCGCGGACAAGGAGGCGGACCGCACCCGGCACATCGAGGTGCTCCGGGCGCACGACGAGCCGGTGTTCCTCATGTACCGGCCGGACGCGCCGGGCGCAGCCGACGTCGCCGCGGTGCTGGACGGCGTCACGGCCGGTGAGCCCGAGTACGACCTGGTCCGCGACGGGGTGCGGCACACGCTGTGGACCGTGACGGACGACGCGGCGGCCCTGCTCGAGGCCCACCTCGGCC
>Ga0302263_10000545_pt1 | contig 14508 bp, 10 predicted proteins | sample II_Fen_N1_4_FD_194564 | JGI IMG/M metagenome (GOLD analysis project Ga0302263, IMG submission 194564) | Peat permafrost microbial communities from Stordalen Mire near Abisko, Sweden - II_Fen_N1_4 | ecosystem: Environmental > Terrestrial > Soil > Wetlands > Permafrost | place: Sweden: Abisko... | reverse complement strand
ATCGTCCGCGAGCTGGACCAGTACGTGGCCCCGGGGTCGGAGATCGTGGCCGTCTCACCGCTGGAGCGCGTGCTCGAGGCGGGCGCCATCGACGGGCTCGTGAACCTGCGCTCCACGGCTCGCCTCGAGAGCACGACGAACCGCCCGATCCTGGACGCCCTCGACGTGCCGTCGTATCCCCACGTCATCGTGCTGTGCGAGTCGGACGACCGCGACGCGGACATGGCCGACGCTCGCACGCTCCTGACGCTGCTCCACCTCCGCGACATCGAGTCGAAGACGGGCCGCGCGTTCTCCATCGTGTCCGAGATGCTCGACGAGGGCGACCGGGCGCTGGCCGAGGTCTCCGAGGCGGACGACTTCATCGTCAGCTCGCGGGTCCTGTCGCTGCTCCTCGCGCAGATCGCCGAGACGCCGGACCTCGCCGACGTCTTCCGCGACCTGTTCGACGCCGACGGCGCCGAGGTCTACCTGCGCGCCGTGGACGGCTACGTCGACCTGGGCCGCCCGGTCTCGTTCGCCACGCTCCAGGCGGCCGCCCAGGCGCGCGACGAGGTGGCGATGGGCTACCGGATCGCGGCCCTGGCGAAGGACGCCACGGCGCAATACGGCGTCGTGCTCAACCCGGCCCGGACGGCCGAGCTCGTGTTCGCGCCGGGCGACACCGTGGTGGTGCTCGCCGAGCGGTAGCGGAGCGGGGCGATCGGCCCGCGCGCGACGATCGCCCCCGGGGCGTGGGCGCACCGCCCGGGTCACCAACGGCTCGGCGGCGGCGGACCATCGGATACGTGCTGGGCATGGGTTGCGGAACGATGATCCGCGCATGGACCGCACGATCCGGCGCCGCTGGTCGCTGCCGCTCGCGCTCACCCTGCTCGCGGGCCTCGTCGCGCTGCCCGCCGGGGCCGGGCCTGCCGCCGTCCACGCCGTTGCCCCGGGCGCCGCACTCCCCGCCGCGTGGCCCTTCGATCGCCTGGAGATCGGGTTCGCCGATGCGCCCGGCGGGGCCGCGTCGCTCCGTGCCTCGGCGCCCTTCGGGATGCGCTACCAGTACCTCGCGGGCGGCGTGAACACCGGGTCCGGCTGGGCGGCCTGGAACCCGGACGGGGCGTTCGTCACGTGGTATGTCGAGGACTCGGTCGCGCACGGGCTGCTCCCGGTCTTCCCGTACTACATGCTGCTGCAGAGCTCGCCCGCCACGGGCTCCGGCGAAGCCGCGAAGGACCTCTCCAACCTGCGCAACCCGGCGACGATGGCCGCCTACTGGGCCGACGTGCGGCTGTTCTTCCAGCGAGCCGCACAGGGCGCGTCCGGCCATCCCGCCGTGCTGCACGTCGAGCCTGACCTGTGGGGGTACATCGAGCAGGCGGCGAACGGAACTGCTGCCGGGACCGTTCCCGCGTCCGTCGCGTCCTCCGGTGACCCGGAGCTGGCCGGCCTTCCCGACACGGCCGCCGGGTTCGCGCAGGCCTTCGTCCGGCTCCGCGACCACTACGCGCCGTCGGTGCTGCTCGCCTATCACGCGTCGGTCTGGGGGACGATGATCGACCTCCACGCGAGCCAGACCGGTGACGCCCAGACGGACGCGCTCGCCGCGAAGGCGGCCACGTTCTACCGGTCGCTGGGCGCGGCGTTCGACCTCTCGTTCACCGACCTGGCGGACCGCGACGCGGGGTTCTACCAGTCGATCTACGGGGACGGTGGCGCCAGCTGGTGGAACGCGTCGGACTTCCCGCGCTACGCGCGGTTCATCGCCGGGTTCTCCGCGGGCAGCGGGACGCGGGTCGTCGTGTGGCAGATCCCGATGGGCAACACGCTCATGCGCGCCACGAACGGGACCTGGGGGCACTACGCGGACAACCGGCCCGAGTGGTTCCTCGCGGACGCGACCGACGGTCACCTCGCGGCGTGGCGCGATGCAGGCGTCATCGGGCTGCTGTTCGGGGGCGGCGCCGATGGGACGACCTGTGCCTGCGACGCCCAGCATGACGAGACCACGAACCCGGCAGCCGCGGGCACGCACACGCGGGCCTCGCTCTCCGCCGACGATGACGGCGGCTACCTGCGCGAACGCGTCGCGGCGTACTACGCGGGCGGCGGGCTCGCGCTGAGCCCGGCCGGGCCGAGCCCCACCCCGCCCCCCACGCCGAGCCCCACGCCCACGCCGAGCCCGACGCCCACGCCACGCCCTGCCACACCCCCTGCGATCCGCTGGACGACGCGGGCCGTCGCCCTGCCTGCGACGGTCCACCGCCGCCACAGCACGGTGATCACGGTGACGGTCACCGCCTCGCGCTCGACGACCGCCCTCGTGGACCTCGAGCTCTACGGGCCCACCGGGCAGCGGGTCGCGCGGAAGGCCTGGAGCCCGGTGGGCGTCACGGCCGGCACGACGCGCACGCTCCGCTGGCGGTGGCACGTGTCGTCGACGCGCCGTCTTGGCAGCTACACGGTCAAGGTCGGCGTGTTCACGCCCGGCTGGGGCCGCATGCTGGCCTGGAACAACCGGGCGCGGCTGCTCAAGGTCGCCCGCTGACCGCAACCCGCGAACCGCCGGATCACCGCCGTCCGGTGACGACGAGCAGGTCGAGGTCATTTCGGGGCCGCAGCCGCCCGAGCACCGCGGACCCGTGGAGGTGTGACGCCGGTCGTGACCGCCGAAGTCCTGCCGTGGCGCTATCCGCCCGTTCCGGACGTCCTCGACAGCGAGTGGCTGCGGAGCGCGTACGAGGCCGGCACGATCCCGGCGCGCGAGGCCGCCCCGGACCTGGCGATCGTGCTCGCGCAGGCTCACGCCGCCGACCATGCGGGCAGGGGCCCGTCCGCTCGCGGGGGAGATCAGCGCGAAGGACGCCAGCGGGCCCGTGCCGTGTACCTGGGCGAGGCGGAGGACTCCTGGGACGGCCTTGCGCCGAACCTTCGGCCATACGCCGGCCACGTCAATCGCGGAGATCCGGCGTGCGGAGGGCGGGGCAGGATAGCCCCGAGCGGCGCGCAGGGATTGCACGAACAGTGCAGCCGACGAAGTGACGATCTGCACCCTGCGGTCGTTGGCCGGCCGGGCGTCACGCGGCATTCTCATCAGGCCGTCCAACGATGGCACCCGGCCAGCTGCCGTTACCCCGAGCGGCAGCTGGCCGACTTCCTTGCTCCCTTGCGGCAACGAACGGAAGGCGAAGGCCAACGATGACGCGGCAGCCGAACCAGGACCAGCTGCTCGCCCGGCTCGAAGCCGGTGCGACGGGGCTGCGCCGGGGAAGCGTCGTGGTCTACGCGGCCTGCGTTCCCGACGCGACCGGGTCGCCGCTCCCGACCACCGTGCCCGTGCTCGTCCCCGAGGGCGCGAGTCGCGTCGCGGCCGGCCTGCGGTTCACGCTGCAGTTGCTGCGGCAGGACCCGCGGAGCCTCCCCCTGGGCCTGCCGGGCACGATCGCCGCTGTCGCGTACAACCTGCGCGGCGGCCGGCGGCTGGGCTCGGTCGTCATCCTCACCAGGCGCCAGGACGCATCCTGGGTCGCCTGACGCGCGCTCCCAGGCGGTCTCGCCACGTCCCCCGGCGTCCCGGGCGTGACCGCCGCGCCCCCTGGCCCGTCAACCCGCCGCCCCGTCAGGGGACGTGAGGCCAGGCCCGGACGTAGTCCCGCTGATCGTCCTTGGTGATCGTGCCCCATCGCGAAGCCTGCACCAGCGCCATCGCCTGCGCCGGGGCCATCCCCGCCTCCACGAGCACGCACGACGCCGTCATCCCCGACCGGTCGAGACCGCCTCGGCATGCGACCACGACGGACTCGCCGGCCCGCAGCCGCGCGACGATCTCGCCGACCGTGGCGTCGTAGGCTCGATCGTCCGTCGGGACCTGTGGATCCGGGATCGGAAGGCGGACCAGCACCGGTGAGCCGGCCTCGCGGAGGACCGCCTCGATCTCCGGGACGAGGCAGAACGCAAGCTCCCGGTCCTCGTTGAGCAGGTACAGCGCGTCCCAGCCGAGCTCGTTGAGCCGCGCCATGTCGAGGTCCAGGTCCCGCCAGTGCGAGCCTGTCCACCCGTTGCGCTTCTTGCCGGGCAGGAACGTGATCCCTAGGCGGCCCGTGGCGCTGGCGAGACGTGGGGCGTCCGCGAGCCTGACCTCGTCCACGCGAAGCGGGTGGCTCCTCGTCGTCCTGGCGCCCGTCGTCTCCACGAGCGCGTCCACGAGCGGCCGTGCGACGTCCTGGCCGCGCATCCCGCGCCGCCACGCGACCGGGATGCTGCCCCAGCCCCACCTCGCCCCCGCCAGCCCGCCGGCGATCGCCGCCGTCGTGTCCGTGTCGTTGCCGTAGGCCACGGCGCGCCGGATCGAGTCCGCGTAACCCGCCGCGCCGGCAAAGGCATCCCAGGCAGACCAGAACGCGTCCGGGACGAAGGTGCTGCCGCCGCGGCCGGTCCAGGCGCGGAGCTCCTCGAGCGCTACGCCGTGCGCCTCGTAGCCGCGCTCCTCGACGTACAGTCGGAACGTCTCGGCGAACGCCCACGAGAGCGCGGTGCCCGGTTCCTGGCCGCGGAGCAGGCCGGCCACCGCGATGGAATAGACGGCGCACGCGACCTGGCAGCGCGCATGCCCGTGGGTGACGCGCGAGGCGAGGTGGGCCTCATCGATGAGTCGGGCGGGTGAGTGGTCGCGCCCGACGAGGGCCACCGGCAGGATCCGCATGAGGGACCCGTTGCCGCACGAGCGCTCGTCCGCGGGTCCGGCGTCCACGGCGGGGACCCCCTCGCGCAGGCGGCGCAACGCCGCCGCCGTCGCGTTCCCGATGTCGAAGCGGCCCTCATGGTCGGGTGTGTACGCGCCGTCGCACTCCCAGGCGAGCGCCCGGCGGGCCTGGTCGTCGAGGTCGAACGAGGGCCTGCCGCCCCGGTCCGAGCCCAGGAGGGAGTCGAGGAGCGCCAGCATGAGGGCCCCGTCGTCGCTCCATGTCCCGGCGGGCCTGCCCCACGTCCCCGTCGCGCCGAACTGCACCGCCGCCGGGTCCCGCGGCCCGGTGAACTCGTACGGGACGCCTACGGCGTCGCCCACGAGGTGGCCCCAGACCGCGCCGGCGAGCCGCTCCTCGAGCGTGATCCGGCCTGCGCCCACCGCCTCGACACTCAGCGCCCCCCGGCGCGGGCGAACCGGTAGAGCGTCGCGGGCCGGTGTCCCAGCCCCCGTGCCAGCTCGCCGGTGGCCTCCACGAGGCCGCGGTCGAGGATCGTGCGGCGGAAGCTGTCCTTGTTGAGCGGCCGGCCGAGGATCGCCTCGTGGACCCGGCGCAGCTCGAGCAGCGTGAACGTGGCGGGCAGGAGCTCGAACCCGATCGGCGCGTAGGCGAGCTTGCCGCGGATGCGCTCGACCGCGACAGCCAGGAGCTCCCTGTGGTCGAAGGCGAGCTCGAGCGCCGCCCCGTCCGCGGTGTCCGCCACGATCCAGGCGTCCGGCGCCGGGACCCGCGCCAGGCACAGCTCGCGGCCCGTCCGGCCCAGGACCGCGGCCTCGAGGCGCGCCGCGTCCACGAGCGCGTAGTACGTGACGCTGATGACGCGGGTCCGGGGGTCGCGCCCGGGGTTCCCGAACGTGTACAGCTGCTCGATGAACACCTCCGAGAGACCCGCCTTGGTGGTCACGGCCCGCGCGGCCGCGGCGTCGAGCGACTCGTCCACGCGCACGAAGGTGCCCGGCAGCGCCCACCGGCCCAGCTGCGGCTGCTCGGAGCGGCGGACCAGCAGCGTCCGGAGCTCGTCCCCGGAGACCGTCAGCAGGACGACGTCCACCGCGACGGACGGGCGGGGGTAGAGGCTCGCGTCGTAGGCCGCGAGGAACGCGAGCTCGTCGATGTCGCTGTCGGGATCGGCCATGTGCGTCCTCCTTAGATGTGTAAAGCAGTTATGCATCACAAATCTAAGGTTGTCAAGGACCCCGGCGCCGGATGTCCCCCGGTGCCGACTCGGCTACCGGCGCAGCAGCTCGCGCGCGTTGTCGACGAGGATGAACACGCCCAGGGCGCCGAGGCCCAGGAGCGTCAGCTCCCGCAGGTACGTCCAGCCGAGCAGCACGGCCGAGATCACGGCCAGGATGACCGTGATCCGCAGCAGGAGGGTCTCGACCTCCCGCTGGGCGAACGACTCGATGGAGAGGTATCCGATCACTAGCAGCGCCACGGTGGGACCCACCGGGAGGATGTGGAACCAGAGGATCACCGCGAGCGCCGTCACCAGCACCCCGACGCTCAGCGCGGCCCACGTCTCCGCGAAGACGCGGCGCTTGGTCTGGGAGGGCGGCTCCGGGTGGGCCGCGTGCGAGAGATGGGCGCGCGGGTCACCGCGGTACCCCTCGTCGAACCTGCCGAGGTAGCTCCTGCCGGCGAGGGCGGCGGCGCGCAGCTCCGCCGAGCGGCCACGGAGGGCCGCGAGCCTGGCCTCGCCCTCGTGCAGCTCCGCGACCCGCCGGGCACGGTAGGCGTCCACGCCGGAGGCCTCGGTCAGCGCGCGCACCTCGATGGTCAGCGCCGGCAGCGTCGCGGCGAGGGCGTCCGCCTCGGCTTCCACGGCCTCGCGCTCCGCCCCGAGCTGCGCGATCCGCGCCTCGAGCGCGGCCCGGGTCTCCGACGGGGTCGGCGCGCCGGCGAGGCCGACGAAGCTCAGCGGGTCGTTCCAGGACTGGCGGACCGTGCCGGTCCGGGTGTACTTGGGGCCGGCGGGCGCCCGCTCACCGGCCATGCGGTCTCCGGTGTCGAGGCCCCACAGGCCGCGGTAGGCATCGACCCATCCATCGTCGTCGCCGATGACGATGGGCGACCACTCGACCGACTGGCCCGGCCCCACCGTGAGCCCGTCGCCGCGCGCGTAGTCCACGAACGGCACGGACACGAGGCGGGCGATCGTCTCGGCGAGGTCGCCCGGGTCCGGCTGGTTGAGGGAGTCGCGCCAGACCTTGCGGACCCAGTCCAGCACGCCGCGCTGGAGCGCGGCGCCCGGGAGGGCGAGGCGCATGATGTACTCGCCGCGCTCCATGTACGTCGCGTGCGAGCCCGCACCCGGGTAGACGACGACGTGCTCACCCTGCTTCTGGAGCTTGGGGTCGTCCCAGCGGCGTCGGAGGTCCGCGCCCTGCTCGTCGTGGGCTGCTGCCGCGAACCATGCAGGCTCGACGTCGCCGTCCGGCAGCGCCTCGAGGATGACGAACGCCTGCTCCCAGTCCGCCTCGTGGTCGTTGGCGCCCTCGAATGTGGAGCGCCAGTCGTTCATCGGGTAGAAGAACAGGTACTGGAGGGCGATCCAGTCGTCCCGGCGGACCACGCGGCCGTGGTAGCTGACCCGCGGGTCCGCGGCGCGCATCGCGTCGTACTTGAGCGCCGCCGCCGCCGCCGTGCCGCCCGGGACCTTGCCGCGCACCAGGAGCGACGCGAGGAGGCCCGCGTCCAGCATCCGGGCCAGCAGGCCAACCCGCGCGAGGCGACCCGGGGCCTTGAACCGCGGCCGGTCCGGCCGCTGGTTGAAGCGGGCGAGCTCGATGGGGTTGAGCGGCTCCTGGACGAACCGCAGGAAGCGCGCCTCGCCGGGCGGCGCGTCGCCCGAGGCGGCCAGGGTCTCCGGCGTGAGCGAGCCCGCGGGGATGATGACCCGGGCCTGGTTGAGGGTCGGTCCGCTGAGCAGGTCGCACCGCGCCACGTAGTTGGTCGCCGGCGTCGGGAAGAACAGCTCGCCCTGGGTGAAGCGGAGGACGGGCTCGAAGCGGCGGAGCAGCGCCTCGTCCGCCGCGCGGACCGGATCGTCCGTCATGCCAGCACCGGGGCGTCGTCCGCCGACGGGCCGACCGCGGCGCCCACGGCCTCGCGGACGTCTCGCTGGTTCAGGTAGAAGACCGTCAGGATGTTGAGGAGCATCCAGAGGTGGTTGGCGCTGTTGTTGATGAACCCGTAGATGTCGAGGGCGACAAAGAGCCCGGTGATGACCATGGCCAGGAGCCACGCGGTCCGGCGGCGCATCAGGACTCCGATCGCGGACAGCGCCAGCAGCGCGGCGAAGGCCAGCAGCAGGCCGCGCGCGACCTCCGATGTCTGGATGGCGTCCAGCAGCGGGGCCGCCATCGTGAGCCCCAGGATGGGGCGGAGGTGCTCCAGCGTCGCGCCGGCGACGACGAGGAGCAGGAGGCTCGCCTTGAGCAGCATCACGCCCGCCAGCGCGTAGACGGTGAAGGGCAGGCGCGTGCGGTGCGGGCTCGCCTCGGTGGCGCTCGTCATCGTCATCAGACCTATGGTCGCTTCCCTGGCATGGCTTCGCTCGCCGATCCCGCGCGGTCCCGGGGGCCGCCGATGACCATGAGACCGCCGGGCCGGAGCCGGGCCTCCAGCGCTCCGGGCCCGAAGACGTCGCCGTCCACCTGCGTGGGGCCGGCCGGCGTGACCTCGACGCGGACCTCCGTGCCCGCCAGCCGGACGCCGGCGCCGGACGCGGACACGCCCGTCGCGTCGGCCGTCATCAGCTCGATGGCGCCGCGGATGCCGCCGAGGATCCCGCCCTGCGGCAGGACGAAGACGTGGAGGAGGCCGTCGTCGGGGTCGATGGGCAGGCGCGGCCGCAGCCTGCCGGGGATCGCCTCGCCGCAGTTCGCGACCAGGACCACCATGGACTCGAGCTCGCGGCGGACGCCGTCGACCGTGAGCACGGTGGGCATCGGGGCCAGGTGGTCAAGGAGCCGGCTGGCTGAGAGGAAGTACGCCGCGACGCCGTAGCGCCGCTTGGCCTCGCGGCTCGTTGCCTCCATGAGCCGCGCGTCGAAGCCCGTTCCGCAGGCGACCACGAACGGCACGGTCCGGGGCTCGGTTGCCGGTTCGCCGTCCGCGGCCAGTGGCGGCACCAGGCGCACCTCGCCCACGTCGTGCGGCACCGCGACGCCGGTGCGGATCGCCTCCACGGCGAGGCCCAGGTCGCGCGGCACGCCGACCGCCGTCGCGTAGAGATTCCCGGTCCCGCATGGGATGATCGCCACCGGGATCCCGGTGTCGGCGAGCGGGCCCGTGGCGTCCCGGACCGTGCCGTCGCCGCCGGCGATCACCACGAGGCCGGAGCCCGCGCGGACCGCGTCGCCGCTGAGCCGCGCGATCAGGTCGGGGTCCCCGGCCTCCACCACCTCGACCCGTGTGGCGCCGCGGTCCAGCATTGCCGACGTCGCGGCACCGGTGATCCGGTGCCGGACGTCGTCGTCGCGGATCCGCGAGGCGAGGGGACTGACGATCAGCGTCCCGAGCATGCCGTCAGGCCCCGCCGCCGTGGAGGCGTCGCACCAGCAGCGCCACCGCGAGGCGCCGCCGCGACGCGTCGTGGAGCGGGCCACCCAGGAGCCCCTCGATCTTCTCCAGCCGGTACGCGACCGTACGGTTCGCGAGGTGGAGGCGCCGGGCCGCCTCGCGCATGTTCTCGCCGGCATCGAAGTAGACCTGGAGCGTCTCGATGAGCTCCGCGCCCAGGCGCTCGTCGGAGAGGAGCGGCCCGAGCTCGTGGGCCACGGCCGCCTCGCCCAGGTCACGCTGCGCGAGGAGCAGCCGCTCCACCGCGAGGTGACCCGGGTCCGGGACCCAGCCCCGGAGCCCGACGTCCTCGGCGGTCCGGGCCGCGTCGCTGACATCCGCCATGGTCGCCGCGAGGCCCTCCGCCCCGCGGATCACCGGCGAGCCGACGGCCACCCACGCCGACGGCCGGTCCCGGCGTGCCCCGGAGCCTGGTCCGGCCGCCGCCGGGCCGCCCAGGATCGTGTCCAGGGCCGCGCCGATCCGCCCGAAGCCGGGCCACTCCGCGCGCGCGAGCAGCACGATCCTGCCGCGCATCGGCAGCACCGCGGGCAGCCGGATGCCCGCGCCCGCGCCCTCGGAGCCGGCCGCGGCCGACCCGACGAGGTGCCCGATGCGGCCCGCGAGGAGCTCCAGGTCGTCCTGGTCAAGGCCCGTGCGCTCGGGCGTTGGGTCCGCCTCGGCCCGCGGGAGGATCGCCGCGATCCGGTACGCCTCGTCCGGGTCCAGCCCGAACCGCGCCGCGACGCGCCGGATCCGGGCAGCCGTGCGGGCGTCGGCCGCGACGACGCCCAGGATCTCCTCGAGGGCCCCGCGGCGCGCCTGCGCGTCGCGGGCCAGGATCTCGCGCTCGGCCGCGCGATAGCCGTCGGTCACGACGAGGGATGTGATCTCGGTCCAGAGGAAGATCCAGCGCCCCATCTCGCCGAGGCTGTCCGGGTCGAGATGCCCCGCACGCTCCTCGTCCACGCACCGGTCCCAGACGAGGCGCCGGATCACGGCGAGCCGGGCGAGGAACAGCACGAGCCGGAGGCCGTCGCCCGCGGCGATCGCGCCGGCGGTCCGCTGCACCGCGACCGCGGTCGCGAGGTCGAGCGTCCCTGCGGCGGCGAGGCGCGCCGTCTCGGCCTGGAGGTCCGCCAGGGTCTCGGCGTGGAGGCGCCGTTCCGCGCCCCGCCGCGCCGGGACGCGGTCGCGCACGCGCGCCCGCCGGCGCTCGCCGTCCACGATGGCCTTGAGCTGGTCGAGCGATGCGTCGACGCGTCGGACCAGCGTCGCCGTCATGACGCTGGGCCGGACGTCCTCGATGGGCTCGTCGAGCTCTGCGGCGACGGCCTCGGCGAGGACCTCGTCGTCGGGCAGGACCTCGCGCATGGCCGCCCACCAGTTGCGGACCTCCGACACCATGCCGTCCCATCGCTCCCCGTTGCGCCAAGGATGCAATCGGCGGCCAGCCGATCTGCCCGCGAGTGCCGTTGGCCGGGCCTGTCCCGCCTGCAACTATGGCCCAGCCATCTGGGGATGGCAAGGGTCGGCCGATGTTCTCCCTGACAGCGGCCGACTCCAACCCTTTGCCGCGATGCGGCAACCCGAGGTGCCGCGCATGACGATCCGGTCCACGCCCAACGACGACGCCTCCGGCGATGCGGCCGTCGCCGAGTGGCACCTGGACGCGTCGATCACGTTCGTGACCGGCCCGGAGGTGCGTCGCTTCACGCTCCGCCGCACGCCCTGGGGCTGGGACCTGACCCTGCACGAGTACGACGTCCTGCTCGACGAGGGCATCAGGACGCGCGTCCACGGTCTCTCGATGGCGTGGTCCGCCCCGGCCGAGTTCTGGCGCTGGATCGAGGTCGTCGAGGACCACGACGTGGACCGGGCGGACGTCCTCACGATGCTGCGCCGGCCCGGCGATCCCGCCCTCGACGCCCTCGCGGACGAGCTCCTGGGCGCGTGGGGGGACACGGGTCCGGGCGGCCGGCGCCTGGCGCGGCGCGCCGGCTGAGCGGTCCCCGCCCCAGGACCCGGCCCGGCGCAGAGGAGGAAGCGCCGGGCCGGGTCCTGGGTCAGGCGTTCGCGACCTCGTCGCGGAACGCGCGGACGTCCTCCAGGCGGCGCCGGAGGCCGTTCAGGAATCGGGCGCCCATCTCCCCGTCCACGATGCGGTGGTCGGCCGACAGGGTCAGCTTCATGACCTGCCGGATGCCGATGCCGCCATCGACGACGAGCGGGGTGGCGACGGCAGACGACACGGCCAGGATGGCCGCCTCGCCGGGATTGATGATCGCGCTGAACTCCTCGACGCCGAACATGCCGAGGTTGCTCACCGTGAAGGTGGATCCCGTCAGGTCGTCGACGGCGATGGTGCCCTCGCGGGCGGCACCGGCCAGCGCCGCGACGCGGTCGTGGAGCTCCAGGATGGTCATCCGATCCGCGTCTCGGACCACCGGCACCACGAGGCCGGCGGGCACGGAGACGGCGACACCGAGGTGGACGCGACGGCGTGGGTAGAGACGCTCGCCGTCCGTCCGCGAGTTGACGTCCGGGAACTCGGCGAGGGTCTGGGCGGTGGCCGCGAGCACGAAGTCCGTGACCGTGAGCGTGTTCCCCCCGGCCTTGAGCTCCGCGCGCAGGGCCATGACCCGGGTCACGTCCACGGCGACCGTCACGGTGAAGTGGGGCGTCGTCTGCCAGCTGTTGGTCAGCCGGGCGGCGATGGTGCGCCGCATCCGCGACAGCGTGCGCGGCTCCTCCTCGCCCTCGGTCGGGGCCACCGCCATCGGCGCGACGGGCGCGACCGGGGCGGGCGCCGGAGCGTGGACGACGGGCGTCGACGGCGCGACGGCCGGGACAGGGGTGGCGGCACGGGCGTCCACCGCGGCCTGCACGTCCCGCTCGACGATGCGGCCCTCGGGGCCGGTTCCCGTGACGGTGCGCGGGTCGATCGCGGCGTCCGCCGCGAGTCGACTGGCGCGCGGGCTGATCCGCAGCCGGCCGTCCCGTGCGACGGGCGCCGCCGGGGTCTCCGGCACGGCCGCGACGGGTGCCGGGACAGGCTGGGCCACGGGCCCTGGCCCGGCGGGCACGGGTTCCGGCGCGGCGGGCACGGGTTCCGGCGCGGCGGGGACCGCGGCGGGCGCGGCCGCGACCGGGGTCTCCGGCACGGCCTCGCCGGCCTCGCCGATCCAGCCGCAGACCGCGTTGACGGGGACCGTCTCGCCGTCCACGGCCACCTTCGCGAGGAGGACGCCGTCCTCGAAGGTCTCGACCTCCATCGCGCTCTTGTCGGTCTCGATCTCGAACAGGACATCGCCGCGGTGGACGGCGTCGCCCACCTCCTTGTGCCAGACGGTGAGGACGCACTCCTCGGTCATCTGGCCGGGCTTCGGCATCAGGATCGGATGGGCCATCGTGGGGCTCCCTCGGGGGTCGGGTGAGATGCCGGGTGGATCAGATCAGGGCCGTCACCGCGGCGACGATGTCGCCGCTGTTGGGCAGGAAGGCCTTCTCGAGGCTCTCCGCCTGGGGGCTGATGCCGGGCGCAGCGCCGATCCGGCCAACGGGCGCGTCGAGGTCGTCGAAGGCCTCGGCCTGGATCCGCGCCACGATCTCGTTCACGAAGCTGCCGGTGAGGACGGCCTGGGCGGCGACCACGGCCCGGCCGGTCTTGCGGACCGACGCGAGGATCGTCTCCATGTCGAGCGGCACGAGGCTGCGCAGGTCGATGACCTCGGCCTGGATCCCGCGCGAGACCGCGAGGACGTCGGCCGCGGTCAGGGCGTCCGGCACGGCCGGGCCCCACGCGACGATCGTGGCGTCGGTGCCCTCGCGGACGACCTTCGCCTTGCCGATCGGGGTGGTGTAGTCCCCCTCGGGCACGACGCCCTTGGTGGAGTAGAGGCCCTGGCTCTCGACGAACACGACCGGGTTGTTGGTCCGGATCGCGCTCCGCAGCAGGCCCTTGGCGTCCTCGGCCGTGGCCGGGTAGACGACCCACAGCCCGGGGATATGCGTGAACAGCGACTCGAGGCTCTGGCTGTGCTGCCCGCCGTAGCCCTTGCCGGCGCCGACGGAGCAGCGGATGACCACCGGGACCTCGACCTGGCCGCCCGACATGTAGTGCCACTTGGCTGCCTGGTTCGCGATCTGGTCCGAGGACATCAGCGCGAAGTCCATGTACATGAGCTCCACCACCGGCCGCAGGCCGACGATGCCGGCGCCGACCGCGGTGCCGCAGATCGCGGCCTCGGAGATCGGCGTGTTGAAGACGCGGTCACGCCCGAAGGTCTCGACGAGGCCCTTGGTCATCTTGAACGCGCCGCCGTAGTCGGCCACGTCCTCGCCGTAGAAGATCACCCGGCTGTCGCGGCGCATCTCGTCGGCCAGCGCGTCGCGGATCGCGTCGCGGTAGAGGATCCTGCCCTCGGCGTCGACCTTGGCAGCCGGCAGCTCGGCGAAGACCTTGGGCTCGGCGGCCGCGGCCGGCACGACGTCGGAGGTGCCGTCCGTGTAGAGCAGGTCGAGCAGGGTCGCCGGGTCCGGGTCCGTCGCGGCGGCGGCGCGCTTCGCGGCGCGCGCGTTGCGCTCGACGGCGCCGGCGATGACCGCGGCGACCTCGTCCCCGGTGGCGATGCCCGTCTCGACCAGCTGGCCCTTGAGCGTCTCGATCGGGTCGACGGCCTTCCAGGCGGCCTCCTCCTCGCGGGTCCGGTACTCGTTGCGCGGGTCGGAGAGGGAGTGGCCGTAGTAGCGGTACGTGGAGGCCTCGATGAGGACCGGGCCCTCGCCTGCGCGGCACAGCGCGGCGGCGCGGGTCACGGCGTCGCGGACGGCCAGCACGTCCATGCCGTTGACGACCTCGGCGTGCATGTTGTCGGTGGCGAACCCGGCGGCGCGGCGGGCAAGGTGCCTGACGCCCATGACCTCCTCATCGGTCCGGTGGGTCATGCCGTAGTGGTTGTTCTGGATGAAGAAGATGACCGGCAGGCCGAACGGGCGGTCGCCCGCGAGGTGGTTGGTCCACTGGTGCTGCGCGGCCCAGTTGAGCGACTCGAGGACCACGCCATTGGCGTAGGCGCCGTCGCCCGCGAAGCAGCACACGACGGTGTCGCTGCGCTCGTAGCGGCGGGCCATGGCCGCGCCGGTCGCGATCGGGACGGAACCGCCCACGATGGCGTTGGCGCCCAGGTTGCCGGTCGAGAAATCGCCG
>Ga0302263_10000544_pt1 | contig 14521 bp, 17 predicted proteins | sample II_Fen_N1_4_FD_194564 | JGI IMG/M metagenome (GOLD analysis project Ga0302263, IMG submission 194564) | Peat permafrost microbial communities from Stordalen Mire near Abisko, Sweden - II_Fen_N1_4 | ecosystem: Environmental > Terrestrial > Soil > Wetlands > Permafrost | place: Sweden: Abisko... | reverse complement strand
GTGCAGGTGGGCCTGCTCTGGACGTTGCGTACCCCACGACCCTAGTCAACAACGGCAGTATCGCATCTGGTGGTAATGGGGGCACAGGTGGGACGTCAATATGTACTGTTCCATATGGCACCTCCAATCCTGTAGTTCCTTCGTGGTACTCCATAGGCGGTGCAGGTGGGGCTGGTGCTGGTTGGCTTGCCAATGGAGCTGCGACGGGCAGCGCGGGTGTTGCGGGTACAGGCAGCTCAGTCCAGCCCAGTGCTAATGGAGGTGCGGGTAGTGACTTGGGTACGAGCACATACATCGTCGGCAATGCAAACGTAATCTGGCAAGTACCGGGTACCCGCTTGGGTACCGCGAGCTAACAAAAGAAGGATAGGCAATGGATCACGTATATGAAGGCGGGACAGTATCAACTACACCGACTCCGTTCCCTGTAGCAGTCTTGACGGGCTTCCCAGTATCGACGGGGAAGTTCGAGCAGGAGACGAAGCCGGGATCGTACTGGTTCTACATGGTCGTGGAGGAGATCCTGTCCGTCATCAAAGAGGCAGGACTCGTACCCGATTACTTGGTAGTTAACCAGATGGCGCAAGCGATAAGCATCATTGTTGATCGACTGGCGATTACGAATCATGAGTGGGTGGGCCAGAAGGCAGACGTGCTGCCGGTGGTTTTTGATACGACGCACACCGCGATCCTTGACCTGCACAAGTCCAACTACTTCCAGCTGTCTAACCTGTCTGCGAATTCGGTCTTAGCTGATCCGATCAACATCGAGCTTAACCAGTGTGGCGTTATCATCGTCACGCAGGATGCGTTGGGTGGACGGCAGTTAGCCTACGGCCCGAAGTTTGAGTTCGTGGGAGGGGAGCCGCCAGTGTTGTCAGTAGCACCCTACAGCACGGACGTGCTTGTCTATGTGACCATGCCTAATGGTAAGGTGCGTATCAGCGTGATGGGTGGCAACGGAGACGCAGGTGCAGCACCTACTGTCTTACCGGCGGGTGCGTTGATCGGACAATTCTGTTCAGGTGTTAACTTGATGGGAACGTACGCAGATGGGGTCGGCGGTACGTTTGACCAACTGATTCAAGCCAATAGCTTGGACTGTGGTTACATCCCTTACGTACCGGGCAGTCAGCAATGGACAGTACCGGGTACATACTCCTTCGTGGTTCCTGCTGCAGTGTACAGCATACCCGCAGTGTTACACAGTGGTGGCGGGGGTGGCGGTGGGTCATCTAGTGGGCAAGGAGGAAGAGCCAGTGGTGGTGGGGGTGGAGGTGGCGGAGCAGGTGCGGTAACAACTCCCACTATAGCCGTAACTCCGGGTGAGACGTTGACCGTGATAGTACCCTCTGGTGGTGGAGGTGGGCTTTCGGCGGGTATGATAGGAAGCTCAAATGGACTTGCAGGAGGCACGGGCGGATCAGCCACCATACTCCGAGGAGCTACAGTACTCGCCACTATAGCAGGAGGCACAGGTGGGGGTGGCGGTATAGGTGGAGGCGGAGGGGGTGGTGGAGGAACGATTGGCGGAGGTGCAGGTTCTGCGCCAGATACGTCAGGTCGAGGCTGGGGTGGCGCTGGTGGAAAGTCTTCGTATGCAGGTTCTGGAGCAGGTGGGTACGGCGGCGCCTATTCGTATGCTGGTGGAACAGGCGGGATGGGAAGTGGCGGAGGCGGTGGCGGTTCGTCGGGCTGGAGTCCTAACGACACAGAGACCGCCGGAGGTGCCGGAGGTCCAGGTATCGTAAGCATAGTCTGGTGATTTGCTAATTTTAGGGAGCACAGGTAATGAGTATAATCCTATCGCACCACAAGCTGTTGCGAGTCATAGTCGGGCTCAACAGCGTGTGGTGGTTAGTGAAGATCGGAATGTACATCCAAGCCCCACAGACTACAGGAGGGGTGCTGTACTGGTTCCTCAACATCGAGTACTTGTATCTCTTGATGTTGGGGATGCACGTAATCAGCGTGCTAGCCAACAGAATTATCAACGACAAGTATGCATGGGTGGTTGAGCTCGAGCTGATCTTTGGAGTGCTGATCTCTTCCTCGGTATGTGTTATTGCATACGGGGCAGGACTCCTTGATCCTGAAAACATCACCACATTGCTCGTGGCTACCTTGATCTTCTTTTCTACCTCGTCAAAGAGAGCGCCAAAGTGAACAGCAGACTCACAGAATTCCTCAAGTCGAAACGAGACAGGCTCCGCAAAATACTGCTACTGTCTGATCTACACGCCACGCGGATCACGTTAGCAACCGCGGAGCTCTTGACGCTCAACGACGTTATCCGACACCCTAAGTTGCACACTGTCGGGAACATGTTGGCTACGCTACCGGTAAGCGTGTGGGTTGGCCTCTTGGGGTTCACAGGGTTGGCGCAGATCTATTTCATCATCCGTGGTCAATATCACGATCACGATGCCATCCTGTTTGCTGGATGGAATGCGATGCTGTGGATCCTCATGACTACAATTAGTATCGTCCGTGACGGTATGTTTCCAGGTCCCACTCTTGCGCTCACGTTTTCCGCTTCATGGATCTTCGTGCGCAGTGGGTTTCCAATTCACGGTAACAGGAGTTCTGATTATGAAGGTCGCAGAGAAAAAGAGCGCACCTGATCTAAATAACGAACTCCAAGGAGATACAGTATGGCACTAATAGAAGGGCTTGGAGGTCTTAGCGGGGCAGGTGAGGTGATCGCGTGGACCGGGAGTGGGGGTGTTGCTCTTCTAGTTATGCGTCAGCTGTACAAGATGTTCCGTATCGAGCTCAAAGAAGTCAAAGACTCCGACAACAGGGAAAGTCTCATTAGTCAATACAGAGACCTAGCTGAGCGGTACAAAAAAGAAGCTGACGAGAACGGCGCCCGTGCCGACCAATTCGCCAATGAACGAAACTCCGCCATCGAAGAGATGGGCAAACTTCGCGGTGAGGTCATCAGCCTTACGCGCCAAGTTGAACACCTGCAAGTGCAAATCGGCCAGCTCACGCACACGATAGAGATATTGAACAAGCTGGTCGTACAACCCGTCGAAGTAGACAAAACGTAAACTACAAAAAGGAGATTCAAAGATGGAAATCGATCATGGTGCATTGCACAAAAGAAAGTCGCAAGCCCAACATCTGCTGAAGGACACACTGCGCGTGATAGGGCTCATGGTAGTGGCGACAGGGCTTCTCATACTGTCGACTCGATGGAACCTGCCTGATCCTGCGATGGCTCCCGTGTTCACGTCGTCAGCTATCCTTCTGTATTTCGCGGCACTGACGCACATCATTCGGCGCGTGCTGTTCCCTACGCTGGACTTGGTTGACTTCATGGTAGTGATTCTTCGTGGTGACAACCCTCCACAAGCAATTGGTGCCGGCCTAGTTATCTTCGGGGCCTTCTACCTTACTGTTGGGCTGTTTCAAACTTTCGTATCGATGTTGCGGTAACTTTCAAGGAGAAAGTTCTCATGAGCAGTAATAAGCGACCTGGTAAAGAAAAGACGCCTAGTGAAATACTCATGGGGACTATCATCAGTGTTGCATTCATCATCGCAGGCATGGCGTTACTGACGCTTAGTCTTAAGGCCTGCGCTGATGAATTGCCACCAAGGGCTCATGAGTACCTGCCGACAGTCGCTGCCGAGATGCAGAGCTACTGGCCGACATTGCCACTACCTGCATGGCTCGCGGGACAGATCGAGCAAGAGACGTGCCCACGTCCAAGTTCCCCAAAGTGTTGGAATCCTATGACCGAGAACATCAACCCGAAGAACAACGGGGAGTATGGCTGGGGTTTGGGACAATTGACCAACACGAACAAGTACAACAACTTCAAGGATGTAACCGAGAAGTATGAAGGCTTGAAGACGTGGAAGTGGGAGGCACGGTTTGATCCTGCCTATCAGATTCGTACCATGATCTACATGGACAAGAGTGCCTACGACTCTTTCACTGGCAAGACGGAACTGGACAAGCTGAAGTTCTCAGCCTCTGCGTACAACGGGGGTAAAGGGGGTGTTCTGAACGACAAGAAGTATTGCGCTCAGATACAAGGCTGTGATCCTTTCGTGTGGGACAACAACGTCGAGACTCACAGCCTTAAGAGCAGAACAAAGCTCGGAGGGTATTCGATTTCAGCACTCACGATCAATCGAGACTACGTGAACAACATTGAGACTCGGTTGGTGAAGTATATTCCGTATTTTCCAAAGAACGTTTCGGTACTTCAAACGCAGCAGCCACTTCCGCAGTAGACCAGAACTTCTTTGCGTTGAGTAGGTGGGACGACACACCACACCTGTTTGCCGCGTCAGCGATCCAACGTTCAAATTCTTCGATCGAGTCGAACGCTCCATCAGAGCAAGAGGGTAACGGCTCTATCGTAGTACGTATGTCTTCAGTCATATCAAGTTTCCTTTGCGGCGAGTTTAGCGGGGTGCGGCTTTCACGAGTCCACCCCGCTCTTTTTATCTGCGCTCAACAACTCCCGGCCCTTGTCCGTGATCTCGAAGTCACCACGACAGATTACCCTGTGCCTCCATGAACTCCAGCGCGATAGGCAAGGCTTCGGTGCTTGGCGTCATATCAGGGTTAATTTCGTACCCACCGGAAGGAAGCTCCGTTGTGATCTCTTGGAAAGTCATCTTGCGTGGATCACCCGGATCCTCACCGACATGCACAGGCCAGAAGGTACTGAGAGACTGTGCGATTTGCTCATCGCCAGTACGAGCGTAGTGCTTCACCAGCAAAGCACGCATTGCTAGCAGGCCAGCATGGAAATACACGCGATGAACACCGTGCACTAATGTCTGAGACATAGGCATCTCCGCGATGTGGTTCCAGTCTTTCATAGACGGCAAGCACAGATGCAGCCGAGCCATCAACGCTTCCACATCTGCAGGATCGTAGACTGCATACGTAGTACCCGGTACCACGACAGACTTGTGCACGTTGTCGAAGTCCATGGCCAACTCGTTCGGTGCAGGTACACTCCTAGTGGCGCCCTCATCTTCGTCAACGCTAGGATCGAAGGGCGCTTCAAGGATGTCGGTCACTTGGAAGTAACCATCCGTGAGTGTAGCACCCTTGACGTAGAGGCCGTCGAAGATGTCGGGGTCGTAAGTTGAGAAGATGGTGCCCGAGGGCATTGCCAAGAATTGATCTGCGTTCATGAGTTTCATCGAAAGAGTCCTTTCCCTTTTGGGTGCATAAAGTCAACTAGGTTGAAATAGTTTTTCGGTAACGATTGATTGTCCCACTTGCGAATCGCTTGCGGTTCGAAATCTGGAGGCAGGCAATCAGGCAACAAGGTTACCAGCTTGCGGTTGATCGCCAGAGTGCCTCTGTGATCCTCGAGTGTGCTTTTGATCTCTGGATCATTAGCGCACCAGTTCTTTATCGATCCATACTTGAGCAGCCCCTTCCGTGCAACTGCCGGCGTGATTATCTTCGGGATGTCATCGATCCCGTCACCGATCAGTGCTTGGTACTGAATCATAAGAGAGGGAGGAAGACCGAGCTTCTCCTCTACGTCAAGATGCGTGAAGTACCGAGGGGATGGCACTCCCTTGATCTTGAACGTCGAATCATACAAGCGCACTGAAGGTTGCAGGTACTGAAAGGAGTCTTTGTCCTTCGTGCCGATCACGACTCGATGGGTCGGAGCGTATCGATGACCGAGGGAGCATAAGAAGTCGTCAGCCTCTAGCCTCTTGTCTTGCATCACCGCGATGCCGCAGCGATCAAGGAAGACCATGACCTCACCCAAGACTTCATAGACGACACCGTTGTCGCCCCGGCTCTCCTTGTACTTATCGTACAGCTCGTAGCGGAAGATGGAACCTCCATCGAAGAACACGGCTAGCTGGTTGGCCTTGACAGCTAGAGCATCCACGCAGATCTTTGACAACAGCGAGTACCCCATCGACACGCCGACGTTCTGGACCGAGTCAATGCGTTGCTGCAAAATGTTCCACACTCGGTGCCAGTACCAATTACCGTCGATGCCGAAGAGCACGGGCTTAAGTTGTGCCATACAAACTCCAATTTTCAAGACCACTCTTTTAGTGGGGTTTTCTGTCTTTCGGGCAAACACTGTGCAAAGGGATGGAAACCTCATTTTTAGGTCGATTGCAGGCTTCATACGCGTGCACAGCATGTAGCATTGACTGGGTTCCAATGATCTCGAGCAACCCTTGCTTATCAATGGATTGAAACTTTGAGCGTGCAATCCTTCACATCGATCCACAGGATGACGACGTCCATCGGAGAGGGAAATTCAATCTCTGCATTAGTGTTAGGCTCAACCCACATCAGGCTGAACTCCATACCGCAGTAGCGATGCAAGGCAGAGGCAAGCCGCTCAGTAAGAGGGTCAACCTCGAGCTTGTAATTCTCCTTAATGAACTCCATAGCGAAGGTCAGCATGGCTTGGTGGTCGGGGACCAACCCGAACACTCTCACCGCTGCGGCTACCCCTAACACTTGCATCTCAATCTCCTCTCGTCTTCATACGAATAATTTACAGTTCGGATTTGCAATTTCATTATTGAATTCACCCAAGGAGTAAATGATGGCACAACCAATTGTGACACTTGCCAAAGCACCTGAAGCTGGCCTAGTGTTGTCCGTGATAGCGGAAGGATCCATGAACAAGATCCGCCGCAACCTCGGCAACTATCGGGCTCTGTACTTGAAAGACGGAGCATCCATCGTCAACAAGATCATCTACCTGATGCCTGAGCAGACGGTCAACTGCGACACCGAACAATGGCTCGGTGGTATGCTGCACACCAACGTGCCAATCATCTTCCAAGGTAGCAAGGACGGGAAAGTAACAACGATCAACGTCAAGTCGCTGCTGGTGGTAGATGACACCTATGATTACTTCTCGATCACAGCAACCGAAGTCAAGGGCGGAGACACCGCCAAGGTGCAACTGAACTACTGTGCCGTTCCTCCGCAGGATAACTCGATCCTGTTTGAAGACGACGTGCCAATCCAAACCACTCCGTAAGAAAGGTTGAGCTATGAACAAGGACCAAAGACACATCATGGGGATGACCCCAGTAGCAGTTGCAGACCTCAAGGGTGACGAGTGGGTGCCTATCGTCAGCCCGTCGGGTACTCCGAAGAACCAGAGGGTTCCGTTAGCGGCACTCGTCGGAGGTGGCGGAGGTGGGAGTAGTGCGTCAAGCCCACTGATCCAACAGCTTCTCACTAGTGACGCCTTCTTCGACACGAATAGCTTCTACGTCGACTACTGGATCGGAGAGGCTACAGAGACTATATGCCTCTCGCCGGATGTGAAGTGGGTATACGACTCGACGGTTGCCACCTCTGGTTACTTCCAGATAGACAAGCCCGGCGTGTTTGAAATGGAAATCACAGCGGAGACTAACTACACCGACTACTACGGCGACATAGCAAAGCTCCCCTACATGCTGAGTACCGTGATGGGGCTCTCAGCGTTAAGTGCAGCAGAAACATTTGTTGCGATCTGTGGCACTCATATGATGGCCGCAGGTGAAGTGGAAAATATCCACAGGCTCTACAGTAACTGGCCGGGCGCTATGGGTGATACCCTTGCAGGAACTCGGGATCGATGGACGGACAAGTTCATCGTTAAGGCCACCCCATCGACGCTTAATGGACCCACACAACTCAAGCCATACTTCCACGGCTTCGGCAGTACGGATGATCCAAACTCCTATTCAGGCAACGGCCCGTTCGCTAATCGCATTTCCGTCGAACTGGTGGTGAAGGTTACGCGCTTAGGCGACACGCTATGACACTCAGGATCATCACTAGGACTAGGGGTTCAGGTGCGGCGCCGTGGATTCATTCTGCGTTGGAGTCTATCCGCCTGTATTCGCCGGTCGGGGCCACTTCTGTTATCGTGGAGTGCGTCGACGCAGCTGCTGCATTCCGACAAGCGTGGGAACAAGTGCGCAAGTCTGAGTTTGTGGCCTTCGTAGACGATGACGACTTGGTCATCAACGATAGTCTAAACAAATGCCTTGACGTTATGTTGAGCACTGAGGATTGCGGTTTGGTCTTCACGGACGATCAGCGGATCGACGAACAGGGAAAACCCTGTGATCGTTCAGTGCCCCGCAGAAGAGTTACGTACCAAGACATAATGAACGGGCCGAGAGCAGCACATCACGTAGCGGTGATCCGAACGTCTGCGGTGCCGGCGACTCTATGGGAGGATTGCACGAGTAAGGGTTGTATAGACTGGATGATCAAAGCGTCCGCTGCACTGTCGCAGGGTGCGATCTATCTTCCTATCTTTGGCTACCAGTGGAGGCAGCATGGAGGGGCGATGCATTTGCAGATACAGGTAACAGAAATGCAAGCCCACCAAGAAGTGCTGTTGAAGCACTGCAAGGTGAACTTGCGATCTGAAGTGCCTAAGCAATAAAGAAGGCAGCAAGCTGAAACAGCTCTCCGGAAGTTACCTCAGTCACCTGAGTGTAGCTTTCGGAAGCTTGATACACCAACGCATGACCGACCGGCAGATCAACCATCTCCCGATGGCCTGACTCTGAATCGATGAAAGCAAACTTCCCTCCATCACAGTCACTCGATAAGTTCATCACCACTGTAAGCTTGACTTCTGAGTCAGCCGTGTGCACGAGATCATCTCCGTGCAGTGGTTTATCGACGTGTGGCCCAAGCCTATCCCCCATTGAGTAGTGCAAGAAGTTCACACCGGACCCTGCAAGTGTTGACCAGTGATAGTCAAGAGACCATCCCGCCTCTTGCACAGCCCTGTCTGCGATCTCCCGCACAGTAGGGATAATGAAGGAGTCGTCTTTCAGAGTGATGCCCGGATAGCCAAGGCCTTTCGGCCTTTCGTTCTGCGGTTCAAGTTGACAGACCTGTAGCAAAGCCACGAGGTCTGCCTCCGGTATGTTTGACGGTACTACAATGTGCTCGTTCATTCCTGCGCTCCTTAGAAAACGATCTTGACTTCGCCATCGCCGCCCTTGCCACCAGCCGCGCCACCTGTCCAACCCCCTGACGAACCGCCACCGCCACCGCCCTTGCGTCCTGCGTAGCCAGAGATGCCAGCACCTGAGTCAGCACCTGCACCGCCTAGCTGACCTGCATCGCCACCCCCACCACCACCACCTCCGCAATAACCGCCGGCACTGTCGACGCCCTTGGCACCTGCATTGTTTCCTGTGGCTGCTGTCCCGTCTACGTGAATTCCACCAGCTGGGCCTGAACCTCCACGCGAACCACGACCACCAGTGCCACCTGAAGGATCTATACCGAGGCCACCTTCTGAGTACCCTGGATCAGTTCCGCAACAGAAGCTGTAGGCACCTTGACCACCCAAGCCTCCGGGAACGGAAGTATTGAAGGCCTGAGTACTCTCGCCAGTAACCCCAGTGTTCGCTAAACCAGCTGCTACACTAAGGCCACCCGTGCCGCCCTTGCCGACCACGATAGTCTTCGGGACACCTGCCAGCAGTTCGATATTGGCAAGGGCTCGATGACCACCTGCTCCGCCACCTCCACCAGCACCACCCCATGCGTAGTTGCTGTTGCCCGACGGAACTGCAGCACCGCCACCACCGCCACCACCAGCGCCGATCAAGTCAGACGCACCGACTGTCGTGTTAGGTGGCACGAAGGAGAACGTACCCGCGGTTGCGTAAGTGACTGTCGATTTGCGTGTGATCGAGTCGTAGATGAAGCTTGTCGATCCGGGGAACATTGCCTGAGTCGGAACAACCCATGCCAGCTCTGACGAATACGCCCACGGTACTTGCACGGTAGTACGCAGACCGAACGAATCTCGGATCTCGCACTGAACAACACCCTGAGCAATACCGCCATTGGCCAACTGTGCCCGTACTGAAACGGTTGCTTTGGTTGGATCGTCGAAAGTAGCCAGACCAGATACGTTCGACCAGTAGTAGACGTAGGGAGCATTGCCCTCCGCAAGTGCAGTGACGCTTGCCGCTGCTTCGCCTCCGCCGTTGATCGAAGCTGTGAGGTTCGCCACGGACACTGTAGCACTCAACGGCTGTACTGCATTGGCAATGATCTGTCGCAGGTTCGACCACAAGCTGAAAGCTGTACCGATCGCGGGATCATTGATGTGAATCCCGACAGTTGAACCCGACCCCGGAATCGAAGGCAACGGATCAGGATTCAGAAGTAGCCGGACAGTGTTGACTGGAGTACCGATATGCTGGATCGAAGCAACTGATCGGAAGTATCCTTCCGCAGTCTCAACGACGAAGCTTTTGCTCTCGACTGGATACGGGGACAGGTAGGCTTCAGTGTAAGGCCACTGCTCAATCGGGAAATCAAGCCACGTACTTGACGCATTGCCGATAACGAAATTTCCCAACAGATAAAACGTACCTGCAGGTGTCCATTTGGTATTCGAGCTCTGCACCAACAGCGTACCGTTACCGTTACCGTCAAGCTCTTGCACGACTACCAAAGGGATGTCCGGATTCGCGGCCATCTCAGGTGGCACAACTTCCGTCCACGCAGCCACTTGCAGTACGGACTGTTGCGACCCTTCGGCGCTCACTATCTGAAACACCGCCACAGACTGCTCGAGTTGAAGCAAGCAGTTGAAGCTGTAAGTCAGCGAGAGGTTGGTGCCGAGGCTTGAGTACTTGCTCTGAGGTTTGTCAAACGTAGCCTTGGCAAACATCGTACCGTCTTCGAGGTACAAAGCGACTTCACCGAAATCGAACGGACCCGCATCAGGTGGCAGCTTGCACACCAGATTGATGATGTTGTTGCCGATATACGAATAGCTCGAGACTGCACCTTCGTACAGCATGTCGCCTGACAGGGACTCTTGTTCCTTTGTCACTTCGTAGCCGTACGCAGAACCAATGGCAAACCCTTTGATGTTGATGAATGGGCCAGTAGGAGTAGCACGAGATGCTACGGCCAAGCCCTTGCTGGAGATAATTAAAAGTGGTGTCGACGCCATGATGATTCCTAGAGAGGAAGGTTGGATGAAACATTCAGGGGACGCCGTTGAGCATCCCTCGTAAGCCCGTAGATGTAGTTGCCAATACCGTAGCTTGCCACGCCAGTCGGGAACGACGCAAGAGACGCACTACCTGATACTGCATCAGTCATCGATTGCGTCAGAGTCCATTGCAACTCCAGCATTGCTGAGCTGGGTGTAGGACCAGTAGACGTAGGCACCAAAGAGTAATTCTCGTTCTTGGTATCGCCAGAAGGCATGTCAGGCAAGAGCTTGATGAAGAAGGGACGATTGGCTAGGGCTACGCTGCCCGCACCAGCTGAAGCCAACTGAGCATTCCGCACAAGGAACTTCGAGGCATAGCCGCGCAGGATACCCTTACTGCGACTCTTGACACCCATGAAGCCGAAGTTCGAATCGTCACTGAGCTTGTTGATGATGACACCGTCGACAGTGAGTTCCGAATCGATACACTGGAACATGTCGGAGTACACCGAGTACGCGGAAGTCTGCAATCCCGTGGTTGACGGGGTGGCCGGGATGTCGAACTGCACACCGTAGCTTCTGAACGTCGAGTCCTTGAGGACGATGCTGCGCATGTACCAGCAGTTGGTAACGTTGTCCTGCTGAACGTCAGAGATCACCACCGGTCGATCCAAGTTGGCCTGATACTGACTGTGCAGCAAGCTACCGGCAAGCAGGACATTGTATGTACCATACGTGGGCTCGTCGTAAAGAGACAAGGTCACGTCGACATTCGACAACACTCGACGCTGGCTCAGAGAGAAGGTCGACCCCGACTTTAGCAGGATGGTAACCTGCTTGGGCTTATACGTCTCAATGAGACTGAGAGCGAAGTCAAGGGTCTTACAAGTGAGCGTTAGGTAACCTAAGCCCTCGGAGGCGTAGACATCTTCGCCGATGAACGGATCAACCTTAATCGTAGGAGGCATCGGATAGTCCCCGTAGTACAAGCCATCAGAGTTCAGCTTGAGCTTGTTTGCTACGAAGGCTGACACCGGGACGACGCGAGGATCGATAACTTCCGAACCTGGCACCAAGGGTCGGTGCTGCCGGGCTGCTTCGTCGTAACCGACAACTGGAATCTTAGTAGTCATTGCTGCGCTTCCTTTTCAAAATGAAACTTACCAATATGGAACCCACACGTTCGGGTAGAGTTCGTATAGTCCTTGTGGGCTCGTGATCGGTATAGGCGATACTCCAAAATAGGTTCGTGGGTGAACCCCTTCCATGAAGGCTACTAGGCCTATGAACTCCGGGGCATACGCATCGACTGGAGTCAGCGCGTCAACCATACAACCGGCATTCACGATAGGAACGTCGTTGACGTCCGTCACTAGGAACTCGTAGATGAATGAGTCCGTCGTAGCCAATGCCGTGCGGCTCATGTATCCTGGGATCCGTGCTGGCGACCTGTTGCTACCCGGCACCTTAACCCACACCAAGTTGTCACCGCAGAGAACCTTACCTTCACCGAAGCATTTCGTCGGCAAGCTATGAGCAAATGCAGAAGCCTGATAGGCTTTGCCGTAGACGGGTAGCTTCTTCCCATCGTGCGTCTTGATCCAACCCGAAGGCTGTCCAAGGAAGTACGACACCTGCGGTCCTACTGTAGAGTAGAACAGCGTGGACACCCAGTCGAAAGTATTCATGGGTGGTGGATCTGCACCGAACGAATCCTTGTTGCTGATGACTAGTGCGTTCTCACATAGCAGAGCAACTGCCACTATGTCGGCAGTGGTCGACTCATAGGTGGGAACAATAGGAATGTCAAAGACTTGCTCGATGCTCTGCAAGACCAGATTGTAGTTGGCAACGTCGTCGAAGAACTTCGTCAAGACCTGAGGTTCCATCTCGAGGTTGCCTTTGACTGTCAGGGACACGTGTGTCGTTGGATACCAAGTTCCTCCATCCCATAGAGGGATGCCAATACGAGCATCGCCCTCAGGTACGAAAGTGTCGTAGTCCTCTGTCCAGAGCTTCACTAGAGTGAAGTCCTGACTCAAACAGAAGTTGAGGAAATCGATGGCTGCGTACTTCCCCTTCTCCAGCCAGTACTGCCCAACGAAGCGGGACAACGCTAAGTACGCAGACTCAGTGATCACACCTGAGTTGGAGAGCTTCATGCCGAGAAGGTTGACCTGCTTGATAAGCAAGGGCTTCTCGGGGATGCCCCAATCTTCAAAGGCGACCATCGCTTGCGCTTCGATCTTTGCTTCCACGTCTGGGCTGTCAACCCACATGTTGCGAATGTTGTGGAAGGCATCAAGCTTGGCATCAACGAGTTCACCAAAGACTTCATCTATCGCGTTCGTGTAACCGACGAAGTATGGATTGATTGCCAAGTAAGGTGGGAGCAGTATAGACTTGGGCAGGCTGTAACCCAAGCGACTGTTCAGTGCAGGACTGCTTGTAGGGAGATCAAGTGTGTAAATCATAACTCAACCCAAGTTGATTTTCTGTTGGCGATCAGAGAACTGCACGGTGACAGAAAGATCGCGCAACGAATTGTACCGCACAGGTGTATCGGCAAGCTGGTTTGGAGGATCGCCTGTGGGGTCGACCGTACCATTGTCTGACCAGAAAAGCGTACCTGCTGGAATGGTTGCCAACAGTCCGATGCTCCCGGCCTTGCGACCATAGATCTTGTAGGCCGCTGCCGATTTGTTCTCCGGCCAAGAGATATTGATCGCAGCATTCAAGCCGCTGACAACTTGAGGGAATACCCAATGTGCTGGTGGGCCCTCTTCGCCCGACTCCGTCACTGTTGATATTCCGTAAGCGTACACCAAAGGACTCAGGATACCAGCACCGGGGATTACAGTAGCTGTCGGCTGTGGGCTCTCAGGAGCAGTAACGATCATGCTACCGGCAGGACTGAGAACCTTGACGTAGGAGATCTCACCCGGGGCTGCGGCAAAGCAGGCCTCTACGAGATCTGACTCATGGAAGTTCGTCATCAGCAAGCCAGGCTGGGCAGAGAACAGGTTCTTGAGACCTGCACGTACCTTGCTCTCGACCTCGCTAGGGATCGCAGTGTTGAAACAATACACAGCTACAGACACGTCCCGACCGATCGGGATTGGGTCTTGCCAGATGAAGTAGGGTGCATACATCGACACTTCCTGACAGAACTTGCAGAAATCACGCTTCTGTTCTGCTGTCCACGGGCTGGTAGTCAAGGCAGCTACACGAATGACGTTCATCCATTTCACGTCGCGAGGATTGAGTTCCCGTTGCGCTTGCGTGATAGCGTCCACGATGCCGGGATACAGATTCACGATGGCCTTGTACTGTGGCTTCGTTACTGCGGAGGAGTACGTACCGAACGCACCTGACTCGACGTTCTTGTAAGCTAGGGTGCTTTTCTCATCGGCGCCTCCAGTTGGGTTGGCGTAAGCGACACCTGAAATGTCCGGATAGCCTGTTACGATCAGCCGCTTGTTGAAAGTTACTAAGGAGTCGCCATTACCGCCCTTGGTAAGCACATAGATCACGGTGACCAAGTCATTGACTGACGGCTTCGTT
>Ga0302263_10000542_pt1 | contig 14564 bp, 11 predicted proteins | sample II_Fen_N1_4_FD_194564 | JGI IMG/M metagenome (GOLD analysis project Ga0302263, IMG submission 194564) | Peat permafrost microbial communities from Stordalen Mire near Abisko, Sweden - II_Fen_N1_4 | ecosystem: Environmental > Terrestrial > Soil > Wetlands > Permafrost | place: Sweden: Abisko... | reverse complement strand
CCCTGCCCCTGCTGGTGGCGCTGCTGGGCGCTGATGGCCCCGGCCCGCAGCGCCTGGGCACGGTCGAGCGCAGCGTGCTGATTCAGGCCAGCCCGGCGCAGGTCTGGGCGCTGATCAACCACATGCCCGACATCCGCGCCGATGAAGTCAGCCAAGCTTGGACTTATCGCATCGGCGTACCGCGCCCGCTCTCGGGCGTCACCGTGACTGAAGGCGCGCAGCATGTGCGCAAAGTGGTCTGGGACAAAGGTGTGCATTTTGACGAAATGGTTCAGGACTGGGAACCGCAACGCCACCTGCGCTGGACTTACCGCTTCGCGCCCGACTCGGTGCCCGCAGGCGCGCTGGACGACCATGTGCGCATCGGCGGCGATTATTTTGATCTGCGCGACACCGCCTATACCCTCACGCCCGAAGGCCAGGCAGTGCGGCTAAACCTGCGCATCAGCTACCGCCTGAGCACCGACTTCAACCTCTACGCCAACTGGCTGGCGCAAAACCTGATCGGCAACTTTGCCGAAACCATCCTGACGCTGTACCAGCAACGGGCCGAATTCAAAGGCAGCGCTAATGCCGCAACGGCCAGCGGCACACTGGCCAGTCTGGAGGCGCGATGAACAGCCCCGCCCTGCTGCGCGCCAGCCTGATCGCCGTCTGGCTGGGAACGGCGGCGGTCAGCCTGCTCGAACTCAACGGGCAAAGCGCCCAATTGCTGCAGGCCGCTGGCCTGTCTGAGCCGCTGCTGCTGCGGGCACTGATTCTGGGCGGCGCGCTGGCTGATCTGGCGCTGGGCCTGGCGCTGTGGCTGTGCCCTAGACGCGCCACTTATCTGGCCGCACTCGCCTTGATGCTACTGATGACGCTGGCGGCCACCGCGCTGCTGCCCACGTTGTGGCTGCACCCGCTCGGACCGCTGCTGAAAAATCTGCCGATTGCCGCGCTGTTGTGGGTGCTGGCGCAGAACGCTGCCACAACCCAAACCCAGCCCCGAACCTGAACCCGGACAAATCACCATGAACACCTATCTCCTCGTGAAATGGCTGCATATTGTTTCGAGCGTGCTGATGGTGGGCACCGGGCTTGGCTCGGCGTTTTACCTGTTTTTTGTCAACCGCAGCGGCAGCCTGCACGCGCAGGCCGTGGTCAGTCGCTTGGTGGTGCGGGCCGACTGGTGGTTCACCACGCCCACGGTGTTGATTCAGCCCGCCTCGGGCCTGTTGCTGGCGCACCTCGCAGGCTGGTCGCTGACAACACCTTGGTTGGCGCTGTCGCTGGGACTGTTTTTTCTGGCGGGCGCTTGCTGGCTGCCGGTGGTCTGGCTGCAGATCCGCATGGCGGCGCTGGCGCAGCAGGCGCTGGCCGGTCAAAGCGCGCTGCCGCCGCTTTACCAGCGCTACGCCCGCTACTGGGAACTGCTGGGCTACCCGGCCTTCGCAGCGATGGCACTGGTGTTTTTTCTGATGGTGAACAAGCCGGACCTATGGCAATAAGATGACCAACCCCGCAGGCAACCCACAGCCAGCCGACACCGCCCGCCGCTACGCTGGGAAGCGCGCACCCTACAACAATCCCGCTCAGTGCGCCTTTTCCCAGTTCGGCCCAAAGCCGATTTCGGCGAGCAGCGGCACTTTCAAATCAGCCACCTCGGCCATCAGGCGCGGCACTTCGGTTCTGACCCATTCGACTTCCGCCTCGGGCACTTCAAACACCAGCTCGTCATGCACCTGCATGATCATTTTGGTGCCGCACTTTTCAGCGTCTAGCGTCTCCTGCACCTTGACCATGCTCAGTTTGATCAGGTCCGCCGCCGTGCCCTGCATGGGTGCGTTGATCGCGGCGCGCTCGGCGCCAGCGCGGCGCGGGCCGTTCGGCGAGTTGATTTCCGGCAGGTACAGGCGCCGCCCGAAGACGGTTTCGATATAGCCCTGGCTTTTGGCCAGCATCCGGGTTTCGTCCATGTAATTCTTCACGCCGGGGTAGCGCTGGAAATAGCGGTCGATGTAGGCGGCGGCGGCCTTGGTTTCAATGCCCAGGTTTTTCGCCAGGCCAAAGCTGCTCATGCCGTAAATCAGGCCGAAGTTGATCACCTTGGCGTAGCGCCGCTGCTCGCTGCTGACTTCTTCCAGCGCGACGCCGAACACTTCTGCCGCCGTGGCGCGATGCACGTCCAGCCCCTGTTTAAAGGCGTTGAGCAGCGCCGCGTCGTCGCTCAGGTGCGCCATGATGCGCAGCTCGATTTGCGAATAATCGGCGCTGGCAATCACGCTGCCGCTTGGCGCGACAAAGGCTTCGCGCACGCGCCGCCCTTCCGCCGTTCGCACGGGAATGTTTTGCAGGTTCGGCTCGTTGCTCGACAGCCGCCCGGTCACGGCCACGGCCTGCGCGTAGTGGGTGTGAACGCGCCCGGTGCGCGGGTTGGCCAGTTGCGCCAGCTTGTCGGTGTACGTGCCCTTGAGTTTGGACAGGCTGCGGTGCTCCAGCAGCTTGGCGGGCAGCGGGTAATCTTCGGCGAGCTTTTCAAGCACTTCCTCGTCGGTGCTGCGTGCGCCGGTGGCGGTTTTTTTGACCACCTTCATGCCCAGCTTGTCGAAAAAAATCTCGGCCAGTTGCTTGGGGCTGGCGAGGTTGAACGGCTGGCCCGCGATTTCATAAGCCTCGGTTTCTAACTGCAGCAGGCGCTGGCCCAGTTCGTGGCTTTGCGTCGCCAGCATGGGCGCGTCGATCAGCACGCCGTTGCGCTCGATGCGGTACAGGGATTCGCTGCTGCGCATTTCCAGCTCATAAATGAACAGCAGCTTGTCATTGGCCTGCAACTGGGGCCAGAGCACGCGGTGAACGTCGAGCGTCTGGTCCGAGTCTTCGCAGGAGTATTCCGACGCCTTGGCAATTTCCACCTGGTTGAACTTGATCTGGTTGACGCCCTTGCCGCACAGGTCTTCGTAGCTGATGCCGCTGCGGCCCAGATGTCTGTCCGCCAGGCTGGCCAGTCCGTGCGGCTTGTTGACTTCAAGCACATAACTCTGCAGCATGGTGTCGTGGGCGTAGCCCTGCACTTCGATGCCGTGGTTGGCCAGCACATGGCGGTCGTATTTGATGTTCTGGCCGAGTTTGGCGCGGGCCGGGTTTTCCAGCCAGGGTTTCAGGCGCGCCAGCACCTCGTCCAGCGGCAGCTGCTCGGGTGCGCCGGGGTAATCGTGCGTGAGCGGAATATAAGCCGCCTCGCCCGGCGTGACGCTAAAACTCAGGCCGACAACACGCGCCAGCATTTCGTCGAGCGAGGTGGTTTCGGTGTCCAGCGCGACCAGATCGGTTTTTTCAATCTTTGCCAGCCAGTTGTCGAACGCTTCCCAGCTCAGGATGGTTTCGTATTGCAGGTTGCTGGCCGGGTCGGCAGCCTCGCCGCTCAAAGGCTGAACCGAGGCGGGCTGCTCGCTGAACAGATCATCAAACAGCCCCGGCTCGTTCGGCGAGGCGGGCGCTGGCGTGCGCGGATGGCGGCGCTGCGGGCCGCCCACCAGTTCGGGCGGCGTGTTTTCTTCGTCAATCTGCTTGACCAGCCCCTTGAAGCCGTATTTCAAATAGAACGTGCGCAGCGCGCTCGTGTGCGGCGTGCCGGTGGCGATGGCGTCCAGCGCGGGCAGGCCGTCGATATAGCTGTTTAATTCACAGTCTTTTTTGATGGTCAGCAGCTCACGGCCCTTGGGCAGCCAGCCGAGCGAATTGCGCAGGTTCTCGCCGACGGCGCCTTTGATCTCGGCGGCGCGGGCCACCAGCGCATCAAGCGAGCCGTGTTCGAGCAGCAGTTTGACGGCGGTTTTCGGGCCAACTTTCGGCACGCCGGGCACGTTGTCCACGGTGTCGCCGACCAGCGTCTGGTAATCGACCATCAGGCGCGGCGGCACGCCGAATTCGGCTTCCACGCCCGCCAGGTCGCGGCGCTTGCCGTTCATGGTGTCGATGACGGTGATGTGCTCATCGACGAGCTGGCTCAAGTCCTTGTCACCGCTGGAAATAATCACTTCAATGTGCTGGCGTGAGGCCATGACCGCCAGCGTGCCAATCACGTCGTCGGCCTCCACGCCGGGCACGCACAGCACTTTCCAGCCCAGCAGTTGCACCACTTCGTGAATCGGCTCGACCTGTTTGACCAGATCGTCGGGCATGGCCGAGCGCTGGGCTTTGTAAGCCGGGTAAAGTTCGTCGCGAAACGTCGGCCCTTTGGCGTCGAAGACGCAGACGGCGTAATCGGCGCGCACGTCTTTGCGCAGCTTCTGGATCATGTTGACCATGCCGCGAATCGCGCCGGTGGCCGGGCTGTGCGGATCGGCGGGGTTGACGCGCAGGTCAGGCATGGCGTGAAAGGCGCGGTACAGGTAGCTGGAGCCATCGACCAGCAGCAAGGTTTTTTTATCAGGACTCATAGCCGCTGATTGTCGGGGATAGCGGCCCGCCAGCGCTGTTAAAGGGCTAGCCCCGCCCGCCTACAATGCAGGCATGAAAACCGCCCTTCGCCCTTTCCTGCTCGCTGCCCTGGCAGCGCTGCCGCTGGCTGCGGCTGTGGCCCAGACGCCCGCGCCCGCCCAAAGCGCCGCGTCCGCAGCGGCTCGCCTGGCGCAAACGGCGAATTCAGCCCGTCCCGACCCCAAAATCGAGCGCATCCGCACCGAAGACGCGGGCACGCGCATCGACGAGCTGCGCGTGGGCGGCCAGACCCAGCAAATCACCGTTCAGCCCAAAACCGGCGGCGCGGCTTACGAAGTGCTGCCCGCTGAAGGCGCCCAGGGCAAAGCGCCCGCCGCCGCCAGCGGCGACACCAACGGCTCGCGCGTCTGGAACGTGTTCAAGTTTTAACCTTTTTTCGTCTCTAGCACAGGATTGAATTTTCAGGCATGGCCGTATTTACCGAAGTCTCGTTCGACGAGGCTGCAGACTTCTTGCGCTCCCTGAATCTGGGGCAGCTCCAATCCATCAAGGGTGCTGCAGGCGGCATCGAAAACACCAACTATTTTGTCGATACCGATCAGGGCCAGTACGTGCTGACGCTGTTCGAGCGCCTGACGCACGAGCAACTGCCGTTTTACCTGCACCTGATGAAGCATCTGGCGGGCCGTGGCATTCCGGTGCCCGATCCGGTGGCCGATGCCAGCGGCATCATCCTGCACCGCCTCAAAGACAAGCCCGCCGCCGTGGTCAACAAGCTGCGCGGCCACAGCGAACTGGCCCCCACGCCCGCGCATTGCGCCCGCGTCGGTGCCATGCTCGCGCGCATGCATCTGGCCGGGCAAGATTACCCGCGCCAGCAGCCCAATCTGCGCGGCCTGGACTGGTGGAACGAAACCGTTCCCGTCGTGCTGCCCTACCTGAGCGACGACCAGCGCGACCTGATTCAAAACGAGTTGGCCAGCCAGAACGAGGTCGCCGCCAGCGCCGCCTACGCTAGACTGCCACGCGGCCCGATTCACGCCGACCTGTTCCGCGACAACGTGATGTTCGACGGCGCGGAGCTGACCGGATTTTTCGATTTTTACTTTGCCGGCTGCGACACCTTTGTGTTTGACATCGGCATCTGCCTGAACGACTGGTGCATCGACCTGACCAGCGGCGCGCCGGACGCCGAGCGCGCCGATGCCTTTATGGCCGCTTACCAAACCGTGCGCCCCTTGACGCAGGACGAATCGGACTTGCTGCCCGCGCTGCAACGCGCCGGAGCGCTGCGCTTTTGGGTGTCGCGGCTGTGGGATTTTTACCTGCCGCGTGAAGCCTCCGTGCTCAAGGCGCACGATCCGACCCATTTCGAGCGGGTGCTGCGCCAGCGGTTGGCCCATCCCTACACGCCATAAATATTGATGAAACTCAACATCGTCCCGGCGCGCACCGGCTTGGTCTGGGTCAGGCTCGGTATCCAGACTTTCTGGCGGCAGCCGCTGGCGATGTCTGGCCTGTTTTTCATGTTCATGGCCATGATCTCGGTGGTGACAGTCGTGCCCCGAATCGGCGTGGTGCTGATGCTGGTTCTGCTGCCAGCGGCCACGCTGGGGTTGATGGTGGGCACAGAGCAGGCCAACCAAGGCAAATTTCCCATGCCTTCGGTCCTGATCAGCGGCTTTCGCACCGGCGCCCAGCGTCGGCGCGCCATGCTGGTGTTGGGCGCACTGTATGCCAGCGGCTTTTTGGGTCTACTAGGCCTCTCGGCGTTGATGGATGGTGGGCAGTTTGCCAGCTTCTACCTGATCGGCGGCGAAGTGACCCAAGAACTGGTCATGCAGGACAGTTTCCAAGCCGCCATGTGGCTGGCGATGGCCCTGCATACGCTGCTGTCGCTGCTGTTCTGGCATGCGCCAGCGCTGGTGTATTGGCATGGCGTGCCGCCCGTCAAAAGCCTGTTTTTCAGTGCTATGGCCGGTTACAAAAACTTTGGCGCTTTTGCCGTATTTGGTGCGGCCTGGGCGGGCCTGTTGATGCTCGCCGCCATCGTGGTGTCGCTGATCGCCAGCCTGCTCGCCAGCCCGGCGCTGGCCGTGATGCTGCTACTCCCACTGGCGCTGGTCATCACGGCGATGTTTTTTACCTCGATTTATTTCACCTTCCGCGACAGCTTCACGGTCACTGAAGACGATCAGGCCAGCGCCGCCGATTAGCGCGCAAGGCGGCACGCACACTCGCGGCGCCCGCCATTTTCAGCATGCCCGCCCGAGCTTTTCGGGCTTTTCGGGCTTTACCGAGCGACTTACACCAGCGTCAGCTTGGCCACGCTCAGCGCCAGCCACTTGACGCCATGACGGGTGAAATTGATTTTCGCCCTGGCGTCGTCACCCTTGCCTTCGAGCATTTCCACCCGGCCTTCGCCGAACTTGGCGTGAAACACGTTGGCGCCGACTCTCAAGCCATGCGCAGACGCGGCCTTTTCCGCGGGCACCGGCGGACTGGCAAAACGTTCAGGGCTGGCGCTGCGGGGCGAGAACCCAGCACCGCCTCCGTTGCCGCCACCCCAGTCGCCGCGTACGCCGCCCGTGCTGGAATTTCCCCCACCGTAGCCCGCGCCACCGCGCCAGCCGCCAGAGCCGCCTCCCGCACCCAGCCCGGAAGCAAAACCCTTGTTTTTCGGCGTCAACCATTTCAGCGCCGACTCAGGCAGCTCGTCAAAAAATCGGCTTTTCGGGTTGAAGCGCGTCTGGCCGTGCAGCATCCGCGTCTGCGAATAGCTCAAATAAAGACGCTTGCGGGCGCGGGTGATGGCGACATACATCAGGCGGCGCTCTTCCTCGACGCCGCTGCGGTCACGGATCGAGTTTTCGTGCGGAAACACGCCGTCTTCCAGCCCGGTGATGAACACGCCGTCAAACTCCAGCCCCTTGGACGAATGCACCGTCATCAGTTGCACGGCGTCCTGACCGGCCTGTGCTTGGTTGTCACCCGCCTCCAGCGCCGCGTGGGTCAAAAACGCCAGCAGCGGCGACAGCGTTTCGCCGGTGTCGCTGTCGGGCGCCAGCGACTGGGCCGACAGCGCATCAGGCGACGACTGCAAGCGCCCGCCCAGTTCATCGACTGGCAGCGCCACCGCGTCGCGGCCAAAGCCCTCATGGCTGACGAAAGCCTCGGCGGCGTTGAGCAATTCGCCCAGATTTTCCAGCCGGTCTTCACCTTCTTTGTCAGCCTTGTAATGTGCTTCGAGGCCGCTGTGATCCAGCACCTGTTCGATGATCTGGCGCAGCGTGGCGCCCGCCGTCTGCTCGCGCAGCACGTCAATTTTGGCGACAAAAGCGCCCAGATTCGCGCCCGCCTTGCCCGGCACCGCGCTCACGCCGTCGTGCAGCGAACAGCCCGAGGCGTTGGCGATGTCCTGCAACTGCTCAATCGTGCGCGCGCCGATGCCGCGCGGCGGAAAATTCACCACGCGCATGAAACTGGTGTCGTCGTGCGGGTTCTCCAGCAGGCGCAAATAAGCCAGCGCATGCTTGATTTCGGCGCGCTCAAAAAAGCGCAGCCCGCCATAGACACGGTAGGGAATCCCGGCGGTGAACAGCGCGCTTTCCATCACCCGGCTTTGCGCGTTGCTGCGGTAGAGCAGCGCGATTTCCTTGCGCGCCATGCCGCCCTGCACCAGTTGCTTGACCTCATCGACAAACCACTGCGCCTCGGCAAAGTCGTTGGCCGACTGGAATACCCGCACCGGCTCGCCGGGACCGGCCTCGGTGCGCAGGTTTTTGCCCAGGCGCTGGCTGTTGTGGCTGATCAGCTCGTTAGCCGCGTCCAGAATGTTGCCAAAGCTGCGGTAATTACGCTCCAGCTTGATCTTGTGCGTGACCTTGAATTCGCGGACAAAGTCGGCCATGTTGCCGACACGGGCGCCGCGAAAGGCGTAAATGCTCTGGTCATCGTCGCCGACAGCGATCACCGAGCCGCCCAGCATCGGCGTGTCGCCCGGCATCGGCGTGTCGCCGGGCGCAGCGGCGTCGTCGCCCTGCCCGGCCAGCATCTTGATCCAGGCGTATTGCAATTTATTCGTGTCCTGAAACTCGTCAATCAGGATGTGGCGGAAACGCCGCTGGTAATGCTCGCGCACGGCGGGGTTGTCCCGCAGCAGCTCGTAGCTGCGCAGCATCAGCTCGCCGAAATCGACCACGCCTTCACGCTGGCATTGCTGCTCGTAGAGGTCGTAAATTTCGGCCTGTTTGCGGCTGTTCTCGTCATGCGCGGGAATGTCTTTGGCGCGCAGGCCGTCTTCCTTGCAGCCGCTGATAAACCGCATCAAGTCCTTGGGCGGAAAACGCTCGTCGTCGATCTTGAACTGTTTGCACAGGCGCTTGATGGCTGAAAGCTGGTCTTGCGTGTCCAGAATCTGAAAGCTCTGCGGCAGATTGGCCAATTGATAATGCGCCCGCAAAAAGCGGTTGCACAGGCCGTGAAACGTGCCAATCCACATGCCGCGCACATTGATGGGCAGCAGCGTGGACAGGCGCGTGAGCATTTCCTTGGCCGCCTTGTTGGTGAAAGTGACGGCCAGAATGCCGCTGGGCCAGACTTGACTGGTCTGCAGCAGCCAGGCGATGCGGGTGGTCAGCACGCGGGTCTTGCCGGAACCGGCCCCCGCGAGAATCAGGGCGTGAGTGGCGGGCAGCGTGACAGCGGCCAACTGCTCGGGGTTGAGGTTGTGCAACAAGGGGGAAGGCAAAAGCGGGTCTGAAAACATCCCCCATTGTAGGAAGCCGCGATGAACCCTTTGATCTCCCTGACTTCAATCCTGGCGCCAATTGAGACCGGCTGCCAACGTGCTCCAGACTTGAAGCGCCAGGAAAAAGCCAGTTTCCGTGCTGTTACATTGTGGGCCAAAGGGAAAAAATATGAAACGCTTCACGACACCAGGATTTCACAAGAACAGCTCAGCCCTACCGGGGGAGGCAGCAACTCACGCCATTGAGCAGATGGCCTTGCGCTTTCACCGGATGCTGACTGGGTTCGTGCAAGGTGCCTGTATGCCTGAAAGTGATCCATTTGCCTGCGCCAAAGCCAAAACTCTGCGGGATACCGTAGCCATCGGCGGATGAAGAGTTTCAGCCCAGTAAGCGGCATAAACACAAAATAAATTAAATAATAAAATGCGAATCAAATCAAAAGAATATCTTGAAAATAACATCAGCCACCTGCATAGCTCACTGAATATTGCCGTCATATACGGCGGTGAGGCAGACAAGAATGGTGCAGTTATCAACAAAACCCACAACCCACGCTCCACCAAGACTTACGAATATGTGGCCGATGATATTTTGCAAGCCCTGGTTGCCTGTGGCTTCAAGAATGTCATCAAGCTCCCAGAAGATATGAATCTTTCCAGCGCCTTACTGGAAAATGATATTCATATCTGCTGGCTTAACAGCGGTGGCACGCAAGGCTATTGTTCTGTCAGCCATGCTCCATCAACGCTTGAGCTTCTCGGAATTCCCTATATAGGCCACAATCCATTGAATGCGGCGGTATTGGATAACAAGCATATTTTCAAAAGCATGCTTGCTAGCATGGATATTAAAACTGCTGAATTTCTGGTGTGCAACCCAAATTCAGCGGGCGGCGATGACTTCATCAATGCCCAGCTGGACGCGCATTTCAAAAATCATCATGGAGCTTTCATTGTCAAGCCGGTATCGGGTCGTGCCAGCCAGCATGTGCATCATGTTCCGCACCGCTCTGAATTACTGGATGTCATCAAACACGTCAATGACATAACTGGTGGCAATGTGATGATCGAAAGCTTCCTCGGCGGAGACGAATACACCATGGCAGTCATGGGGCCCATTCTCAGCAAGAAAAATACGATAATAGACAAAGCAGTTCCATTTGCATTTTCAGGTGTTCAGCGAATTTTATCGCCTGATGAAATGATCTTTACATCAATGGATGTCAAGAATATTTCCAATGATCGCATGCGTGTACTATCGCAAGATACCGATGAGCATGTAATCAACCAGTTAAAAGAAATATCAAGCCGGATTTATCAGGAACTCGACTTGGAAACTGCCGTTCGGATTGATTTCCGCGCCGACGATTCAGGTGTCATCCATGTGCTTGAAGCAAATCCGAAGCCTGATTTAAAACGTCCGGTAAAAAGTCAGATCAGCCTTATTTGCGCTGGCTTGGATGACGAAAACATGAGTTATGAATGCCTTATCCAAAGCATGTTCATCAATCGGGTACATGATTTAATCACATACAAGCGAAAAATGGCACCCAAGCTTTGCTCACTGCTGCCGGCTCATTAAAACAAGATGCCTTCATCTATCGACTATCTCATATATGGTTTTGTCGCTGCGATTGCCGCGATGCAGTTCATTCCCGGAAAAAACACAAACGGCCAGTCTGACTTACTTATATTGAAAGCAGCATTATTTTTATTTTTTTTAAGCACGGATTTTAGTCGTTCATTTTTTCCAATATTTGCCAGCCATTTTGATGTGGCACATCTGGACAAGTCCATGCAAATGGCCCTTCCCCAGATTTTCTGGGGCTTGTCAGCGCTAATTGCCACTCCGTATGGCTATAAACTAGCCAACAAACTTGGCGCACCCACGGTGCTTGCCAGAGCAGCTTTATTTGCAGCATTGGCAACTATTATTATGGGAGCAAGCAATAATTACTGGATTATGCTTTTATGCCGATCCGTGATAGCCGGTGCATACGGCACTATCGCTATAGTTGGCACCCTATATTTAAACAGCCGGGGCAAAGCCAGTACCATTGCAATACTATTAACCGCCATTGCTGCAGCGTCCATAGTAGGGAATGCAATAGGAGGACTGACTGCGCAAATTTTTAGTCAAAGTAGCACAATCCTGATATCTTCCATTTTTGCACTGGCTTCCAGCGTGCTATTAATTGCATTTTTTAAACCAGATGCGGTACATGAAATCTCAGAAAGCAGAATACCTACTCTCAAATATCTGCTCACCAACAAGAGAATTCAAGTATTTTCACTACTTAACACCGCCACTTTCAGGGTTGTGCTTACAGGCTTTGTTCTTTATCTAATTCCCGTCCTGCTTGTCGATTACCAGATAAGCTTAAAAATCACCGGCCAGCTGATGATGTTTTATTTCTTGGTCAATTGGTTATTGATTCAGCCATTTTCCAGCCTTCTTGATAAATATAAATTCCACAAGTCTTCGGCTATTTTAAGCTCCGTTCTCATGGCGCTTGGTCTAATATTGTTTTACTACAGCAACGGCGACATCCGCTTAATCACAATTTCCATTTTTATTTTATCCGCAGGGATGGCCCTGAATAGCGTTATCCAGGTTCCAATAATTTCAATTATCTTCCCAACAGAATGCCATGAATACGGAGAGGGCACCATCATTGCTTATTTCCGAACCGTCGAAAGAATTGGCTCAGTGATTGGACCCTTGGCGGCATCGCTGCTTTTGAATGCTGTCGGCATTCAGGTAGTGCTGTTGACGGGTATCTTGCTCTTCCTAGTTAGCTTTGGACTTTTCGTATTTTTTGCGCTTGACCAGCGATTTACTGAATCGCTGGCCCGGCAAAAAATGACCGCTCCTCTGGAAAAAGTTCCACGCGAAACGGCATAGATCCCTGTTCAGGCTGCGATCAGACTGGCGCCCTATATTATATAGACCACAAGCTGGCTACAAATAATACCGAGCGAACATGTTTACGTCATTCCAAGCAAATACATCCTGTTAGTATATAAGACCCGCACGACCAATAATCCCGAAATCAACGAAATTAATTCCCTGATTTTTACCTTCATTTCGCACTTCTAGGGTGTCTGATAACTTGAAGCTTTTAGCATCATCCAGAGCCTTGTCCAGGGTCACAGCAGTAATAGGGCCTTTGATTGACTGCATAACGCTCACTGCCACCCGCGCAGTGGTATAGCCCAACTGAAATCGCGGACTAATGTTTACTGAACGGCCAAGTTCTTTGGCATCTTCATGCATCTCTCGTACCAGCAGTTCTTTTTTATTGTTGGGATGAGGCAGAAATAGGCCGATAAGCGAGTCTGTGACAGCGTTGCCGCCTTCCTTAATAAGTGAGTCAAGCTCTACCGAAGACATCATGGCTATTGTGGCTTTGGGCGCAAGAGGCTTGAAGTGCTGAATAAAGGAAGCGGCCGGTTTCGTGACTGCGTACAGGAGCACAGCCTGGGGATCACTTTTGCTGACCTCAGTGGCTTGCTTGGCTAAATCCGTATCGGTACGGCTATAGGAGGCTGAGGCAACCAACTGCACGTCCTTGTAAGAAGACTTCAAAAATTCCTGAATACTCGCAAGGCCTTCTTTACCGAAAGCATCATCTTGGTAAACGACTGCCAGGCGCTTGACGCCTGTGCTTTTAAACTGCGCCAGAAATTTGTTTGCTTCTCTCTCATAACTTGCGCGGACTGGATAAATTCTCGGTACGCCATACATCATGCGCGCTCCCGAGGTAGGGCCGAGCAAGCTGACCTTGCCGTTCTCCAGTACCTTTTCTTTAATAAGAGCCTCAACGCCGGCGGCCCCTATTGCACTAATCATCAGTACAGGAGAATGTTCCCGGATAATTTCACGTACAAGATTGACGGTTTTAGCCGTCTGGTATTCGTCATCGCGCACGTCCAAGACAATTTTCCGTCCCTGAATTCCACCGTGGCGATTGATTTTGTCGAAATACAGCTGCGCACCATCACGAGCCGCTATGCCAGTAGCAGCCTGAGTCCCCGTCAAGGGTACAACCTGGCCTATGACAATATCTTGTGCATTTGCAGCGCCTCCTATAAGAGTAGCCGCAATCAGTAAAATTTTTTTTATTGAATTCATTGAAATCTTTTTAATTAAAACAAGCCGCCAAATTGGCAAAGCGAAGAGTGAGGACTGCTCAAAAATTTTATTTTTTGAGCATTTTTATTTTAACCAAGCTCTTACGCTCTGAGCCGTCAAGATTTGCAATCAGCATGGCGAGTCATCAAAGGCAATGGCAGGGATATGTCCTGGCGCTGTGGACAAGCGGCAAACTTGGTGCTCAAGTGCGTTACCGGCCACCGCACAGTCCCGGCCTTCACTCGATTGAGCAGGTCTTGGCCAAGTTCAAGCCAGCATCGACCCCGGCAAGGTTTGCATCACCCAATTGAAAACCGGTTTTGACACCGGTGGCTGGCGGATGTCAGCGAACTGGAGAAGCCACATCGCTCAATCTGCTCACCTATCCACCGCTGGACCGAGAGACGAAAAAAGCCGCTACAAACCTTTCGGCTTGCAGCGGCTTTTTTCGGGCCGGGGCGCTAATCAGCAACGATCAGCGTCAGCATGTTTAGTCACGCGGCTTGGAGAACTTGCCTGGTTTCTTGAACGAATCGCGGGGCACGAACACCTTACCGGCTGGCTTGGCGAAAGCGGGCTTGCGGTTGGCAAAGTCGCCACGGGGCGCAAAGCCTTCGTTGCCGCCACCAAAGCCACGGTCTTCACGCGGGGCAAAGCCGCCACGGTCACCGCCGAAATTGCGGTCTTCGCGGGGGGCAAAGCTGCGCTCTTCGCGGGGAGCGAAACCGGCGTTGTTGCCGCCACCAAAGCCACGGTCGTCGGGACGGCGTGCATTGCGGTCGTTGAAACCGGAACGATCCGCGTAGTTGTTGCCTTGCGGTGCTGGAGGACGGCCCTGGAAGGCGCCCGCATCGCGGTTGCCGCCGAAGCTGCCTGCATTGCCGCCGCCGAAACCGCCACGGTCGCCACCGCGATCATCGCGGTTGCCGCCGAAGCCGCCACCGGCTGGCTTGCGCCCGCCGAAGCTGCGGCCACCACCACGGTCATCGCGGCCACCGCCGAAGTTGCCGCGTGGGCGCTCGGAGGTGGGGGCAAAACGCTGCTGTGGCTCCAAGCCAGCGACAACGCTAGGCTTGAGGTTTTGCTGCATGTAGTGTTCGATGTCCTGGATCTTGCGACGGTCGCGGAACTCGGCAATCGTGATCGCCTTGCCTTCGCGGCCAGCGCGGCCGGTGCGGCCAATACGGTGAACGTAGTCTTCCGCCTTCATCGGCAGGCCGTAGTTGATGACGTGGGTGATGGTCGGAACGTCCAGAC
>Ga0302263_10000541_pt1 | contig 14576 bp, 12 predicted proteins | sample II_Fen_N1_4_FD_194564 | JGI IMG/M metagenome (GOLD analysis project Ga0302263, IMG submission 194564) | Peat permafrost microbial communities from Stordalen Mire near Abisko, Sweden - II_Fen_N1_4 | ecosystem: Environmental > Terrestrial > Soil > Wetlands > Permafrost | place: Sweden: Abisko... | reverse complement strand
CGGCGCTACTCCCCCGCCCGCTTCTCGAAGTCGAGCGAAGCGGAGTTGATGCAGTAGCGCAAGCCCGTGGGCTTTGGGCCGTCGTCGAAGATGTGGCCGAGGTGAGCGCCGCAGTTGGCGCACCGGACTTCGGTCCGCTTCATTCCGAAGGTGGAGTCGGTGTGCGTCGTGACCTTGGACTGGTCCAGGACGTCGAAGAAGCTCGGCCAGCCGCAATGGCTGTCGTACTTCTGGGTCGACTCGAACAGAGTCTGGCCGCAGACGATGCAACGGTAGCTGCCGGCGTCGTGGGTATCCCAGTAGGCGCCGGTGAACGGCCGCTCGGTGTCGGCGTTCTGGGTGACCGAGTACTGCAGCGGCGTGAGGCGTCGCCGCAGCTCCTCCTTGTCGATGGGGGCCGTCATGCCGGCACTCCTTCCGGGCGCACCAGAGCGATCAATTCGCCGACGAGCCGCACTGCCTCCGGCGTCCTGATCGCAACGTTGCGGAACGTGAAGCCGCCAAAACCGGCGTCGAGGTAGCGCTGCAGGATCGCGGCGCCTTCATCGACCAGGACGGGTTTGAACATCATCCGTCGCTCGGCCGGGATGGCCTCGAGAACCTTGGCCTTGTCGGCCTCCCTGGCGACAGGAACGAACGGCACGCCAACGGTGCGTAGGATCTCCGACGGGTCGCGGCCGATCGCCTCGCAATGGCGGTCCAGGACCGCGAGCTTGGGCGCCGCCTCCTCGAGGGATCCGAACCAGTTGGTGATGTCCGCGAACCTGGCGGCGATCTTGAGGGTTCGCTTCTCGCCGCCGCCGCCGACCATGATCCTGGGCCCGCCCGGACGGATCGGACGCGGATTGTTCAGCGCGCGGCTGATGCTGTAATAGCGGCCCTCGAAGCTCGGCCGGGCCTCGGTGAACATGGCCTTGCAGATCGTGAGCGCCTCCTCGAGCCGATCCTCGCGCTCGCCGATGGCCGGAAACCCGATCCCGTAGCCGGCATGCTCCACGTCGTTCCAGGCGGCCCCGATGCCGAGCATCGCCCGCCCTCCGGAGACGATGTCGAGGGTCGTGACCGTCTTCGCGAGAATCGCCGGGTTGCGGTATGTCACGCCCGTCACCATGGTCCCGAGCATGACCCGCTTCGTCTGGGCGGCTATTCCGCCGAGCAGCGTATAGGCCTCGAGCATCGGCTCCTCCTCGGAGCCGACGGGGCCGATCTGGTAGAAATGGTCCATGACCGTCACGAGGTCGAAGCCGGCCGCCTCGGCCGTTTGAGCCAGTTCGACGACGCGGCCGAACAGCTGCGAATCCGGTGCGCCGGCGAAGGTGAAGCTGGGCATGTGGTAGCCGAAGAAGGGTCGCATCGATTGGCTCCTGAGCCGACGGAGCGCCGCCTTCGAATCGTCGGGTCCGGCGCTGCGTTGGACTCGACCGTACCACCGTTTGGGCGGATTTGGGCCATTTGGCCGGGCGCCGTTGCGCGACTTGGCGGTCGAACGCTTCGGCGCGTCTGCGAAACGACCGATACCTTCGCGGGAGCAGCGCGTATGCTCCTCCTGAGTCGTTCCTGAACGTGCTTATCGCCGGATCACCAGCATCTATACGGGAGAGGATCTGATGGACCCATCCGGATACGGCCAGACGCCGCCGCCCCCTCCGCCAACCCCGCCGGACTGGTCTCAGCCGAGCCAGCCGAGCCCGCCGGACTGGTCTCAGCCGAGCCAGCCGAGCCCGCCGGACCAGCCGGGCCAGCCACCGTACGGTCAGCCCCCGTACGGTCAGCCACCGTACGGCCAGCCCGCCGGAATGTGGGCCGCTCCGGCGCCCGCGCGCCGCTCACGCCTGCCGTTGATCATCACCGGAATCGTCGTGCTGGTGATCATCGCCGGCGCCGGCCTTTTCGCACTCAGCTATCTCAAGAATCACCAGGACGCCGGCAAGGTGGTCTTTTCGACCGACAAGCCCGTCGCCGGTCAGACCGTCGGCTGCTCGGTCGACCATCAGCTGACGACCGTGGCGGCCGGCACGCCGGTCTACCCGACGTACATCTTCTCGTCGCGCCAGGGCGCCGCCGTCGTCTCGATCACCGTCACCAAGGACGGGGCGTCGTACCTGCCGGCCACCGAAATGCCCGTTACGGACACTCAGGGGCTCGACTGCTTCGCCGACACCACCGATCTCAGCACGATCTTCCAGGCGGGAACATACAAGTTCACACTGACATCCGGCGGCACCACGATCGCCGAGGGATCGCTCACCGTCACGCCCTAGCCTCGGGGCCGCGTCCCGGCCCATCTCGCGATCTCAAGAACACCGCCTCGCAACCGATCGAGGCGGTGTTCCTTTTTACCGCGGCGGGCCGCCGGGCCGGCTCCTGTGGGCCGCGAGGATGTGGCAGGCGATCCGCTCCCGGTCCCGTTCGGCGATCTTGTCGAAACGGAGCGCGACCCGCGACCGTTGCTCGGGCTCCCCGGCCACTTCGGCGCCGGACGGAACCCGAGCCGGGATCTCGTCGATGCGGACGACCGGCCCACCGGCGATCACGATTTCGCCGGCGGTCAGCGCCAGCGCCACCCGTAACTGATCGCCGAACATGAGCGGCATCTCGGTGGCGAACTGCAACCCGCCGGCGCCGATATTCATGGTCCGGCCCCGGCCTGCCGTGTCGCCTCCGAGACTGCCGAACGACTTGATTCGAACGTCCCGCTCCAGGTCGACCCGCACGTGCGATCGGCGCTGGACCTGATCCACGCCCTTCGGACGGCGCACCGCGAACACGCGAGATCTCTTCGAGCCCGTGTGAGCCGTCCCGCCGAGCGGACGCAGGAATTCGCTCTCCACGACCAGCGCCCCGCCGCGGTCGAAGGTCATGTGCAGGCGCTGGAGTGCCCCGATCCGCGGCAAGCGGGGCTCGGAGAGGCGCAGCGCCAGCCAGAGTTCCTCGTCGAGCACATTCGTGACGAACGAAGCCAGGCTGAGCGTCTTCCCGTCGATCTCGGTTTCGACGAGAACCTCATCGTGAACGGACAGGCCGCCGGGGTCGACATCCATCAGAGACCGTCAGCCGCGCGAGGCACGCCATCCGCGGAAGGTGGGCCAGCCCCACCGAACCGCGGCGGCCGCGATTGCCAAACCGGTCAAGAAGTAGAGGGGGTGCAGGATCGACACGCCATTGATGATCGCAAGCTCGACGACGATCCAGATCATCTGACCGCAGCCGATGGCGAACGCCAGGAACGGGGCGATGCGCCAGCGGCGCAAGCCCATGAAGGCAACCGCGAACGAACCCACCCCGAAGACCCCGCCGAGGATCAGCCCGGGCACGAGGAAGTCGGGGAACGGGCTCCCGGTCAGCATGCTCAAAGGCAACTTCATGACGCTGCCGTCCGGTTTGGAGACGAGTGCCACGCTGCCCGCCAGTGCCCCGATTCCCAGCCATACGAGCAGGCCGACGGCGACACGCCCGGCGCGGCCAATGGCCGGAGCGGGAATCGAAGCGGTAGCAGCGGTCGAAGTCGTCATGTCGTCTCTCTAGGCGCCGGTCGAAATGTCTGAGCCGCGATCCTCCTGGGACTGGCCGATGCGCGGCAAGGGCCATCCGACCCCTCGACGCCGGTGCCGCGGTCCTGACGGGGTGCGAGCGTGGGGCACGTCCGTGCTAGACCTCGGCCGGCCTGGCGAGGAAGAAACCCTGTCCGAGCTGCACGTTCAGCAGCCGCAGAGCCGTCAATTCATTCGCCGTCTCGATCCCCTCTGCGATCAGGGCGCACCCGACGCTTTCGGCGAAGTACGCCATGCCGGTGATCATCGCCTGACGAGCCGGGTCCGTGTCCATGTGGCGGACCAGCGAGATGTCGAGCTTCACGTACTGCGGCCTCAATTCGAGGATGTGGCGCAGGCCGGCGTATCCCGCGCCGGCATCGTCCACCGCAAGCATCGCGTGAGGGCGCACCGCTTCCAGCGCCGCGAGCAGGCGTGGGTAGTCGATCTCCACGTGCTCGGTTATCTCGAGGACGACGGGCCGGTCCGCCTCGGCGAGCACGTCGAGGAGCGGGATCAAGGAAGTGGCCAGGGCCGGTGACACGTTCAAGCTGAGGAAAGTCCCCGGCGGCAGCCGGCGCGCACGGGCGACCTGCTCGCGGAGGACTGCGGTCTCCAGCTGGACCATCATTCCGACCTTGTCGGCGGCGAGGAATCGCAGATCGGGGCGGGTTCCGTCGGAGAAGCGAGCGAGCGCCTCGAAGCCGACCTGCTTCCCCGACGCCAGATCCACGATCGGCTGGTAGACGGCTTTGAAGGCGCGCTCGTCTATGATCGCCTGCACTTCGGCGCGAAGACTCTCGCGCTGCCCGAGTTCGGCCAGGGCCGGGCCGAGAACGGCCGCAGAAATGACGCTGAACTCGGTCAAGGTGGCGACTCGATCGGAGAGGCGGCCGGCGTGGTTTGGCGTCGTCGCGCCCATGGCGAGCACGCCGATCGGCTCTTCGTTCCAGATGAGCGGGGCCAACGCCTCGGCTCGAAGTCCCGACAAGGCGATGGCCCTGTCGAAGTCGTTGCGCGGCTCTCGCTCCACCCACGACTCGAGCCAGAGCCCGAACTCGGCGTGCTCCCTCAGCTCATTCGCGGCCTCGACCGGGATCGGCTCGCCGACTTCGACCGGGCGGCAAGCGAGACCGCCCTGCGCCAGCGGCACAACCCCGTTCGCCGTAAAGGCGAAGACGATGACGCTGTCGATCCCGCCGATGCGCAACGCCTCCACGCAGATCCGGTCGGCGGTTTCTTCGACAGTCGCCGCGGCCTCGAGGCGGGCCAGGGAGACTGTCGTGGCAGCCCGGTCGCTCATCTCGATGGTGAGCCGTTCCGAAGCCACGCGCTCGCGGCCGAGAATGATGCGATAGCGCGCCATTGCCAGGAGAACGACCGAGCCGGTTCCGACGGCGATTGGGTCGATCTCCAGAGGCCGGGCGCGCGGCATGACGTCGAGGAAGGCGCAGCCCACGATGGCCACGATCGGCAGCCACTCGGCGATGAACCTGGCGAAGCGCTCGTAGCGCGGCCCGCCGCCATGGCGGAGGCTCCACGTGACTCCGCCGTAGCCTGTCACCAGGGCGCCCGCGGGGAAGATGAAGTCCATCGGCTCGATCGCGTCCGGGGCGCCGGAGAGGAACCGCCCCATCCAGCCCTGCCAGGCGAGAGCGATCAGCACGATGCCAAATCCGACGGCCCAGACACCGCGCAGATTTGGTTCGACGCGGAGCGAGAGAGCCGCAACGGCCGCGGCGGCGGCGCTCGCGAGGAACGATGCCAGAACGAGGGGCAGCAGCAGGCTGGCGGTCGGATCGGCCAGGAGGTCGGCCATACCGACGCCGGTGAGGAAGTTCGGGTGCAGCCAGTTCGTCAGGACGAGGGTCATCGCGGCGGCCATGATCACCACGCCGTCCAGCAGGACCGCACGTCTGGCCGCAGGCTCGAGGCGGCGGCCCAGGGCGACCATCATCGCCCCCACCCCGAGTACCGCGCCAACCACATAGCAGATGTCCGACACTGCACCCAAAGGCCCGAAAGTCCCGTGGAAGATGTCCGGAACGTCGCGGACGATCTGGCCCACGGCGGTCAACCCGAGAGATACCGCCAGCGACATGCGGAACCGGCGGCGGTCGGGCTCGCCGTTGAGCGCCGCCATTGCAACGGCGAGCGCCGCCAGCGTGGGTGCGACCGCGCACGAGACGTCCTCGAACAGGATCCAGTAGCCGCCGGGGTTCAGGATTTCGAGTACGCCCGACACCGCAAGGACGGCGAACCCCACGGTCACGATCGTCTGGCCGGGCCGCCGAGCTTCGAGGCCGACCAGCCCTCGCAATCGGGAGTGCGCCCGGGCTATGTAAGAAAGGCTGGGACGGGCGGTGAGCCCCAGGCCCGGGAGCGCGTCCGGCCGGCGACGGCGCGCCCCCAGCCGGCCCGCGGCAGGCAGGTTCATGACGCCGCGACCGACCGCCTGAGCGGTGCCATGACGGCGCGTGGGCTGGTCGACTGCTCCATTGTTTGCGACCCGCTAATGCACGACTGCCGCCTCGCCGGCTCCGGTGCCGGGCGCGCGGCCTTTCGAGGCGCAGGTGCGGTCGACAGTCCGGCCGTCCTGCTCTCTAGGTATCGGCCCCGCCGACCCGGGCAACGAGCCCCAATTGCCCGCACCGGCTCGCGATTCGGTACCGTAAGACCGGCGGTACCGCCGACGTGAAGGGCACGAAGCGGCGCCGAGACGGAACCGCGGGCCGGTCGGAGGTTTCGATGCGATTGCACGACTTCGCCCTTGAGCGCTTCTTCGCGCGCTGGGAATTCAGCGCCGAGATGCTCCTGTGCGCCTCCGACATAGAGGGCTGGCCGCTCCGCGAACTGCTCGACCTCGCGGACGAGGACGGCCGGCGGCGCTGGGCCGACCTGCGTCTCGGCTACACGGAATCCGCGGGCGAGCCGGCGCTGCGGGCCGAGATTGCCGGGCTGTACGAACGAGTCTCAGCCGATGAAGTGATGGTCTTCTCCGGTGCCGAAGAAGCGATCTTCGCCCTTCACAACGTGCTGCTCGAGCCTGGGGACCACGCGGTGGTCGTGCGGCCCGCGTACCAATCGCTGGCCGAAGTGGCAACAGCCGCGGGCGCGGACGTCTCACGTGTCGAGTTGCGCGAGGCGGGTGGCTGGCGCCTGGATCTCTCGGAAGTGCGGGCCGCTGTTCGGCCGAACACGCGATTGATCCTGACCAACGAGCCGCACAACCCGACCGGATCGTTGAGCGACCGGGCGACGTTCGATGGGTTGGTCGAGCTGGCGGCCGAGTCGGGCGCGCGCCTGGTCGTCGACGAGGTCTACCGCTTCCTGGAATTCGATCCGTCCGATCGCCTGCCCGCAGCAGCCGACGCCCTGCCTGCCGGCGTCAGTATCGGCGTCATGTCCAAGTCGTTCGGGCTGGCCGGTCTTCGGATCGGCTGGATCGCCACCCGCGATCGTGAGCTCCTGAGCAGACTCGCCTCGTTCAAGGACTACACGACCATCTGCAGCTCGGCTCCGTCAGAAGTGCTGGCGCTGATCGCGTTGCGGGCGCGGGACCGGGTCCTGACTCGCAATCGGGCCATCATCGACGCGAATCTGGCGCTGCTCGACGGCTTCTTCGGACGCTGGGGCGGAATCATCGACTGGGTGCGGCCCCGCGGCGGAAGCATCGGCTTCCCGCGTCTGATGGCCGATCGGCCGATCGACGTTTTCGCTGAAGACCTGGTCCGAGAGACCGGGGTGCTGATCCTGCCGGGCGCGCTCTTCGGCGACACGGGCAACCACTTCCGCGTGGGGTATGGGCGGACGAACCTGCCCGCGGCGCTGGAGCGGGTGGAGAGTTACGCGGAGCGAACTCTTCGGTAAGCGACAGCCGGACGGGCCGACGGCTCAGCCCTGAGTCGCGCGCAGCCGGACCGTCGCGGCCCGTGAGTAGCGGGCCAGAGCGAAGGCCGAGGCCACGAGCACGGCCATCATCACGACTTCTGACGACATGTTCCGGGCCGGCCGGTATATGTCGCTGCCGAACGCCGTCGCCACTATCAGCCACGAGATGATGGCGGCCATGAGCGTTGCGGCGATCAGGCGAGTGGCGCTGTCGGGAGGGGCGCGGTATACGCGCCAGAGCGCCAGCAATGCGGCGGCATAGATCAGGACGACCAGCACCATGGCCGGGAAACCGACCTCGGCGGCCAGCTCCGGCCAGATGGAGTGGGCGTGATCGATGCGCTGGTCGGTCGGCGGAACTCCGTAACCGTCCATGTAATACAGGTGGTACTGGTTTAGGCCGACTCCGAGGATTGGGTGGTCCACCGCCATGTGAAGCCCGGCCTCCGCGGCCCCGACCCGGAACATGACGGACCCGCGGCCGGCGACGGTCGCCGGATTCCACGAGTCGAACCGGCTTTCACCGACGATCCGGACCATCACGGTGCGGTAGGCAGTGTTGAGCGATGGAGTGAACTGCAGGACGAGCGCAGGCCACGGGACGACCGCGGTGGACAGCAACCCGGCCGTGAGCAGTATCGCGGCGCGACTGCGCCAGCTCCGGGCGGCCAGCACGATCAGCAGCGCGGTTGCGATCGAGGTCGCAAGCCAGGCGCTCTTGGAGAACGTCAGGAAGAGGCCGGCCAGGCACACTGCCACGGCAAGCAGGAGGAGAACGGACGTCGAGGCGCCTAAGCGAAGCGAGCGCCGGGCCAGCAGCACGCCGAGCATCAGCGGCACCGCCATCGCCAGCAGCTCGCCGAGAAGGCCGACGTTGTTGTAGGTGAGCAGGGAGAAGCTCAGCCTCTTGGCCTGCAGCATCTCCAGCGACGTGGCACCGGGAACCGTCTGCAGGATGTTGAGCATGCAGCCCAACGCTGCCGATACTCCGAGCGCGATCGCGATCAGGACGAGATCCTTCCGGTTCGGCCGCAGCGCGAGCAGGATGAGACCCATTGCGATCGGTTCGATGATCCCGTGGACCAGGACCGATCGGCTGGCGATGAGGTTCGGGGAGAAGTACGTCGACGCGAGGGCAAGCGCAAGGAACCCGATAAGGGCCACAGCGGCGCCACCGCCTGCGAGCGACGGCGTCCAGCGTGAGACCGGGGTCGGCTTGGCATCGTCGCCCGACGTCGAGGGCAACCCCCGCCTCCGGCCTCGCGAGACGACGCAGCCGACGCCCAGGGCCACTACGAAGACGGTCTGCAAGATGATCTGGAAGTTGTCGGTGACCAGCGAGACCTGCGCCGCGTCCCAGAAAGGAGTCAGCAGAAGAATGGCCAGGAAAGCCGGCCACGGCTTGAAGATCGCGAGCGCCGCAACGAGCGCCGCGGCATAGGGAACGACCGAGACCATGAACTTGACCTCGGGGCCTTCGATGACCGACGGAGGCGTGTGGAAATGCGAGGCGGCGAAGGTGAAAGTCACGTACAAGGCGACGGCGGCCAATGCGACCACCAGGGGCCAGTCTCGCCTGAGGCGTCGCGGCCGCGGCAGGGCCGGATGGTGAACGCCGTATCTAACCCACTCGGCGCTCGGATAGAGCCGCGAGTCGGGCATGAGTGGCCGTCGAGTCAAGTCCAAGAAGCAAAGCCCCTGTGGCGCTGCGATCGCAGCGACTCACCATCCGGGCCGAAGGTTGCGTGAGTTGTTCGATCGCGTTTCTGACCGGTCGGGGCGCCAGGCGAACCCGCGCCCACTGCAAACCCACTGCACACACGATAACCCAGAATCCTGGAAGTTCGCTGAAAGGCGCCTGCGACGTGGCCGGCGAACCGCCCATTGGTACAAGGAAGAGTCAATTTCGGGCCGCCTGCGGCTCCATCCGAAGCTGCCGGACGGCGTCCGCGTACAGCCCGTCGAACGCCCGCGACGTCGAGGGGAAGGCGTGGAGCATCGTCGCCAGAGTCGCGATCGGAACGCGGGCCTGGACGGCGAGGACGATCTCGTGGATTGCGGCCGAAGCATCGGGCGCCACCACCGAACCGCCGAGCAGGGTCTGCGACGGGCGGTCGACGACGATGGCGAGATGACCGAACACCGCCTCGACCCCATATCCCCTCGCCGTGGTGGCGAAGTCGGCCACGAGCTCGATCGCATCCGCGCCGGCCTCTCGAGCCTGAGCCAGATCCATCCCGACCGAAGCTACCTCGGGTTCCAGATAGACGGCCCGTGGGATCGCTCGATAGTCGGGCATGACCTGCTCGCCCAGGGCCATCCTGACCGCCAGACCGCCCTGGTAGTGGCCGACGTGGGTAAAGAGCTCGGGCCCCGCCGGGTCGCCGATCAGGTACACGCCGTCCGCGACACGCAGGCGGCCGTCACGAGGAAGCGCCGCCGGATCGACCCCGACCGTTTCCAGGCCGAGCCCTTCGAGCCCGAAGGTCCGCCCCAGGGCGACCATGATCCGCTCCCCTTCCACGTAGCCGCCATTGCCGAGCTCAACCACGTGGGCATCCTGCTCGCCTGCTCGCGGACGGACGCGCACGGCACGTTCTCCCAGCCGGAGCTCGACGCCATCGTCGCGCAGGATGCGGGCGATTGCCTCGGAGTTGCGGGCATGATCTCGCTCGAGCAGTCGCGAGTGAGAATGAACCACTGCGACCTCCACGCCGAAGCGCGCGAACATGGAGGCCATCTCCACGCCCGAGGCGCCACCGCCCAGCACCACGAGGCTGCGCGGCAAGTCCCGGGTCGACGTCGCCTCGCGGCTGGTCCATGGGTCGGCGTCCGAAAGACCCTCGATCGATGGCACCTTGGACTGCGATCCGGTCGCGACGACGATCGTCCCCGCGGCAAGCTTCTCCGCGGGGCCTCCCGCGGCCGGGCCGCTCGCGTCGACAGCGGCCACGACCTCCACGAGCCCCGGCCCGGCGATGCGGGCAGTGCCACGGTATACGTGCGCCCCGATGGCTTCGAGCTGCTTGACGTGACTCGAGTCGTCGGGCCAGTCGCGCCGCTCGCGATTGATCATGTAGTCGCGACGGTCCGAGGCGCGCTGCCACGGATATCCACCGTGGCGATGCTCGTCGGCGGCGTGAAGCAGCGACTTCGATGGGATGCACGCCCAGAACGCGCACGAACCGCCGAATAGCTCGCGTTCAACCACGGCGACGCTCTTGCCATGTTCTCGGGCAGCGTTTGCCGCTGCTTCTCCGGCAGCACCTGCCCCGATGACCACGAAATCGAAGCGATCCATCGTCCGTCCACAATGGGCGTCCCTTTCGTCGGGACGATGAGGCGATCATCCGCCCGAACGGGGAGTCCGGCCCCTGCGTCCGAGCGTCGATCCGAGGGGCGGGTCATCTCGTTGCGCGGTAGACTTGACAACTGACTTAGTACTCACTAAGTTATGCCCATGAACACGCGCCTTACCGCCGACGAACGCCGCGACGAGGTAGTCGCCGCCGCATCGATCGAGTTCGCCGGGTCCGGCTACGCCGGCACCTCCACGGCGTCGATCGCACGACGCGCCGGAGTGTCCCAGCCGTACCTCTTCCAGCTCTTCGGCACCAAGAAGGATTTGTTCATCGCCGCGGTCCTGGATTGCTTCGACAGGACTCGCCTCACTTTCGAGCATTCCGGGAAGCTGGCGGCCGACCAGGGCCTCGACTCCAAGCACATCCTCGGTGAAATGGGCCATGCCTACGTTCGGCTGCTGCTGGGCGACCGGAACATCCTGAGGCTCCAACTCCAGGCGTACGCGGCCTGCCACGATCCGGAGATTCAAACTGTGGTTCGCGACAACTACGCCGTCCTCTGGCAGGTAGTGGCGCGGGTCTCCGGCGGCGATCCCCAGGCCGTCCACGCCTGGTTCGCCGAGGGGATGCTCATAAACGTCGTCGCAAGCATCAGCAACGCCACGACGATGGAGGAATTCTTCCAGTCACTGCCCGGAGGTGCCGTCGCGCCCTGCTGACCGCACCCCCTTTTTGTCCGTTGTACTTAGCGATCACTCAGTTAGTTATCTCACGAAAGGAGATCGACAGCCATGGCTCGGAAAGCCTCTCCACTTTGGACGTTCCTTATTACCGCCACCGCGCTATTCATGGTCAGCCTCGACAACCTCGTGGTGACTATGGCCCTCCCCGTCATCCGGTTGGATCTGGGCGCCTCGCTCAGCGACCTCGAGTGGACGGTCAACGCCTACACCCTCACCTTCGCCGCATTGCTTCTGATGGGCGCCGCACTCGGCGACCGCTTCGGACGGCGACGGATGTTCACCATCGGCCTCGCGGTCTTCACGATCGGGTCCGCGTGCGCCGCCCTCTCCCCTTCCAGCGGCACGCTCATCCTCGCTCGCGCGCTGCAGGGCCTGGGTGGCGCCATCACGATGCCGCTCACGCTGACGATCCTTTCGGACGCCATATCTGCCGAGAAGCGGCCGCTTGCGCTCGGCGCTTGGGGCGGGATCGGCGGGTTGGCCGTTGCCGTCGGGCCGGTGGTCGGTGGCGCAATCACGCAAGGCGTCAGCTGGCACTGGATCTTCTGGGTGAACGTCCCCATCGGCATCGTGGCAATCCTCTTCGCCCATTTCCGCCTCAGCGAGAGTCGCGCTCCGGGCCGCTCGCTCGATCTCCGTGGCGTCGCGCTCGCCAGCCTCGGTCTATTCGGCATCGTGTGGGGCGTCACGCACGGCAATGGACGCGGCTGGACGGACGGTGAGGTTCTGGGCGCAATCGCGGCCGGTGTCGCCTTCATCGCATTCTTCCTCGTCTGGGAGGCCCGGGCAGCCGAGCCGATCCTGCCACTCCAGCTCTTCCGCCGGCGGGCGTCCGTGGTGGCGAACGGCGTCTCTTTCCTGATGTCGTTCGGCATGTTCGGATCGATCTTCCTGCTGTCGCAGTACTTCCAGATCGTCCAGGGCCTCAACCCGCTCGACGCCGGCCTGCGCATCCTGCCGTGGACCGCGACGCCGGTCATCGTGGCCCCGATCGCCGGCTGGGCTTCGGGCCGCATCGGCGGGCGACCAATCCTTGCGGCCGGTCTCGCCCTCCAGGGAATTGGCCTGGCCTGGATCGCCGCGCTCATTTCGACGTCGGTCCCCTACTCCAGCCTGGTGCCTGCGTTCGTGGTGAGCGGCGCCGGGATGGGCCTATTCTTCGCCCCCATCGCCAACGTGGTCCTGTCAGCAGTGCCGCGCGAGGACGAGGGCAAGGCATCGGGCGCCAACAACACCATCCGCGAACTCGGCGGCGTGTTCGGCATCGCGGTGCTGGCCGCGATCTTCTCCGGCACCGGGTCGTATGCGACGCCACAGACGTACGTGGACGGCCTCATCCCCGGCGTCTGGGCCGGGGCCGCGGTCGTGGCTCTGGGAGCCGCGCTGGCCCTTGCGCTGCCGGCGGCAGCGGCCAAGCTTCGGGGAATCGAACGGCCGACGCGAGCGTCCGCCATCGAGGGCCAATTCGCGGCCTGATACGGCGCCGCACCCAAGTCATCGAGCCCGCCGGCCAGCCGGCGGGCTCTCTCTTCTCTGGCGCGCCCCGTTCGTCGCGGCGAGGGCTCGGCGGAGCCGCGGCGCGAACACCCGAAACATCGCGCGTCGGGGCCTCTACCATTCTTTCAACTCGACCCCGTCACGCCGTGGAGGGTTCCGATGCCGTCATTTGGTTTCTCCGCCGGCCATAGCGGATCCGCGCCGTCTCCGTTCGACGCCATCAACGGACCGAGGCTCGCCGGAGGGGAAGGCAGCCATCCGCTCCACTCCGTCAGCCCTGAAGAGCTGCTCAATCCGAGCGACGGCGCCGTCGTGGGCCAGTTCGTCTTCGACCATCCGGCTCGAGTCGGCGATGGGATCACGGGCCGCGTCCGGCTGACCGCCATGAAACCGGTCAACTCGCGCAAGGCCTATCTCCGGCTCGTCGGCCTGCGGCTGGACGAGATTCGCCGCTCTCGGGACGAGACCAACTCCAAGGGAGAGACGATCTACACCGAGCGCTGGGTCGAAACCAGCGGCAAGCTCTTCGTCACGGACTCCTTCCCGGAGCCCCCGATCCCGACGAATCTCCTGCCGGGCGCAACGTGGGAAGCGACGTTCATGGTGCCGGCTCCGCAGCTGGGCCCGCCGACCGCCCATCTGGGCGAATCGATCATTGCCTGGGCGCTGGAGGTCCGCTGGGACGTCGCGATGGGCTCCGACCACTGGGCCGCCGTGTACCTCCCCCTGGCACAGCACCCGGACCTCCTGAGGGCCGGGATCGGCAAACAAGGCGGCATGAGCCTGATGTCCAGCGTTCCGGTCGGCAATGCTTCGATCAACGTGGTTTCGCCGCTGCCTGCACCATCCGGGCAAGAAGTCGTCGTCACCGTCGTGTGGCCTTCGGCGCCGTCCGGCCAGGGGGCCCGCATCGAACTCCACCGCCGCACGAACGCCCCGAACGGGACGGAAGGGATCATCGCCTCGGTAGCCGTGGATCCGGCTTCGCTGGCGAGCGGCGCGGCCGAGGCACGGCTTCTGGTGCCGGCCGGATCGGCGCCCTCGTTCGACGGCGCCGGGCTGGAGATCAACTACGTGATCCGCGTTCTGGTCGACCGGCGCCTGCGTTCGGACGCTGCGATCGAGCGCCCCGTCGCCATCGTCTGAGCCGGCGCCAAGCGGCGTTGAGTTGCGGGGCGGCGGATCTTCGTCGGCACGCTTTCTCCATGAGGTGACCGGAATGGCCGAAAGACCTGCCGCGCCGACTCCCGCCGATCTAGCCGGGCTTCTCGGCCCGGCGACCGGACTTTGGGTAGAGCTCCAGAAAGCAATCCAGGCCGGCTTCGGGCCGGTAAGCGAGCGCTGGGTCTACGGCGGCCGCAAGTACGGCTGGTCGTACCGTCTTGAGCGAGGCAAGCGGGGGATCCTCTACATGACCCCCGACGCCGGCCACTTCCGTGTCGGTCTGGCGCTGTCCGACGCGGCGCGCGAGGCGGTCCTCGCGGACGACCTGCCCGCCCACATCCACGACGGACTGGCCGCGGCGACGAAGGCTGTGGAGGGATGGCCCGTTCGAATGCCGGTGCACACCGCCGGCGATGTCGCCATCGCCCTGAGGCTGGCCGAGATCAAGC
>Ga0302263_10000537_pt1 | contig 14631 bp, 12 predicted proteins | sample II_Fen_N1_4_FD_194564 | JGI IMG/M metagenome (GOLD analysis project Ga0302263, IMG submission 194564) | Peat permafrost microbial communities from Stordalen Mire near Abisko, Sweden - II_Fen_N1_4 | ecosystem: Environmental > Terrestrial > Soil > Wetlands > Permafrost | place: Sweden: Abisko... | reverse complement strand
ATTTTTTTATATCCTATATCTGAAAGATAGTCTTTATCGTTGCTTTCTATTTCTGATGATAGAGGTTGAGTGGTAGAGACCAAGGCTTGTTTTTTGAGCCATTTTTCATAAAAGCTAGTCATTTTGATAGTCGTTTTTGATTGTGGATTATTTATAAATAAATATTATTGTAATGATCTCAAGTATATTAATTGTTTCAAATGAAGAATCAAATTTGGATGCCTGCGTTCGTTCGGTTTCGTGGGGGCAGGAATGTGTGATTGTGGAGCATGGGAGCACTGACAATACCGTCGAAATTGCCCGCCATTTGAATGTTAAATTGTCGCAGACGGTGGACTGGCCTGGGTTTGGTCCACAAAAAAATCGGGCACTTGATCTGGCTTGTGGTGAATGGGTGTTGTCTATCGATGCTGATGAGCGTGTCACTGCAGAACTAGCGCAGGAAATTACCAATGCTGTGCAGAATGCCGACACCATAGGCTGGAGTGTCGCTTTTGAAATCCCCCGCCTGACCCAGTTTTGCGGTGTCTGGATCCGCCATTGCGGCTGGACGCCGGACTATGTGCTCAGGTTGTTCAAGCGGGGTGAGGCGCGCTTCAGTGATGATCTGGTGCATGAAAAATTGCAGCTTCTCAGTGCTGACACCCAGGTTGTGCGCTTGAAAAATCCGCTTCTACACTACAGCTATCCAACACCTGAGCACTATTGGCGAAAGCTGCAGCGCTACAGTCAGGACTGGGCCCGGCAGCGCTACGCCTGCGGGCAAAGAACCACTATCACGCGTGCTGCTTTATCCGCCATGACGGCGTTTGTTCGCAGCTATGTGTTTCAAAGGGGCTTTCTGGATGGTGCGATGGGCTTTGCAGTGTGTACGATGCAGGCCCAGGCCGCGTTTGGGAAATATTTTGAGTTGTATTGTTTAGGTCGCCAAAAATGAAAATTGATTTTTTACCTCGCGGGTTGCCCCAGCGCCGTGCCATGCTGAAAAGTCTCGCTGGCATCGGGCTGTTCGCCAGTTGCACCGGCTACGCCTTGGCCCAGTTCCGGGTAGAAGTCTCTGGCGTTGGCATGACCCAGTTGCCCATTGCCATTGCGCCCTTTCGGGGTGAAGCGCAGGCACCGCAAAAAATCGGCGGCATCGTCAAGGCCGATCTGGAGCGCAGCGGCATGTTCCGCAGCGTTGATGCCGCTGGTGTCAGCGCCGATGAAAACACCCGCCCCGATCTGGAAAATTGGCGCAAAAAAGGCGCTGATGCGCTGCTCACCGGCAGCGTGTCCCCGTTGGCTGATGGGCATTTTGATGTCCGGCTGCGTCTGTGGGATGTGGTGCGGGGGCAGGATCTGGGCGGCCAGAGTTTTACCGTGTCGCAAGCCGATCTGCGCCTGTCTGCCCACCGCGTGTCAGACTTTGTCTATGAAAAACTGACCGGCGAAAAAGGCATTTTTTCCACCCGCATCGCTTACATCACCAAATCGAGCACACGCTACACGCTGTGGGTGGCCGACTCGGACGGGGAGGGCGCACAGTCGGCGTTGACCAGCCCTGAGCCCATCATTTCGCCAGCCTGGTCACCCAGCGGCGCGCAGCTGGCCTATGTGTCTTTTGAGTCGCGCAAGCCGGTGATTTATTCGCACGATGTGGCCAGCGGCAAGCGCCGCCTGCTGGCCAATTTTCGGGGCTCCAACAGCGCCCCCGCCTGGTCGCCAGATGGCAAGCAACTGGTGGCCACCTTGAGCCGCGATGGCGGCTCGCAAATTTACGCCATCAGCTTGAGCGGCGCAGAACCCACTCGGCTGACCCAGTCTTCCAGCATCGACACCGAGCCAGCTTATTCACCCGACGGAAAATTCATCTATTTCGTTAGCGACCGGGGCGGTTCGCCCCAGATTTACCGCATGAGCCGCACGGGAGCGAATCCTGAGCGGGTCACGTTCACCGGAAGTTACAACATATCGCCCGCAATCAGTCCTGACGGACGCTGGTTGGCTTATGTTTCAAGGGTGGGTGGTGCGTTCAAGCTGCACGTCATGGAGTTTGCGACGGGAACGGTCTCGGCCATCACCGAAACCGTGGCTGACGAAAGTCCGAGTTTTGCGCCGAACAGTCGCCTGATTGTGTATGCCACTCAGGAGCAGGGCCGTGAAGCGTTGATGACCACCACGCTCGATGGCAAGATCAAGGCTAGATTGTCAGGCGCTGGCGGCGATATCCGTGAGCCTGCTTGGGGTCCGTTTCCGCGCTAACCGGGCCATTTGAGGTCAACTATTTTTTAGCCAAGGTTGTTTATGAAACGCTTTTTTACTTCTTTTACGCTCTCGCTGCTGGTGGCTGCCACTTTGTCGGCTTGTGGCTCCAGCGTCAAACTGCAAGATGTGCCGGTGGAAGACCGCGCTGCCAGCAGCAGTGGTCAAGCCAAGGATGCGGCTGCGGACAGCAGAGAGGTGGCGCCGGTGCAGATTGGCGCGACGCAGGCACCGATGGATGGACCGGCCAAAGTAGCCAAGATCGTGTATTTCGATTTTGACAGCTACATCGTCAAGCCTGAATTCCAGGGCGTCGTCGATGCGCATGCCAAGTACCTGATGGCCAGCAAATCGCGCCATCTGGCCATTGAGGGTCACACTGACGAGCGCGGCGGGCGTGAGTACAACTTGGCACTAGGCCAAAAACGCGCTGAAGCGGTGCGCCGCGCGATGGGCCTGCTCGGCGTGAGCGATTCCCAAGTTGAGGCGGTGAGTTTTGGCAAGGAAAAACCTGCTGCCCAGGGGCTGGATGAAGCCTCTATGGCGTTGAATCGCCGCGCTGAAATCAACTACCGCTAAGCCGTTTTAGTCGAAATCCAGACCGTGAAAATTTTTAAAACTAGCTTGGTGCTTGCGGCCTGCACGTTGGCGCTGCATGCCAATGCCGCCCTGTTTGAAGACGATGAGGCGCGCAGAGCCATCCTTGATTTGCGTCAGAAGGTTGATGTTTCCCAGCAGCACACGACTGATGCTCTTAAAAAGAGCAGTGACGACAATGCCCAGCTACGCCGCAGCCTGCTTGATCTGTCCAACGAGATCGAGACGCTGCGCAGCGAGATGGCAACGCTGCGCGGTCAAAATGAGCAGTTGACCCGCAGCGTCACCGAAACGCAGCGTGTCCAGAAAGACCTGACGCAGGGCGTTGACGAGCGCCTGCGCAAGGTCGAGCCCGGCAAGGTGACGGTTGATGGGCGGGAGTTTGCGGCGGAGCCCGCTGAAAGGCAGGCGTTTGAAGTGGCCCTGACCACTTTGCGTAAGGGCGACTTTGCGGTGGCACAGAGCAGCTTCCTAGACTTTATCAAGCGTTATCCGCAAAGCGGCTACAAATCGTCGGCGTGGTTCTGGCTGGCCAATGCTCAGTACGCTTTGCGCGACTATCGCTCGGCGGTGACGAATTTCCGCTCGCTGCTGGCGGCTGACCCAGATCACTTGCGCGCACCAGAAGCGCTGCTGTCTATGGCTAACTGTCAACTGGAGCTCAAGGATACCAAGGCAGCGCGCAAAACGCTGGAGGATATTCTCAGAACCTATCCGCAGTCTGAAGCGGCCCAAGTTGCCAAAGAGCGCTTGACCAAGCTGAAATAAGCCTTCATGACATTTGATACCGAGTTGATTCCGGCGGATCTTGAGCGCCGTTTTGGCGGGCTTGCGCGCCTGTATGGCGCGGCGGGCGCTGCCCGCATCCGTGCCGCGCATGTGGTGGTGGTTGGCGTGGGCGGCGTTGGTTCATGGGCGGCTGAGGCGGCGGCGCGCAGCGGGGTGGCGCGTCTGACATTGGTCGATTTGGATCACATTGCTGAATCCAACATCAACCGTCAAGTGCATGCGCTGGATACAACGCTCGGCCAGGCCAAGGTGCAGGCGATGCGCGAACGCATTGCGCATATCAATCCAGATTGTCGGGTTGATTGCATCGAAGAGTTTGTTGATGCTGCCAACTGGCCTGACCTGCTTTCGCTGGGTGGCGGGTGTGACAGCAGGCAGCTGGCTGTGATTGACGCTTGTGACCAAGTGCGTGCCAAAACCGCGATGGCCGCCTGGGCTATCAAAAACAAGCTGATCTTTATCAGCGTGGGCGCTGCGGGCGGCAAGCGCCTTGCCCACCATGCCGAAATAGAGGACTTGGCGCTGGTCACGCATGATCCCTTGCTGGCGCAGATGCGCAACCGCCTGCGTAAGGAACATGGCGCTGCCCGCCAAGGAAAGATGGGTGCGGCCTGTGTCTTTAGCCGCGAACCCGTGCTTCAGCCAACGGCTGTATGTGTTGCAGAACCCGCATCCGCGCAGACCGATGGCAGTCTCAATTGTCATGGTTACGGATCGGTCGTCAGCGTCACCGCTACTTTTGGTTTGTGCGCTACCGGGTGGGTGCTGGATAAAATTGCTTCTTGATTTCAAGAAGCAGCAAAAATGACGCTATAATTTATATCTAAGCTGCAAACGACGCAGTTTAGCCAAGAGTAAATTCTTGGGACGTTAGCTCAGTTGGTAGAGCAGCGGACTTTTAATCCGTTTGTCGTGGGTTCGACCCCCGCACGTCCCACCATTTATTTTAGGGTTCTTAGCTCAGCTGGTAGAGCAGCGGACTCTTAATCCGTAGGTCGAGAGTTCGAATCTCTCAGAACCCACCATAGTATTTCAAGCGAAAAGCCTGCTATTAATCATTAATAGCAGGCTTTTTTATTGCGCGTTTGGATTTCAAAATTTTTAATGCAGCACAATTTTGACCGCTATACGAATAGTGAGGTGTTGGCGCGTAACGTGGTTAGGGTGCTTGTCTTTTTCGGGTGATTTCCAGTCTGTGCGTTGTGTAAAAACGACTGCGTTGGAATGAGAAACCTTGAAAAACTCAAATTCTTTCTCTATTAATTAGGGCCCTAGGGTCTTCCCGCTGTAACGGTTAGGTGGCACAATCTACAGTCTGAAGGCCCTTCCTGCCACAGTCGCATCCGCTAATCGGTTCAGCCGTGTTGCGGAAGGTTAATTTAACCCAAGCTTTAACCAGCTAATGTTTCCTCAAGGGAAACGGAGGTCAGCGGATATGAGTTCCAACTCGCAGTCACCTGCGTCTGTATTTTCAGCCTACCAGGGCAATACCTACCTTTTCGGCGGCAATGCGCCCTATGTCGAAGAGATGTACGAAAACTATCTGGCCAATCCTGCCAGCGTCACCGATAGCTGGCGCGACTATTTTGACGCGCTCCAGCACGTCCCCGCCGTCGATGGCAGCAATGCCAAAGATGTGCCGCACCTGCCCGTCGTTAACGCATTTGCCGAGCGCGCCAAGCAGGGCCAGACCAAGGTTGTCGTCGCCAGCGCCGACTCCGAACTGGGCCGCAAGCGCACCGCTGTTCAGCAGCTGATCGCCGCTTACCGCAATGTGGGCGCCCGCTGGGCCGATCTGGACCCGCTCAAGCGCGCCGAGCGCGACAACATTCCCGAGCTGGACCCTGCGTTCTACGGCTTTACCGGCGCCGATCAGGAAATCGTGTTCAACACGAGCAACACCTTCTTCGGCAAAGACACCATGAGCCTGCGCGAGCTGCTCAATGCACTGCGCGAAACCTATTGCGGCACGATTGGCGCCGAGTACATGTACACCAGCGACCAAGCGCAAAAGCGCTGGTGGCAGCAAAAGCTCGAAAGCATCCGCAGCAAGCCAAATTTTGGCACTGAAGAGAAAAAAACAATCCTGGAGCGCCTGACGGCTGCTGAAGGCCTGGAGCGTTTTCTCCATACCAAATATGTTGGCCAAAAACGCTTCTCGCTCGAAGGGGGCGAAAGCTTTATCGCCGCCATGCATGAGCTGATTCAATCGGCTGGCACCCAGGGCGTGCAGGAAATCGTCATCGGCATGGCCCACCGGGGCCGTCTGAATGTGTTGGTTAACACCATGGGCAAGACGCCCAAGGATTTGTTTGCCGAGTTCGACCACACCGCGCCCGAAGACCTGCCCGCAGGCGACGTGAAGTACCACCAGGGCTTCAGCTCTGACGTGACCACGCCTGGCGGCACAGTGCATTTGTCGCTGGCGTTCAATCCTTCGCACTTGGAAATCGTCAACCCCGTGGTTGAAGGCTCGGTGCGCGCCCGCATGGACCGCCGTGGCGACCCCACCGGCAGCCAGGTGCTGCCCGTGCTGGTGCATGGTGACTCCGCTTTCGGCGGCCAGGGCGTCAACCAAGAAACCCTGTGTCTGGCGCAAACCCGTGGCTACACCACCGGCGGCACGGTTCACCTGATCATCAACAACCAGATCGGTTTCACCACCTCGGATCCGCGCGACATGCGCTCCAGCGTGTTCTGTACCGACATCGTGAAGATGGTGGAAGCCCCAGTTCTGCACGTCAATGGCGACGACCCGGAAGCCGTGGTGCTGGCGACCCAGCTCGCGCTGGAATTCCGCATGACCTTCCGCCAGGACGTGGTGCTGGACATCACCTGCTTCCGCAAACTGGGCCACAACGAGCAGGACACGCCTGCGCTGACCCAGCCGCTGATGTACAAGAAAATTGCACAGCACCCCGGCACGCGCCGCCTCTACGCGGACAAGCTGACGGCGCAAGGCCTGGGCGAGACGCTGGGCGACGACATGGTCAAGGCCACCCGCGCAGCACTCGACGCTGGCAAGAGCACCTTTGACCCCGTGCTGACCAACTTCAAGAGCAAGTACGCGGTGGACTGGACCCCCTACGTTGGCAAGAAGTGGACCGACGCGGGCGACACCTCCATCCCGATGGCCGAGTGGAAGCGTCTGGCCGAGAAGATCACGACCATTCCTGACAGCGTCACGCCGCACAATCTGGTCAAGAAGGTCTATGGCGACCGCGCCGCAATGGGACGCGGCGAGACGCCGGTGGACTGGGGCATGGGCGAGCACATGGCATTTGCCTCCTTGGTCGCCAGCGGCTACCCGGTGCGCTTGTCTGGTGAAGACTGCGGACGCGGCACTTTCACCCACCGCCATGCTGTGATTCACGACCAAAGCCGTGAAAAATGGGATACCGGCACTTATGTGGCGCTGGAAAATGTGGCTGAAAACCAGGCTCCGTTCGTCGTCATTGACTCCATCTTGTCTGAAGAAGCGGTGCTGGGTTACGAGTACGGCTACGCCTCTGCAGATCCGAGCACGCTGGTGATCTGGGAAGCCCAGTTCGGCGATTTCGCCAACGGCGCGCAGGTCGTGATTGACCAGTTCATCGCCTCCGGCGAAGTCAAGTGGGGCCGCGTCAACGGCATCACCTTGATGCTGCCGCACGGCTACGAAGGCCAGGGCCCAGAGCACAGCTCGGCGCGTCTGGAGCGTTTCATGCAGCTCGCTGCTGACACCAACATGCAGATCGTCCAGCCGACCACGGCTAGCCAGATTTTCCATGTGCTGCGTCGTCAGATTGTGCGAAACCTGCGCAAGCCGCTGGTCATCTTCACGCCCAAGTCGCTGCTGCGCAACAAGGATGCGACCTCGCCACTGTCCGAGTTCACCAAGGGTTCCTTCCAGACCGTCATTCCTGAGAACAAGGAAGAAGTCATCAAGAAGGCTGACAAGGTCAAGCGCGTGATTGCCTGCTCGGGCAAGGTCTATTACGACCTGGTCAAAAAGCGCGAAGAAAAAGGCAGCGACGACACCGTCATCCTGCGTGTCGAGCAACTCTACCCATTCCCGCACAAGGCGTTTGCCACCGAGCTGAAAAAGTATCCGAACGCCACCGACATCGTGTGGTGCCAGGACGAGCCGCAAAACCAGGGCGCCTGGTTCTTCGTGCAGCACTACATCCACGAAAACATGCTCGACGGGCAAAAGCTGGGCTACTCGGGCCGCGCTGCTTCCGCTTCGCCAGCCGTGGGTTACTCGCACCTGCACCAAGAGCAGCAAAAGGCACTGATTGACGGTGCGTTTGCCAAGCTCAAAGGCTTTGTGCTGAACAAATAAGTTGCTTCTCCCCTATACACAGTTACATACACGAAAGAATCAAAATGGCTATCGTAGAAGTTAAAGTTCCCCAGTTGTCCGAATCCGTGGCTGAAGCCACCATGATGCAGTGGAAAAAGAAGGTCGGTGACGCCGTCGCCGAAGACGAAATCCTGATCGAAATCGAAACCGACAAGGTGGTTCTTGAAGTGCCCGCGCCTTCCGCTGGTGTGCTGGTCGAACTGGTCGTGGCCGATGGTGGCATGGTCGGTTCCGACCAAGTGATCGCCCGCATCGACACCGAAGGCAAGGCTGGCGCGGCTGTTGCCGCCCCGGTGGCCGCCGCTCCTGCCGCACCTGTTGTAGCGCCTGCTGCTGCCAGCAACTCGATGGCTGGCGTTCCGATGCCAGCCGCCGCCAAGCTGATGGCTGACAACAATCTGGCCGCAGGCTCGGTCGCTGGCACCGGCAAAGATGGCCGCGTCACCAAGGGCGATGTGCTGGGCGCTGCGGCTGCCAAGCCTGCTGCCGCACCTGCACCTGTTGCTGCGCTGCCAAAGGTGGCTACCAGCACCAAATCTGCCGATCTGGGCGAACGTCCAGAGCAGCGCGTTCCGATGAGCCGCCTGCGCGCCCGCGTCGCCGAGCGCCTGCTGCAGTCGCAATCGACCAACGCCATTTTGACCACCTTCAATGAAGTCAACATGGCGCCCGTGATGGACATGCGCAAGAAGTTCCAGGATGCTTTCAGCAAGGAACACGGCGTCAAGATCGGCTTCATGAGCTTTTTCGTCAAGGCTGCCGTTCACGCGCTGAAGAAATTCCCGATCCTGAATGCCTCCGTGGATGGCAACGACATCATTTACCACGGCTATTTCGACGTGGGCATTGCTGTCGGTTCGCCACGCGGTCTGGTGGTGCCAATTCTGCGCAACGCTGACCAGATGACTTTTGCCGAGATCGAAAAGAAGATCGCCGAGTTCGGCAAGAAGGCTGCGGAAGGCAAGCTGGGCATCGAAGAAATGACCGGCGGCACCTTCTCCATCTCTAACGGCGGCACCTTCGGCTCGATGATGTCCACCCCCATCATCAACCCGCCACAGTCGGCCATTTTGGGCGTGCATGCGACCAAAGACCGCGCTGTCGTCGAAAACGGCCAGATCGTAATCCGCCCGATGAACTACCTGGCCATGAGCTACGACCACCGCATCATCGACGGCCGCGACGCCGTCCTCGGTCTGGTGGCGATGAAAGATGCGCTGGAAGACCCAGCCCGCCTGCTGTTCGACATCTAAACTCAAAAAAACTATTCGGGCGGGACTGCTGCGGCCTTGGCTGGCAGCACCCGCCCTCAATTCACTGGAAAAGACAAATGTCCAAACAATTTGATGTGGTCGTCATCGGTGGCGGTCCTGGCGGCTATGTGGCTGCCATTCGTGCCGCCCAACTGGGTTTTAACGTCGCCTGTATCGACGAGTGGAAAAACGCCAAGGGCGGCCCCGCGCTGGGCGGCACCTGCACCAACATCGGCTGCATTCCTTCGAAGGCGCTGCTGCAGTCGTCCGAGCATTTCGAGCAAGCCAGCCACCACTTTGCCGACCACGGCATTGAGGTTAAGGGCCTGAGCATGGACGTGAGCAAGATGGTCAGCCGCAAGGACACCATCGTCAAGCAAAACAACGACGGCATCGTCTACCTGTTCAAAAAGAACAAGGTGACTTTCTTCCACGGCCGTGGCTCCTTTGTGGCGGCCAAAGACGGCGGCTACGAGATCAAGGTGGCAGGCGCAGCCGAAGAAATCATCTCCGGCAAGCAGATCATCATCGCCACCGGCTCGAATGCGCGTCCCTTGCCCGGCACGCCGTTTGACGAAGTCAATGTGCTGTCCAACGACGGCGCGCTGCGCATCGGCGCGGTGCCGAAAAAGCTCGGCGTGATCGGCTCGGGCGTGATCGGTCTGGAAATGGGCTCCGTCTGGCGCCGTCTGGGCGCGGATGTGACGATTCTGGAAGGTCTGCCGACTTTCCTGGGCGCCGTCGATCAGCAGATCGCCAAGGAAGTCCACAAAGCCCTGACCAAACAAGGCCTGAAAATCGAGCTGGGCGTGAACGTCGGCGAGATCAAGACCAGCAAAAAAGGCGTGTCTATCGCCTACGTCACGGCCAAGGGCGAAGCCCAGACGCTGGATGTGGACAAGCTGATCATCTCGATTGGCCGCACCGCCAACACCATCGGCCTGAACGCTGAAGTTGTTGGTCTGAGCCTGGACGAGCGTGGCGCGATTGTGGTCGATGGCGAGTGCAAGACGAATCTGCCCGGCGTCTGGGCGGTCGGCGACGTGGTGCGCGGTCCGATGCTGGCGCACAAGGCTGAAGAAGAAGGCGTGGCCGTGGCCGAGCGCATTGCTGGTCAGCACGGTCATGTCAACTTCAACACGATTCCTTGGGTGATTTACACCAGCCCGGAAATCGCTTGGGTCGGTCAGACCGAAGAGCAGCTCAAGGCCGAAGGCCGTGCGTACAAGTCCGGCGTGTTCCCGTTCATGGCCAATGGCCGTGCGCGCGCGCTGGGCGACACCACCGGCATGGTCAAGATGCTGGCTGACGCCGCAACGGACGAAATCCTCGGTGTTCACATCGTCGGCCCTATGGCCAGCGAGCTGATCGCTGAATGTGTCGTGGCGATGGAATTCCGCGCCAGCAGCGAAGACATTGCCCGCATCTGCCACGCTCATCCGTCGCTCAGCGAGGCCACGAAAGAGGCTGCGCTGGCCGTGGACAAGCGCACGCTGAACTTCTAATTCACCGGGTTAAAAACCAGTGACAGGACTTGTACACGCAGCCTACGAAGCTGAACTCACCACGCGCGGCTACACCAGCGACCCGGCGCAGTTGCGCGCCATTGATGCGTTGGAGCGTTGCGCGCAAGAGTGGGCGGTGTACAAGTCCAAGCGTTCCAATGCCCTGAAAAAGCTGATCAACCGGCCTGCCATTCCCCGTGGCGTTTATATGTTCGGCGGCGTCGGGCGGGGCAAGAGCTTTTTGATGGACTGCTTTTTTGGCGCCGTGCCGCTCAAGCGCAAGGTGCGCCTGCATTTTCATGAATTCATGCGTGAAGTGCATCGCGAGTTGCTCGATTTGCAGGGCACGGCCAACCCGCTCGACGAGCTGGGCAAGCGCATGGCCAAGCGTTACCGGCTGATTTGCTTTGACGAATTTCACGTCGCTGACATCACCGATGCGATGATTTTGCATCGGCTGCTGGTGGCGCTGTTTGACAACGGCGTGGGCTTTGTCACCACGTCCAATTTTCACCCCGACGGGCTGTACCCAAACGGCCTGCACCGGGACCGCATCCTTCCGGCCATTGCGCTGCTCAAGACGCATCTTGAAGTTCTCAATGTGGACAACGGCACCGATTACCGCCGCCGCACGCTGGAACAGGCCCGGCTGTACCACAGCCCCTTGGGCGCTCAGGCCGATGCTGAGATGACGGAAACTTTCAACCGTCTGGCTGCCTCCCATGATGAAAATCCGCTGCTCCACATTGAATCTCGGCAGATTCATGCCCGGCGTAAGGCGGGCGGCGTGGTGTGGTTTGATTTCAAGGCGCTGTGCTGCGGGCCGCGTTCGCAGAATGATTACCTCGAAATTGCCACCCAGTTTCACACGATTTTGCTCAGTGATGTGCCGCACATGCCGGTTCGCATGGCCTCGGAAGCGCGGCGTTTCACCTGGCTGGTGGATGTGCTGTATGACCGGCGCGTCAAGTTGATCATGTCGGCTGAAGTCTCGCCCGAGGCGCTTTACACCGAAGGTCCGATGGTGCATGAGTTTCCCCGCACCGTTTCGCGCTTGAATGAAATGCAGTCGATGGAGTTTCTCGCGCTGGAGCACAGAACCGTGGACACCAGCCTGACATGAAACCCTTGGTGATGGCAATTTTCTGCATGGCCCTGACTGGGCTGGCAGATGCGCAGGCCGACGGGCAGCAGAGTGGTCCGAATGAGCGCCGCGCCAGTCTCAATCAGGAACGCAGCAGGCTCGAAGCCGACTTTGCGGCGGAAGATGCCATCTGCCATGATCGATTCGCCGTCAACAGCTGCCTAGAGACGGTGGATGTGAAGCGTCGTGCCGCGATGGCGCAATTGCGGCGCCAAGAGATTTTGCTCAATGACGAGGAGCGAAAAAATCGGGCTGAGGCGCAACGCCGAAAAATCGAGGAAAAATCGTCTCCTGAAAGTCTCCAGCAAGCAACCCGGCAACGAGCTGCAGCAGTTGAAGATTACCTCTTACGCCAGGAGCGTGACAAAAACCGACAGGATGAACGTGCAGCAAGCCCTTCAAGTCAGCAGTCTGCACGCGATGCTCGTTCACAAAAGCTGATAGAGCATCAGAAGAAAAACCAGGCGCGTGCAGCCAAGCAGGCGGCAGCCGCCGAAGAGGCCAAAAAATTCAATGACCGGCAAAAAAAGGCCGATGCACGACGCGCCCAGTACGACGCCGACCAATTGAGCCATCCTCCGGCTAAATCCCGCCCGTTGCCGCTTCCCTAAACGGCGTTGCTACAGGGCTTCGACCTTGACCACGACCAGCGAGAGGTTGTCGCCGCCGCCCCGTGCGCGCGATCTGGCTTTTTGAATCAGGAATTCGGTGGCCTCGCGGGGTGAAAGCATAGACACGGCTGAGCCTATTTCCGTCGAAGTGAAGTAGTGCCAGACGCCATCGCTGCAAGCCAGCAGGACATCATTGGGCTGAAGTCGTGGAATGAAATGTTGCTTGATGGGGGGGACTTCATCGGTTCCCAAGCAGCCCATCAAAATATTTGACTTGGGATGGACATTGGCTTCCTCCTCGGTCAGTTCACCACTGTCCACCAAGGTTTGCACATAGGAGTGATCTAGCGTTCTGTGGATCAGCTTGCTGCCGTGATAGTGGTAGATGCGCGAGTCGCCGGTATGCGCCCAGTAGCATTCTCCGCCGGGATTGATCAAAAACACGGCTAGGGTGCTGTGCGGCTCCTGCTCGGACGAAATCGCCGTGAGCCGAATGACAAGGTGGGCCTCCTCAACGATTTGTTTGAGCAGCGCATGCCCATCATCCATGTCAGGGGCATAGCGGTCAAAAAGCTGTTTGGCTGTCAGCATGGCTTGATCGGACGCCTTGCGTCCACCACTTCGACCTCCCATGCCGTCGGCTACCACGCCCAGCAGGCAGCCTGGATAGTGTGTGTGGGTCAACAAGCGAACCTGATCCTGTTGATAGTCCCGGTCACCTTTATGGATGCCTGTGGATGCTGTGATTCGATAACCTTTGGCCATTGTTCGATCGATTAGCCTTGTAGGCTTGAGGGGGTGCTGCAGTCAGCATAGGACGAAGCGGTGTGCGGGGAAAAACCTTTAACTTGGCTATTCACTCCTCGCAGCGTCCACTGATGGGGTCGAAAATCGGGTCCGCCGATAGGAGTTTTTTTGGGCCTCTATGGTGGAGGCTGAGCAAGTCAAAAATGTTTTCTGACCGAGTCATTCTATATGGAGTCGCAGGGCATTTTTGCCCCGTGATGACGCCTTAACTTGATGTGCCCGATAAGTGCATACCTCACCAGAATTTGTACCAAGCTGAGTCAGCCGTCCTGAAACCTTTGCCCATGTAGTGGCTTTGCGGATAGCTTTTTTCCATAATCCGCAGGGTGTCGTCGCGCAGTTCCGTCATGCCCAGCGCGTCATAGGATTTGTACAGAATGTAGGTAGCTTCTTCGAGTGCTGGCACATCGCGGTAGTCGACAATCGCCGTCTGGGCGCGGTTGATGGCGGCCACATAGGCACCGCGCGAGTAGTAGTAACGCGCCACATGCACTTCCGACTGGGCCAGTGAATTGACGATGTAGTTCATTCGCAGACGGGCGTCGGGCGTGTAACGTGAGTCTGGAAAGCGGCTGACCAGTTCCTTGAACGACTCAAACGACTCCTTGGCTGCATTTTGGTCGCGCTCGGACAGATCCTGGCGCGTGAAAGAGCCAAAAATGCCCAGGTTGTCGTTGAAGTTGACCAGCCCCTTGAGGTAAAAAGCGTAGTCCATCGCTGGGCTGGCCGGGTGCAGCTTGATGAAGCGGTTCAGCGTGGCAAGCGCCTGAGCCTGCTCGCCGCCTTTATACTGGGCATAAGCCTTATCGAGCTGGGCTTGCTGCGCTAGCGGCGTTCCAGCCGCACGGCCTTCGAGCTTTTCGTAAAGCGGAATGGCCTTGTCATAGGCGCCGGAGCTGGCTTCGTCCTTGGCTTCGGCATAAATCTTGTTCGGGCTCCAGCTGGCCGTCTTGTCGGGCGGTGGCGTGCTGGCGCAGCCTGCCAGCCCCAACGCCAATGCACAAACGGCAGCGACAAGCGGCGATGCATTCGGAACAACCGATAATTTGGTGGAAAACATTGCAATCGACCTTCTTGATGACTGATTCAGAACTGAGCAAATTGATTATATCGGGCGCCGTCAGCGTCAATTCGCTGGCCGACGAGGCTGCCGAAGAGGCCGACGCTAGCGCCGAGATGGAGCTGCGCCGGGTCAGCGTGCCCGTCGAGAGCCATGCCAGCCGCCTGGATCGGGCGCTGGTGACTTGCGTGCCGGAGTTCTCGCGCAGCTATCTGCAGCAGCTGATTGAAGCCGGGATGGTTCAGCTCAACGGCGTGAAAGTGATCAAGGTCTCGG
>Ga0302263_10000535_pt1 | contig 14644 bp, 11 predicted proteins | sample II_Fen_N1_4_FD_194564 | JGI IMG/M metagenome (GOLD analysis project Ga0302263, IMG submission 194564) | Peat permafrost microbial communities from Stordalen Mire near Abisko, Sweden - II_Fen_N1_4 | ecosystem: Environmental > Terrestrial > Soil > Wetlands > Permafrost | place: Sweden: Abisko... | reverse complement strand
CGGGCGCCGCGCGCAGCTCGGCGAGGATCTTCACGTAGAGCTGCGGAATGTCGGTGTTGAGCAGCCGGTTCGCCACGGCCCTGTCCGCCAGCGCCCTGTCGACCGCACCGAGGGCGAAGTACGCGCTGAGCTGCTCCTGGTCGGCGATGAGCTGGTCCATGTCCGCCTGCACGCTCGGCGGCCAGGCGACAATCCTCTCGGCGCCGAGGGTGGCAGCGAATCCGGCCTGGATCATCTGGTCCACCTGCTCCGGCGAGAGGGTCGGCTCGCCCGGCGCCGGGTCGCGGAACGCCGCGGCGACCGATTTCTGCCATGCGGTGTAGTCCGCGTAGATCTTCGCGAACCGGTCGGCGAAGGTCATCGCTGTCGGGGCCACCGTCGGCGCCGGCGTTGGCGTCGGGGCGGTCAGACCCGGCAGGATCATCACGGCACCGGCGCCGAGGACGACGAGCGCGGCAAATGCGGCAACGAGCTTCCTCCGCCCGCGGCGGACCGGGCCACCGTGCTTCTGCGCGGCCGGGCGATACCACTCGGTCATCGTTTGTCCGGCTCCTCCCAGGCACCACTCGGGCCACTGTCCGGACGCCACCCGACAGTCGGTCAATGGAGGCGGCGTGTCAAGACCAATCGGCGGATGCTTTCGAGCCCTGTTGGACGGCTCCGCGTCCCCCACCAGGAGCGCTCGCATGTCTGGGGAACGTCCAGCTGCCGACGGCTGCGGTTCGCCGGTTTCAGGCCTCCTCCGGCGCCCAGATGTGCGAGCATCTCCGACGTGCGTGAAGGAAGCCTTGTTCGGCCCGACGGGAGGACCGTCGCCTGGAGCGAGAGCGGGCTCCTCGACGGCCGCCCCGTGCTCCGCCTGCCGGGCACGCCCGGATCGCGCTATTCGCTGAGGGTCGATCAGGCGCCGTGGGTCGAGCGCCGACTGCGCGTGATCACCGTCGAACGCCCCGGTTTCGGCGTCTCCACGAGACTCCCGGGAAGGGGCTTCGTCGAGCATGCAGACGACCTCGCGGCGATCCTCGACCACCTCGGCATCCTCGACGTCCCGGTGTACGGCGGCAGCGGCGGCGCACCTCACGTCCTGGCCTTCGCCGGTCGACACCCCGACCGCGTCTCGGCCTGTGCCGTTGGCGACGGCGCCGCGCCCCTCATGGACGACGAGGTGGACCAGCAGATCGACTTGAACGCGGCCGGGGACCGGCTGGCCCGGATGGGCGAAGGGGAGGCGCTGCGCGCCCTGCTCGACCCGGTCCGCACGTCGATCCTGGCCGATCCGATCGCCGGCTTCCGCGAGATCATGGACACCGCCCCGTCCGCGGACCAGGAGATCATGGCCGACCCGGCCTGGCAGGCTGCCTTCGCGCGTGGCGTCTGCGAGGCGCTCGCCCCGGGCGTCGACGGATGGGTGGACGAGGTGCTCGCGCTCAACGGAGACTGGGGGGACGTCGACATCGCCGCGGTCACGTGCACCGTCACCTGGTGGCACAGCGACGGTGACCGAAACTGCCCGCTGTCTGCCGCGCGGCGGCTGGTCGGTCGCCTTCCGGATGCGCGGCTCATCGTGTCGACGGAAGGCGGTCACCTCGTCGCCGACGATGGCGAGGGCGAGCTTCTCGACGAGCTGCTGGTGCGAGCTAGACCTGCCGTTGCGGTGTCCTGAACGGTGTTCGCCGCGGGAATCCGCGGTGACCTTCGGCGCCCGGCGCTGCCAGGGATCGATGTCCCCCGGCGCACCCCTGTCGGTCACCGCATGCCTGGGACATGAAGGTTGCCGCGGGCCGACTCGTGCGGCGTGTCCGGGTCCGTGCCACCATGGAATCGATGGACGTGCACCGGGTCCTGATCGTGGGCGGCGGCTTCGGCGGGTTGAACGCGGCCCGCGTGCTCGGCCGCGACCCGCGCGTGACCGTCACGCTGGTCGACCGCCGGAACTTCCACCTGTTCCAGCCCCTGCTCTACCAGGTGGCGACCGGCGCCATCTCGCCGGGCGACATCGCCCAGCCCCTGCGCTCCGTCCTGCGTCGCCAGCGGAACACGACCGTCCTCCTCGGAGAGGCCGTGGGCATCGACCCGGAGCGGCGCGAGGTCCTGATGTCCGACGGCGGCCCGCTTGGCTACGACACCCTGATCGTCGCCACGGGCGCCCGCCACTCCTACTTCGGCCACGACGACTGGGCGCCGAACGCGCCGGGCCTCAAGTCCATCGACGACGCGCTGGAGATCCGGCGGCGCATCCTGATCGCCTTCGAGGCGGCCGAACGCGAGCAGAACCTCGAACGGCGGGGCGAGTGGATGACGTTCGTCGTCGTCGGCGGCGGCCCGACCGGCGTGGAGCTGGCGGGCGCCCTGGGGGAGGCCCTGGACCGGATCCTGCCGCCATACCCGCCGGACCGCTCGGCGTCGGCGGCCAGCCAGCTCGGCAAGCTCGGCGTCGAGGTACGGACGAAGACCCGGGTCGTGGACGTCGATGCCCGCCATGTCCGCGTGGTCACCGAGACCGGCGAGGAGGAGATCCGGACCCGCACCACCCTCTGGGCGGCCGGGGTCCAGGCGTCGAGCTTCGTCCGGGCGGTCGCGGCCGCCACCGGCGCGGAGACGGACCGGGCCGGCAGGATCCTCGTCGATCCTGACCTGGCCATCCCCGGGCACCCGGAGATCCTCGCCCTCGGCGACGCGGCCGTACAGCCGTGGAAGCGGGGCCGGAACGTCCCGGGTGTCGCCCAGGGCGCGATCCAGTCCGGCGGCTATGCGGGGCGCGCAATCCGGGCCCGCCTCGACGGGAAGCCGGTCAAGCCCTTCACCTACCGCGACAAGGGGGACGTCGCCGTCATCGGACGTCTCCGCGGCGTGACGAACATCGGCTGGCTGGGACCCTTCGGCCGGCAGGGCGGCTTCGTGGCCTGGATCATGTGGCTCGGGATCCACATCTTCTACCTGATCGGGTTCGCCAACAGAATCGTCGTGATGGTCCGCTGGGCGTGGAGCTTCTTCACCAGCGGCCGTGGGACGCGCCTCATCACCGGGGCGCCGCTCCTGCCACCGATCGCGGAGCCGGCGCCACCGGCCTGGTCATCGCCCGACGTGACCGATCCCCCGCCACCCGAGGACGGGTTCGTCGGGTCGTAGGCGACGATCCGCGGAGGGAACGGCCGTCTCGGGTCGAGCGTGGTCCCGGGTGCCTCCGTGAGGACGATCCTGCACGGCACGCTCCGGAGCGCCGGATCGTCGGCCGGGCTACGCTGGCCGGGATGGACATGCCCGACCCGATCGACGACACCACCTTCGAGGACTGGGTCTTCGAAGCCATCGATGCCCTGCCCGAGGCCTTCCGCGAGCGCCTGGGCAGCGTGGCCATCGTCATCGAGGAGTGGCCCAGCCAGGCGCAGCTGGCTTCGGTCGGCGCGCCCGGCCTCTACGGGCTGTACCAGGGCGTGCCGCGCTCCGTCCCCGGCGCCGACCACAGCGCAACCCCATCGAAGATCACCATCTTCCGCGGCACGCTCGAGAGCCACTACCGGACGCCCGAGGCCCTGCACGAGAAGGTGATCGACACCGTCCACCACGAGATCGCCCACCACTTCGGCATCTCCGACGCGCGGCTGCACGATCTGGCCGTGGAGCACGATCACGGGGCCGGAGGACACGGGCACTAGCGCGCGGCCCGCTGCCATACTCACGGCGTGGACGCGCATATCCTGCTGGTCGAGGACGATCCGTCGATCCGCGAGGTCACCGCTCTCGGGCTGCGTGCCGCCGGCTTCACGGTGGGCGTGGCTGCGGACGGCGTGGAGGGGCTGGAGCGCTGGCGCGCCGACCGGCCGGACCTCGTGCTCCTGGACGTGATGCTGCCCAGGATGGACGGCCTCGAGGTCTGCCGCGCCATCCGCCGCGAGGCGACCACCCCCATCGTCATGCTGACCGCCCGCGCCGACACCATCGACGTGGTCGTGGGCCTCGAATCCGGCGCCGACGACTACCTGCGCAAGCCGTTCGAGATGCCGGAGCTCGTCGCCCGCGTCCGCGCCGCGCTCCGGCGCCACGGGCACGAGCCTGCCTCCGGGACCCCAGCGATCCTGAATCTCGGCCCGCTCCGGATCGACCTCGCCGGGAGAACCGTGGAGCGCGACGGCTCCGAGATCGCCCTGACGCGCACGGAGTTCGACCTCCTCGCCGAGCTCGCCCGCCACCCGGGCCAGGTCTTCCCGCGGGACCTGCTGCTGGACCGCGTCTGGGGCTACGACTACCTGGGCGACTCGCGCCTCGTGGACGTGGCCGTGGGCCGGCTGCGCGCGAAGATCGAGGCGGACCCGGCGGTGCCCTCGCTGGTCATCACCGTGCGTGGGGCCGGCTACAAGGCCGCCCGGCCGCCGGGCTGAGGCCCGCCGACATGACGATCGGGATCCGGACGCGCCTCGCGCTCACGCTCGTCGGTCTGGTCGCCGTGACGGTCGCGGCGATCGGCGTCGGCGTCTACGCCTTCGTGGACTCCTCGCTCCGGGACGCGCAACTCGCCCAGGCCCGCCGCCAGGTCGACTACAACCTGTCCGTCCTGCTCCCAGGGGCCGACCCGCGGCCCACCGATCTGCGCAGCTTCGAGGCGAGCGGCCTCCCGGAGGCGTTCGGGCTGCGTGGGGACGGGCGGGTCATCGCGGACTTCGGCGACGCGGCCCCGTACACGCCGGCGGACCTGCCGGGTGGTCTCGACCAGCTGTCGCCGGAGCTCCGGTCGATCGTGGCCCAGGGCCAGCTCGGGTATGCGTGGCAGACGATCGGCGGGAGGCCGGCGCTCGTGGTCGGCGGCCAGCAGGGCGGACCCCCGGCCCTGTACTTCGTGTTCCCGTCGCAGCCGATCGAGGATGCCCTCGCCCAGCTGCGGCTGGGGCTGCTGGTAGCGGGTGCGGTCGCGATCCTGGTCGCGCTGCTGACGGCGCGGCTGGTCGCAAGCGGCATCCTGCGGCCGGTGGCGGCGGGCGGGCGGGCGGCTCGGCGGATCGCCGACGGCGACCTCCGCGCACGGGTGCCGGAGGGCGGCCGTGACGAGTTCGGCCGGTGGGCGGCGGAGTTCAACCGGATGGCCGATTCGCTCGAGGCGACCGTCGCGCGGCTGCAGGCCGCCCAGCTGCAGAACCGGCAGTTCGTGGCAGACGTTGCGCACGAGCTCCGGACGCCGATCACCGCGCTCGTCGCGGAGGCATCGATGATCGAGGGCGGCCTCGACGGTCTCGCCCCCGATGCGCGGCGAGCGGCGGAGCTCCTCGTGACCGACGTCCGCCGGCTCCGCGCCCTCGTGGACGACCTCATGGAGATCTCGCGCTTCGACGCGGCCGCCGAGCTCCCGCGCCTCGAGCCGGTCGACCTCGGGCGGGTCGTGACGGGGGTCGTGGCGACGCGGCTCCCCGAGGCGGCGGTCTCCATCCCGCGGGAGCCGGTGATCGTGGACTCGGACCCGCGGCGCCTGGACCGGATCATCGGCAACCTCCTCGACAACGCCCGCGCGCACGCGCCGGGCGCGCAGGTCGAGGTCTCGCTCACGACCACGCGTGAGGGCGCGATGGTCGTCGTGGCGGACCGCGGCCCGGGCGTCCCTGCCGACGCGCTGCCGCGCATCTTCGACCGCTTCTACAAGGCGGACCCGTCGCGCCGGTCCGGGAGCTCCGGCCTGGGTCTCGCGATCGCCGCCGAGCACGCCGCCCTCCTGGGCGCCACCCTTCGGGCCCGCGGACGCCCGGGCGGCGGCATGATCTTCGTCCTGACCCTGCCGGTGACGCGATCGTTACCGTCCGGAGATGCCGCCGACACGGGCGCGCGGGACGATGACCGCGCTTCCGAACCCGCATCGAGGATCCGGCCGTGATCCGCATCGCTCGCGCCACTCTCGCCATCGCGCTCCTGGTAAGCGTCGGGCTGGTCACGGCCTCCTGTGCGCCCGCCGCCGGCCCGCTCGGCACGCCGGCGAGCCCCCGCGTCACGCCGGCGGCCGCCTCCGGGGAGCCCGCCCCGTCAGACGTCGCACCCGGGACGCCGTCGCCCAGCCCGTCGCCCAGCCCGTCGCCCACTCAGCCGCCGTCGCTCGCCCCGACCGGCTCGCCGTCGCAGTCGTCGGCCGCCGCCAGCGCGACCCCCACCAGCCGACCCTCCCCCACCCCCGCCCCGACGCCGGTGGCGACCACCATCGTCCGCGCCTACTTCATGCTCGGCAGCTTCACGGACAACCCCGGGCTGGCACCGGTGCTGCGCACCGTCCCCGAGACGAAGACCGTGGCGAACGCGGCGATGACCGCGCTGCTCGAAGGCCCCAAGGGCGCCGAGCTCGCCGCCTCGCCCGCGATGTACACCTCGATCCCGGACGGCACGCGTCTGCTGGACCTCTCGATCGCCGACGGCGTCGCGACGGTGAACCTCTCCGCGGAGTACAAGGGCGCGATCGCCAGCTTCCAGGGCGGTACTGCCAACGCCCAGGTCATCTTCACGCTCACCCAGTTCTCGACCGTGAAGCTCGTCCGCATCGAGGTGGAGGGCCAATCCCAGGGCGGCGCGCTCGGCCGGTCGGACTACCAGCTGGTCGGCCTGCTGCCGGCGATCTTCGTGGACCGCCCGGCCTGGGGCGCCGCCGCCGGCAACCCGGCGCGGATCAGCGGCCTCGCCAACGTGTTCGAGGCGACGTTCCGCGCCGAGATCCGCGACGCACAGGGCGGCATCCTGGTCGACAAGCAGGTCATGGCCTCGTGCGGCACGGGGTGCTGGGGGACGTTCAAGGCGGACCTCCCCTACTCCGTCTCCAAGGCCCAGTACGGGACCCTGCGCGTCTATGACCTCTCGGCGAAGGACGGCACCCCCGAGAACGTCACCGAGTACCCGGTCTGGCTGACGCCCGCGCCGTGACGCCCGCGGGCGGCATGTCCACGCGGGCGCTCAGCCGCCCGGACCACGGTCAGCCCTGGTCGTAGGGCTGACCGGCGGCGGCCGGGGCCCGGACCCGACCGACCACACCCGCGACGACGACGATCGTCACGATGTACGGGAGGCTGTTGAGCAGCTGCGGCGGAACGTCCACGCCGAGGATCGAGAGGAGGGCCTGGGTCGAGTCCGCGAAGCCGAACACCAGCGCCGCGCCGAACGCGTAGATGGGGTTCCACGCGCCGAAGATGACCGCGGCCAGGGCGATGAACCCGCGCCCCGCGGTCATGTTCATCTGGAAGCTGCCCGCCGAGGCGAGGCTCAGCGACGAGCCGGCGATGCCCGCCATGAGCCCCGCGATGAGCATGGCCCGGTAGCGGATCTTGATCACGTCGATGCCGACGGTGGCGGCGGCCGACGGCTTCTCGCCGCTGGCCCGCAGCCGCAGGCCCCACCGCGTCCGGTAGAGCATGTACGCGAAGACGATCATCACGAGCAGCGTGAAGTACAGGTAGGGCGTGCCCGAGAACAGGATCGGGCCGATCACCGGGAACCCGGAGAGGACGGGCACCTGGAGGGACTCGACCGTCGGCGGCGTGTTGAACTGGGTGTTCTTGGACAGGACGCGGAGGTACAGGAAGTTCGTGATCCCGAGCGCACCGATGTTGATGACGATGCCCGCGATGATCTGGTCGACCTTCCAGCGGATGCCGAGCCAGGCGAGCAGAAGGCTGACGAGGGCACCGGCCAGCGCCGCCGAGATGATGCCGATGAGCACCGCGAGCGTCGGGTTCGCGCCCTGGCCCAGCACGAGCATCGCGGTGCTCGCCGCGATCGATGCCACGCAGGCGCCGATCAGCATCTTTCCCTCGATCGCGATGTTGGAGATGCCGCTGCGCTCGGAGATGATGCCCGCGAACGCGCCCAGCGAGATCGGGGCCGCGAGCGACAGGGTGCCGCCCAGGGTGCCCGTGAGGTTCGCGGGCTTGCCGGCCAGCAGCGCCGCCAGGGCCGTGAGGATCCAGAACGGCACAACGACCAGCAGCATGGGCCGCCACCGGAACGACGCTCCCCGGACGAGCTGGAGGATGCCGGCCAGCCCGGTCACCGCTCCCGTGATGATCCAGAGGAGACCGACCGTGGTCGAGATGGCGATGCTCGAGCCGCCCTGCCGGTCGACCCAGAAGGAGAAGACGGCGGGCGTGTCGAGCGAGCTGACCGCCAGCTGGAGGGCGACGACGCCGAGCGCGGCCAGGATGACGCCCCGGATGCGCGCGGCGCGCTGCGCCTTCCGCCCGGCGGCGCTGACTCCCTCGGCGGCCTGCCCCACGGCCGGAGCTGCCGCGGTCATGCCACGCCACCCTCCGTCGTGGCCGGGTCAGCTCCCGGCATGCGCGTGCGATCGAACCGGTACAGCACCCGGATGAGCCCGGGCGCCGCCACGAACATGATCACGAGCGCCTGGATGAAGAACAGGAGGTCGAGAGGGATACCGGTCTTCACCTGCATCAATCCCCCGCCCGTGCGCAGGGCGCCGAACAACAGCGAGGCCGCCACGATCCCGGCAGGCCGGTTGCCAGCAAGGAGCGCGAGGGCGATCGCGTCGAAGCCGTAGCCCGAGCTGATGTCGTTCGACATCTGGGGGACGGTCCCGAGGACCTCCATCGAGCCGCCGAGGCCTGCGAGGCCACCCGACAGTGTCATCGCGAGGATGATCGCGCCGCCGGCGCTCATGCCGGCATACCGGGCGGCATTCAGGTTGAAGCCCGCGGCTCGGAGCTCGAAGCCCTTGGTGGTCCTGAACAGGAACCAGGACACGGCCGCGGCCATGAGGAGCGCGACCACGAACCCCCAGTGCAGCCTGATCGCGGGGAGGTCGAGGATCGGCGGGATGCGGACGAAGTCGGACAGGACCTTGGAGATGGGCTGCGACGTCCCCTCCTTCCGGAGGAAGTCGGACTGGAGGCCGAACAGGACGATCTGGAAGGCCACGTAGTTGAGCATGATGGTCGTGATGACCTCGTGGGCGCCGGTCCGAGCCTTGAGGAATCCCGGGATGAAGCCCCACGCGGCACCGGTGAGGACGCCCGCGACGGTCGAGACCAGGAGGATCAGCGCCATCGGCTCGTCCTTCAGCGTGATCGCGGCGACCGTCGCGCCGAACGCCCCCAGGACGAACTGCCCCTCCACGCCGATGTTGAACACGCCGCTCCGGAACGAGATCGCTACGGCCAGGCCCGCGAAGATCAGGGGGGTCGCGGCGACGAGCGTCTCCGTGATGGGACGGATCGCCGAGGCCATCGCCCGCGGTGTCGGATCGTTCAGGGCGGCCGCGATCCTGGCCGGGTCCCCGATGGCGCCGATCAGCATCGCGTAGTAGGCGGTGCCGATGGTGCCGAGCGCCCCCGTGATCGCGCCGACGGGATCCGTACCGAGCCTCGCCAGGTTCTGGAAGTCGGTGACCAGGATAACGAAGGAGCCGACGATGAACGCCGTGACGACTGCGAGGAACGGGATCAGCGCGGGCTGGAGGGCGCGACCGACGCGCCTCACTCCGAGCCGCCCATGAGCATGCCCAGCTCCTCGTAGGTGGCGTCCGCGCCCTCCACCAGGCCCGCGATCCTGCCGCCCAGCATGACGGCCACCCGGTCTCCGACGGCCAGGACCTCGTCCAGCTCGGTGCTGACGATGAGGACGGCCGCGCCGGCGTCCCGCTGCTCGACGATCCTCCTGTGGATGTACTCGATGGACCCGACGTCCAGGCCGCGGGTCGGCTGCGAGGCGATCACCAGCTTCACCGGCCGGGAGAACTCCCGCGCGACGACGACCTTCTGCTGGTTCCCGCCCGACAGCGATCCGACGATGGTGTCGATCGACGGCGTGCGGACGTCGTAATCCTGCACGGCAGTCGTCGCACGCTCGGCGATGGCCTTCGCATTGAGGCTGCCATGCGTGCTGTATGGCTCGCGATGGTAGGTGTCGAGGATGAGGTTCTCGGACACCGTCATGGCGCCGATCAGGCCGTCGCTCATCCGGTCCTCGGGCACGTGTGCCACGCCGACGTCGGACACACGCCGGGGCGACCATGACGTCGTGTCGTGTCCGTCGATGACGGTCGTGCCGGAGTCCACCGGCCGGAGGCCGACGATGGCCTCGACCAGCTCGGTCTGACCGTTGCCCTGGACGCCCGCGAGCACGACGATCTCGCCTGCCCGGACATCCAGGCTGACACCCCTCACGGCCAGGTGCTCCCGGTCGTCGCGCACGTGGAGGTCCTTGACCGAGAGCACGACGTCGCCCGGTGACGCGGGGCCCTTGACGACCTTCAGCTCCACGTCGCGGCCCACCATGAGGTTGGCCAGGATCTCGCGGGTCGCGTCCCGGGGCTCGACGGTGCCGGCGAGGCGCCCGCGGCGCAGGACGGCGATCCGGTCCGCGACCTCAAGCACCTCGTTCAGCTTGTGGGTGATGAAGATGACGGTCGTGCCCGCCTCTGCGAGGCCCCGAATGATCCCGAACAGCTCCTCGGTCTCGAAGGGCGTGAGGACGGCGGACGGCTCGTCCAGGACGAGGATGTCGCTCTTGCGGTAGAGAGCCTTCAGGATCTCCACTCGCTGGCGCACGCCGACGGGGAGGTCCTCGATCTTCGCGTCCGGGTTGACGTTGAGGTTGTACTGCTCCGACAGCTCGGCGACGCGCGCGCGGGCCGTCTTCCGGTCGAACGTGGCGACCGGCCCCGTCGTGCTCTCCGCGCCCAGGGACACGGCCTCCACCACGTCGAACACCGGGACCAGCTGGAAGTGCTGGTGGACCATCCCGATGCCGGCCTCGATCGCCTGGCGCGGATCGGTGAAGCTGCGAGGCGTCCCGTCGATCAGGATCTCGCCCGAGTCTGGCCTGTAGAGGCCCGACAGGATGTTCATGAGGGTGCTCTTGCCGGCACCGTTCTCGCCCAGCAGCCCGAGAACCTCGCCACGGTCGGCCGCGATGGAGATGCGGTCGTTGGCGAGGACGCCCGGGAAGCGCTTCGTGATCTCCTTCAGCTCCAGGCGCATCGGCAGCTTCCATCTCTCGTGGAACGCAAGGCGCCCGCTCCCGGGGTTCGAGAGCGGGCGGACCGGGGTAGCTCGGGGGTGAGCCGTCCGCCTACTTGAGGTAGTCGGAGACCTTGACGGTTCCGGAGGCGATGTCCTTGGACAGCTGGTCGACCTCGGCCTTGAGCTCGGCAGACACCTGCGCGTCCAGATCGTGGAACGGGGAGAGCGCCACGCCTCCGTTGGCGAGTGTGCCGAGGTAGTTCTCGCCGCCCTTGTCGCCACCGGCGTTCTTCTTGATCGTGTCGAGCACGGCCACGTCGATCCGCTTCTCGGCGGAGGTGAGGATCGCCTTGCTGTACGCGGGCAGGGAGAGCGCCTGGTCGGTGTCGACGCCGATCGCCCACTTGGCGGCCGCGGCCATCGCCTTGATGGAGGCGTTGCCGGTTGCTCCCGCGACGGGACCGACGATGTCCGCGCCCTGGTCGATGAACTGCTTGGCGAGCTGCTCGCCCTTGGCGAGGTCGGCCCACGGGTTGTCGCCGCCGACGAAGGTGCCGGTCTGCTTCGCGGCATCCCAGCCGAGGAGCTTGGCCTTGGCGCCCTTCCTCTCGTTGTAGATCTTGATGCCCGCGTAGTAGCCGTCCATGAACCGCGTCACGCCCGGGTACTTCTCGCCGCCGTACGTGCCCACGACCTTGCTCTGGCTGAAACCGGCCGCGAGGTAACCCGCCAGCGTCGCCGCCTCGTCGATCTGGAAGTCCAGGCCGGTGAAGTTCGGAGGCGTGGGTCCGTTCGCCTTCTCGTCCCAGGTCTGGTCGACCTGGGCGAACGCGATGTCCGGATTGGCGAGCGTCGCCTCGACGGCCGCCTGCGTCTGCTCGGTGCCCACGACGATGATCGTCTGGCAGCCCTCGTCCATCAGCCGCTGGATGTTGGAGGCATAGTCCGTGGCGCCCTTCGCCTCGGTGAAGGCCGTCTGGAACCCGGCCGCCTTTGCATCCTCGAGGCCCTTCTGGGCGAGGTCGTTGAAGCCCTTGTCACCGAGTCCGCTCGCATCGAACGACGCGCACGCCTTCCAGTCGGTGACCGGGGACGCGGTGACGCCGGTGGAGGGCGACCCGGTGGCCTGGACGGAGCCAGACGGAGCCGAGGTCGCGGCGGAACCGGAGCAGGCCGCGAGGACGATGGCCGACATCACGCCGAAGGCGGACAGTCGACGAGATAGAAGCACCGTGCGTTCCTCCTTGGACCGGTCACCTGACGGCGCGGACCGGCCACGCCGTAGAGTACGCGACGGGGCGAGGCCCCGCGCCGAACCGCGGCTCCTAGGCTGAGGCGGCTCCCGTCGTGTGAACGCGCAGCCCTTCGAGGCCGCGCAGGATGAACGTGGGCTTCCAGGACGGGACATCGACCAGCTCGAGGTCCGGCACACGCGCCAGGAGCTCCCCGAACAGGATCCCCATCTCCAGCTTCGCCAGTGGCGCACCCAGGCAGTAGTGGATGCCCGCCCCGAACGAGATGTGGGGGTTCGGCCGGCGGTCGAGGACGAGCTCCTCCACGCGGTCGAAGCCGGCCGGATCCCGGTTGGCGGAGGCGAACTGGAGGGCCAGCTCCGAGCCGCGCGGGATGCGGACCCCGTGGAGCTCGATGTCCTCGAGCACCCAGCGCTCGAACATGGGCAGGGGCGTGTCGAAGCGGAGCAGCTCCTCGAGGGCCGTCGGGACGAGCGATCGGTCCGCACGAAGCCTGGCCAGCGCCTCCGGGTGGCGGAACAGCGTCCACCACGCATTGCCGGTCCCGTTGACCGATGCCTCGTGGCCCGCATTCAGCAGCAGGGCACAGGTGCCGACGAGCTCGTCCTCGGTCAGGACGTCGCCGGCGTCGACGACCTGTGCCAGCCCCGAGATCAGGTCGTCGCCCGGATGGGCGCGCCGCTGCCGGGCGAGGTCGCGCAGGTAGTCGCCGAACGCCACGCTCGCGGCCACGGAGCGTCGCTGGCTCTCCTCCGGCGGGTTCAGCTCGTACATCAGGCAGATGTCCGACGACCACGGCCGCAGCAGGTGGCGATCGGCTTCGGGCACGCCCAGCAGCTCCGCGATGACCGTGACCGGCAGCGGCTCCGCGACGTCCGAAATGAGGTCGAACTCGCCCTTCGCGATCGCGGCCGCCAGCAGGCCGTCCACGATCGCCTCGATCCGCGGCCGCAGGCCCTCCACCGTGGCCGGCGTGAACGCCTTGCTGACCAGGCGCCGGAGGCGGGTGTGGTCCGGCGGCTCACGATCCAGCATCCCGCTCTGGACCAGCCGCCAGAACGGGTCCTGGAACTCGGGTGGCGTCTCGTGCCCCATCTCCGCGTCCGTGGCGACGTGGAGGTATGTGCGCCCGAGGCGCCGGTCGCGCAGGAGCGCGCTGACATCGGTGAAGCGCGAGACGATCCACTGGCTGGTCGCCGGGTTCCACAGCAGCGGGTGGTCCGCTCGGAGCCGCGCGTAGGCCGGGTACGGATCGGCGATGAACCCGGGATCAGAGGGGTCGAAGCCGAGCTCGAGCGGGGTGGCGGCGTAGGGATCGACGGCGCCGCTCGCGGTCACGCCGCCGCTTCTCGCTCGTACGGCTGCCCGTCGGCCGCGGGCGGGATGCTGCGCCCGACGACGCCGGCGAGGATCACCATCGTGAGCAGGTACGGGAGCGCGTCCCAGGCCTGGGACGGCACGGAACCCATGATCGCCCCGAGATCGCCGCCGGGCGGCGCGATCTTGATCAGCTGGCTGATCTGGATGAACAGCGCGAACACGATCGACGCGCCGAGAGCGCCGAGCGGCGTCCAGCGGCCCATGATCATCGCCGCCAGGGCGATGAACCCGCGGCCGGTGGTCATCCCGATCTGGAACGAGTTCGTCGCCTCGATGCTCAGCCACGCCCCGGCGAGACCGGCGAAGATGCCCCCGATGATCACGTTGTGGTAGCGCAGCGTGATCACGTCGATGCCGACCGTCTCGGCCGCCCGCGGGTGCTCCCCGACAGCGCGAGTCCGGAGACCCCAGCGGCTGCGGAACAGCCAGATCTGGGCGCCGAGCATGATCACGATGGTGGACATCGCGATCGGCCCCAGGTTGAGGAACATCGCGAAGATCCAGCCCACGACCGGCAGCTCCGTCAGCCAGGTCGGCGGCACGTAGGCGGCGAAGTTCCCCGCGCCGGCCGGAGACGACTTCGAGATCAGCTGGTCGAGATAGGCGGTCACGCCGAACGCCGCGATGTTGATGATCGTGCCGCTGATGATCTGGTCCGCCCGGAGCGAGATCGTCAGGTAGGCGTGGAGCGCCGAGATCAGCATCGCGACGACGACGGCGGCGACGACGCAGATCACGAGCGGGAGGGTGGCCCCGAACACGGGGCCGGGCGTCGGGCTCCCGAACATGGGGTTGATCGCGACGCCGACGACCCATGCCGTGAACGCGCTCGCGAGCATCGTCCCCTCGATGCCGATGTTGACGATGCCCGACCGCTCGCAGAACACGCCGCACAGCGCCGCCAGGGCGAGCGGTGCAGCCGCGTTCATGATGTTCGGCGAGTTGGGCGGGATGACCGCGACCAGGAAGCCCACGGCCTGGAACAGGATCCCGATCAGCGGGAGACCATACAGGGCGTTGGCGATCGGGGTGATGTCCATCAGATGACCGCACCGGGCTGCGGTGTCGCGTTCG
>Ga0302263_10000526_pt1 | contig 14709 bp, 13 predicted proteins | sample II_Fen_N1_4_FD_194564 | JGI IMG/M metagenome (GOLD analysis project Ga0302263, IMG submission 194564) | Peat permafrost microbial communities from Stordalen Mire near Abisko, Sweden - II_Fen_N1_4 | ecosystem: Environmental > Terrestrial > Soil > Wetlands > Permafrost | place: Sweden: Abisko... | reverse complement strand
TGCACGAGGAGCTGCTGCGGCGGTTGCGCGCCGGGGGCTGACGCCTGCACGCCACCGCGCCCGCCCGGGACGGCGAAACGCGCCCCTATGCGCCCGCGATGTCGAGCGCTTCAGCGATGATCCCGATGGCGAGATCGACCTCCTCCCCGGTCGTGACCAGCGGGGGGATGATCCGGATCACGTTGACGTACGTGCCGGCCGTCAGGAGCAGGAGGCCGCGGTCGTAGCACGCCTGCTGGACGCGCTTCGTCAATGCGGGGTCCGGGACTCGTCCGTCGCCCTCACCGGGCCTGACGAACTCGAGCGCGATCATCAGGCCGAGCCCGCGGACGTCGCCCACGGAGGCCCGGCCCGCGGTGATCCGCCGCAGGCCGTCCACGAACTGTCGGCCGCGGAGCCGCGCGTTCTCGAGGAGGCCCTCGTCCTCGATGACATCCAGGGTCGCCAGCGCCGCGGCGCAGGACACCACGTTGCCGCCGAACGTCCCGCCGTGGGAACCCGGCGGCATCCGGTCCATGATCGACTTCTGGGCCAGGATCCCGGAGAGTGGCATGCCGGACGCGATGCCCTTCGCCATGACCAGGATGTCCGGCTCCACGTCCCAGTGGCGGACGGCGAACATCTCGCCGGTCCGCCCGAACCCCGTCTGGACCTCGTCCGCGATGAGCAGGATGCCGTGCCGCCGCGTGATCTCGCGGAGACGCGGGAGGAACCCCGGCGGCGGCACGAGGTACCCGCCCTCGCCGATCACCGGCTCGACGATGATGCCGGCCACCTTGTCCGGGAAGACGAGCTGGTGGAACAGCAGGTCGAGCTGGGCCTCCCAGTCGCAGGTGCAGTCGGCCGGGTCGTGGGCGCCGCCCGCCGCGCGATAGCAGTACGGGTACGCGGCGTGGTAGATGGAGCCCGGGAGCGGCTCGAAGGCGCCGCGGTAGACGTCCTTGGCGGCGGTCAGCGCCATCGTCTGCGCGGTGCGCCCGTGGAACGCGTACCGGAACGCCACGATCGCCGGGCGTCCCGTGGCCACCCGGGCCAGCTTGACGGCGGCCTCGACCGCCTCGGCGCCGGAGTTGGAGAGGAACGCTGACCAGGGTCCGCCCGGCAGCAGCCCGGCCAGGCGCTCGTAGAGGCGGAGCCCCGCCTCGTGGTAGACGATGTTCTGCTGTCCGTGGAGCAGCTTCGCGGCCTGTGCCTGGACCGCCGCGACCACGCGCGGGTGGGCGTGGCCCGTGTTCGTGACACCGATCCCGGACGTGTAGTCGAGGTACCGCTCGCCATCCTGCGTGACGAGCCACGAGCCCTCGCCGTGGTCCACGACGAGGTTCGTGATGCGGCTCCAGACCGGTGGAACGACGGACCGGTCGGGCAGGGGAGCGGCGGCCGGCTCCCGCGGGGCGATCGAGGTCATGGAGGTCCTCAGCGAATGCATCTGCCGCGGTTGGTGGTCAGGAGGACCGCTCCGACGGCGAGCAGGAAGATGATCGTACCGATAGCGTTCGCCTGCACCCTGAAGTCGACACGGTTCCTGGCTCAGATGAAGACCGGTGCGCGGGCCTCGGCCGCGCCCCGCCGTGGGCCGGCCTCGGCCGCCGTCGCCGTGCGCCGCACCCAGCCGCGGCCCTCCCAGAATCGCCCCGGCCCCGCTGAAGCCGGGCCGCGGGTACGATATCGACGGGTCGCGTGGCACAAATCCCCGCGTCGCCATCGCACAGGAGCGAGATCGAACGCGATGACCGTGATCACCGAGGCAGCCGTCCTTGCCGCCCTCCGCACCGTCCAGGAGCCCGAGCTCGGCGGTGACCTCGTCACCCGGAACATGGTCCGGGACATCGCGATCGACGGCGCGGACGTCGCGTTCACGATCGAGCTGACCACCCCGGCCTGTCCCCTGAAAGACCAGATCGAGACAGAGGTCCGTGCCGCGCTGGCGCCCGTCGGTGTCACGGCGGTCGGGATCACCTGGGGCGCGACGGTCCGCCGCGCCGCCCCCCGCTCCCCGGAGCTGCTGGTGCCCGGCGTCAAGAACATCATCGCCGTCGCCTCCGGCAAGGGCGGCGTCGGCAAGAGCACGATCAGCGTGAACCTCGCCGTGGCCCTGGCCAGGGCCGGAGCCAGCGTCGGCCTGCTCGACGCGGACATCACGGGTCCGAACATCCCGATGATGCTGGGCCTCGAAGGCCAGCCCACCTCCAGCGAGAACAACAAGATCGTCCCGCTCGAGCGCCATGGCGTGAAGGCGATCTCGATCCAGTTCTTCGTCCCGGAGGGCCAGCCCATCGTGTGGCGCGGCCCGCTCATCGGCGGCGCGATCTCCCAGTTCTTGCGCGACGTCGAGTGGGGCGACCTCGACTACCTCGTGGTCGACCTCCCGCCGGGCACCTCCGACGCGCAGCTGACCCTCGCCCAGGCCGTGCCGATCAGTGGCACGGTGCTGGTCACCACTCCCCAGGACGTCGCCCTGTCGGACGTGGGACGGGCGCTCTCGATGCTGCGCCGGCTCAACGTGCCGGTGATCGGAATCGTCGAGAACATGAGCGCGTTCGTCTGCCCGCACTGCGGCGACGTGACCGAGATCTTCGGCCACGGCGGCGGCGAGCGGTTCGCCCAGCAGCACGGCATCGAGTTCCTGGGCAAGATCCCGCTGGACGTCACCGTGCGCCAGGGTGGCGATGCCGGTGTCCCGGCGGTCGCCCAGCGCGAGCCGGGCGCGGCTGCCCAGGCCCTTGAGGCCATGGCCGGTCTCGTTGCCGCGCGGATGAGCGTGCGGGCGGAGACGTCCCAGACCCCGATCCTGTCGATCACCTAGGCCGCTGCCGGGGCGCATCGTGACCGAGACCCATCCCGCCCCGGACGCAGCCGCGCTGCGGGCCGCCATCGAGGCGGTTCCGCTGTTCCGGGACATGGGACGCGACGAGCTGGACGCACTTGCCGGCGAGCTGCGGCCACGCCGCTACCGGCGCGGTGAGGTCATCTTCCGCACGGGAGATCCGGGCGACGGGCTGCACGTCGTGCTCGCCGGGCGGGTCAAGATCGCCAGCGTGTCGGACACCGGCGTCGAGGCGATCCTCGCGACCCTCCGGCCGGGCGCGTTCTTCGGCTCGCTCGCGCTGCTCGACGGCGCCCCGCGCTCGGCGTCCGCGACCGCGATCGATGCGACCGAGACGGTGATCCTGCCACGCGACCAGTTCCGCAGGCTGGTGGACGAGTCGGCGGCCATCAGGGACCATGTGCTCGCGGGACTGGCCCACGAGCTCCGCCGGCTCACGCGTCATGTGGAGGACCTGCATTTCCTCGACATCGCGGGCCGCCTCGCCGCCCGCCTGGTGTGGCTGGCGACCGAACAGGGGACACCGGGGGAGGCCGGCTCCATCCGCCTCGAGAGCCCGCCGAGCCAGGGTGAGCTCGCCGCGATGGTGGGCAGCACGCGTCAGAGCGTGAACAAGCTGCTGGGCAACCTGGTCGACGACGGGCTGATCCGCGTGAACCGGGACGCGATCGTGGTGCTGGACCTTGCAGGGCTCGAGCGGGCGGCTCGCCGCTAGCGTCGTCGCGCTCCGACCGGGAGCCGCTATCCGCGCGAGATGCCCCGCAGGTAGGCCAGGAGGACGGCTGCCCCATTGAGTGCCGCCCGGTCCGCCCCCTGGCGACCGCGCTGGAAGGCCAGCCTCGTCTCCGCGTGATTGCCCGCGGGCGAGACAACCGCCACGGTCACGGGCGTGTCGGTGCCGGAGGTGCCGGCACGGATCGCCAGCCCGACGTCCGCTCCCGCCGTCGACCGGACGAGCTCGGCCTCCCGGAGCTCAGGCTCACCCGCGTCGCCCGGTGACGGCGCGAGCCGTCCCGGTTCGTCGGCCACGACCTCCTCCCGGCGCATCGCCGCCATGCCGCGCAGGAGCGCGACCAGCGCGCCGTCGGTGCCTGCCTCGGAGATGGCCAGCGTCCAGCCGCGCTCCGCGAGCGCCTCGTCCAGCGAGCGTGCCCAGGTCGCGTCGCCGCGGGCCCAGACGAACTCGCCCAGGGTCGCGAGGACGGCCGCCTCGGCCTCGTCGGCGAGATCGGCCGCGCTTCGACCGCCACTCGCGCGAGCGGACACGCGCACGTCCACGGCTTCGTGACGCGCGTACGTGGCGACGACCGGGTTGGCGGCCCTGAGCAGCGGCTCGCCCAGCAGCTCGGCGACCTGCGACTCGCCGATGCCGAACAGGCGGAGGGTCCGCACGTCGGTGTCGCCGCCGACGCCGCGCTCTGCGAGCCGTGGCAGCACGCCGTCGTCCCACATCGGGCGCATCTCGCGGGGCGGCCCGGGCAGGTTCACGATCACGCGCCCGTCCGGCCGGTCGACCCACCAGCCGGGAGCGGTGCCGTTGGGGTTCGGCAGGGTGGTGGCCGAGGGGATGATCCAAGCCTGCTTGATGTTGACGGACGGGAACGGGTGACCACGACGCGCCCACATCGCCTTGAGCCACGCGAGGGCGTCCGGGTCCACCGTCACGGCCTCGCCGCAGACCTCGGCAACGGCCTCGCGCGTGAGGTCGTCCGGGGTCGGCCCCAGGCCGCCAGTCGTGACCACGAGGTCCGCCCGGCCCAGTGCCGTCCACAGGGCATCCACCACCACGGGCAGGTCGTCGGGGAGGTTCGCGATCCGCGTCACCGTCACGCCGCGGGCGACGAGCGAGCGCGCCAGGTCACCGCTGTTGGTGTCGACGGTCTCACCGACCGTCAGCTCGGTCCCGATCGCAAGGAGCTCGGCGTGGAGGATCGTGCGGGCGGGCGTCGGGTTCCGGGTGGAGTCGGGCATGGAGCGGAGCCTACCCTGCCAGCTGCGCCGTCGCACGCGCACGGGACGCACGGAGACGGAGAGCCCCCGGACCCTCGCTGGTATCATTGCGCCTGTTCCCGACGCCGTACAACCCGCTCGGAGCCCGACCGCTGGACCAAGAACGGCCCGCACCAGACCCTCCGGGTCCCAAAACGGACCCGTCCCGTCCCACCAGCCCGCCCGGCGTCCGCCGGCAGCTGGGGGTGGTGAAGGACGCCATCGTCGGTCTCCTGCGCGCCCACGTCGACCTGGCGAAGGTCGAGGGCGAGCGGATCAAGGGCGAGGCAACCCGTGCGGGGGCCCTTGCCGGCGTGGCGATCGCCTGCCTCATCCTGCTCGCCTTCCTGGTCCCGATCGGCGGGCTCCTGTTCTACGGCGACTGGGTCTTCGGCTCGATCGGATGGGGTTTGCTCCACGGCACGGAGCTGCTGATCGGGGTCGCGGTTGCCGCCGTGCTCGTCGCGCTTCGCGTGCCCGGCCTCGGCAGGGACCTGCTCATCGCATTGATCCCGGGTGTGATCGTCGCCGTGGTGCTGGGCCTCTCGCTGCCCAACCAGCTGTTCCGGGCGATCGGTGACGCGCTGAACCTGGGCGTCGACCCTGCCGTCCGCCCGCTGGTCGTCGGCGTGCTGCTCGTGGGATTGGTCGGCGCGGTCGTCGGCCTCGTGGTCGGGGCCCGGGCCGGTGGCGGGGCATCCGCGACCATCGGCGGCCTCGTCATGGGGGCGCTCGGCGGAGCGCTGCTGGGCGCGTTCCTCTCGATCACGTTCGGATGGCGCGTCGGCATCGCGCTCGGCGTGGCGGCCTTCCTGGCGACGTGGCCGGCCCTCATGGGCCTCCGGGTGAAGCGCCAGGGCATCGACCTCGAGGAGCTCAAGGCCCGCTTCTGGCCGCAGACGACGATCGACACAACGAAGGAGAGCATCGAGTGGGCGAAGGCACGAGCGACGCGCGCGCCCAGGTCCTAGCGGCCCGCGAGGCGCTGGACGAGGAGCTCGTCCGCCTCGAGGCGTCCGTGCGGGCGGCGGTGGACATCCCCGCCAAGGTCAAGCGCCACCCCGTGAAGGCGGCGGGGCTGGTCGGCGGTGCCGTGTTCGTGGCGGCCCACGGACCGCGGCGCGTGCTGCGCGGCGCCCGGAACGCGGTCTTCGGCCGGCCCGATCCGCTCCCGAAGTCGATGCTGCCGAAGGAGATCGACGCGTCCCTTGCGAGGCTCGGCACCGATGGGGAACGCGTGCGGGGTCTCCTCGAGCACGAGTTCGCCAGCTACCTCGAGCAGACGGAGCCCGCGCGCAAGAGCCGCAACTTCAGCGGTGCCATGACCGTCGTGGCGATCGCCTTCGTCAGGCCGCTCGTGGTGCGCTACAGCAGGCGCCTCGCCGACGAGATCTTCGCGACGGACGGCACGGCGTACAGCGACCGCCTGGACGCGGTGCGTGCCCGCCTGGGCGGGGACCAGGAGAAGAAGGCGGGCTGACCGCCCGGGGGCGCTGACCTCCGGGACCTGGTAGGCGAGGTCGGGGTCGAACCGACACGCCGCTCACGCGGCACCGGCTCCTAAGGCCGGCGCGTCTGCCATTTCGCCACTCGCCCGTGCGTCGAGTCTAGCGCCGTAGCTCCTGCTCCGACCCGCTGGCGCCGCGGTTGCGGCCGGGCCGCCCCGACCGGCGACCCACCCTATACTCGGTCGGCGATGAATGTGACGGCTACCCCCGCTCCCAAGAGCACCATCATCCTCGACATCGAGGTCCCCACCGACCGGTTCGACCGGTCCATCCGAGATGCCGTGGCGCGCCTGTCGCGCCGCACGCGTGTCGCGGGGTTCCGGCCCGGCAAGGCACCGCGCCCGATCCTGGAAAGGGTCCTCGGTCCCTCTGCGGTCCTGGAGGAGGCCGTGGACACGCTCGTCCAGAGCGCGTACCGGGAGGCCGTCCTCGCCGAAGGGATCGTGCCGCTGACCAACGCCGACGTCGAGATCGTCGAGGCGGAGGAGGGCAAGCCTCTCCGGTTCAAGGCCACGATCCAGGTCCGCCCCACCGTGACCCTGGGCGACTACGCCAACTTCAACTTCGCGCCCGAGATCGAGACCGTCGACGAGCCCAAGGTCGACAAGGTGCTGGACGAGATCAGGGACTCGAACGCGACCCTGTCCGCGGTTGAAGAGCGGCCCGCGAAGGTCGGCGACTGGGCCATCATCGGCTTCGACGGCACGAGGGACGGGGTGCCGTTCGACGGCGGCACGACCGATCGGATGCCGCTGGTGATCGGCGAGGATCGCCTGATCCCGGGCTTCGAGACGCACATCGTCGGCCTGGCGCCGGGCGAATCGACCGAGTTCGACATCACGTTCCCGGACGACTACGCCGAGCCGATGCTCGCGGGGCAGGTGGCCCACTTCACGGTGGACCTCAAGGAGCTGCGCGAGAAGATCCTGCCGGCGGCGGACGACGAGTTCGCCCGGGGGATGGGGGACTACGCGGACCTCGCGGCGCTGCGGGTCGACATCGCCGAGCGGCTCCGCCGCAACGCGCTCGACCGGGCGCGCCACGAGTTCTCGGACAAGATCATCGAGTATGCGGTGGCCAACGCCACCATCGACCTGCCCGACGTCCTGGTGGACCAGGAGGTCGAGGTGATGCACGACGAGTTCCGGACGACGCTGACGCGGCAGGGCATCGCGGAGCCCGCGTACCTCAAGGCCACCGGCCAGACCGAGGCCGACCTCCACGCCGAGTTCCGCCCCCGCGCCGAGCAGCGCACCAAGGTTCTCCTGGTCCTGTCCACGATCGCCGACACCGAGGGCGTCGATGTCCCCGAGGCCGAGATCGAGGCGCAGGTCAGCCTGGCCCGTGCCCGCTATGACGACGCCAAGACGGTCCGCTACTTCGAGTCGGAGCGGGGCCGGAACTTCATCCGCAGCACGCTGCGACGCACCCGCACCGTCGAGACCCTCGTCGATCGCTGGCTCGCCGCGCATCCCGAACACCCGGCCCTGCCGCACCTGGAGGACGATGCGCCGTCGGCCATCGAGGCTCCCGAGGCGGAGGCAGCCGCAGCCATCGATGCCACCGACCCCGGCGCCATTCCCGGCGCCGCGGATCTCGCCGGCTCCTGATCCGGCCAACCGATCGAACGCAGAGAGGCCAGCCATGCTCGTCCCCATGGTCATCGAGTCCACCAGCCGTGGTGAGCGCGCGTATGACATCTACTCGCGGCTGCTGAAGGAGCGGATCATCTTCCTCGGCGATGCGATCGACGATCACCTCGCCAACCTGATCATCGCCCAGCTGCTGTTTCTTGAGTCCGAGGATCCCGAGAAGGACATCAGCCTGTACGTCAACTCGCCGGGCGGCGTGGTGACCAGCGGCCTCGCGATCTACGACACGATGCAGTACCTGCGCGCGCCCGTCAGCACGATCTGCATCGGCATGGCGGCGTCGATGGCGGCCGTGCTGCTCTCTGCCGGCGCGAAGGGCAAGCGCTACGCGCTGCCGCACAGCCGGATCATGATCCACCAGGGCTCGGGCGGCTTCCGCGGCAACGCACCGGACGCGGTGATCCAGATGAAGGAGTGGGAGTACCTGGTCAAGGTCAACCACGAGATCCTGGCGCTCCACACCGGCCAGCCCGTGGAGAAGGTGGTCCATGACACGGACCGGGACTACTTCATGGGCCCCGAGGACGCCAAGGCGTATGGCATCATCGACGCGGTGTACACCCTCACGGGCGACTCGCTGATCGCACAGGCCCACGATGCGGGGCTGACCGGCGGCAAGTCCGACCAGTAGCGGGAGGGACCAATGCCGGTATCGACGACAGGCTCCAAGGGGACCAAGGTTCCCTATCGCTGCTCCTTCTGCGGCAAGAGCCAGGAACAGGTCCGCAAGCTCATCGCGGGGCAGGGCGTCTACATCTGCGACGAGTGCATCAACCTGTGCCAGGAGATCATCGAGGAGGAGCTGCTGGAGGCGCCGAAGACGCGTCAGGCCCAGCAGAAGCTCCCGAACCCGCGCCAGATCACCGCCTCGCTGGACCAGTACGTCATCTCCCAGGAGAAGGCGAAGAAGGTCCTCTCGGTCGCCGTCTACAACCACTACAAGCGGATCAACGTCGGCAACAGCGTCGATGACGTGGAGCTCCAGAAGTCGAACGTGCTGCTCGTCGGGCCCACGGGTTCCGGCAAGACGCTCCTTGCCCAGACCCTCGCGCGGGTCCTGGACGTCCCGTTCTGCATCGCAGACGCGACGTCCCTGACCGAGGCCGGCTACGTCGGCGAGGACGTGGAGAACATCCTCCTGCGCCTGATCCAGGCCGCCGACTTCGACGTCACGCGGGCCCAGCGCGGGATCATCTACATCGACGAGATCGACAAGATCGCCCGCAAGGCGGACAACCCGTCGATCACGCGCGACGTCTCCGGTGAGGGCGTCCAGCAGGCGCTGCTCAAGATCCTCGAGGGCACCGTGGCCAACGTGCCGCCCCAGGGCGGCCGGAAGCACCCGCACCAGGACTTCATCCAGATCGACACGACAAACGTGCTGTTCATCTGCGGCGGCGCGTTCGACGGCCTCGAGAAGATCGTCGAGGAGCGGGTGGGGAAGCGGTCCATCGGCTTCGGGTCCGACAGCGTGATGTCGCGGGTGGACAAGGCGAAGATCATCGAGAAGCTGATGCCGGAGGACCTGCTGAAGTTCGGGCTCATCCCGGAGTTCATCGGCCGGCTCCCGGTCATCGTCACGCTCTCGCCGCTGACGGTCGACGACCTGATGCGGGTCCTCGTGGAGCCGAAGAACGCGGTCACCCGCCAGTTCCAGAAGTTCCTCCAGCTGGACAAGGTGGAGCTGGTCTTCACGGCCGGGGCGCTCCAGGCCGCGGCCGAGGTGGCCATCGACCGGAAGACCGGAGCACGCGCCCTGCGATCCATCGTGGAGGAGGCGCTGCTCGAGGTGATGTTCGACATCCCGGAGCGCACCGACGTCCGCCGCTGCATCATCACCGAGGAGACGATCCGCGAGGGTCGGGCCCCGCTGCTGCTCACGAAGAGCGACGTCGACAAGGGCGTGGACGAGACGAACTACTCGGAGTGGCTCTCGGAGCAGAGCGCCAGCGCCTGATCCATGGCCCGAAGAACGGCCGTTCTCGGGCACCTAATCGCCGTCTCCTGGCTCGCCGCCATCTCCTGGTTCGTTCGCCAGCCGATCCAGGGCGACATGGCCCTCTGGAGCCAGGGGTTCGCCGCGTTCTTCACGGTCGCGGCGTCCATCGTGATCCTCGGCCTGTTCGCCTGGCTGCGATGGGGGAGCTTTCGCACGCTGGTGGCGGCGGATCTGCTCGGCCTCGGTCCGCTGGCGGTCCTGTCGCTGGCCTACGGGGCCGGCGCCGTTGTCATCGCGGGTCCTCTCGTCGTCCCGGCGATCGTCGGACTGGCCGCTGCTCGACGGGCTCCGCGTCCGGCGCGCGACACGCGCCCGCCCGACCGCTACCGCATCGCGGCTTCGCTCGCGCTTGCGGGGGGCGCCGCAATCTTCTGGTGGTATGCCCTGACCGAGGCCCTCGACTTCGTCGGGGACTTCGTGGACTACGGTCTGCCTGATGCGCTCATGGGCGCGACCCTTGCCGGCGCAACCGTTCTCTGGCTTGCACGGGTGCCGGGTCCGCTCCTCGGTGTCGGTCCCTGGCTCCTCGTGACAGCGTTGCCAATCCTGTCAGATGGACTGGGCTCCGGCTACCCCGAGAGTGTCGCCCTCGGGGTAGCGCTGCTCGTCGTCGGGATCACGGCCGTGTGCGTGGCCGGACGCGACATCCTGGAGACCCGCAGCGGACGGAACCGCGTCGTGGCCGCGTCGGAGGCGCTGGCGACGCTCACCCTCCTGGCGGTCGCGCCGTCGCTGGCCCCCTTGGTGGTGCTCGTTGCCATGATGATCTCCGTGCGGCGCGCGTCTCCGGTGCCAGCCACCCTTCCCGCGATGCCCGACCCCACCTGACGCGCGGTCGGGTGCCGCGGGTCGTGCCGACGGTGAGCCGGTGCGGGAGATCGCTTCGTCGCGGGCGATCGCCCCTTCCCAGCAGGGCGAAGATGGGGGCATGAACCACGCGGATCACGTCGCGCTGATCGCCGCCGGCGTCGAGGGAGCCGGCCGGCGCTGGCTGGAACTGGGCGCCGGAAACGGCGAGTTCACCCTGGCGCTCGCAGACTGCCTTGGCGTCGGCGAGATCACAGCGATCGACCTGGAGTCCTGGGCCCTCTCGGAGCTGGAGGGCCGCGTGGCGGCGCGCTTCCGGGGGATCCGTGTCGCCACCGTCACGGCGGACTTCACCCACGGCGTGCCGGAGGGGCCGTTCGACGGTGTGCTTGCGGCCAACAGCCTGCACTTCGTCGCGAACCCCGTGCCGGTGCTCGCCGCGATCCGGGCGGCGCTTGCCCCGGCCGGCCGCCTGATCGTGGTCGAATACGACAGCGAGCACGGCAACCCGTACGTGCCGCACCCGATCTCGGCGCGCCGCCTGGACGGCCTCCTTCGCGACGCAGGGTTCACCGCGCCGCGGGTCACCGGTCGCGTGCCCAGCCGGTTTCTCGGTGCGATCTACGCGGCTGTGGCCATGCGGGCGGCATAAGCGACGCCCGACAACGGGTCGCGTACACTGCGCCGATGCTGCGGCGTCCCACGCACCGACATGTGGCCATCGTTGCCGCGCTGAGCCCGGCATCCCTGGTTCTGTCCCACGACCTCTCGTTCCTGGCCACCTATGGTGCGGGCTCGGAGGCGGCCCTTCGAGCGACGGGTCATGACGAGGGCTGGGCGTCCGCCGTCCGCGCGGTAATCGCCATCTCCGTCCTGCTCGCCACGTTGGGGCTCGGCAGACTCCTCGCGCTGTGGCGGACGGCCCGACGCGTCGAGCGTGAGAGCGGGACGCACCCGCGAACCGACTGGCATTCGTTCGGGCGGACCGTCCTCGCGACGTGGGCCTGGCTGGCGTTGGTCACCGCCGCGTGGTTCCTCGTGCAGGAGAATCTCGAGCTGATCTCGATCGGCCAGCCCCTGCCCGGTCTCGAGCCGCTCATCGGGGAGGGTCCGGTCGGCCCGCTGATCCTCATCCCCGTGATCTCGCTGATCCTCTCGTTCATCGGCGGCCTGTTCCGGTGGGGGATCGCGGCCCTGCATGCCCGGATCGCGGCGGCCGCTGCCGCCCGGGCACGGCACGGCACGGGTCGGGTCGCGGCACCGGTGGGTGCGGAGACCCACCGGCCCAAGGTGCTGTCGCGCAACCTCGGCCTCAGGGCTCCACCGTCCCACCTCGCCGCGTAGCCCGCGCCTACGGGCGCGTCCCTCGGTCTCGCGTGAGAGGACACCAATGCACCGTCGTTCCTTCGCGGTCGCCGCCAGCGGCGCCGCCATCCTCGCGATCCTGGTCGCGGGCCTCACCTCGGCCCACGTCGTCAACCAGTTCGGGCCGTATTCCATCGCCCTCGGGTGGCTCCACGAGCCTGCCTACGTCGGGGCAGACAACGCCGTCCAGGTCATCATCAAGGACGCCTCGGGGAAGCCCGTCGACGACGTCCCCGCGTCGGACCTCGGGGTCACCGTGGCCGCCGGTGGCCAGACGTCGGCGGTCCTCCCGCTCAATGCCTCGAGTGACCCCGACACGGGTCTCGGGACGCCGGGCGAGTACACCGCGCATCTCACACCGACGATCCCCGGCGACTACACCTTCCACCTGGCCGGCACCGTCCACGGGACGGCCGTCGACGAGACGGTGAGCTCCTCGGACACCACGTTCGACGCCGTGCAGGACCAGGCCGCGGCCGAGTTCCCGGCCCAGATCCCGTCGACGACGGATCTCTCGGGCAAGGTCGATCGCCTGGACGGCCGGATCACGGCGGCCCAGGCCGCCGTCACCGATGCCACCGATGCTGCCAGCCGGGCCCTCCTCGTGGGGGTGACGCTCGGTAGCCTCGGCGTCGTGCTCGGCCTTGCCGGCATCGTGCTGGCGTTGCGGGCACGCAAGGCGTCCTGAGCGATGCCCCACGCGCGCAGGGCCGCACTGGCCATGCTGCTCGCGCTCTCCGCGCTTGTCGCGGGGGGCGCGAGCGTCTCGGCACACGCGCTGCTCGCGTTGTCGGATCCGCCCGCGAACGCGATCCTGCCGACGGCCCCGGCCTCGGTCTCGCTGACCTTCACTGAACCGCCGGATCCCAGGCTCTCGTCGGTCCAGGTGCTCGACTCGTCGGGGGCGCAGCACGCGACCGGGCCCGCGGTCGCGGGGAACGGCGGACCGAACACCCTGGTCGTTCCCGTCGGCCCGCTCTCGGACGGGATCTACACGGTCGCCTGGCGGACCGTCTCGGCTGCCGACGGACACGCGACCGCCGGCTCGTTCGCCTTCAGCGTCGGCACGGCGGCTCCGCCAGCGGCCGCCACGGGCGCCTCATCGGCTGGATCCTCCTCGGTCTCGCCCGCCTCGGTCCTCGCCCGAACGGTGATGTACCTGGGCCTCGTGTGCCTGCTCGGTGCCCTGTTCGTCGGCGAGGTCCTGGTGACGGGCCGCGGCCGGCGACTTGTCCGCCTGCGCTCGATCGCGTGGGTGCTCGCCGCGCTCGGCGCGGTGGGCGTCCTGCTGGCAGAGGTCTCCGACGCCGGCGTCGGACTCGCGGACGCCATCGGAAGCACGCTCGGCACCGGTGCGCTGCTGCGACTGGTCCCGATCCTGCTCGCCGGTCCGCTGCTTGTCCTTGGCGCTCGGAGCGGCGGACCCCGCCGCGCCGCCCTCGGGGCCGCGGCCATGCTCGTTGCCCTGGCCCTGCTCGCCGATGCGGCGCTGAGCCACGCCGCGACGGTGCCGTTCCCGGCGCTGAACATCGGCCTCCAGTGGCTGCACGCGATGGCGATCGCGGCCTGGCTCGGCGGCCTGGCAGGCGTGCTGGTCGCGCTGGGCGATCCGGCCACCGAGGATCGGGCGGCGTTGACGACCCGCTTCAGCCGCTGGGCGACGGTCGGAATCCTGCTCGTCGCGGCGACCGGGGTGGTGCGAGCCACGTTCGAGCTGCACGGCCCGGGCGAGCTGCTCTCCACCGACTACGGGCGGCTCATCCTCGCGAAGATCGCCCTGTTCGTCGTCCTGGCGCTGCTCGGCGCCATCAACCACTTCCGCAACGTGCCGGCCGGCGAGGGACGGATGGGCGCCCTGCGCCGCGTCGGGTCGATGGAGATCCTGGTGGGGATCACGGTCATCGTCCTCGCGGCGACGCTCGTCACGACTCCACCACCCGCGGACGCCGCCGGCCGCAGCGCCGCCAGCCCGGCCGGGACGACCGTCGAGGGGAACGACTACGCCACGAGCGTCAGGGTTCGCCTGGGAATCGCGCCCGCCGTGGCCGGGCTGAACGCGTTCCGCGCCACCGTGGTCGATTACGACACCGGTTCAACTGTCGGCGCGACCTCGGTGACGCTGCGCTTCAGCCTCCCGGCTCGCCCGGACGTGGGCGCGTCCTCGCTCGAGCTGGCCGCCGCCGGCGACGGCTCGTTCACGGGTACCGGGAGCAACCTCTCGCTGGCGGGGACCTGGACCGTGACGGCCCTGGTCGACGAGCCCACGACCTCGGTCGAGGTGCCCCTCTCAGTGCAGGTGTCCGCCGGCCCGACCCGGGTCGACGTGAACCGCGTGAAGGGCCAGCCGACCCTGTACACGGTCCACCTCGACGGCGGCGCGAGCGCGCAGCTCTACCTCGACCCATGGGCCGCGGGCGCAGCCGACCTCCACGTGACGTTCTTCGATGCCGCCGGCAAGGGCCTGGGCGTGACCTCGATCTCGGCGACGGCTGCGACCGGCGATGGAGCGCCGGGGCCGGTGGCGATGACCGCCCTCGGGCCCGGGCACGCCGTCGGTCACCT
>Ga0302263_10000523_pt1 | contig 14748 bp, 15 predicted proteins | sample II_Fen_N1_4_FD_194564 | JGI IMG/M metagenome (GOLD analysis project Ga0302263, IMG submission 194564) | Peat permafrost microbial communities from Stordalen Mire near Abisko, Sweden - II_Fen_N1_4 | ecosystem: Environmental > Terrestrial > Soil > Wetlands > Permafrost | place: Sweden: Abisko... | reverse complement strand
GCAGGCGGGCTTTGCCGTGCTGAAGGCGCCCGACATCCCGTCCATCCTGGTCGAGACGGCGTTCATCTCCAATCCGGACGAGGAGCTGAAACTGCGCAGCGAGCACCACCAGCAGAAGTTCGCGGGCTCGATCCGCGACGGCGTGGCGCGCTACTTCGCCCAGAACCCGCCGCTGGCCCGGGCATGACCGGCCGCGAATACCTGCCGCGGAACAGGTAGAATCCGCGGCATGCTGCGCTTCTTCCTCCTCTTCGTCGTACTGCTTGCCGTGCTGTTCGGACTCGAACTCACGCCGTGGGTCCAGGATTGGTTCGTCATTCCGTGGACCAATGCGCTGGCCAGGATCTCGACCTGGATCGTGACGCTCTTCGACGGCAACGTCGTGGCGACTGGCAAGGTCATGCGCAGCAACACCAACGGCTTTGCCGTGTCGATCGAGGCCGGATGCAACGGCGTCGAGGCGACGCTGGTGCTGCTGGCCGCCATGCTCGCGTTTCCGGCGCCGTGGAAGCACAAGGCCGTGGGCCTCGTCATCGGCATCCTGGCCGTCCAGCTGCTCAACATCCTGCGCGTCATCAGCCTCTTCTACCTCGGGCAATGGAACTACGACGTGTTCGAGTGGGCGCACCTGTACGTGTGGCAGGCACTGATCATGCTCGACGTGCTCGTGGTCTGGCTGATCTGGGTTCGCCGCGTTCCGCGCACGGACGACTCCCGCGGCCCGCCGTCCGCGCCCACTGCGCTGGCCGCCGGATGACCGACGGCACGCCACCTGATCAGGCGGAACGCGAAGGTCGGGGCGCCAAGCACTTCATCAAGAGTCCACTGACGCGGTTCATCCTGGCCGCCATTGCCTGGCTGCCGGTGACGTTCGGCTCCTGGTACCTGCTGGGACCGGTGCTGCTGTGGCCCGTGCGCCTGCTGGTCCAGCTCATCTGCCGGATAGGCTTGAGCGACGTGGTGCGCGGCGTCGAGGTCGGCGGCTCGTCGATTGCCTTTCTCACCACGCTGAAGCCGGGCGAGGGGATGGGTGCGGGCTTCATCAGCGTCGACGTCAACATGCTGGTCTACGCGTTCGGCATGCCGCTGTTCGCGGCGCTGACGATCGCGGCACGCGAAGAGAAATGGTGGCGCACGCTGGCCATCGGCTACGCGGTGATGGTGCCGTTCGTCGCGTGGGGCGTGCTCGCCGATTTCCTGAAGGGCATCGCGCTGGTGGCGCCTGCCGCGGTGGCCTCGCAGACCGGATTCTCCGGTTTGCAGCGGGAGATGATTGCGTTCGCGTACCAGTTCGGCTCGCTCATCCTGCCGGCCGTCGTGCCGGCGGTGCTGTGGGTGCTGCTGCATCGCGCTTTCCTGGAAAGACTGCGCCGGCGCGCCGGCTGAGTCGGGCGTGTCGTTGTCCGCCGTTACCGCGGAGCATCCTTACCGCTCGACGCCTTCGTCCTGGCAGCCTCCCTTTCGCGCAGCACCTTGCGCTGCACCTTGCCCGTGGTGGTCATCGGCAGCGCGTCGAGGAACTCGATTTCCTTCGGATACTCGTAGGGCGCGAGGAAACTGCGGACGTGCTGCTGGATCTCGCGTTGCAATTCTGCCGACGGCTCGCGGCCGGGCGCGAGGACGATGAACGCCTTGACGACATTGCCGCGCGCCTCGTCCGGGACGGGAATGACGGCGGCGTTCGCCACGGCCGGGTGCTTGACGAGGCAGTTCTCGATCTCGGACGGACCGACGCGATAGCCGGCCACCTTGAACATGTCGTCGGCGCGGCCCTGGTACCAGAGATAGCCGTCGCCATCCACCGTCGCGATGTCGCCGGTGCGGCACCAGTCGCCCGTGTACTTGCGGCGCGTGCCTTCGGCGTTCTTGAAATACTCGAGGAAGAACACCGGGTCCGCCGTGCCGTCGGGGGCGACGCGATGAATGGCCACTTCGCCCGGCTCGCCCTGCGGCACCGCGTTGCCGTCGTCGTCGATCACGGCAATGCGGTGCCCGGGATAGGGCCTTCCCATCGATCCCGGCTTCGCGGGCCACTGCGTGTGCGAGTTGCCGACGATGTAGTTCATCTCCGTCTGCCCGAACATCTCGTTGACGGTGACGCCCAGCGCGTCCTGCGTCCACGCGAAGACCGTCGTTCCCAGCGCTTCGCCGGCGCTCATGATGCTGCGCAGGTTGACGTCGAACTGCTCGCGCGGCCGCGGGAAGGCCTTCATCATCAGCTTCAGTGCGGTCGGAAACAGGAACGTGTTGCGGATCTGGTATTTCTCCATCAGCTTGAGCGCGCGTTCGGGGTCGAAGCGCCCGCGATAGCCGACGATGGGCTGGCCGAAATAGAACGTCGGCAGCAGCGCATCCATCAGGCCGCCGGTCCACGCCCAGTCGGCCGGCGACCAGAACAGGTCGCCCGGCTGCGGAAACCCGTTGTGCGAATGGACGAAGCCGGGGAGATTGCCCAGCAGGCACGCATGCGGCATCAGCGCGCCCTTGGGTGGGCCGGTGGTGCCGCTGGTGTAGACGATCAGCGCCGGATCGCTTGCACGCGTTGCCGCCGGCGTGAACTGCGGCGCGGCGGCGGCGACCAGTGCGTCGTAGGACAGGATGCCGTCGCCTTGCGCACCGGCGACGCCGACCACGTGCGCAAGTTGCGCGAGCCGGCTGCGGATGGGGACGAGGTTGGGCAGCGAGTGCGGATCGACCAGCGCGACCTTCGCGTCGGAATCACCGAGCCGGTATTCGAGCGCGTCGGGTCCGAACAGGAATGACAGCGGCACGGCGACGGCGCCCATCTGGTAGATCGCGATGTGCGCGACCGCGGTTTCGCGGCGCTGCGGAAGAATCAGCGCGACCCTGTCGCCGCGCCGCACGCCCAGTTGCGCCAGCGCGCCGGACAGACGGTTCGCTTCGCGCTGCAGGTCCCAGAACGTGTGCGCGGACGTGGCGCCGGACTCGTCCTCCCAATACAGCGCAAAGCGCGTGCGGTCCTCGGCCCAGCGGCCGCAGCAGGCCTGCGCGATGTTGAACTGCGCCGGCACGTCCCATCGATGCGCAGCGTGAAGCTTGGCGTAATGGTCGGCGGCCATGCGGAATCCGGGAAGGAACGGCCGCGGCGGAATGACTTCCCCGTGCTACTTCCCGGCGTGCGCTGCCGGCGGCAGGCCGCCGCGCGTCATCGCGGACGTCGATTGATGCAGGTCCAGCGGTTCGACGGTCGCCCAGACCCAGTCCGGCTGCTGCTCGATCAGCCTCCCGTAGCGTATGGGGTCGATCGACTTGGCCGTCATCAGCTTCAGGCGGTTGGCGGGCTGGAATTCGGCGACGGGGACGATCAGCGATTGCACGCCGACGTCGGTCTCGCGCTTGCGCAACGCCAGGAACAGGCCCTGGAAAGTCCGCCCGTTGATCGTCGTCTGTTCGCCGTCGACCGAGTAATCGTTGTCGGCATGCTTGCGCTGCTCGACCAGGTCGACGCCGACCAATGTGGTGGCGATGACCTGAATGCCGAGCTCCGCACGGTCGATGGTCAGGCGCCGCATCCGGCGCACGATGCCCAGCGTCCACTGCGACTGGCCGTGCGGGCGGATGGCGGCCAGCGTGCCCAGTGTCACCGCGTTGGCTGCGCTCATCGGGGCGATCAGGCGAAAGCCGGTCTGGGACACGTCCTTCACTTCCCACGGTCCGCCCGGCGCCGCAAAGGCCGCCAGCCTTCGCCGCGCCATGTCGACGCGGCGGTCGCGCTCGTTACGCATGTGGCCGAAGACCGCCAGCTCCATCGTGCCGCCGAAGCTCTTGCCGGGCTCGAGCAGCGGAATCGGATCGCGCTCCTCCTCCTTCAGGAACGCGCAGATCTTCGCGAAGCCGACGATCGCGTCGACGGCTCCCGCTGCCGCCGTGCGCTCGCCGCGCCGCGCGAAGGGCTTGAATTCCGGATCGACCTGCGACGCGAGCTTGGTCATGAGGCCCAGCTGCTCGCTGCGCCGCGGCGTCCGGTCCGACAGCGGCTGGCCCTTGATCTTCTGTTCGAGCACGATCACGTTCTGCATCAGCACCGCGTGCAGCGGGCGCGTGTCGAGGAACAGCACGCGACCCTCCAGCGGGCCCGGCGTCCGGCGGCGGAAACCCTCGCGCGCACCCAGGTCCACGTAGAACGACGTGACCGACGACGCCTCGAGCGTCAGGCGCAGCGGCATGCACCACTCGTCGAGCTCGCCGGCCACCCACTCCAGGTGGCGCGCCGTCATGTTGCCCGAGTTCATGAGCTGGAGCAGCAGCGTGATCAGGTATTCATGCTCGATCGTCGTCGTGCTGCCGCCCGTGCCCATCACGATCTGCTGGCGGTCGATCTGGCGCGAGCACGCCAGCGTGAACAGCGAGTGCAGCTCCGCCCACTTGGCCGGAATCCACTGCTCGTACCGGTACAGGCGGATCTTCGCGTCCTGTCCCAGATGGATGATCTGGCGCGCGACGAGCCCCGGCAGCAGCAATTGCCACTTGGCGCTTTGCGAATGGTCGTGCACCTCGCGCGCGAAGGCCTGGTAGGCGGCCAGGAATGCCTGCGTCAGGTCGAACAGCGCGGACCAGAGCTGGTTCTCGATCTTCGAGCTGCGGCTCGCGTGCTCGATGTATTGCGAGGTCAGGACACGGCGCAGTGCGGAGGCGCGGGTGTCGGCGAAGAACAGCGTCTCGAGCCGCGCAGGCGTGCGGCGTGTGGCCTGCTCGCTGATAAGCCCGAGTTCGGTCATCAGCGCGCTGTGCAGCGCGAGCGAATCGTTTTCCGGAAACGACGCGAACCAGCGTTCCACCGACTTGATGTCGGCAAAGGGATCGCGATGGGTGTTTCCGAATCCGAACATGGCAGCGTCCGCTATGGCATCGGCCCAGGGACTAAAGGGCCTGATGCGAAATGCAAGAACCGGTCCTGCGCATCGAATCGCGGCATTTCCCCCGCCCCGCTTCGATGAAGAAAAACGGCAGCGTCGTACGGGCTGCCGGTCAAGCGCGAATCATCGCGCATTGCCTGCCGCCGAGCAAGGCAGGGCAGAGCTTTTGGCACACATCGTGCATAAACGCTTGGTGCAGCACAGCTTGGTGGGCTCGCTCTGGGGAGCCCCGACCGTGGCCGGTGCTATGGGACCGCGGGGCTATACTTGTGCAGCACAGCCCGCACTATTCAACTGACGCTATACGACCAGGAACGACGACGATGGGCATCCTTATCAAGGCACCGAACCGCCGCCGCGAACCGCAGCTCACCGCGGTGGGCGCGACCGAAATTGCCGGCAACATCAGCGACGCCCTGCACATCCGGGAGGTCGTGCGCATCACGGGATTGCGCCGCGAGCAGCTCTACATGTGGCAGCGACGCTATGGCTTTCCATCGCCGCTGCGCGACGCCTTCGGCGACCGCGTCTATCCGCCCGACCAGCTCGCGCGGCTCAAGCTGATCAAGCAGCTGCTGTCCGAAGGGTGGCGCGCCGGCGCCGTGGTGCCGCTGGCCGACTCGGCGCTGCAGTCGATGCTGGGCCTGGCCGTGGACGAACCGTCGCCGCTCCCGTCGGAAATCGAGACGTCGGTCAAGCTGCTGGCCCAGCACCGCATCGGCGAAATGCAGAATCACCTGTCGAAACTGCTGCTGGGACAGGGCTTGCGCAAGTTCCTCGAGCAGACGCTTATTCCCCTCAACGAAGCGGTGCACGAGCGCGTCGTGCGCGGCGAGATGCAGAACTTCCAGGAACTGCGCTTCGCCGACCTCGCGCAACGGCTGCTGCGCGACGTGACGCGGCTCGTCCGGCCCACCCGCGATGCGCGGCCGGTCCTGCTTGCCACACCTCCCAACGACCCCAACCAATTGGGCCTGGCGATCCTCGAGCTGCTGCTCTTCACCGAAGGCGTCAATTGCCTGACGCTGGGCTCGGGCGTGCCGGCCCAGGAGATCGCGGGCGCCGCGCGTGCGTACAAGGTCGCTGCGGTCATCCTGCTGTTCGACCGCGGCATCTCGGGCAAGATCGCCGGCCAGGAAATCCGCAGCCTGCGCGGCAGCCTGCCGGCCGAACTGCCGCTGGTGGTCAGCGGACGTGCCGTGAACCTGCTCGCCAAGCCGATCGCCGATGCCCACACCGCGGCCGATTTCAGCTCGGTGATGGCGAAGATGCGCGCGCTGTCCATCATGCCGGTCTCGCCGGTGTCTTTGGTCGGCGTGTTGCCGGACCTGCCGCAGCGGGCGTAGTCTCGGGGGCGTGAACGCGCCCTTCGACCCGGAAAACGGCGGCGGCCCGGCCGGCGGGCTGCGCCGTCTGCTCGCGCAGCGTGCGTTCTGGCATACCGTCGGACTGGTGCTCGCGCTGGCCGTCGCGTGGCTGGTGTTTCGCGCCTACCGGCAGCCGGATTTCCTGATTGACCTGGTCAACCTGCAGCTGTGCTGACGCCCGCTACGGCTCGTTGAGGAAATCCTCGAGCTTCCGGCGTTCGCGCTTGGTGGGGCGCCCGGGGAAGCGGGGTTGCGCGGCGTCGTTCGCGCGGCGCAGCAGATGGGCCTCTTCGCGCGCCGCCATGCTGGCTTCGGTCTCGCAGTAGAGCTTCGCGGCTTCCGTGGCGTTGCCGCGCCGGTCGGACAGCGCCGTGACGGTGACCTCGCAGACGATCCCGGACTTGCGTATCGAAACGAGTTCGCCGACGCGCATGTTGCGCGCAGGCTTGGCGCGATCGCCGTTGACGCGGACCTGGCCCAAGTCGATGGCCTGCACGCAAAGACTGCGCGTCTTGTAGAAGCGCGCGGCCCACAGCCACTTGTCGAAGCGGATGCGGCCGTCGTCCGTCTCGTCGCTGCGTCGGTCAGCGGGGGGCATCGGGCCCGTCGTCCGGAGCGGCGTAGCGCTGCATCCAGTCGGCCGTTTCGCCGGACTCGGGATGGCCCTCCGCGCGCAACGCCGCGATCAGCCGCCCGCGGTCTTCGCTGCTGCGGTTCTGGGACAGCTTGAACTTGGCGTCGACGCGCCGGATGCGCATGCGGAACGGCACAATCGCGCCCATCAGCGCATCGCGTTCGCGCGTCTCCCGCTCGAAGGTCCATGGCGCTGCGCGCGCCGCTTCGAAGCGATGCACGAGCGCATCCATGATTCCCTGCGCCTCGATGGCATCGTCGACGATCTCGAGCGTGCCGTGCGCGTGCACGCTGGCGTAGTTCCACGTGGGCACCATGCGCGAAGGTGCTGCGTACCACGACGGAGAAATGTAGGCATGGGGGCCGTGGAAGATGGCGATCGACGGCACCTCCCGGGCCCGCTGCCAATGCGGATTCGCGCGCGCAAAGTGTCCGATCAGCGTGCCGTGCGGCTCGCAGCCCGGGACCAGCAGCAGCGGCAGGTGGGACACCATCGGTTCCGCTTCCGCGGGCGTGACCAGCGTGGCAAACGCCCGCTCGTGCATCAGGCGGGCGATGGCGGCGCGATCGTGCTGGGTGAATTGGGGTGACGCGTACAGGCTCATCGACGGGTCTCAATGCCGCGCGGAGGAAGCATGCGGCGAGAATACCGCACGCGCCTCGACGGGCGCGAACACGTAGCTGGAATTGCAGAATTCGCAGGTCACTTCCACGTTGCCGCGTTCGGCCAGGATCGACTCGACCTCAGCCAGGCCGGCGATCCGCAATGCGCGCTCGACGCGTTCGCGCGAGCACGAGCAGCGGAAGGCGACGGGCTTCTGCCCGAACATCCTCACGTCATCGTGGGGAAAGGACTGCGCGAGAAGCGACTGCGCCGACCCCGGCGCCAGCAGCGTCACCGGATCGAGCTGCGACATGAGCAGGGCGGCCCGCGTCCAGGTGTCGTCCGGACCGGGGTCGTCCCCGGTTCCTGCGCCGGGGAGACGCTGCAGCAGCAATCCCGCGGCCCTGCCGGCGTCCGTGGCCAGCACCAGCCGGCTCGCCAGCTGCTCCGATGTCGCGAGGTAGTGCTCGAAAAGGCTGGCGACCGACGTGGTCTCCAGCGTCACGATGCCCTGGTAGAGCGTGCCGTTGCCCTTGGAGTCCAGCGTGATGACCAGCCTGCCTTGCGTGGCACCGCCGGCCAGTTCGGCGAGCGTGGCGTGCTGGCCGAAGGCCGCGGTGCGCTGCGCGTCCCATTGCGCGGTCGCACGCAGCTCCAGCGCATCGTTGCATTCGACCACTAGCAGCTTCACCGGGCCGCTTCCCTGCAGCTGGACGATGAGGCTGCCTTCGAGCTTGAGCGTGGAAGCGAGGAGCGTCGACGCCGCCAGCAGTTCCGCCAGCACGCGCCGCAGCGCCGGCGGGTACGGATGGCAGTCGAGGATCCCCCGCGAGGCCGCGTCGAGCGTGACCCACGCGCCGCGCACCGGAGCGCGCTCGAAAACGAAGCGCGTGATCGCGTCGCGCGCGGGCGGTGGCGTCGATGCGCTCCCGCCCGCCGTCTTGTTTTCCGTATCAGGCTGCAAGAGCCTTGACCGTATAGAGCGTCATCGGCAGCGCGGAGTTCTTGTCGAACAGCGCGCCGGCCTCGACGCCGGCCTTGGCGATGGCGCCCGCCGTCTTGAGGCGCGAATACTGCGCGTGCATCGCGCCCAGCGCAAATTCGCGGCCGGAACCCGCCGCCCAGAACTGCGTGTATTCGAACACCTCGCGCATGGAGTACACGCCGAAAATCCCGTGCTCGTTGGCGATCAGCGCCGTGACCTGCGTCGACTCGTACGGATCGTCGTCCTCTTCCTTCGGGTTGAGGAAGTGCTGCTCCTTCAGTATCGGGTGCAGCTTGCGAAACGTCTCGAATACGGCGGACTTGGTGGTGAGGTCCAGGTCGTCGTGCTTCTTGAGCAGGTTGTCGAACACGAGCTGGTGCGCGGCCGAACCGCACAGCCCGACGTAGCTGCCGCGATACTGGACGATCTTGTCGTACGTCCGGTCGTGCACGGCGGCCAGGCGGGTGTCGCCGAACGTCGTGAGTGAATCTGCGGCGATGGCGATTTCGTCGCCCTTGCGGACGACAACGATGGTGGTCATGGAGCGCGCTTCCGGTTGGGCGCGCGAAGTGTCGGCCGTCATGCGAGCGAACTTCGCGCCGAACCGGCAATTATACCCGTCCGACACGGCGCGCCGTCAGCGCCCCGCACCGGCCGCCGCTTCTCCGACATGCTCGGCGGCGGGCAGCATCGGCACCGGCGGCAGCCGCGACACTTTCCACGATGTGTGCGCCCAGCGCCAGAATTCGCCGACATTGGCCGGCGTGTCCGCAGGGGCCTCCTGTCCGAGGAAGCGCCACGCAGCCAGCAACGTCGGCAGCGGCGAATCCGGCAGTGCCGCGGCGCGCGTCTGCTTGGACAGCTTCTCGCCCGCCGCATTGATCGCAACCGGGACATGCAGGTAGGAAGGCGTGGGCAGGCCGAGCAGCATCTGCAGCATGACCTGGCGCGGCGTCGACGAGAGCAGGTCGGCGCCGCGGACGACGTCGGTGATTCCCTGTTCGGCGTCGTCGACGACGACCGCCAGCTGGTACGCGAACAGGCCGTCGGCGCGCTTGACGACGAAATCCCCGACATCGCGCGCGAGCGCCTGACGTTGCGTACCCTGCAGCCGGTCATTGCATTCGAAGCGGGCATCGGCGACGCGCACGCGCCACGCTCGCTGGCGGCGCGCGCCGTGGGAAGGGGGAATGCCCTCGCGGCAGGTGCCGGGATAGACGCGCTCTCCGGCGATGCCCAACGGAGCGATTTCGAGCTCGCGGCGCGTGCAGGCGCATGCGTAGGCGTGTCCAACCGCGCGCAATCGCGCCAGCGCTTCCGCATAGAGTGGCGTGCGATCCGACTGGCGGGCGATGCCGCCGTCCCACGCGAAGCCGTAGCGTTCAAGCGCGGCGAGAATCTGCCCTTCGGCGCCTTCGCGGGCGCGCGGCGCATCGACGTCCTCGATGCGCAGCAGCCACTGGCCGCCCACAGCGCGCGCGTCGCAGTAGCTGGCCAGCGCCGCGACGAGCGAACCGAAGTGCAGCGGACCGGTAGGCGAGGGCGCGAAGCGGCCGCGATAGCGCGCCCGGCCTTCAGGTACGCGCGAAACCACTGAACCTGCGCTCACCGCGGCGTTGCGGTTCCGGCGGCGTTGGCCGCGGTCTTCGCGGCGTCCGGGTAATGGAAGTGCCGGTTCATCGCCGCCAGCACCGCAACCGGATACTCGGGCTTGCCGACGCTGCCGTTGTAGCGCCCGAGCGCGCGATAGAGATCGCCGTTCTCCCTGTCGAGATAGTAGCGAAGGATCACCGTGCCATATCGCAGGTTGGTGCGCAGGTTGAACAGGTTCTGGTCGGGCGCGCCGATCAGCGTGACCCAGAACGGCATGACCTGCATGTAGCCGCGGGCGGTGGCGCTGGAGAACGCGAATTTCTTGAATCCGCTTTCGTGATAGATGACCGCCAGCACCAGTTGCGGATCGAGCCCGGAACGCTGCGACTCGTAGTAGACGGTGGCGAGCAGGTCGCGGCGCTCGGCTTCGTCGGGCACCTTGTGGGCGATGCGCGGCGACATCTCCTTCACCCAGGGCCAGACATCGGGGCGATTGACATAGTCGTTCGGCACCGGCCGGTCGGAAATCGCCTTGGACAGGCCCATCACCACCGAGGGCGCCAGTTGCTCCTCCACCTGCGCGCCCGCGCTCGCCGGAAGCGGCGCAAACGCTGCCGCGGCCAGCAGGGCCGGGAGGCAGAGTCGTCGCAGGCGCTTCATTGCAATCATGCGTTCATGGTCCCGTGTTCCGGAATGCGCAGTGTCACTGTTCGATGCGGGCGCGGATGAAGGCGACGATTTCCGCCACCGGGACCGGCGTTGCCGCCGTTTCCCGCCGTGCCTGGTATTCGACCTTGCCGTCTTTCAGGCCCCGATCGCCAATGGTGATGCGGTGCGGGATGCCGATCAGTTCCAGGTCAGCAAACATCACGCCAGGGCGCTCGCCGCGATCGTCCAGCAGAACCTCGACACCTGCGGCCTCGAGTTCGTCGTGCAGCCGGTCGGCCTGCGCCCGGACCTCTTCGTTGCGGTCATAGCCGATGGGCGCGATGGCGACCGCAAACGGCGCCAGCGGCAGCGGCCAGATGATGCCCTTTTCGTCGTGGTTCTGTTCGATGGCGGCGGCGACGACACGGGTACAGCCGATGCCGTAGCAGCCCATTTCCATGACCTTGGCTTGACCGTCGGCATCGAGAAAAGTTGCACCCAGCGCCTCGGAATACAGGTGCCCGAGCGCGAATACGTGGCCGACCTCGATGCCGCGCAGGATGTCGAGCGTGCCCTTGCCGTCCGGCGACGGGTCGCCCTTGACGACGTTGCGTATGTCGGCGACGACGTCGGGTTCGCGGCAATCGCGGCCGAAGTTCACGCCGCGCAGGTGGTAGTCGGGTTCGTTCGCGCCGCAGATGAAGTCGGCCATCACCGCCACTGCGCGATCGGCGATCAGCGGCATGTCCTTCGGAATGCCGACCGGCCCCAGGTACCCGGGCCGGCAGCCGGTGGCCTCGATGATCTCCGCCTCCGACGCGAAGCGCCAGCCGTCCATCCCCGGCAGCTTGCCGATCTTGATCTCGTTGCCCATGTGATCGCCGCGCAGCAGCAGCATGTGCACCCGGCCGTCTGCCCACAGCATCAGGCATTTCACCGTTCGCGCGAGAGGGAGCTGCAGCAGTTCGGCGACGTCCTCGCAGGTCGACTTGCCCGGCGTGGGCACGCGCACCTTGGTCTCGACGGCGGCGGCGCGCGTCGCGGCGGGCGCCAGCGCTTCGGCCTTCTCGACGTTGGCCGCATAGTCGGAGCCGTCGCTGTAGGCGATGGCATCCTCGCCCGATGCGGCCAGCACCTGGAACTCGCAGGACAACGCGCCGCCGATTGCGCCCGAGTCGGCATCGACCGCGCGGAATTCGAGTCCCATGCGCGTGAAGATGCGCGCGTAGGCGTCGTACATGATCTTGTACGAACGCAGCATGCCCGCTTCGTCGACGTCGAACGAGTATGCGTCCTTCATCACGAACTCGCGCGCGCGCATCACGCCGAAGCGCGGCCGGATCTCGTCGCGGAACTTGGTCTGGATCTGGTAGAAGTTGACCGGCAGCTGCTTGTAGCTGCGGATCTCGCGGCGCACGATGTCGGTGATCACTTCCTCGTGCGTCGGGCCGACGACGAAGTCGCGCTTCTGCCGGTCCTGCAGGCGCAGCATCAGCGGCCCCATCTTTTCCCAGCGGCCGCTCTCCTGCCACAGCTCGGCGGGCTGGATCACCGGCATGACGAGTTCGAGCGCGCCCGCGCGATTCATTTCCTCGCGGATGATCTTCTCCGCCTTGCGCAGCGTGATGAGGCCGAGCGGCATCCACGTGTAGAGGCCGCTGCCGAGCTTCTTGATGAGGCCTGCCCGCAGCATCAGCTTCTGGCTCGCGACGTCCGCTTCCGCCGGCGCTTCCTTCAGCGTCGAAACATAGAACTTCGAAATGCGCATGGTGCTGTTTTTGTTGGGAAAAAAGCAATTGTACCTGAGGGGCGGCGAAACGACGCTATGATGCGGCGCTTCCCTCCCCAACCGCGTTGCCGGCATGAAAATCTCCCTGATCCTCCCGCTGTTCGACCGGCGCACGGCGGGATGGAAGCCGCTCGAAACCGCGCTGGCGCAGACGCTGCCGCGGGAACGGTACGAAATCGTCGTGGTGATCGGCAATGCCTTCGGCAACGAGGCCGCGGTCGATGCGCATGCGGACGCGCTGCTGCGCCGGTGCGATACGATCGTCCGCATTGCCGCCGACCCGTCGCTTGCGGAGAACGAAATCCCGTTCCTGATGGCCGGCTACGTCCGCTCCACCGGCGACCTGCTGTTCTTCATGGAGGGACATACCGAGCTCGATCCCGAATGCTGCGCGACGATCGCCGCGCACTTCCGCGACAATCCGCAGTCACGCATCGCGTGGGCGCCCCGGATCCATCGCAGCACGTTGCCGCTGGGATTTCTGATCGGCATGCACAGCAAGCGCCACGAGCAGCGTGCGCACCAGCTCGGTGGCTTCTGGCTCGGCGCCAACAGTGTCATCACGCGCGAATACTTCGAACACCTGGGAAGGCTGGACGCCGGCTACATGCGCTTCGGCGAGCGCGTTCTCTGCGAGCGGGTGCTGCGGGAAAACATTCCCATCGCGAGGCTGGCGCTGCCATTGTCGGTCCATCACGACGACATGCCGCTGTCCCAGCTGATCGGCGTGGCAACCGCCGCGGGCGAGGCGAAGTACAGGTACTACAACGCGCCGGCTGCGGGTGCGGCGCCGGTCCGCGTGCGGCATCCGGTCTATCTTGCCGCCAATCACGCGGCGTTTGCGCTGGCGCTCTATCCGATGGCGTGGGTGCTGCGCGAGGTGCTGCTGCGCGCGGCGGTCGCGCTGGCCCGGACCGCCAGGAATGCGGCCTATCGGCTCTACGTTCTCGGCTTCGGCTTCGCCGACCTTTCGGGCTACTGCAGCGCGCGCATCCGGGCGCTCGGAGCGCGCTCCTAGCGAACGACCAGCACAGGCAGCTTGCTGTGCGTCAGGACCTTCTGCGTTTCACTGCCCAGCAGCATCGCTGACAAGCCGCTGCGGCCGTGCGATGCCATCACGATCGCATCGCATTTCGATTTCTTGGCGGCCTTGAGAATGGCTTCCCACGGTGCCGGCGCGATCGAGTGCATGCGCTCGCAATCGACGCCTGCGGCGCGCGCCTTCGTCGACGCGCGGTCCAGGACCTGCTCCGCTTCCTTGCCGGCCATCTGCGTGTATTCGCGCTTGGAGATCGGCTCGTAGACGACGCCGTCGGCGTATGCGGGAAGCGGATAGTCGGGCGACGCGTAGAAGAAGCTGATCTTCGCTTTCAGCGCCTGCGCGAGCGAAACGGCGTGCGTCACCGCCTTGTCGGAGAGCTTCGAACCATCGGTCGGAACCAGCAGGTGGGTGTACATGCGAACTCCCGGGGGAAGGGGCAACTCGGATCGTACACCGCCCAGGGAAAAAGCGTCTTGACCCACGTCAACGGCGCCGGCCCGGCGGGCCGGACTGCGCCAGGTCAATGCCTCACGACATCCGGCTTGACCCTGCTGCAGCGTGCGCCGTAGAGTTCGTCGCATGCCGGCGCTCTCCGTCTCTGCCATCGCGCGTGTTCCGCTGCGCGAGCCGGACGTGGCCGCAGCAACGGATGCGGGCATCTGCTTCCACTGCGGCCTGCCCAACCCCGTCCAGCGCGCGTGGCGCGACACCATCGACGGCGTGCCGCGCACCTTCTGCTGCGCAGGGTGCCTCGCAGTTGCGCAGACCATCGACGCGGCCGGACTTGCGGGCTTCTATGCCAGCCGTACGGAGAGCGCGGTTCGGCAGGACGCCGAGACACCGGACGAATGGTCGCGGTGGGACGAGACCGCGGCGGCGGCCGGGCTGGTGCACGCGGCCGGCCCCAATAACTGCGAAGTGGCCCTGCTGCTCGAGGGCCTGACCTGCGGCGCCTGCGTCTGGCTGATCGAGACGTGGCTGGCGCAGCAACCGGGCGTCGTGGATGCGCGGATCAACTTCGCGAACCGGCGCGCCATCGTCGCGTGGAATCCCGATGCGACGCGGCTGTCGCACGTGCTGCGCGCGGTGTCGGCGATCGGCTACCGTGCCCATCCCTACGATCCCGCGCGCAGCGAGGCGCTGGCGCGGACCGAGCGGCGCGCGCTGCTGCTGCGCATGGCGGTGGCGCTGCTGGCGATGATGCAGGTGA
>Ga0302263_10000522_pt1 | contig 14751 bp, 17 predicted proteins | sample II_Fen_N1_4_FD_194564 | JGI IMG/M metagenome (GOLD analysis project Ga0302263, IMG submission 194564) | Peat permafrost microbial communities from Stordalen Mire near Abisko, Sweden - II_Fen_N1_4 | ecosystem: Environmental > Terrestrial > Soil > Wetlands > Permafrost | place: Sweden: Abisko... | reverse complement strand
GTCGCGCTCATCGTCAGCGTCCTCTCGCTGGGCGGGGCGGTCGCACTGACGCCAGGATTCGATCTCACCCCAGGCGCGCCGATCATCGGCACGCTGCTGATCGCAGCGATCGTGCTCGGCGCGCTGAACATCCTGGTCCGGCCGCTGTTCCTCGCCCTGTTCGGCGGAATCTCCGTCATCGCCGTGGTCATCGCCACCCTGATCTTCCAGATCGCCTCCTTCCTGGTGGTCGGGTATGTGGTCAAGGACCTGACCGTGAGCGGCATCCTGCCCGCCCTGGTGGCGTCGTTCATCTACGCGGCGGTGAACACCACCCTCGTGGCGCTGTTCTCGATCACCAGCGACGATTCCTACTTCGCGATCCTCATGCAGCAGGTGTCGGCGCAGCGCGAGGGCGTCGTCCGAACCGAGCAACCCGGCCTCGTCGTCGTCCAGATCGACGGGCTCGCCCAGCCGATCCTGGCCCGGCAGATCCGCGCCGGCCGTGTCCCGCACCTGTCCAACTGGGTTCGCTCCGGCCGCTACCGGCTCTCGGGCTGGGAGGCGCTCCTGCCACCCACCACCCCGGCCAGCCAGGCAGGGATCCTCCACGGCAACAACGACGGCATCCCGGCCTTCCGCTGGTACGAGAAGGGGCCCGGGCGGATCATGGTCGCCAACCACCCTGCGGACGCGATGGAGGTCGCAGCCCGGATCTCCAACGGCGAGGGGCTGTGCTCGAACGACGGGGCGAGCGTCGGCAACCTGTTCTCCGGCGATGCCGCCCGGTCCTACATCACGATGTCCACGATCAAGGACAAGGGGCAGGGCCTGGGCCAGAGCCAGACCTTCATGACCTTCTTCGCCAGCCCGTACAACTACCTCGGCACGCTCGTCCGCTTCGTTGCCGAGATGATCAAGGAGAACATCCAGGCGCGACGCCAGATCCGGGCCGGCGTCGTCCCCCGCATGCACCGCGGCCGGCCGTACCCCATCGCGCGCGCAGCCACCAACGTCGGCCTCCGTGACCTGTCGACGTCCCTGGTGATCGAGGAGATGTACCGCGGCGCGCCGGTCATCTACGTCGACTACACCGACTACGACGAGATCGCGCACCACAGCGGGCCCGAGCGGTCCGAGACCTTCGACGCCCTCGACGGCGTCGACCGGGCAATCGCGACGCTGGAGAAGGCCGCCGCGTCGGCACCGCGCCCGTATCGCTTCGTGATCGTGTCCGACCACGGCCAGACCCTCGGGGCGACGTTCCTCCAGCGCTACGGGAAGACGCTCGGCGATGTTGTCAAGGCCTTGATGAAGGGCGACACGAAGATGACCGAGGCCACCGCGCGCGTCGAGGAGTGGGGGCCCACGAACGCCTTCCTGTCCGACCTGACGAGCACGAAGGGCGTCTCCGGGAACCTCGCCCGGGCGGGCCTGCGCTCACGGACCTCGGACGGCGTCGTCGAGCTTCGTCCTGCCGCAGATCAGAAGCCCGAGCCAGGGCCCACGGCTGGAGCCGCCGCCGCAGAGCGACCCGACCTGATCGCCATCGCGTCGGGCAACCTCGGTCTCGTGTACTTCCCGACGATGCCCGGACGGGTGACGCTGGAGCAGCTCGCCGCGGCGCACCCGGGTCTCATCGACGCGCTGGCCCGCCACCCGGGCATCGGGGCGATGCTCATCAAGTCCGAGAAGCACGGCTCGATCGTCATCGGCCGCACCGGGATCAACTACCTCGAGGAGAACCGCGTGGAGGGCGTGGATCCGGTCGCCCAGTACGGCGGCCGCTCGCGCGAGGCGTTCCTGCGCCTCGACGGGATGGACCACGTGCCGGACCTCTCGGTGATCAGCCTCTACGACCCCGAGTTCGAGGAGGTCGCGGCGTTCGAGGAGCTCATCGGCTCCCACGGGGGCCTGGGCGGCCCGCAGACCCTGCCGCTGATCATGCACCCCACCGAGTGGGAGCTCGACGAGGACCTGGTCGGCGCCCCGGCCGTCTACCGCCAGATCCGCCGCTGGGCGGAGCGGCACCTCGACCATCGCTTCGGCAAGGACGGCAGCGCGGAACCGCTGCCGACGCCGGAGCGGACGCCCGAACCCGAGGAGGTCACCGCCGCCTGACGGATGGCGCCTGCCCTGGGACGGCCGGCCCGGCGAGGCCGGCGGAGGGCGAGGCCCGGCGAGGCCGAAAGAGAAGCACGCCGCCGGGCCCTGTGAACGGCGACGGTCAGGCTGTGGCTGTCGGCGGCTCCGGGGCGGCGGGTGCTGCTTCGGACTCCGGCGGCGCGGCTGCCGCAACGGCTTCGAGCGCCTCGTCGGTCACCAGGTGGATCTCGGTCGTGCCGCCGAGCTCGGTGAGCTGGCGGGCGATCATCGCCGCCTCGAGGTCCTCCCCCGTGAGCACGCCGACCGCGGCCTTGCCGCCGGTGAGCTCCGCGGCGATCCGTTCGCGGTCCCCGTCGGTCAGCCCCAGGCCCTTGTGGTGGAAATGGCCGAGGATGCCGCCGCCGATCATCCCGGCGAGCAGGGTCGGCGGCGCGACCACGGCCAGGACGAGCCCGATGCCGGCACCGGCCTTGCCGCTCCGCTTCCCCAGCTTGTGCTCCTTGACCTGGCCCTTCTCGTCGACGACGAGCACGCCGACCGGGCGGGACACGACCTCGTTCTTGGCCTCCCAGTCCATCAGCGACTTCACGGCCTCGTCGGCCGCGGCCTCGTCGGCGAAGATCCCCAGGACAATCCGCTGCTCAGCCATTCCGGGCTCCTCCGATCGCATGCTGTGCCGGACCCGTCGCTTGTCCGAGGAGTCAGCCGGCACCATTATCGTGGCCGCCGCCCTTGAAGATGCTCCCGATGCTCCGCAGGCGGAACGGGCGACCACGCAGGGTCGGCGTCCCGTCCCGCGGGGCCGGCAGCTCGCCGGAGGATGCTGCGCCGTCGTACGGACGCGCCCCCAGCTGTTCCAGCTGAGCCAGCTCCTCCGGGGCCAGCTCGCTGGCGAGGGGGAGCTCGTCGGGATCGAACGGCCGCTCGACGGGCTGGACGGGCACGACACGCGGGCGCGCGTACGCGGGCGCGCCGTACAGCTTCGGCAATGCCACGTGTCCGCGATCGTCATTGCCCAATAGGATGGCCTCGGGTTCCTTGGGGCATCGGTCGGGCGACCGCGACGATCATACCTGCGCACCTGCCGTGCGTGCTATCGCGGTCGCGCCCGGCGCGACCCGGGCGGTCACCGGTCACAGCCGGACCAGCAGCGGCTTCAGGATCTCGTGGAGCACGACGAGCACGAGATATGCGATCGGCACGGCGGCGAACAGGCCGAGCGCGGCGCTCCACGGCGTGCGCGTTGTGCGGGCGGCGCCGGCGCCCGCCGGCAGCGGCACGATCAGCCAGGTCACCAGCGACCCGGCCACGAGCACGATGCCGACATACGCCGCGAGGAACCCGACCCTCAGGTCCCCCCCCGGCAGGACGGCACCCCGATCGAGCGCGATGTCGTAGGCGAGGAATGCGATCCCCAGGACGAGGGCGACGCTGAGGCTGCTGACCACGGCGCGCACGACCGGCCGGGGCGCGCGCCGGAACTGCCGCCAGCGGACCTCGAACCACCCGCGCCGGCGGATCTCCGCGGGCGGACGCCGGTCAGCGGAGGGGGCCGTCATCGCCGCCGAGGACCGCGAGCGTGCGCCGCGGCGGGATCGAGTCCGGCGTGTGGCGCGCCAGCAGCTCGACGGTCTCCGCGAACCGGTCCAGCTCCGACTCGGTGTTCCAGAAGCCGACCGAGATGCGCAGGGCGTCGATCGCCGGCAGGTCGCGGATGATCGCGAAGGTCCGTGCGCCGAGCTCCGGGAGCGCGGCGGCGGCGGACCATCCGTCGATTCGGAAGGTGACCAGGGTGCCGAGCGCGGATCGGGGCGAGACCATCCGGACACCGGGGATCGTAGCCAGGCGATCGTAGGCACCTGCGGCGAGGCCCGCGGCGCGCGCGTGGGCCCACGGCAGGCCGACGTACATCGAGAGCCAGCCGAGGCTCCGGGCGAAGCCCGTGATCGACGGTCGATGGAAGCCGCCCGACTCGAACCGCCGTGCACCAGGGTGGAACGTGCCCGTGGCCGGGACCGCATAGGAGAGATACCCGGCCGTCGCCGGGGTGACGGCGTCGGCGAGCCCGCGACGGACCCAGAGCGCGCCCATGCCCTCGGGGCCGAGGAGCCACTTCTGGCCGGGGACGGCGTAGGCATCCACGCCCAGGTCCTCCAGGACGACCGGGATGGCCCCGGCGGACTGGGCACCGTCGATGACGCTGACGACGCCGGCCTCGCGGGCCAGGGCGCCGAGCCTGGCGACGGGCAGGATGGCACCTGTGGTCCACAGCACGTGGCTCACGACAAGCGCGCGAGCCGGACGTTCCAGGGCCCGGGCGAACCCCGCCACGACCGCATCCGCGTCGCCGCCGTCGCCGACGTCCACCACCTCGATCTCCACGCCGAGCCGCTCGCGCAGCGCCCACAGCGGCCCGAGACCGCCCGGATGCTCGTGGGAGGACGTCACGACGCGGTCTCCGCTCGCCCACGGCAGCGCCGAGACCACCAGGTTCATCCCGTCCGTGGTGGAGTGCGTGAGGGCGATGTCTGCCGGGTCTGCGACGAGCGTGGCGGCGACGGCAGCCCTCGCCTCGGCCATCCGCTCCGTGGCATCGACCCACTGGTCCACCTGGGCGCGACCGACGGCCAGCTCGCGCGCGGCCTGCTCGTCCATCGCCCGCTGCGTCTCGGCCGGCATGGGCCCGCATGTTCCAGCGTTCAGGTAGATCCCGGCCGCGGTCGCGGGCAAGGCCGCACGCACGGCTGCGATCTTGTCCGGGTCGGGCATGAACGGGGACACCACGCCCGTATCATATCGGTGGCGCCTATTGCGCCCCGTCACCTCGTTCGGAGGAACCGTGGCCGGTTTTGCTCGACCAGAGCTGCTCGCGACACCGGACTGGCTGGCCGACAACCTCGGCCGCCCCGACCTGCGGATCGTCGACCTGCGCTGGCGCCCCGACTCGACGGGCGCCGCGATCCACGCGACCGGGCACATCCCCGGCGCCGTCCACCTGGACTGGCGTGCCGCCGTCACCGCGACCATCGAGGGGTCGGACGCGCTGCTCCTCGCCCCGCCCGACCGGATCGCAGCCGTCATGTCGCACGCCGGCGTCGGCGACGGGACCTCCGTCGTGCTCTACGACGACACGCTCTCCTACTACGCGTCGCGCGTCTGGTGGAGCCTCCGCGCGTACGGCCTCGAGTCGGCGCGGATCCTGGAGGGCGGGTACCCGGCCTGGGTGGATGGAGTCCGACCGGTCTCGAACGGCCTCGCGGATGTCGCTCCAGCCGTGTTCACCCCGCGGGCCCAGGTCCGCCAGCGGCTGACCACCGCGGACGTCCGGGGCTTGCTGGGCGTGCCGGACGTGCTCCTCATCGACGCACGCGGGCCCGCGGAGTACCGCGGGTTCGAGGGCAACGTGCGACGCCTCGGTCACATCCCGGGCGCCGTCAACATGCCGGTCGGCCTCATGCACCTGCCCGGTACCCAGCGCCTGCGCGACGCGAACGACCTGCGGGCGCTCCTGCTCAAGGCGAACATCACCCGCGGCCGCCGCCTGGTCTGCTACGACGGATCGGGCGTTGCCGCGGCGAAGCTGGCCTATGTCCTCACGCTGCTCGGCCACGAGGATGTGGCCGTGTACGACGGTGGCTGGGCCGAGTGGGGCGACCGCCTCGACCTGCCGGTGGACCGCTAGCGCCTGATCCCGGCCCAGGGATCCGGCGCCTCGTATTGCGCCATGATCTGGGTGCGCCGGTGGTTCACCGCCACCAGGAGGGCGTCCTGGCGGGACTCGCCTGCCGCCTCTGACCAGAAGGTCGCGTTCGTCACCGGGATGAACCGGTCCCTGAGCTCGACCAGTGCCTCCCGCAGGTCCTGGCTCGTCGGCAGCAGGTGGATCGTGCCGACTACCTTGAACGGCGGCACCGACAGGATCGCCTGCTGCTGACTCCTGGGCGTGCGGAGCTCGGGGGCATCGCGGACGGGCTCGTTTGCCACGGCGAACAGCACCGCGTCCAGGTTGACCTGCACGAACCCGGCACGGATCGGCTGGGCGCGGATCCCGATCTCCTCGACCGTCGCGTCCTCCAGCACGAGGAACGATTCCGTCGACAGGTTGAGGACGTCGGTGACGCGCCGCTGGCGGCTCCTGACGCTGCCCCGGGTGATGAGCGCATCCGTATACAACGTGAGCTCGACCCGGGTCATCTCGTTGGAGGCGGCGAACATGCTGGTCCTCTCTTCCGGCGCTGCTCAGCTCAGGATCGCACCGGCTCGTGACTCGAAGGATACGGTCGCGAGGCGGCCGGGGATCACCCGTGCCGTCGAGCGCTGCCTACGTCCGCGCGCTCGCCGTGACCAGGTGCTCCGGCCCCTGCTGGAGGCCCTCGTAGAGCCGTCGGACGGTGGCCAGGCTGTCGGCCTCGGCGGCGGGCTTGTCGGGTCGGAGGCGGACGATCCGCGGGAACCGCAGCGCGAACCCGGACCTGTGCCGGGTGGACCGCATGATCACGTCGAACGCGATCTCGACCACGATGGCCGGCTCGACGCTGCGGAACCGCCCGTGGGTGCTGAGGGTGTGGGCCTCGAACCAGCGGGTCATCTCCGCGATCTCGGCGTCGGTCAGCCCGCTGTACGCCTTGCCGATCGTGACCAGTGCGCCTGTGTCGTCATCGCGGACGGCGAACGTGTAGTCCGACAGGACGCCGTGCCTCTTCCCGTGGCCGACCTCCACGCCGGTGACGACGCAATCGAGCGTGGCCAGCGCCTTCTTCATCTTGAGCCAGCCGAGACCGCGTCGACCGGGCGTGTAGGGACTGGTCGGGTCCTTGACCATGAGGCCCTCGTTCCGCCGAGCCCGAGCCTCCGCGAACGCCGACTCCAGCGCGTCGGTCGAGTCGGCAGTCACGAGATGGCTGAGCGCGAACCGTCCCCCGTCCGCCGCCAGCGGGAGTGACAGCCTCCCAAGGCGCCGGCGGCGTGCCTCCAGGGGCGTTTCGAGGAGCGGGAGCACCTCGCCGTCACCGTCGGTGTCGAGGGCCAGCGCGTCCCAGGCCACGAAGATCACGGGGACATCGGCCCGGATCCTCGCCGACGGCGCCTTCCGCCCGAGCCTCGCCTGGAGCTGGAGGAACGGCAGCACGACGCCGTCCTTCCAGGCCAGAAGCTCGCCATCCAGGATGCCGGCCCAGGACAGGCCCCGGGCGCCCTCGATCACCTCGGGGAACTGGCGGCTGATGTCGTGGAGATCCCGGGAGTACAGGCGTGCGTCCCCGCCGGCGAGGTGCAGCTGGGCCCGGATGCCGTCGTACTTGTCCTCGACCCAGACGACCGGCCCCAGGCGCGTCATGATCTCCGCCGCGTCCTCCGCGGGCGAGGCGAGCATGAACTTGAGCGGGTGGAAGAGCGCCAGTGACGCCTCGCCGAGGCGGTTCTCGAGGGCCAGCAGGGCGGTGCGGCCGACGTCGCCGGTGAGCATCCCGGCCCGCTTGACCTCGGTGAGCGGCCGGTCGAAGGCCTGCGCGATCGCGGCCTCGAGGAGCCCGTCGCGCAGGCCGATCCGGAGCTCGCCGCCGAGGACCTTGACGATGGCACCGGCCGTCTTCGGCGCGGCGCGGGCAAGGAGCGCCTCCAGGATCGCGCCCTTCGCGGTCGTCCCGGACGCAGCCTCGATGGCGTCGAACGCCGCGCGGACCTCGGCGAGCGTGGGCGCGGTGGCGGGATCGGGAGCGTGGCCGGCCGCCTCGAGGACCTCGGTGACCGCGGTCGAGATGTCGGACGAGCGGTCGTAGGCGGCCCGCAGTGCGTCGTCGTCCGCCCCGGCCGTCCGCAGGACCGCCCCGGCCAGCCCCGACCAGCCCACGCCCAGCGAGCGCTGGTCGGACTCGGGAAACGGCCGGCCGGTGAAGAACACCGCGGCCACGGGCAGCTCGGCAGGCGTGAGGGCGGCCAGGTAGGCGGCCAGGATCGCGGTCTTCTCGCCGGTCTTCGTCGTCGCTCCGACGCGCTCGGCCGTCTCGCTCCAGCGGCGCATGCGGGCGATGGTATAGGGTTCCCGCGATGCTTCAGCGGCGCTGGTTCCCGGATCACCTCGACGGCGATCTCGTCGTGCTGCGGCGGCACACGCGCGACAACCTGCCCGCATTCATGCGCTGGTACCAGGATCCGGAGGTCGCGCGCCTGACGCGCTACCAGGATGGCCCGATGCGCCGCGAGGAGATCGAGCGGTTCTTCACGCTCCGGGCCGTCGGACCCGACTCGATGGCGATGGGAATCCACATCCGCGCGGACAACCGGCTCATCGGGTCCTGCGCGTTCTCGCAGCTGGACGGGGACAACGGGGCAACGCTGTTCCACATCACCATCGGCGAACACGATGCCTGGGGGCACGGGTACGGCAGCGAGGCGACGCGGCTGATGGTGGACCATGCGTTCGGGGCACTGGGGCTGCATCGCGTGGCCCTGACGGTCTTCGCCTTCAACGAGCGTGCGATCCGGGCCTATCAGCGGGTTGGGTTCGTGATCGAGGGGCGGGCACGGGAGGCGATCTGGCGCGACGGCCGCTGGTGGGACGAGATCCACATGAGCATCCTGGAGCCGGACTGGCGATCGGCCCGGTGGCAGGCGCGGGCGGTCGCAGACGGTCGAGCGGTCGTCGACGGCGAGGGCGAACCGGCCGTGCGGCAGGGCGGCGTCTGACGATGGCGAGCGAGGGCGCCGCGGCGACCGCGGCTCGGGCGGCGTTCCGGGAGCAGGCGGACGCGAAGGGCCACGCCGTCGAGAACGCACGGGCGGCCGTGGCGGGCCTGGAGGACGCGTTCGCGGCGGGCGTGCTGGTGCGGACCGAAGCGCTGGACCAGATGCTGGGCGACCTGGCACGCGCGCTGGACCAGGACGACGGCCAGCGCCTGGGCGGCAAGAGTGCCGAGGCGGCGCGCTTCATCCTGCGGGCGATCTCGCGAGAGCTGGACAACGCCTGACCCGGACCGGAGGACCTCGACGTGCCCACCCCACAGCCCCCGGACCTCTCGCCGGAGATCCACCGCGCCCTCGGGACCGGCCTGTTCAACCGGACGTGGGACCTCATGGAGACCGAGGGCCGGACGCCGGCGCAGGATGACGAGCTGGTCGATGCCGCGCACGCGTCCGCATGGCACTGGCGGCAGGTTGGCAACGTGGCACACGCGGCCCGTGGCCACTGGCTGTGCTCGCGGGCCTACGCTGTCCTCGGCCGCGGCGAGGGCGCCGTCCACCATGCACGCCGCGCCAACGAGCTCCTCGCTGCGGGCGGTGAGGGTATCGAGGACTGGGATGCGGCCGCCGCGGCCGAGGCGATGGCGCGTGCGCTGGCGGTGGACGGCGACCTGGCGGGCGCGGCCGAGTGGAAGGCGCGAGCCGCCGGGCTGCTGGACGGGATCGCCGAGGCCGAGGACCGGGCAGTGATCGAGGGTGACCTGGCCGCGCTCCCCGTCTGACGAGTGTCAGCCGAGACCGTACTCGTTGCGTCCGCGGGCACGGGCCAGCGTCAGCCGGGCATGCAGTGGAAGCGACTCCAGGCGCGGCGTGAGGGCGTCGTCGAGCGCGTCCACGATCTGCGGCAGGACGGCGGTCACCGCCGCCTCCAGCGCGTCGGCCAGGACGGTCTCCTCGTCGAAGCTCAGCTCGTCACGGTCCACGCGCCCGGCCATGTCCTGGGCGACCACGCGGAGCTCGAGCGCGAGCCTGGAACGGGAGCCGGCGGTGGCACTCGACCTGGTGGCCGAGCGGAAGGTCTGGGCTGGCGGGCAGTTCATGTCGATCATCGCGGCTCCTCCACGACCGGCCGAGGCACTCCGGCTCACGGGCCGGACGGGCGGGCTGATGTGTATACCTAGATTCACCCAGAATCAGCGCCCTGACCAGAGCCATCCGGCATCAGGGTTCGCACCCGCGCCCGAAAGACAGGGCTGCCCGCACCTTCAGGGACGGCGAGGTGGTCCTCAGCCCAGCTCGAGCCACCCGAGCAGCGTCTCGCCCGCCTGCCACGAGACGGGGGCATCCTTGAGAAGACGGTTCCGCTCGTGGTCCACGAAGCGGGCCACGTCGGGATAGGTCTCGCGGAGCAGGCTGCCGGGTCGCAGGCGCTTCGTCGCGTGGTCGAGGAAGGCCGCGTAAAGGACCTCCGGGTCGGTCTCCGCGATGCGGGTCTCCGCCCCCTCCTGGAAGTCGATCGGGACCATGAGCCGGGCGAAGAAGGATCCGATCTCGTCGGCGAGCGGGTCCACGCCCTGCGAGTGGCCGGCCCAGCGGACGATCGGCGCGCGGGACACGAACGCCAGGAAGGTCACCCGCTCGTCCTGTGCGTCGGCGAACACGGTGCCGCCGAAACCCAGGAACTGGTTGGAGACCGGGATCCGGTCGTCCACCTGGATCCGGCCCCAGGAGTACTGGCGAGCCACCGGCAGGGCAGTCTCACGGTCGATGAACGTGGACCGGCCGCGGCCGCCGCGCGCCTCCCAGAACGTCACCCGCTCCGGGTCGAAGTGCTCCATGGTCGGCGCGTCCCGCAGGGCCACGAGCAGGCGGGGGCCCGGCGTCGTCCCGGTGAGGCCCCCGTCACGCAGGACGAACCCGAGGCGCGCCAGCTCGTTCGCGGCCTCGACGAGCCAGTCTCCGCCCCAGTTCAGGTCGCCCGGCCACGGGCGGGCCACGTGGATCATCCAGGGTCTCCTTCCGGGACCGTCTCGGCGACCGCCGCGCGATGGCGGCGCCGGCTGCCCATCGCGTAGGCCACGGCCCCGGCGATGGATGTGATCAGCAGGGTCGTCACGTGGAGCAGGACCGCGAATGCCAGCGCGGGCGCACGCGCGATGCCCACCGACGCAGCGATCGTCACCGTCGCCAGCTCGAAGGTTCCCACGTAGCCCGGCGCCGCGGGGATCGCGGTCGCGAGGTTCGTCCCGGCCGCCAGCAGGGCCGCCTGGCCGATCGTCGGCTCCACGCCGACCGCCTGCGCGGCAGCCGCGAATGCGAGCACGGTGCACGACCACGACCCGATCGAGAGCAGGACGGCCACCACCATCGTCGGCGCGTGGCCCGCGATCGCGAGGCCGGCCCGTAGCCGCACGAGGATCCCGTGGATCCGGGGCCTGCGCACGATGGGGGCCATCACCCGCTCCGCGCCTGGCAGCCGGTGGGCCACGATCCCGAGTGCGATGACCATGACCAGCAGCGCGGTGATCGCGGCCCCGACCATGACCGCCGAGGCGACCACGCCGCGGACCGACATCACGAGGATCGCGACGGCGGCGATCGACACCACGACCACGGTGTCCACCAGCCGTTCGACCACGATGGTCCCGAGGATGGTGGTCCGGCTGATCCCGGTCCGCTCGCCCAGGTCGTGGCTCCGGATCACCTCGCCGAGCCGGGCCGGCAGCACGTTGTTGGCGAGGTAGCCCACCAGCAGCGAGCCGAGCGAGTCCCCGTACGACACCGTCCCAACGGGGCGGAGCAGCACCTTCCAGCGGACCGCCCGCAGGAGCACGTCGGCGACGATGAAGGCGACCAGCAGCACCACCCAGCGGAGGTCGGCGCTGCGGAGCGCGTCCCAGGCCGCCGCCAGGTCGACGGACCGGAAGACGAGCGCCAGGGCGAGGACGGAGACCAGGATGCCCAGCGCCGCCCGCCCGGAACGGCCACGGAGGCGCATGTCAGGTCACGCCGGGCCCACCGGGAACCGACCGCGCCCGCAGCTTCGCGGAACGCCGCAGCCCCGTCCGGTGGAGGAGGTACCGGCCCACGACCCGCAGCGTGGAGAGGCCGTACACGACGCTCCGCCGGAACCCGACGGAGCTCGCCTCCTCGAAATACCGCGTGGGCACCGCGATCTCGCCGACACCCAGCCCGCCGGCCGCCACGACCTGGGCGATCAGCTCCTGGTCGAACACGAAGTCATCCGAGTTGAGGCGGTACGGGATGGTCTCCAGGAGGCGCCGGCTGTAGGCCCTGAGCCCCGTGTGGTACTCGGACAGGTGGAGGCCGAAGGCGGCGTTCTCGAGACCGGTCAGGAAGCGGTTGGAGATGAACTTCCACCTCGGCATGCCGCCCGCCAGCGGGTCCCCCAGGAAGCGGCTGCCCAGCATCAGGTCCCGCTCGCCGGCGAGGATGGGGGCGACCAGCTGCGGGATGCGCGTGGCGTCGTACTGGTAGTCCGGGTGGAGCATGACCACCACGTCAGCGCCCCATTCGAGCGCCCGGTCGTAGCAGGTCTTCTGGTTGCCGCCATAACCCAGGTTCTGGCGATGGGTGATGACCTCGAGACCGAGCCGCCTCGCGATCTCGACGGTCTCATCCTTCGACACGTCGTCCACGAGGATCACGTGGTGGACGAGGTCGTGCGGGATGTCGGCGTAGGTTCGCTCCAGCGTCCTGGCGGCGTTGTACGCCGGCATGACGATGACGACGCGGGGTTCCTGGCTGGGCATGTCGGATACAAGGTACGCGGGTCTCGGCTCGCGTGCAGCCCGGGACGATTCCGGCGATGCTGGCGGTCGCGCCACGTCCCGCGCAGGAGATAGCGATGTTCGAACGAATCTTTGGCGATCGCCGCGGCGATCCCGCCGTCGCCGGCCGCATCCCGCCCGGCCAGTACCTGACCGAGAAGTTCCCCGTCCTCCACTACGGCAGCGTGCCGAAGGTGGACCTGGCCACCTGGGACTTCCGCGTGTGGGGCGAGGTGGACAACCCGTTCACGCTGACCTGGGCGGAGTTCGGGGCGCTGCCGCGCACGCCCCTGACCGCGGACATCCACTGCGTCACCCGGTGGTCCAAGCTGGACACGCACTGGGAGGGCGTCCCGATCCGGACGGTCCTGGAGATGGCGCAGGTGCGGCCGGAGGCCGCCTTCGTGGTCGGCCACGCGGAGCAGGGTTACACGGCCAACCTGCCGCTCTCCGTGCTGGACGACGAGGACGTCATCCTCGCGGACACGTACGAGGGCTCCCCGCTCGAGCCCGATCACGGCTACCCGCTCCGCCTCGTCGTCCCGAAGAAGTACTTCTGGAAGGGCCCGAAGTGGATCCGCGGCCTGGAGTTTCTGGCCCATGACTCGAAGGGCTTCTGGGAGCGCTACGGCTACCACAACGACGCGGATCCCTGGCGGGAGGAGCGCTTCAGCGAGTAGGCGCGCCGTCGGGACGGAGCGCTGACCGTCCGGCGGCGGGCGGGAGAGCGGGCAGCGCCGGGGCGCGTTCGCGCGACGGCCAGCCGTCGTAGAGTCCGGCGGTGACGTCATCGCCCCGTTCCTTCGTCCTCCGCCACACCCGCGTCCGGCCGGTACCGGGTCTCGAGGAGGTCCGCCTCCACCTGGCCGACGAGGTGCTGCCGCTGTGGCACGCCGCCCAGGTCGAGACGGGCGACCCGGACGCTGCGCTGCCCTACTGGGCGTTCGCGTGGGGGGGCGGGCTCGCGATCGGGCGGTACGTGCGGGAGCACCCCGAGGCGGTTGCCGGCCGGCGGGTGTTCGATCTCGCCTCCGGGTCCGGGCTCTGTGCGATCGCGGCCATGCGTGCCGGCGCGTCCGTGGCCGCCGGTGCGGACATCGATCCCTTCGCGGCCGCCGCGATCACCCTGAACGCCCGGGCCAACGGCCACCGCGTCACGGCCGTCTGCCGCGACGTGCTGGAGGACGACCCGCCCGAGGCTGACGTCATCCTGGCCGGCGACTGCTGGTACGAGGCCCGGCTCGCCGAGCGGGTCCTGCCGTGGCTGGAGCGGGCGCGCGCCGGCGGTATCGACGTCCTGGTCGGCGACCCCGGCCGACGCTACCTGCCGGCCGACGCCCTGCTCGAGCTGGCCACCTACGAAGTCCGGACCACCACGGTGCTCGAGGATCTCGACCTCATGAAGGGCCGTGTCTATGCGCTCCGGGCTACCGGCGACCGGGCGTGACAGGCCGACGCACCCGGGCCGTCAGGGCATCTGCTCGACCGTGATCTGGACACCCGTTGCGGGAGCCCCGCCCGTGATGACCGGATACGCCTGCGTGCTCCGCCAGGTCACCTTGCCCGACTCCTGGATCGTTGCCGACACCGTGTCGGTGAGGTGATGGTCGACCTTGGGTCGAGGAGAAGCCTGCGCATGCCGGGAGTATGCCGGGGCGAACCGCCTGACGTCCCCGGACCGCGGCCGGCCGCCACCCGCCGCGGGACGGTACGCTTGGCAGGTCGCACCCGCCAGGCCCGGGGTGCGGCGGTTCACCACGCTGGAGCGACATCCCTTCCCATGCAGCCGGTCCGCACGCTCGCGAGGCGCCTCCGCGCGTCGCTGTACGCATCGATCGGCGATGTCGCGTTCGGGATGGAGGACGGAGCGGTCTCGATCGCCGGGCTCGTCTTCGGCGTCGCCGCCAGCACGAACGACAGCTCCATCGTGCTGCTCGCGGGTGCCGTGGGAGCGATCGCGGGCGCCGTGTCGATGATGGCCGGCACCTACCTCGATGCCGAGTCCGAGCGTCACCGCGCGAATGCGCTCGTGGCGGACGCCCGGGCCCGGATCGCCGTCGATCCCGAGGCATACGCCACCCGTCTCTCGGAGCGGCTCGCAACCGCCGGCTTCACCGACGAGGAGGTCGCCCTCATGGCTCGCGCCTTCGCCCGCAACCCGGAGGCGCTCCTGGACCACGTCGTCGCGTTCGACCTC
>Ga0302263_10000519_pt1 | contig 14782 bp, 15 predicted proteins | sample II_Fen_N1_4_FD_194564 | JGI IMG/M metagenome (GOLD analysis project Ga0302263, IMG submission 194564) | Peat permafrost microbial communities from Stordalen Mire near Abisko, Sweden - II_Fen_N1_4 | ecosystem: Environmental > Terrestrial > Soil > Wetlands > Permafrost | place: Sweden: Abisko... | reverse complement strand
CGGAATCATTGAGTCGAAGGCCCGATCCAGGTCTTCATCGGCATGAATGGTGGTGCCCATCAACGCCGGGTTGGTCGACCAGATCACCATGCGGTCGGGGGCATAGACGTTGGCCAGGATCACGTCTGGCAAGTGCGAAATGTGGTCGAGGAATTCACCGCGGGCATTGGCCCGGGCCATCGGGTCGACGTCGGGAAAGTCGCGGTCTTTGCGTGGGTCGAGCAATTCGCCCATGGTCCGCACGTTGGGGATCGACACATGGCGCACCTCAGCCGAGGCAATCGCGGTCAGGAACTGCGAGGTCAATAACGCATCGCGCTGCACGCTTTCGGTAATCACGAACCTGGTCGATACCGACCCCAACGCCACTGCCACCGTGCCGATCACCACCAGGCTGATGAACGAAAACCAGCGCAGCAGATTGAACGGCTGCTTGCGCCTGCTCAAGCGGATGTCGCCCTTCTCGGACGCCAGTGTTTTTGCCTGCGTGGTCATGGACGTTTTTCCGACAAAACCCCTACAGGATTTATAGCCCACTAATGGCAGTTTGCCCGACATTGGGCTTGATTCACCCCCGCCCCTTCCCCACCCATGCCGCTATCCCCACCTACCCCCAATGCTGGGGAAAGAGGCCCGTTCCCGAGATCGGGTCAGCGCCCTCGCTTGCACCGCGCAAGCCTTTGGCTCGGGCTTCTGAGGGGCATTTCCAGCGGTTGGTATGGAAGTTGCCGAAGCCCTGTCAACTGACCCATCCCCAAGGGGCAGGTACTCTGATAGAGGGAATACACATGCACCCTTTACTGTCCAAAACCGCGACCGCCCTGGTTGTGACCGCCCTGGCCCAGGGCATCGCCCAGGCAGCGCTGTTTGCCGTAGACCCCGGGCCCTACTTACCGGCCATCGGCTCCTTCGCCTCCTGGTACCAGGACACCCATGGCCGGACGCTCGATTTGTGCCTGTCCAAGGCTGTCAGTTCGCGAGTACCGAGTGCGCCGGGCGCTCCCACCTACATGTGCAATCTGTTGCCGGCTCCCGGGATCTTCGACGATGCGCAACCGGTGGTCTTCCCGAGCAACTTCCCCGATGAAGCGTTCTGGTTCACCGGTGACGGTTCAATCGTCGATGCCGCTCGCGGTGTCAACCTGACGTACGTCAGCGCCGTCGAAGCCGCCTTCAGCGGTGGCGACCCGGTCGAAGGGGACCAGATCAGCTTTGCCCGCATCCGCATTCGCGTCGACGTGCCCACCGCGGGCACCTACGTCATCACCCACCCCTATGGCGTCGAAGTCTTCAACGTCGACACCCCCGGCCGCCGGGCGATCAACATGACCCGGGACATCGGGATCGGCGCGCCGAAGACCTACGACGGCGCGCTCAAAGGTGACGTCGGGCCGTTCCTGCGCAGCGTCAATGGTCCCTACACCGAAACCAACCCGGTCACCGGTTCCGCCGAGCAATTCGTCGGCGACCCGAACCTGGTGGAAGCCTTCACCGGCAGCCCGTTCAATACCAACTACATCCGCATTGAAGGCCCCAACGGGCTAGATCTGCGCACGACAGTGATGGCCATCTCCGGCAAGTTGTCGACGGTGGTCCGGCCGACCCCGATGATCGCCCAGCGCAGCACCTACTCGCGCACGGCCGGCGCCAGCGCGCCCGTGGCCCAGCAGGACGTTTTCGTGCTGGCCCCGCCGCCGCCCGCCAAGGTGACCCTGGACAGCAACAACCCGGTGCTCAACCTGACCGAGGCCGACACCACCGGCAGTTGGTACGCCCAGTCCGCAACCAACCCGACGTTGCCCAGCACCCTGCAGGTGACCGCCGACAATCACCTGGCCATCCCCAGCAGTACACCGACCACATTGCCCATCCCCCTGACTGACCTGGTGGTGATTTCACGCGCCGAGTACAGCCTGAGCACCGGGCAAATCACCGTGGTCGCCTCCACCAGCGATGAAACATCGCCGCCCGTACTCACCGCCACATCCGCAGGCGGTGCAACCATCGGGGCCTTGAGTGGCGACGGTGCAGTGAAAACCCTGTCCACCGGGATCTCACCGATTCCGCCGGCCAAGGTTCAGGTGACGTCATCCAATGGCGGCAGCGATACCGAAGAAGTGGTCATCGTGCAATGAACGCTCACATGGCCAGATCCTCATCAGGAGGCATCATGAACAAATTGCCACGCCTGGCGCTCAATGCCCTGGGACTGACTCTATCGCTGTCCGGCAGCGCTTTCGCGCAACTCGCCGCCGTTGACCCCGGCCCTTATACCTTTGCCACGGGGAAATTCCCGATCTGGTATCAGGACAACAACCTGCTGTCGATGGAACTGTGCCAGTCCCGGGCCGTGAGCTCGCGGGTGGCGGCCGCCACACCACCGGCCTACATGTGCACCCTGCTGCCGACACCCGGTATTTTCGACGACACCCTGCCGATGGTGTTCCCGGACAACTGGCCAGACGAAGCGTTCTGGTTCCTCGCCGACGCCACCATTCCCAACAACGCCGCAGGCTATGGGATGGATGCGTACGTGGCGGGCATAGAAGCGGCATTCGCCGGTGGCAGCCCGCTCGATGGCGATCAAATCAGCTTTGCGCGGATCCGCATGCGGATTAACGTGCCTGTGGCCGGCACCTACACCATCACCCATCCCTATGGTGTCGAAACGGTCAATGTCACCACGCCCGGTCGGCGCGCCATCAACATCACCCGGGACATCGGCGTCGGGGCACCGGGGGTTTTCAACGGGGCATTGAACGGCGCGATCGGACCCTTCCTGCGCAGCGTCAACGGCCCTTACACCGAAGTGAACCCGGACACCGGGACCGTCGAGACCTTCGTCGGCGACCCTAACCTCACCGAACAAGTCACCGGCAGCCCCAACAACACCAACTTCGTGCGCATCCAGGGCCCCGCCGGGACCATCGAGACCAACCTCTTCACCGTGTCCGGCAAGGTCCTCGATAACCGGGCGCAAACAGCGGTGGAACTCAACCGCGCCACTTACCGCCGAACCTCGTCGGGCACCGGCACCAGCACCCGGGTCGAAGTCTTCGGCAAGGCCGACAACAGCTCCACGCTGTGCTTTCGCGAAACCGTCGCCCTGGTACCTGGCCCACCGCCAACCCCCTGCCTGACCAACCTGACCGGCGACGGTACGGGTCTGTTCTTCGGCCATCGTCTGTTCAACGGCCCCGTGCCTGCGGTGGTGGTGCTGACCGCCACCGATCCAACCGGCACCACTCGCCCGACCGCCGTATCGAGCAAGCTCAATGACCTGGTGAAAATCCAGACCGCTCGCTACAACTGGAGCAATCACAGCCTGCTGATCGAGGCGACATCCTCTGACGAAGTGGCGGTGCCGGACATGGTCGCTCAAGGCTATGGCCGCCTGTCGAAGTCCGGCACCCTGCAACGCCTGACGGTGGCGGATCTGCCGCAACCACCCGCCAGGGTCACCATCAAATCCGCTGCCGGCGGCAGCGACACCGAACCTGTTGTGGTGGTCGGCACCGCACCGGACAGTGGCGAGAACCAGGCGCCGATCGCCGTGGCCGACAGCGCGAGCACCAGCTTCGGCGTGCCGATCACCCTCAACCTGCTGGCCAACGACAACGACCCGGATGGCAACGTACCACTGAGCATCACTGCGCTCACTCAACCGGCCGCCGGCCAGGGCACGGTGGCGCAGAGCGGATCGACTGCCGTCACCTACACCCCGCCAGCCGTGGTCAATGCACCACTGACCACGACCTTCACCTACAAGGCGCAAGACGTCAAAGGCCTGGCCTCGGCCAATCCTGCGACAGTGACCATTACCGTGGCGCCCAACCAGCCTCCGGTAGCCGTCGCCGACAGCGTCGCAACCCTGGGTGTGGCGATCCCGATCAGCGTGCTGGCCAACGACACCGATCCGGAAGGCAACGTGCCACTCGCCGTCGCCAGTTTCACCCAACCACCGACAGGTCGCGGCACCGTCACCAGTAATGGCACGGTCCTGACCTACACCCCACCGGCCACAGTCACCACGGCCTTCACCACGACCTTCAGCTACTTCGCCCGGGACAGCTTCGGTGCTGTGTCGACGACACCGGCCACGGTCACGGTGCAAGTCTCGCCACGGCCTGCCGCGGAAACCTTCACGGTGACCACGGCCACGGTATCCGCCCGTTCCAATAACCGCTTCACCTGGGACTTCGCGGGTACCTCATCGGTGACCACCGGCAACACCATCACCATTCAGGTCAGCACCCCGACCGGGCTGCAAACCCTGGGCACTACCACTGTGCCGGTGACCGGTCGCTGGAGGCTGACGGTGAACAACACCACCACGGTGATTCCGTCGGCGAACCCGACAGCCACCATCACCTCGTCCCAAGGCACCGTGCGCACCGTGTCGGTGATCTCGAACTGAGCCCTCGCCCCATCGACTCCCGAGTCGATGGGGCTGGCCTCCTCCCACAGGACAACGCCATGAATGCGTCGACCGCCACCCTGCTCTGCCTGCTTCTGCTTTGCGGCAGCGCAGGCGTGCGCGCCGACGACTTGATGGAGAACGAGGACCTCGCCCCTGCCGCCGATCTCGGCGAGCTGCCACCGCTAACTGGCCAGCACGCACTGATCGACCAGAACGGCCAGGCCAACATCGCGCTGTTGCAGCAGAACGGTCAGTCGCTGCTCGGCCAGATCGTGCAGTCGGGCAGCAATCAGGAAGCCTGGATCCTGCAACAAGGCAGCGACCTGATGGCCTTGATCACCCAGCAAGGTTCTGGCAACGCCGCTTCGATCATCCAGAGCGGGAGCCACAACCGCGCGCAGATCGCCCAGAACGGCAACAACAACGACGCCAGCATCGAACAGGCCGGCTCGGGACAGCAAAGCGCCGTCACCCAGGCCGGCAACGGCATGAGCGTATCGGTCAAACAATATCGCTAAAGCACTGCACCACTTGGAGGTTTCACCATGTTCAAACTGACGCCCCTCACCGCCGCCATCCTGGTCATTGTCAGTGCCCAGGCCTTGGCCGACGACAGCCTGTCCACGCAAACCCAGTACGGTACCGCCAACATCGCCGATGTGAAGCAGACCGCGGCTCCGCTCAGCACCGCCACCCAGCAGCAAACGGGCCAGGGCAACGATGCCGCCGCCGTGCAAGACACGGCCACCGGGACCATCAGCCAAACCCAAATCGGCGACTACAACGCCGGCTACGCCGAGCAATTGTTCGAGGACAACAGCACCATCACCCAGAACCAGGCCGGCAGCTCCAACATCAGCCATGCCAGCCAGTCGATCGGTGTCGGCGGCGGCGAAGCCCTGCAGCAACAGGAGGGCACCGGCAACTTCTCGTTCATCTACCAGGACAGCCAGGAGGGCACGACCGCCAAGACCTACCAGTACGGCGATGGCAACGAAGCCAACATCGAACAGATTCAACTGGGCACGGGCAACAACGCCGTGATCATCCAGTACGGCACCACCAACTACGCGACGGCCGAACAGATCGGCCACATGGGTGGCCAGATCGACATCAACCAGGCCGGCAGCACCAACTATGCCTATGGCGACCAGCGCAACGGCACCGGCGGCAACCTGAGCATCAACCAGTCCGGCGACGCCAACGGCACCGAAATCTGGCAAGACACCCAGATCGGCGCCAAGGCCACCGTCTCCCAATACGGGCAGACCAACGAAACCGTGATCGACCAGAGCTTCGGCGAAAACAACGTGGCCCAGGTGGTGCAAGTCGGCGACCTCAACGCGATCTACGCCGACCAGTTCGAGTCCATGGGCTCGACCCTGGCGCTCTATCAAACCGGCTCGAGCAACGTGCATTTCACCTACCAGAGCGGCGATAACCATACGCTCAACGCCACGTCGGTGGGTACCGGCAACAAGGTCTACGCCAGCAACTGGAAAGGCCCGGAAAAAGGTGGTCAGTTCGGTAGCAACCAGCGCGCGACCGTCAATCAGAACGGCACCAACAACGTCGCCAACTTCACCCAGAAAGGCGCCGGCCACATCATGACCACCTACCAGACCGGCTCCGGCAACAAAACCACCGTGACCCAGGCCGATTCCTACAACGAGCTGTACTTCGACCAGAACGGCAGCGACAACATCCTCATCGCCGACCAGCGCGGCACCACCAACCTGGCCCAGGGCAGCAGCAACGGCAGCGGCAACAGCACCGAGTTCAACCAGGAAGGCACCGGCAACCAGGCGTTCACCACGCAGCTGTATGGCGACGACAACGTCATCACCATCAAACAGGCTGACACCATGAACGTCGCCTACGTCACCCAGGGCGGCACCGCCAACATTGCCAGCGTCAATCAGAGCGGCGTGGCGCAGACCGCCAACGTGCAGCAGTTCGGTACGGCCAACTCGGCGACTGTTTTGCAGAAGTAATTGTGTGGTGTGAAAAGCCGCGGCCCTTTGGGGGGGCGCGGTTTTTTTATGCCGCGCAAAACATCTGTGGCGAGCGAGCTTGCTCGCCACTGTGGATCGGTGCACCTGCGGGTGACGGGGCGGCTGTCAGGCCGATATCGTCCACGATGACGCGGGCTGCCTGAATGCCCGCGTTGACCGGACGTTCATCGCGAGCAGGCTCGCTCCTACATTGGATAGGTTGCACCTGCGGGTGATTGGTCGGCTGTCAGGCCGCCATCGCTGGCAAGCCAGCTCCCACAGTGGATCGGGCTACACCTGCGGGTGATTGATCGGCCTATAAGGCCGCCATCGCTGCGATGCGGCGCCCCGACAGGCCAGCTCTCACAGAGGATTGGGTACACCTGCGGGTGATTGGTCGGCTATAAGGCCGCCATCGCTGGCAGGCCAGCTCCCACAGGAGATTGGGGCAGCTGCAGGTGATTGGTCGGCTGTCAGGCCGCCTTCGCTGCGATGCGGCGACCCGACAAGCCAGCTCCTACAGAAAAGCAAGGCCCACAACCCCGCTCTTCACCACTCATCAGGCCGAGCGTTAGCTCGCCTGCAGCTCTTGATCTTGATCCACCCGCCCCTTCGGGAGGCTGAGTGGAGGTGTTCATCCGGGGAGTGGCGCGTAGCGCCGTTCGACGCAGTCGAACACGCTGCATGTAGGTCGTCGCGAAGCAGACCGGAGGGCAGTGTCCCCGGATGGATACCGCAGCGAAGGAACGCCGAGCCCTAGCGAGGGGCCGGACGCTCGGGGCGAGCCTTTTTTTGCTTATCTTTTTTTTGGCGTTTGAAAAAAAAGTAAGTCGCCGTAAGGGCGAAACCCTAAGCCGCCGTTACCGCAGCAACGGATATGTACGCGGTCAACAACACACAGGTCGGCTGTCAGGCCGCCTTCGCTGCGATGCGGCGCCCCGACAAGCCAGCACCTACAGGGGAACAAGAAACATGAGCGGCCCAAAGACCACCCACCCTCACTCCCCCTGCCCCTCAGGATCCACCTTGTTCTGAGTCAAGTAACGATCCAGCGTCGCATTATTGTCCGGCGAATTATCCCCGGCCACCTGCCACAAACGCCGCTCGATGCCCTGGGCCAACAAATGCCCCACCGCCGCCTCGATCGCCGACAACACACACAACTGCGCCGGTTCGTTGGTGGTGTAACCGACTTCAGCCTCAAGCAATTTCTTGAATTCGATGAACTTGAACACCCCGGCACTGCGGCCCACGGAGTAGATGGTCTTGCTGGTCATCACGTTGGCCAGCACCTGACCGCTGCGCACGTCCACCGCCCGCAGGTTGACCGTGACCTGATCCACGCGATACTCCCGGGAAATGTCGATGCCCAGGTAGCGCGCCCCTTCCCCGCCACTCTTCACGTTGGTGTCATAGGCGATGATGCCGCCCTCGAGCATCATGTTCGCCGCTTGCAGCGGCGGCAGTTCACCCTGGATGTTCACCGGGGTATTGGGTTTCTTTTGCGAGGCCCGGATGATCTTGCGCTCGGTCAGCAGGTTCTGCAGCCCTTCACGCTCCAGCACCACGAACCAGCCGCTGGCCTGCAGGGCGTCCATCAGCATGCTCGCCGCGCCCTGGGTCACGCTGGTGGAGAAGGAACTGGCGGGCGTCGGTTTGTACTGCCCGGTCTGATCGCGGAAACCATAGACGACCGCCATCAAGCGGCCCTTGGGCCGTGGCATGTTCAACAGATCGTAGTAGGTCGAGGCCCTGGGGGTCAGGGTCGGGGTTTCGGTGTCCTGCTCGGCGCCGATCGGCTCGCGCAGACCGCAGCCTTGAAGCGCCGCCAACAGCATCCCCAGCACAATTATTTTTTTCATGTCCGTTACTCCCCGTCGTCCCAAATCCCCATCAAGGGGCCAGGCCATTGACCTTGATTTCCGACAGTTCGCCCGTCGCGCGGTCCGTCACTTCAATCGTCAGCTGCCCTGAGTCGTCGACGACATTGACGATGAAGGCATCGGTGGACAGGCTTCCCGTATTGCCGGCAGAGATGTTGTCCAGCAGTTGCCCCAGCAACCTCGATTGCAATTGACTGCTGAACCGCTCCAGGGCCGATGTCCCGGCCACGGTGGTGCGATCCTTCAAGTCCGGGTCGTCGTAGTCGTTTTGCGCCTGGGCGTTGTTGAGCAGCCAGGTGCCATTCAACGGGTTGCCGCCAAACGACGGGTTGATCGGCGTGTAGACCAGTTCGGTGGCCTGGACCAGCCCACAACTTCCCAGCCCGAGCAACCAGAGCCCCAGGTGCCGCGAGACCGTTTTCGTTTTCATAGTTCGTCCCTCTCAAGGTCCGTGGTGTCCTGCAACAAGGCTTCCAGCTTGCGCTGGACAACCTGCCCGCGTACCCAGTCGGCGGCGTCATAGGCCTCGTCCTTGAGCTCCACGGTGTTCGGCGGCAGGAAGCGCCGATAAACCAAACGCTGTTGATATTCCACGGTCACCAGGCTGCCCCAGCGAGCCGATGGCCGTTCGCGTACCACCAGGTTGAAATCCATCGGGCTGGTGGCGCGCAGGCGTTCACTGAACGCGTAGTAAAACTCGTGGCCGATGTGCGAGATCGTGTCGTCGATGATGAAGCCGAGCATTTCGTCCTCTTCGCCGGCCGAGGCGACACAGCTGCTCAGCACCAGGATCAAGGCCAGGCAGAAACGCTTCATGGCTGCAACGCCTGAGGGGTTTTGCTCTGGCCCTTGGCCGGGCCGGACGCACCATCGAGAAAGGCCTTCTCGGCCACGAACTGCCAGTCCTTGTAGCTGGCCATGCCGTTGAAGTCCGACCACTGGCTGGGAAAGTCCGCCTGTTTGAGCGGTTTGTCCGTGGAAGAACTGGCGATACCGGTGATACGGCCGTCGAAGCCGCGCATCAGGAACCAGTCGCCACCGCCAATCGGGTCCGGATAAAGCTGGCGCAGATGATGTTTGGCGTTGGGAAACCGCTCGTCCTGCAGCAGGTCAGCGAGTTCTTTCGGGTACTGGGCCAGGCCTGGCGAACTGCGGTAATAGCTGCGCAGTGCCTGGGCGTACTGGGTGCCGACCCACAGCAACTGGCGTTCGCGATCGCGGCGCGAGGCGGTGGCCCACAACTCGCCGGCACTGGCCAGGCCCATGCCCATCACCATGATCAGCAGCAGCACACCCAGGTAGGTGAAACCGCCCTGCGCAGCAGGCTTACCACTCGGAATAGAGGCTGCCATCACGCGCCCTCCCGGTGGCTCCGCTCTTGATATCAGCCACCCCGCCCTGAACGCCATCCGGCGGCGCCACCAGGACCCAGGCGTCCTTGCGTTCGGCGATCGGGTCCATTGGCTGGTTGCGCAAGTAGCGCTGCTCGACCATTTGCTCGATGGAATCGGGATAACGCCCGGTGTCGCCATAGTAGTGATCGAGGGCTTCACGCATGGCCGACAGGCTTTGGCGCAAGGTGGTCTCTTTCGAGGCTTCGAGGCTGTTGAAATAACGCGGCAAGGCGATGGTCATCAGGGTCGCGATGATTGCCATGACCACCATCAATTCGAGCAGGGTGAAACCCTTTTCCCGGCGCATAGATTCACCACTCCCGGTAGGCGATGCCGTTGAGACCCTTGCCCCGGGCCCTGGAGTAAACGTCAAAGACGTCCGCGCCCTCCCGTGGGTTTTGAGCCGTGCTGTCATAGGCGCGCAACCCCCAGCCACCGTCGTCGTCACGCTTGGCCGGAGCCAACGGGTCGTGGGGCACGCGCCGCAGGAAATAGAACTTGGCCCCTTTGGCGCTGCGCACATCCCGCACACCCTCCACCAGCACTTTCAAGTTCGGCGGGTAGCCGCTGCTGTCGAGGGATTTTTCGATGTAACCGGCGTCGAAAGCCCGTTTGTAGGCGTCGATCGCATCGCGGATCTGGTACAGCGCGGTGCGCAGTTCCTGCTCCTTGCCCCGGCGCACCACGGTCTCGGTCAGCGGCGCAGCCAGGCCGGCCAGGAGGCCAACCAGGGCGAGCGTCACCACGACTTCGATCAGGGTAAAACCGCGTTGCGAGGCGTTCATGATCAAGGCTTCCCGACGCTGACTTCAACGTTGGTGGAGGCCACCGGCCGATCGAGGCGCTGAGGCTGGACCGACGATTCCAGCTCACGATTCGGCGCCTGGATGTGCATGCTGGTTTCGGTGCCGGTGGTGAATTCCATGTCCGACGGGCTCTGGTACGGCAGGTTGCGCACCACCCGTGGGGTGATCGACAGCACCAGTTCGGATTTGCCGACGGTGTCCTTGTTACTGCCGAACAGGCGACCCAGACCGGGGATATCGCCAAGCCCCGGGATTTTGTTGCCGGTGGCGCCATGGTCGTTGCGCATCAGGCCGGCGAGGATCTGGGTTTCACCATCATGCAGGCGCAGGGTGGTCTGGGCGTTGCGGGTATCGACCTGCACCGGAATCGTGCCCTGGCGGGTCGGCTCCAGCGGCGTGGCGTTACTGACTTCCAGGGCGATTTTGATCGCCACTTCGTTGTTCAGGTGCACGGTAGGCTGCACTTCCAGTTTCAGACCGACATCCAGGTACGTCACGCTTTCGGTGATCACCGGGCCCTGGGTCGACGGCACCGAAGTGGCGCTGATGATCGGTACGCGCTGACCGATGTGGATGCGCGCCTGTTCACGGTTGCTGACGCGGATCACCGGGCTCGCCAGGGTATTGATGTCGTTGTCCTGGGCGTTGATCTTGGCCTGCGGCGACGGCGAGATGCTGATCCGGCTGGAATCGATGCCCTTGAGCTGATCGAGCAGCGTGACCGCCGAACCGTCGCTATTGACCACGCCGAAGGTGTTCGGCCATTGCAGGCCGAGGTCGAGAATGCGCTGGGTGGCGACTTCCATGACTTCCACTTCCAGCACCACTTCAGGGTTGGACTGGTCTTGGGATTGCAGGAGTTTTTCCGCCATGCGGATGGCATCGCCGGTGTCGCGCATGGTCAGGGTATTGAGCCGTTCATCGACGAACACGTCGCGGGTCTTGAGCATGGTCTTGACCATGTTCAAGGCCGTGTTGGCATCGATGCTGGTCAGGTAAAAGGTGCGCATCACCAGTTCCTGATAATCCTTGAGCTTCTGCGGCGAATCCGGGTAGATCAACAGGGTGTTTTCGTTCACCACTTTCTGATGCAACTGGTTCTGTTGCAGCAGCAGTTCCACCGCGTCTTCGATGCGCACGTCACGCACGAAGATGGTGGCTTTCATGTCCGGGCGCAGGTCTTTGTCGAAAATGAAATTCAGACCGGCGACCTGGGACAGCACTTCGAAGATGGTCTTGAGGTTGGCGTCGCGAAACTCCAGGGTGACGGGCTTGTCCAGGCGCGTGCGCAGTTGCGGATAGGGAATCACATTGCGGCTCTGCACCAGGCGCACATTGCTTTGCAGTTCCAGGGCGCCCTCATTGTTCGGGTCCAGTTCAAGGATCTGTTTGACCTGACGGTCGGCGGCGTAGATGTCACCGCGACGCAGATCCCCACGGGCCAGCTCGAGTTTTTCGTCGAGGCTGCGCAGGTGATCGAGCTGGCGTATGGCGTCCTGGGCCCGGCGGTTGTTCGGCTCGATGGACAACACCCGGCCGTAGGTCAGGCGGGCCGAGGCGAAGTCGCGCTGGGTGCGGCTCATGTCGGCCTGGCTCAACAGCGCCGTCACCGCACGGGCCCGCCCGCTGGTCAGCGCCAGGTGCAATTCGGTATCGCGGGGATTTTCGCGCAGGCCTTCCTGGATCCGTGCCAGGCCGGCTTCATACTGACCCGACGCCATCAGGTCGGCTCCCTCGTCCCTGGCCAGTTGCGCCGAACTGCATGCGGCCAGCCCCGCACAGAAACCCATGCTCATCAGCAATCGGAATGTGTTCATTGCGCGCTCCCCACAGACAGCGTCTGGGACAAATGCAGAGGCAGATAGACCAGGCTCAGTTCCATGTCGGAAATCCCCTCGATCTTCCATGTTGCGTCGATCACATCCCCTTTGCGCACGACGTAGATTTTCTCGCCGCTCTGCAAGAACACCTGCAGATCGGTACGGTCATCCATGCGGCCAATGAACTGGAAAGGCATCGGCGGTGCAGTGGGGACCTGCACCACCGGAGCGACGTTGACGGCTTGTTCGGTGACGCTGGCCAGGGTCGGTGCAACCTTCCAGCTGCGGGGGGCGAACAGGTCGCCGGCCGGGCTCAGGTCCTTGATCGCCGCCGGCGCGCCCGAGGCTGACGCGGCCGCCAGCTCGCCACGGGTTTTGCCTTTGGCGGGCGTGGCCACTGCCGCGACATCGGCCTCGCCGTCGCCGGCCGGTTTCAAGTAGTCGGGCAACCAGGCCAGCGCCGCCGCCACACCGAAGAACGCTACCCAGCCCATTGCGCGTTTGCTGTTCATCATGACCTCGACAGGTAAAGGGTCATGCGGATCCGCCCGGTCAGGTCGGTGTCGGCGATCTTCTTGCGCTGCAACTCCACGTCCTCCAGCACCACCGCCGGCAACTGGCCGAGCAAGGCGTGCAGGAAGCGCCGCAGTTGCGGGTAGCTGCCCCGCACCGGCAGCAGGATCTGGTAGCGCGCCAGGTGGGTTTTCGGATCGATGCCCAGGGAATACTCACCACGAGCCAGGGTGATGCGTTCCTGGGCGGCCAGCGCATAGATCTTGTCGATGGCCACGGTGGCCTGGGGCTGGGTCGGCAACTTGCTGCGGAAATCATCCAGTTGCCGTTGCGGCACCACCGGCGCGGCCACGGTGCCTTCTTCGACTTTGGCCAGGTATTCGCGGGCTTCGCGGGTCTGCTGGCTGAGCTGTTGCACGGACTGCCAGTCCGGCAGCAAACCGGCCAGGCCATAGGTGAGCGCCAGCACCAGCAAAGCCAGCCCCGCCAGACCGGGCACGCCCAGGCTTTGCAGGTACTCGTGGACGATCAATCTAGGGATTTGCATCGCCAATCTCCCAGGTAGCCGACAAGTTGAATTGCACCGGGTGTTCCGGCACGTTGGCGACGATTTCGTGGCTGAGCAGCGACACATCGGACAGCTCGTCGCTGGCTTCGAGGCGGCGGTGGAAGTCGAGCATGGCGTCCAGATCCCGCGCCTCGGCGCTGATCCGCAGCTGGCCTTTGCGGGCATCCGGGGTCAGGGTCAGCAAGGCAATGTTGTCGCGGGGCATGGCTTCGAGCGTGGCGAACAACTGCTCCCAGGGGCGGCGCAATTGCTGGGACACCTTGCGCATCTCGGCCAGGTTTTGCGCCTGTTCCCGGGTTTCCGCCGGGGTCAGGCTGACCTTGCTGCCCGTGTCGCCGGTGAGCACGCGCTGGGCGGTTTGCAGGTGACCTTGCTGTTGTTCGGCCTCCGCGCTGAGGTGTTGCTGGATCACGATGCAGGTCAGCACCAGCACCACACCGCCGGCCAGCAGGCTCCAGCCCAGCGGGCTGGCGCGGCGACGCGGTTGAAAGTCGAGCATCAGGGCGCGCATGTCAGGCCACCGCCCGAGACATGACGTACAGGCAATCGTGTACGGCTGTCCGGTCCTCTTCGAGGGTGCGCAGGTGCACACCGGGAACGTCGGGGTGCGAGTCGATGCGGGCCGGCGCATGCAGGTACACGCTCAGCGGCCGTTCACTGGTGGAGGCCTGCAACTGGCTTTCGCGACCGATCAGGGCCGCCAGGGCGGCATCGCTGTCACTGCTGCCCACCGAACGCACGGCCGCCCAGCGCCCTTCGCGCGCCAGCAGCAACACACTGCGCACTGGTTCGGCGACCACGAACAGGAAGTCTGCGGCGTCGAAGCTCTTGTCGAAATGATTGAACGCAGCCATCAGGTACGGCTGCACTGAACGCAGTTTCAGGCCGCGTCCGCTCACCAGCGTGCGCAGGCGTTCGAGCAAGTCCTGCGGCAGCGCACTGGCGACGCGGTCGTAGCCGGCCGGTTCGGCCGAGAGCACCAGGCTCCAGGGTTGGCTCGGTACGCCGTAGAGGTCTTCGAAGCACAGTTGGGCAAACCCGCGCAGTTCTTCGGGGCTGCTGATCTGATCGCTCCAGGGCACCAGGCAGAAACGGCTGAAGTGCCCGGAGATCACCACGGTCAACTCCGCACCGGCGCGGGCATGCTCGCCCAGCAGCCGGTCGAGGGTTTCCAGCGCCACGGCCCAGGCATGGAAACCTTCATCGATGAAGCCGACGCTGCCCAGCCACAGGGTTTCGCTGCCCTGACGCCGACCCAGGCCGACACCACTGGCGCCGAGGACGGCGACATAACGCTCACGAGATAAAAGTGACACGATTGATCTCCTCGAGAGTGGTCCGGCCGTGTTGCACCAGTTCCAGCGCCGACTCGCGCAGCAGGCGC
>Ga0302263_10000518_pt1 | contig 14784 bp, 10 predicted proteins | sample II_Fen_N1_4_FD_194564 | JGI IMG/M metagenome (GOLD analysis project Ga0302263, IMG submission 194564) | Peat permafrost microbial communities from Stordalen Mire near Abisko, Sweden - II_Fen_N1_4 | ecosystem: Environmental > Terrestrial > Soil > Wetlands > Permafrost | place: Sweden: Abisko... | reverse complement strand
GGGCCTTGCGCCGCATGAGTGCTTCAATCTTCGTCGCCTGCCCGATTCAGGCTTGACCCCACCGGGAATTTAAAAATCCGGCCAGGTCATTGAGGCTGTAAATCGGCGGGCGCCCGGTATTGCTCTCCACCATCGCGCCGACGGCGCGCAGCGACTTCATTTGCACCGCCGTGAAAACCAGCCCGTCATCTTCGTCAATCACGCAAAAAACCGTCTTGCTTGGGCGCTTGATGCTGTCTTCCACCACTTCGGCAATCGAATAAAAGCCTGTCATTTTTGGCGTTATGGTGTAGAGGCACACATCGCATTCGTCGCGCTGCCGGACTTCTTCAGCCAGGCACTCAGGTGTCCACTCGGCGACGACGGGATTGAAATAACCGCACCGCAGCATCGGGATTAGCTGGTCGCGCCAATGGCTGCCGTTGCACGTCCCGCCGAGGAAAACTTTTGCGATGGCCATTTCAGTTTCCAATCAAGATAAGGCAGCCATTTTAAAAAATGGCCAAACCGGCGGCGTAGTTTGGCAAATGAATTCAACCGTTTTGATGAATTGCCCGCCGCACTAAACTGCAGACCATGCAAAAAACCAGCCCCCATTCTGCCAGCCGCCCTTCCCGCAAGGCTGCCGCCGCCGCTCCCGCCCTGAACAAACCCGCGCAGGTCATCGAAGAACTGCGCCCCGGCCAGTCCATCGAGCTGCTCAAGGAGCTGCACATCCTCACCCGCGAGGGCAAGCTCAACCAGGACACGCGGCGCAAGCTCAAGCAGGTTTATCACCTTTACCAGTTCATTGCGCCGCTGCTCGAACAGGTCGGCGCCAACGGCCAGCGTTTTGCGCTCGCTGACCACGGCGCGGGCAAGTCGTACCTCGGTTTTATTTTGTACGACCTGTTTTTCAACGTCGCGCATGTCGGCGAGCCGGTCAACGGCCAGATTTACGGCATCGAAACCCGCGCCGAGCTGGTCGAAAAATCCCGGCTTCTCGCCCAGCGGCTGGGCTTTGCCAACATGACGTTTTTAAACCTGTCGGTGGCCGAGGCCACGCTGTCGGACGCGCTGCCGCCCCAGGTCGATATCGTCACCGCGCTGCACGCCTGCGACACGGCCACCGACGACGCGATTGCCTTCGGGCTGGCCAAGCAGGCGCGTCACATGGTGCTGGTGCCCTGTTGCCAGGCCGAAGTCGCGGGCCTGCTGAAAAAATCCCGCGCCTTGAATCTGGCCAAAACCCCGCTGGCCGAACTCTGGCGCCATCCGCTGCACGCGCGCGAATTTGGCAGCCAGATCACCAACGTGCTGCGCTGCTTGCAACTGGAAGCGCACGGCTACCAGGTCACCGTCACCGAGCTGGTCGGCTGGGAGCATTCGATGAAAAACGAGCTGATCCTGGCCAGCCGCCCGTCCACACCGAGCGCCGCCAAAACCCGCGCCGCGCAGGAGCGCTTGCAGCAGGTGCTCGCCGAGCTGGGTCTGGGCGACCTGAGCGGGCGCTTTGCTATGACTCATTCGGATTGACTGATAATTAAAGGCTTGAGCGTTCAATAAATTTGAACGACTCCGTCAATTAATTTGAATCTCAGGCCGCAGGGCGGTTTCTATACTTCGTGCAACTTTCAATGTTTCACGGAAGTTTCCACCATGACCGACCCGACATCCACTTCGACTTCTTCGCGCTACAACGGCGTGGCCATCACCTTGCACTGGGTGCTGGCGCTGGCACTGGCCGCCATTTTTGGCGTCGGACTTTACATGGCTGACCTGCCGTTTTCGCCGATGCGTTTAAAACTCTACAACTGGCACAAATGGGCTGGCGTGGTGATTCTGGCGCTGTCGGCGCTGCGGCTGCTGTGGCGTGCCACGCACCGCCCGCCTGCGCTGCCGCCCAAGGTTCAGGCCGCCATGCCCGCCTGGCAGGTCGCCGCCCACCACGCCACCCACGGCCTGCTGTACGCGCTGTTTTTTGCCGTGCCGCTGATTGGCTGGGCGTACAGCTCGGCGGCTGGTTTTTCGATTGTGCTGTTTGGTGTGCTGCCGCTGCCCGACTTTGTCGGCGCTGACAAGGCGCTGGCCGCGCTGATCAAGCCCTGGCATGAGCTGTCGGCCTTTGCGCTGGCCGCGTTGGCCGCGCTGCATGTGGCCGCCGCGCTGAAACACCAGTGGCTTGACCGCGACGGTCTGGTGCTGCGCATGCTGCCCGGCAAGCGCTGACATCGCGGGTTCATCCCCTGTACTCGACGCGCTAGCCCATAGACCCCAGTCGCTACGGCGTGTGACCTTGTCGCCACCTGTCTCTGCTTTTTTAAACTCCGCAAGGAATTTTCATGACTCTTTTTCCCTTTTCCCTGCGCAGCGCCAGCCTGGCAATGGCTGCCGCCCTGCTGACTTTTTCGGCTCAGGCCGAGCAAAAACTCGTCCCCGCGCAAAGCGAAATCGCTTTTGCCAGCAAGCAAATGGGCGTCACCGTTGATGGCCGTTTCAAAAAATTCGACGCCAAAGTCGTTTTTGACCCGGCCAAGCCCGAAACCAGCAACATCGCTTTTTCAATAGACACCGGCAGCGCCACCGTCGGCGCGCCCGAGTCCGACGCCGAGCTGCCCAAGCCCGACTGGTTCAGCGCCGTGAAATTTCCCCAGGCCACCTTCCAGTCCGGCGCCGTCAAAAAAACCGGCCCCGGCAAGTTTGAAGTGGCCGGCAAACTCAGCATCAAGGGCAATGTGCGCGACATCAGCGTGCCCGTGACCTTGACGCAAGCGGGCACCGTGACCACCGCCAGCGGCGCCTTTGCGCTCAAGCGCCTGGCTTTCAAAATTGGCGAAAACGAGTGGGCCGACACCTCGATGGTGGCCGACGATGTGCAAGTCAAATTCAAGCTCGCGCTGACCGGCGTGGGCAAACTGTAAATTTTTTTCAACCCCTCCCGGAGCAACACCATGCGCAAATCCATCCTGACCCTGGCCGCTGTGGCCGCCCTGGCCGCTGGCGCGGCCCACGCCGAAACCGCCACCTACGCGGTTGACCCGACGCACACCTTTGCGACGTTTGAAATCAGCCACTTCGGCGCCAGCGTCAACCGGGGCCGTTTTGACAAAAAAGAAGGCACCGTGCAACTGGATCGCGCTGCCAAGACCGGCAAGGTGGACATCACCATCGACACCACCTCGATCAACACCGGCACCGCCGCTTTTGACAAGCACCTGCAAAGCGCTGACCTGTTCAACGCCGCCCAGTACCCGACGATCAAGTTCGTCTCGGACAAGTTCGTTTTCAACGGCGACAAGGTTTCTGAAGTCACCGGCAGCTTGAGCCTGCTGGGCAAAACCCAGCCCGTGACGCTCAAGGCCAAGCAGTTCAACTGCTACCAAAGCCCGATGCTCAAGCGCGAAGTGTGCGGCGGCGATTTTGAAGCGACGATTGACCGCACCGCCTTCGGCATGAACTACGGCATCGCCTGGGGTTTCCCGAAAGACGTGCGTTTGGTGATTCAGGTCGAAGCCGTCAAGCAATAAACCGATTTGTCGTGACGGCTTGGCGCCGTCATGGAAAAAAGCCCCGCAGTCGCAGGACTGGCGGGGCTTTTTTGCGTCAGGGGTGCAGGTGTAGAGAGCACGTTTTTTGACATTTTGCAGTGCTCTTTGTGCTTGGCCCATCAGTCTCAAGGGAAAACGAATGGAAACATATAACTGTCAAAATGCTGCTTTTTTAAGCGCATGGTCGAAAAACTGCTTTTCCGCGCTGCATCTTTCTCCAAGGAACGTCCTTTGTCTTCTCACTTATCCCGTCTGATTTTGACGATTTCTTTCACCTTGCTGGCGCAGGGGCTGCCTCTTTCGGGTCACGCCCAAGCGTTGTCTGGGGCGGGATCGTCGGCTGCTGTGCCGGTTTACCGGGCATGGGCGACGGCCTATGGTCGCACGCAGGCTTTTTTCCAGCTGAACTACGATCCGGTGGGCTCGACTGCTGGCTTGAAGAAAATCCGGGCCAAGGAAGTTGGCTTTGGCGCTTCAGATGTGGCGCCCCCGGAACAAGAATTGATCCAGGATGGCTTGGTTCTGGTGCCCACTTTTGTGAGCGGGGCTGTGCCAATTGTGAATCTGCCAAAAATTGGCCACGGCAAGTTGCGTCTGAGCGGGGAAGTGTTAGCCAGCATCTTTCTGGGCCACATCACCCGCTGGAATGCCCCGGAAATCCAGAGTCTCAACAGCGGCTTGAACCTGCCCGATTTGCCGATCAAGCCTGTGGTGCGCAGCGACGGCTCCGGCACCACCTACTACTTCAGCGACTACCTGTCAAAAGTCAGTCCCGCCTGGAAGGAGCGCATGGGCGTGAAGACCACGATGGCTTGGCCAACTGGTTTTACGGGCGCCAAAGGCAGCGAAGGCCAAGCCAAGGCTGTCAAGGAAACCACGGGCGCGATTGGCTATATCGACTTCAATTACATCAGCAGCCACGGCCTCAATCCGGTGCAACTACGCAATGCTGGCGGTGAGTTTGTCGCGCCAGGTGTGGACAGTTTTCGCGCCGCGCTGCGCGCCAGCGCCTGGTTTTCAGAGGGCGACTTTCATGCATCGTTGGCTAATTTGCCGGGCAAGGACTCTTGGCCGATCACGATGGGCTCTTTTATCCTGGTGCCGCAGGTGAGCGACAAGTCTGCCGAGACAATTCAGGCCTTGCGCTTTTTTGTCTGGGCCTTGCTCAAGGGTGATCAGGTGGTTGAGGGGATGAGTTTTGTGCGTCTTCCAAGCAAGATTCAGGCGCTGGCCTTCAAGGCCTTGTCCAGCGTCACGGACCGACAAGGAAAAACGATAGGGATGGAGGCTTGGAAAGCCATTTCGACGCAGTAGTTTTTGGCGTTTGGCCTCGCCCATAAAAAATGCCGGGCAGGTGCCCGGCATTGTCAGGGGTTAAAAACCGTTCAGCTTAGTGGCCGGATGCGCCCGATGCGCCCAGACCGGTTTCCGAGCGGACTTGCTGCGATTTGAAGGCAGCGCGTTCGCTGACAGCTTGTGGGCTGCGGTCCAGCAGGGAGAACAGCACGATGCCGATAAACCCGATGCTCATGGAGAACAGGCAAGGCGACGAGTAAGGGAACCAGGCGGAGCCCTTGGCGTTGCCCAGCGTGGCTTCCCACACCGAGGGCGACACGATGGTCAGACCCACGGAGGAGATCAGGCCCATGAAGCCACCAATCACGGCGCCTTTGGTCGTGCAGTCTTTCCACAGCACGGACATGAACAGCACCGGGAAGTTGGCCGAGGCTGCAATGGCGAAGGCCAGCGAGACCATGAAGGCGATGTTTTGCTTCTCGAACAAGATGCCCAGCGTCACAGCAACCACGCCCAGTGCCAGAGTGGTGATGCGCGAAACTTTCAGCTCCGAAGCGCTGTCAGCTTTGCCCTTTTTGATCACGGTCGCGTAGATGTCGTGAGACACAGCAGAAGCGCCTGACAGGGTCAGTCCAGCCACCACAGCCAGAATCGTTGCAAATGCCACAGCGGAGATGAAGCCGAAGAACACATTGCCGCCGACTGCTTTGGCCACCAGCACAGCTGCCATATTGGCCGAGCCGCCACCGCCCTTGATGATGCCCTTGGCGGTATCAGCGTATTCAGGGTTGGTCAGCACCATGGTGATCGCGCCAAAACCGATGATGAAAATCAGGATGTAGAAGTAGCCAATCCAGGTGGTTGCCCACAGCACGGATTTACGCGCTTGCTTGGCATCTGGCACCGTGAAGAAGCGCATCAGGATGTGTGGCAGACCAGCGGTACCGAACATCAGTGCCATACCGAAGGAGATGGCAGAAATCGGGTCTTTGATGAAGCCGCCAGGACCCATCAGCGACTGGCCGATGGCGGCTGCTTCTACAGCGGTCTTGCCGCCGTTGATAGCCAGATCGGTTTTCACCTTGACGCCAGCGGCAAACAGCGCTTCAAAGCTGAAGCCGAAGTTTGACATCACCATGAAGGCCATGAAGGTCACACCACACAGCAACAGGCAGGCCTTGATGATCTGCACCCAGGTGGTGGCCGTCATGCCGCCAAACAGCACGTAAATCATCATCAGCGCGCCGACAATAATCACTGCCAGGTAGTAGTCCAGACCGAACAGCAACTTGATCAGCGAACCGGCACCAACCATTTGCGCGATCAGGTAGAACGCAACCACGACCAGCGTGCCAGACGCCGCAAAAATGCGGATCGGTTTTTGCTGGAAGCGGTAACCGGCCACGTCGGCAAAGGTGAACATGCCCAGGTTGCGCAGGCGCTCGGCCATCAGGAAGGTGATGACGGGCCAGCCGACCAGAAAACCGATCGAGTAGATCAGGCCGTCATAGCCAGAGGCCATCACGGCGGCGGAAATGCCCAGGAAGGAAGCGGCTGACATGTAGTCGCCAGCAATGGCCAGGCCATTTTGAAAGCCGGTGATGCCGCCACCGCCGGTGTAGAAGTCAGCAGCGGATTTGGTCTTGGAGGCGGCCCACTTGGTGATGAACAGCGTTCCCACCACGAACATGCCGAACATGCCGATCGCCACCCAGTTGGTGGGCTGCTTGTCAACCTGTCCCAGGTCAGCGCCAGCAGCTTGCGCGGCGGCTGCGGCGAGCAGCGCCATCAGCGCCAGCAGGAATTGGAGTCCAGCCTTCATTTGGAAGCCTCTTTCAGAATTTCAGCGGTCAAACGGTCATATTCGTCGTTAGCGCGACGAACATAAATGCCGGTAATGGCGATGGTGAAAATAATCACGCCCAGGCCAATGGGAATACCCAGCGAAGTGACGCCATCGCCAATGCGTTGGGCCAGAAAAGGCTTGTCAAAGGCAATCAAGGCGATATAGCCGTAATAAACCACCATCATCAGGGCGGTCATGGACCAGCCGAAAACATTGCGCTTTCTGCGAAGCTCGTGGTATTTTGGGTTGGCCTCGATTTTGGCCACCATGGGATCAACCCTGACAGGATCACTCATACATCTCCTCCGACGTGGGTAGTTGGTCATCACAACAGCCTAGGACAGGCGTTGCAGGAGGTGAATTCTGGGAGGGGGGGCTGACCAAGTCCTTACTTTGACTGTGCAAATGACTAGGGACTTTCCCTTGGTGATCATGCGCAAAATCACTGGCCTGAAGGAATTTCTTCCGAATTTATTGCATTAGGAAATTATTACTAAGGGTTAACGCTTGGGTTGTAAGTTGGTGTTCAGTTTGGCGCTAAATCCGGTGGCGGCAACGTCAGAATCCGGTCAGCGCCGCCCCAGATAGTCAAAGCAGATAGTTGCCAGGGCGGCATGAATAAATCCCCAAGAAAAACCAAAAGAGAGAAATATGGCTGTAGAAGTAAATGACAGACCGATGACAGCGGAGCAACGAAAGGTCATATTTGCTTCCTCGTTAGGAACGGTGTTTGAGTGGTATGACTTTTACCTCTATGGCTCTCTGGCGGCGATTATTGCCCGGCAGTTTTTCAGCGGGCTTGATGCCGGGTCGGCTTTTATTTTTGCGCTGTTGGCGTTTGCTGCTGGCTTCATCGTGCGGCCTTTCGGCGCGCTGGTGTTTGGCCGCCTAGGTGACATGATTGGGCGTAAATACACCTTTTTGGTCACTATCGTCATCATGGGGCTGTCCACTTTTATCGTCGGGCTGCTGCCCAGCTATGACTCGATTGGCGTGGCCGCGCCGGTCATTTTGATCGGCCTGCGCATGCTGCAGGGGCTGGCGCTGGGCGGCGAATACGGCGGCGCAGCGGTCTATGTGGCCGAGCACGCCCCGCGCGGCAAGCGTGGCGCCTACACCGCCTGGATACAAACGACAGCCTCGTTGGGCCTGTTTTTGAGCCTGTTGATCATTTTGGGCGTGCGCACCGCCGTCGGCGAGGCCGCTTTTGCCGATTGGGGCTGGCGCGTTCCTTTTATCGTGTCGATTTTGCTGCTCGCCGTGTCGGTCTATATCCGCCTGACGCTGAACGAGTCGCCCGCCTTTCGCAAGATGAAGTCCGAAGGGCGCACCTCCAAAACGCCGGTAGCCGAATCCTTTGGCCAGTGGAAAAACCTCAAGGTGGTGATTTTGGCGCTGCTGGGGCTGACGGCGGGTCAGGCGGTGGTCTGGTATTCGGGGCAGTTTTATTCGCTGTTTTTCCTGACCCAGGCGCTCAAGGTGGACGCTTTCACCGCCAGCATTTTGGTGGCTTATTCGCTGATGCTGGGAACGCCTTTCTTTTTGGTGTTTGGTGCGCTGTCTGACCGGATTGGTCGCAAGCCCATCATCATGACTGGCTGCCTGCTGGCGGCGCTGACTTACTTTCCGGTGTTTGGCGCGCTGACGGCAGCGGCCAATCCCGAGCTGGCCGCCGCCCAAGTGATGAACAAGGTGGTGGTGATGGCGGACCCGGAGGAATGCTCTTTCCAGTTCAACCCAACCGGCGCAGCCAAGTTCACCAGCTCGTGCGACGTTGCCAAACAGGTGCTGGCGGACGCTTCCGTCAGTTACGACAATGTTGACGCTCCGGCGGGCACGCTGGCGCGCATCCAGATTGGTAGCACACAGATCACCAGCTACAGCATCAAAGGATTGGGTGCCGAAGACGCGCGCAGGAAAGACGCCGCTTTCAGGCGCTTGGTTGCCGATGATCTCAAGGCTGCCGGCTACCCGGTGCAAGCCGATCCAGCCAAGGTGGACAAGCTCAAGGTGACGGCCCTGCTGTTTTATCTGGTGCTGCTGGTGACGATGGTCTATGGCCCGATTGCCGCCATGCTGGTCGAGCTGTTTCCGACTCGCATCCGCTACACCTCGATGAGCCTGCCGTATCACATCGGCAATGGCTGGTTCGGCGGCCTGCTGCCGACGACGGCGTTTGCCATCGTGGCGCAGACCGGCAATATGTACACCGGCCTGTGGTATCCGGTGCTGATTGCGGCGGCCAGCTTTGTCATCGGCACCTTGTTTCTGAAGGAAACCAAGGATGTCGATATTTACGCCAACGACTGATCAACGCTTGAATTTGCCATCTTTGCCGACGATGGACAGGTCGGCAAAATCCAGGCCGCTGTGGTCGTTCGGGCTGTAGCTCACTTCCAGACCGCCAATATCGAACTTTTGCATGCCTTCGAGCGCCGCCTGAATTTTTTCGCGGCTGGGCTTGGCGCCTGCCCGGCGCAGGCTTTCGAGCATCACCGGGCTGACATCGTTGATGCCCTTGGCTTTGGCCAGTTCTTGGGCTTCCGTGACGAGCGGGTAGTGGCGGATCGAGTGCTCGGAAGGAAGAACCTGCGTGACGATCACGCCAGAAGCGTTGTTGCCTAGGTTTTTGATCAAACGGGTCGAAGCGTTGAACGACAAAATGACGACCTGCGCTTTTGAGCCCGTTGCACGCAAGCCCTTCACGCCATCAATGACGGTTTGCCCGGCGGCGATCAGAGCCACTGCCTGCGCGTTGGATTTTGAAAACTGCGGTGCAATAGCTGCAAATGATGGCCTCGGTGTGGGGCGTGCCGAAGGACAGGAACATGGCGAGCACGCTTTTGTCTTCAATCAGGGGGCGCGCATGACGCTGCGCTGAAATGGGGCCGAGGCACTGAATGCGTGCTTTGGGGTCAATTCGGCGGGGTCAGCGGCGCGGCGGGCCCGCTCCTAGAATCCTTGACTTCTTCAGAAAAGGCCTTCAAAGATGTCCCAAGGAACCATCCGCATTCGCGGGGCGCGCCAGCACAACCTCAAAAACATTGACCTGGACATCCGCACCGGCGAGCTGACGGTGGTCACTGGCCCCAGCGGCTCGGGCAAGTCCAGTTTGGTGTTCGACACGCTGTTTGCCGAAGGCCAGCGGCGCTACGTCGAAACTTTTTCGGCCTACGCCCGCCAGTTTCTCGACCGTATGGACAAGCCCGCCGTGGACCGTGTCGAAGGCGTGCCGCCCGCCATCGCCATCGACCAGACCAATCCGGTGCGCTCCTCGCGCTCGACCGTGGGCACCATGACGGAGCTGAACGACCATTTAAAACTGCTCTACGCCCGTGCCTCCCAACTGTTCGACAAACAGACCGCCCTGCCGGTGCGCCACGACACGCCCGAATCCATTTACGCCGAACTGCTGGCGCGCACGGAAAGCCTCACCGCCGGGCCGACTCAACTTGAAACCGTCGCCTCGGGCAGCGCCGCACACGAAGCGGCCAGCGCGGGGGCCAGCGCCGCTGATCCGCGTCTGGTGCTGACTTTCCCGGTTGAGCTGCCCGGCAGCGTCAGCGCCGAACAGGTTGAGCAGTGGCTGTCGGCCAGCGGTTTTACCCGCGTCCACGCCGAGCGCGAGATCGACACGCCCGCCGGGCGACACAAGCTGCTCGATGTGGTCGCCGACCGCTTTCGCCTGCGCAGCGCCGAAAAAATCCGCGTCATCGAGGCGATTGAAACGGCCTTGAAACGCGGTGGGCGGCTGAATGTGTATGTGGAAGAAGAGATGTGGCGTTTTTCCAGCGGCCTGCATTGCCCCGAGAGCGATCTGCGCTACACCGAACCCACGCCGTCGCTGTTTTCCTTCAACTCGGCGATGGGCGCGTGTCCTGTTTGCCGGGGTTTTGGCCGCGTCATCGGCGTCGATTACGGGCTGGTGATTCCGAACGACAAGCTCACGCTGCGCGCTGGTGCGGTCAAGGTCATGCAAACGCCCGCCTGGCAAGAAGCGCAGGACGACCTGATGCGCCATGCCGAGGCCGAAGGTATTCCGCGCGACACGCCCTGGGCCAAACTCACGCCCGAGCAGCAAGCCTGGGTCATCAACGGCTCGCCGCAGTGGAATGGCAAATGGAACCAGCACTGGTTCGGCGTGAAGCGCTTTTTTGAGTATCTGGAAAGCAAGTCTTACAAGATGCACATCCGCGTGCTGCTGTCCAAATACCGCAGTTACACGCCGTGCGAAGCCTGCGGCGGGGCGCGGCTGAAACTCGACCCGCTGCTGTGGCGGCTGGGCAGCAAAGAAGCCGCCGATCAAGCGCTGTCACCGGCACAGCGATTCATGCCCGTGGGCGCGCAATGGCGCCGCGAGCAATTGGAAACCCTGCCGGGCCTGTGCCTGCACGATTTGATGCGCCTGCCGATTGACCGGCTGCGGGCGTTTTTTGAGGACTTGGGATTCAGTGCCGCGTCGTTTCAGGCGCAACCTGCCGATTTCCGTCGTTTACCCGAAGACGACGGCACCATGCCACCCGCGACACGCTCCGCCGAAGGCGCAGCGCCCGAGGCCCGCTACGGCGAAATGCAGGCGCTCAAATCGCTGTTCGAGGAAATCCGCACCCGGCTGAAATACCTGTGCGATGTCGGCATCGGCTACCTGACGCTGGACCGGCAAAGCCGCACGCTGTCCGGCGGCGAAGTGCAGCGCATCAACCTGACGACGGCGCTGGGCACGTCGCTGGTCAACACGCTGTTTGTGCTGGACGAGCCGTCGATTGGCCTGCACCCGCGCGACATGGGCCGCATCACGCAGGCCATGCGCCGACTGGTTGATGCGGGCAACACGCTGGTCGTCGTCGAGCACGACCCGGCGGTGATGCTGGCGGCAGACCGCATGATCGACATGGGGCCGGGGCCGGGCGAGAAGGGCGGACAAATCGTTTTCGACGGCACGCCGGGCGAGATGAAATACGCCGACACGCTGACCGGCGCTTATCTGGGTGGGCGCAAGCAGGTTGGCATGGGCCTGAAACGCGCCGTGACCGACAACACGCCGCGCCTCATTCTGGAAGGCGCACGCGACCACAACCTGCAAAACCTCACCGTTGAATTCCCGCTGCAGCGGCTGGTGTGCGTCACCGGCGTGAGCGGTTCGGGCAAATCAACGCTGATGCAGGACATTCTGGCCCCCGCGCTGCTGCGCCACTTCGGCAAAGCCACCGAAACGCCCGGCCAACACGACCGCCTGCTGGGCGCGGAGTATTTGACGGATGTGGTGTTTGTCGATCAGTCGCCGATTGGCAAGACGGCGCGCTCCAATCCGGCCAGCTACGTCGGCGCGTGGGACGCCGTGCGCGAGCTGTTTGCGCTCGCGCCGCTGGCCCGCCAGCGCAGCTACACCGCGTCCAAATTCAGCTTCAACAGCGGCGACGGGCGCTGCCCGACCTGCGGCGGCTCGGGCTTTGAACACGTCGAAATGCAGTTTTTAAGCGACGTGTACCTGCGCTGCCCCGACTGCGACGGCCAGCGCTACCGGCCCGAAATCCTCGAAATCACCATTTCGCGCCAAGCGATTGGCGACCTGAAACCCCGGCTGCTCAACGTCGCCGACGTGCTCGACCTGACGGTGAGCGAAGCTATTGCACTGTTTGCGCAGGACCGCGAAGTCGTGCGCGTGCTCCAGCCCATCGTCGATGTGGGGCTGGAGTACGTCAAGCTCGGCCAGCCCGTGCCCACACTCTCGGGCGGCGAGGCCCAGCGTTTGAAGCTGGCCGGTTTTCTGGCCGAAGCCAGCAAAACGACGGGCAAAACCAAAAGCGCCAACGGTCAGGCGCTGGCCTTGACACGCCCGGCACGCGGCACGCTGTTTTTGTTTGACGAGCCGACGACCGGACTGCATTTTGACGACATCGCCAAGCTGATGCGGGCGCTGCGGCGGCTGATGGAAGCCGGGCATTCGCTCATCGTCATCGAGCACAACCTCGACGTGATCCGCGCCGCCGACTGGCTGATCGACCTCGGCCCCGAAGGCGGTGAAGCGGGTGGCCTGCTGGTCGCCGAAGGGCCGCCGGAACTGGTGCGCCAGCATCCCACGTCGCACACGGCGCGGGCGCTGCGCGAGTACGAGCAGGTGATGAGCGCGGTGTACCAAGTCGAAGAAGCGCGGCCCAAGGCGTGGAAAACCCGGCCCGTTTTTTCCAACCTGATCCAGATCGTCAACGCGAAAGAAAACAACCTCAAAAGCCTGTCGGTGAACATTCCACGCGGCCAGTTCAACGTGGTCACAGGCGTGAGCGGTTCGGGCAAATCGACGCTGGCCTTTGATATTTTGTTCAACGAAGGCCAGCGGCGTTATCTGGAGTCGCTCAATGCTTATGCGCGCAGCATCGTGCAGCCTGCCGGGCGACCTGAAGTCGATGCCGTCTATGGCATTCCGCCGACGGTGGCGATTGAGCAGCGCCTGTCACGCGGCGGGCGCAAATCGACCGTGGGCACGACGACGGAAGTCTGGCACTTTTTGCGCCTGCTGTATGTCAAGCTGGGCATTCAGCACTGCATTCACGACGGCGCGGCGGTCATGCCGCAAAGTCTGGACGCGATTGCCGCGCAGCTTTTGAAAACCTATCGCGGCCAGCACATCGGCCTGCTCGCGCCGCTGGTGCTCAACCGCAAAGGCGTTTACACCGAGCTGGCCGACTGGGCGCGGCCACGCGGCTACACGCACCTGCGGGTCGATGGCGAGTTTTTGCCGACCACCGGCTTTCCGCGCATTGACCGTTTTAAAGAGCACACGGTTGAATTGCCGATTGCCGATATTCACGTCGCGCCCGAGAGCGAAGCCGAACTGCGCGCCGCGCTGGCCAGCGCGCTGGAACACGGCAAAGGCGTGGTTCACGTTCTCGCGCCGCTGGACGGTTTGCAGGAAGTCATGGCGGCGGGCGGGAGCGCCAAAGGCATCGGCAAGCTGGAAGCGTTTTCGACCCAGCGCGCCTGCCCGGTCTGCGCCACCTCGTATCCCGAACTGGACCCGCGCCTGTTCAGTTACAACAGTAAGCACGGCTGGTGCCCGGACTGCGTCGGCACCGGCGTGAAGCTGACGAAAGAACAGCGCAAGGTGTTCGACGACTCCGTGCGCGACGACGACCAGAAAGGCCGCGAACAAAGCTTCGCCGAACCTGAAGCCGACGATGTTCTGGACACCGCCTGCCCGGCCTGCGAAGGCACGCGGCTCAATGCGACGGCGCGGGCCGTACGGTTTGGCGCGGATCAGGGAGAACCCATCACTGCCATCGCCCGCCTGAGCGTGACCGCCATCCGCGCTTGGGTGGAAACGCTGGCGCTGACCGGGCGCGAGGCGGGCATCGCCCGCGATCTGATTCCCGAAATCAAAAGCCGCCTCGAATTTCTCGAAGACGTGGGCCTGGGTTACCTGACGCTGGACCGGGGCGCGCCCACGCTCTCGGGCGGCGAAGCGCAGCGCATCCGGCTGGCTGCGCAGCTCGGTTCCAATTTGCAAGGCGTGTGCTACGTGCTGGACGAGCCGACGATTGGCCTGCACCCGCGTGACAACCGGATTTTGCTGGACGCTTTGGGCAAACTCAGCGCACGCGGCAACACGCTGGTGGTGGTCGAGCACGACGAAGACACGATTCGCCGCGCCGACAACATCATCGACATCGGCCCCGGCGCGGGCAAACGCGGCGGGCGGCTGGTGGCGCAAGGCACGGCGGCGCAGATTTCCGCCGAAGCTGAATCGCTGACCGGGCGTTATCTGGCGCACCCGCTGGTGCATCCGCTGCACCCGCGCCGGGTGACGCGGGCGGCGGGCACATCATTAGCCCCTGTAGCTGAATGGGGGTCAGATCCCAATTTCGCGCCTGAAGGAACGCAAGGCGCAGAGGCTGACCCGAAACTGGGCTCTGACCCCCATTCAGCGGGCCAATCGGGCGCAGCGCCCGCCAAACCCCTGAGCAAAGCCAAACAAGCCGCCCTGAAAGCCCAGGCGCTCAAAGCCGCCGCCGCGCAGGCCAGCGCCCAGCACAACGCCGCGCCCGCCGCCGCCAGCCCGTTCACCCAGTGGCTGACCGTCGTCAACGCCACGCTGCACAACCTGCAAAACGTCTGCGT
>Ga0302263_10000514_pt1 | contig 14825 bp, 13 predicted proteins | sample II_Fen_N1_4_FD_194564 | JGI IMG/M metagenome (GOLD analysis project Ga0302263, IMG submission 194564) | Peat permafrost microbial communities from Stordalen Mire near Abisko, Sweden - II_Fen_N1_4 | ecosystem: Environmental > Terrestrial > Soil > Wetlands > Permafrost | place: Sweden: Abisko... | reverse complement strand
GGAGGATTTTCTGGGCCTTGCGCTGTTCAAACGCACGCAGCACGGCATGACGCTGACCCCGGCGGGGCTGGACTACGCGCGCCAAGTCTCGACCCGGCTCGATGCGCTGGAGCGCGACACGCTGGACTTGATGGGCCGCCAAAAGCAGGGCGAAAGCCTGACGCTGGGCGCGGTGCCGACGTTCGCCACGCGCTGGCTGATTCCGCGCCTGCCGCTGCTGGCCAGCGCGCACCCGAATCTGCAAATCAACATTGAAACCCGCACCCGCGCCTTCATGTTCAGCGACTCGGGCATTGACGCGGCGCTCTACGCAGGCACGCCCGAGCAGGTGCAGCAATGGGCGGGCACGCGGGCGCAACTGCTGCTGGCCGAAGACGTGCTGCCCGTGTGCAGCCCGGCGCTTCTGGCCGGACACGACGGCATCACGCCCCAAGTGCTGGCCGGGATGCCGCTGCTGCAGCAATCGACCCGCCCCGAAGCGTGGAAACAGTGGTTTGACGCGCAGGGCGTCGCCGCGCCGCAAGCCATGTCCGGGCCGCGCTACGAGCTGTTTTCGATGCAGGCCGCTGCCGCCACCTGCGGCCTGGGCGTGGCGCTGATGCCCACGCTCTTGATCGAGGCCGAACTGGCCAGCGGCGCGCTGGTGTTGGCCTGTTCAGGCGTGCAGCACGGGCGGCGCAGCTATTACCTCGTGCAGCCCGAGACGCCGGAGCGGCCCGCGCTGGGGGTTTTCAGGGAGTGGCTGCTGGGGCAGCTGCCCTGAATCATGCACTGGCTGTTTTGGTCTGGGCCGCCAGCCTGTGGGGCTTGAGCTGTTGCTGTAGGGGACAATCGGCGCATGGCAAAAACACACATGCAATTACAGGAAATTCTCTTTTCACAGGGCTTTGGCACGCGGCGCGTCTGCGCGGGGCTGGTTCAGCAGGGGCTGGTGACGGTGGCGGGTGAGTCCTGCGACGAACCGGCGATGGATTTTGAACCCAAAGGCCTGCAGTTCACGGTGCAGGGCGTGGCGTGGGAGTATCACGAAAAAGCGTATTTGATGCTGCACAAGCCCGCTGGCTACGAGTGTTCGCAAAAACCCAGCACCTACCCCAGCATTTACACGCTGCTGCCCGCGCCGATTCGCCAGCGCGGCGGCGGTGCGGCGGCGGGCGTGCAGGCGGTCGGGCGGCTCGATCAGGACACGACCGGCCTGCTGCTGCTGTCGGACGACGGCAAGTTCATTCACCGCATGAGTTCGCCCAAGCACCATGTGCCCAAGGTGTACGAAGTCACCGCCAAACACCCGGTCGATGACAAGCAGGTGCAAAAACTGCTCGCAGGCGTGGTGCTCGACGATGACCCCAAGCCGGTGCGGGCTGCTGCCTGCGTGCAGACCGGCGAAAACCGGCTCAGCCTGACGCTGACCGAGGGCAAATACCATCAGGTCAAGCGCATGATTGCCGCCGTTGGCAACCGTGTGGAAGACGTGGCGGGCCTGCACCGCTCCTGCATCGGTTCGCTGGCGCTGCCGGACGATCTCAAACCCGGCCAGTGGCGCTGGCTGACGGCGCAAGACCTGCTCAGCATTGCGGCGGCATCAATGCAAAAGGGTTGAGTTGGCGCAAAGGTTACATGCCTTTGCAGTCTTTTGAAGGCATTTGATCAAGGGGGCTCGCTACACTACAGGGTTGACCCTTGAAAGCCCTTTTTGTGAATGCTTATCTTCATTTTTTAGCTGGCGGGCTGTTTGCCCTTGCCAGCTTGTTTTGCGCCCCTGCGCAGGCTGAAGTGCCCCGACCTGCCGCCGCATTACCCGTGTTCGTGCTCAATTCCCTCGATGATACGGTCAGCGTGATTGATCCGCTGACTTGGACCGAGACCCAGCGCATTCCCACCGGCAAAGAGCCGCACCACCTGTATCTGACGCCTGACGAAAAATCGGTCATCGTTGCCAACGCGCTGGGCGATTCGCTGACCTTCATCGACCCACGCACAGCCCAAGTGCAGCGCACAGTGCGCGACATCATGGACCCCTACCAGCTGCGGTTTTCGCCGGACATGAAGTGGTTTGTCACGGCCGCCAACCGGCTCAATCATATTGACATCTACCGCTGGGATGGCAGCAACATGACGCTGAGCAAGCGCATTGCCAGCAGCAAAACGCCCAGCCACTTGTGGATTGACAGCAAAAGCACCACGGTTTACGCGACCATGCAGGACAGCGACGAGCTGGTGGCGGTCGATCTGGCCACCCAGACCCTCAAGTGGCGCGTCAAGGTTGGCACCATGCCAGCCGACGTGTTCGGCACCCCTGACGACAAGTCGGTGCTGATCGGACTGACCGGCGGCGATGGCGTGGAAGTGTATGACGTGACGGGCAAGGAAGCGCGCTTTGTCAAGAAGATCAAGACCGGTTTGGGCGCGCACGCCTTTCGCGCCGCTGGCGATCTGCGCCATGTCTATGTCAGCAACCGCGTGGCCAACACCATCAGCAAGATCGACTACCAGACTTTCGAGATGGTGAAGACTTTCCCGGCCGCTTCCGGCCCAGACTGCATGGATATTTCACCGGATGGCAAGACCATCATGGTGGCTTCGCGCTGGGCCAAGAAGCTCAGCGTGATTGATACCGTCACCGGCGCAACCGTCAGGCAAATCAATGTAGGCAAGTCGCCGCACGGCGTCTGGACATTGAACCATGCCAAGCGCCAGTAACTGCGCGTGGGCGCTTGTCTGGCTAGCCGCTTGCGCTGCACCCGCTGGGGCTGCAGCGCAAAACGGCGCCCACTGCGCCAAGCCGCTTTACCTGACCTTTGACACCGGCCACATGGAAGTGGCACCCTTGATTGCCGAAGTTCTGAGCCGTCAAAAGGTCAGAGTCACCTTCTTCGCCGCCAATGAAAAGACGAAAACGGGTGACGGCAGCCTGGGCGCGCACTGGGCATCGTGGTGGAAGGCGCGGGCCGCCGAAGGCCATGAATTTGCCTCGCATACCTATGACCATGCCTACTGGCGCGGCGACCTTCCCGGCGCAGCGCCCACGTTTCGCATCCGTCCCTCGGCAGGCAGCCAGGAAGGGCAAACGCTGACTTGGGATGCGCCGACTTACTGCGCCAACATTGCGCAAGCGGCCCAGCGCCTGCAGGACATCACTGGCAAGAAGCCGCTGCCGCTGTTTCGCGCGCCGGGCGGTAAAACCTCGCCCCGGCTGCTGGCGGCGGCCAAGGCCTGCGGCTGGGCGCATGTCGGCTGGGCGCCAGCGGGTTTTCTGGGCGACGAGCTGCCCAGCGAAAAATTCAGTAATCAAGTGCTGCTGGACAAGGCGCTCAAGGACATTCGCAGCGGCGACATTTTGGTGGCGCACCTAGGCATTTGGTCGCGCCAAGACGCCTGGGCACCCGCCGTCCTGGAGCCGCTGATTGTGGGACTGAAGGACAAGGGCTTTTGCTTTGAAACCCTGCGCGAGCATCCCGCCTACCAAGGCTGGATTTCCGCGCAGGGAAAATGAATGTTGAAAAGGAAATTCTCGTGATCGAGTGGATGCAGGATCAGTTCGCTGTGGCGCAGCAATGGTTGTTTGAGTCGGTGGTTCAGCCCCTGGCTTTTTGGCTTGGAGTGGGCAACCTGTTGGAGCTAGCCTATAACGGCACAGGCTGGCTGCTCGCAGGTTTTCTACAAGTGGTCGTGCTGATTGTTTTGATTGGACCGCTACAGCGGCTCTGGCCGGTTGAAGCTGTCACCGAGTGGCGCGTTATTCGTGTCGATGTAATCTACACCTTAATTCACCGTTTAGGGCTTTTTAAACTCCTGATGTTCTTCAGCATTGAAAAATGGCTGGAATCAGGTATTGGCGAGTTGCGCGCGCAAGGCTTGTCCACCTTTCATCTAGATCAGCTTTGGCCTGGGATAACGGATAGTGCGCTGACCAGTTTTGTCATTTATTTGGTCATATTCGACTTTATCAATTACTGGTTCCACCGTGCCGAACATCAGTTCAACTGGTGGTGGGTGCTGCATTCGCTGCACCATTCCCAGCGCCAGATGACGATGTGGACTGACAATCGAAACCACCTGCTTGACGATGTCCTGCGGAGTATCGTGTTTGCTGTGATAGCCATTTTGATTGGCGTCGGGCCGGGGCAGTTCGTTGCGCTGGTCGCCTTTAGCCAGCTCAGCGAGAGCTTTCAGCATGCCAACTTACGCCTGTGGTTCGGGCCGATTGGCGAGCGGCTCTGGGTCAGCCCGCGCTTTCACCGGCTGCATCACAGCATCGGCATAGGCCACGAAAGCCAGGGGCCGACCACGCTGGGCGGGCACAATTTTGGCGTTCTGCTGCCGTGGTGGGACATGCTGTTTGGCACCGCCAATTTCGAGCTGCGCTACGACGCCACCGGCGTGCGCGACCAGGTCGAGCAGAACCGCGACTATGGCGACGGTTTCTGGTCGCAGCAGTGGCTGGGAATCAAGCGGCTGTTCGGGCGCGCCTGAGACTCTCAAATTCGGCGCTGGCTGGCTTATTTCTCGATGGCCAGCAGCTCCACGTCAAACGTCAGCGTGGCGTTCGGTGGCACCACGCCGCCCGCACCGCGATCACCGTAGGCGGTGGCGGGTGGGCAGGTCAGCGTGGCCTTGCCGCCAACCTTGATGTGCTGCAAGCCCTCAGTCCAGCAGGGCACGACGCGGTTCAGCGGAAAACTGGCGGGCATGCCGCGCTTGATGGAGCTGTCAAATTCCGTGCCGTTGGCCAGCGTGCCCCGGTAGTGAACCTTGACAGTGTCGGTGGCCTTGGGTTGGGCGCCAGTGCCGACCAGCGTGTAAACGATTTTCACGCCCGATGGCAGGGTTTCTGTTGATGCTGCGGGCGCCGCGCCAGCCGCTGCGGCTGGTTTTCCGGCGGGCGTGGTGGCGCAGGCGGTAGAGAGAACGGTGGCCAGAGTGAGCAGGGAAAAAAGGGATTTCATGGTGTCCGGTGGAAGTTGCATAAAAAGAAGGATTGTCCGCCAGCCGGGGCGGCGCGCCGCAGAGTCTGCGGTTCTTTTTCACATCTGGTACACGCTCACCGGCCCCGGCTGGCCGCCTTGCCTCCGGCGGATTCGGCGCTGGCGAGTTCTTTGGCTGTCAGGTTGATCATCACGCAGGCTAAATTGGCGCTGTGCTGCTCGCATTTGGCCTGCAAATCGGCCATATCGACGTTGCCCTGCGCGTCGCAGGCGGTCACGACGACTTTCATGCCCGCCATTTGCGCGCTGGCCGGATTCGTGCCGTGCGCCGACGACGGGATCAGGCAGATATTGCGCTGGCCCTGGCCGTTGGCTTCCAGATAAGCCTTGATGACCAGCACTGCAACTGATCGTGCGGTGCAAACGGGTGAATGTGCGTAAACTCCGGCCAGGTGATGGGAGTCATCTCGCTGCATCAGCCCGTTACGCCCATGCCAGCGCACGAAAAAGCGCACCCAGTACAGGTAAGCCTGCTCGGTTTTGAGGCTATAGTGTTTGTAACGAAGTACCTCGCGCACCTGATCAAGCAGGCGCTTGGACTGGGGAAGATAGGCTACTGAGTTCATAGCATCAAAACCATGTACAAAAACACAGTATTGGCACCTGAAAGCAGGCTGTCAAACGGGGTGGAAGCCTTATGCAAACCCAGTCGCAACCTGCGGCTTCAGTTTATTTGGTCGGATAAACTGGTAGTCCAGAATATCCGACGATCTACATCACGTTAGAACTTTTGGGGAGAGATCATGCTTTCAACAAAAATAAAATATGCCGTTCTGCTTCTACTGCTTGGCAATACTGTGTGGGCAGAGACGTTGATTGAGAAGGAAAAGAATGGTAGAGACCTTACTGCTATAGAGCTGACGGCTATTTTTATGGCCGAGATCAAAGACTGTGAGAATAAGGTGCCGGAATTCAAATCACAGGTAGATAAGTACGTTGCCAACTTCAAAAACCAACCGAAATATAAAGAAATTGAGCGATCGCCGGAGTTTGCGAGGTTAGCAGCTGAGGCCTCATATTTTGTCTTGGATCGTCGTCATGGAAGCGACATTAGAAACACATGCAAGAACACTCTTACCCACCTTCAGAATCAAAAGTTCTAACCCTGTGCTCAAGCTCGCTCCCTTTGGTCGCTGGGACGCGCCTTCAGCGCGCCCCTTAGCTTCACGTTGAATGACAGGTATCCGGAAATCTGAAGGTCAGCTCCCAGTCTAAAGCTGCCATTTAGAAACACACCTTTGACGTGTCTGTCATTGCCATCATCCCTTGATTTCAAATAAACAAGCCTCCTGCACCTTGGGAATCAGGCGCAGGAGGCTTCAAATCACTCACAAAATCAATCCACCGGGCCGCAAGCCGCCCGGCATTCAAATGCCCCGTCAGGCGTAGTGCTCAACCGGTACGCAACTGCACGACAAATTCCGGTCCCCATAGACGTTATCCACGCGGCCAATCGGCGGCCAGTATTTGACCTGCTTCAGGCTGGCCAGCGGAAACGCGCCGGTTTCGCGTGAATAAGGCCGCTCCCACGCCGCGCCCATCAGGCTGGCGGCGGTGTGCGGCGCGTGTTTCAGCGGGTTGTTGTCCTTGGGCCAGTGGCCGGTTTCGACCTGGCGGATTTCCTCGCGGATGGCGATCATGGCGTGGATGAATCGGTCTAGCTCGGCCAGCGTTTCGCTTTCGGTTGGCTCGATCATCAGCGTGTTGGGCACCGGGAAGGACAGCGTCGGCGCGTGAAAGCCGTAGTCCATCAGCCGCTTGGCCACGTCTTCGGCCATCACGCCGCTGGTTTCTTTCAGTGGGCGCAGGTCCAGAATGCACTCGTGGGCGACGTGGCCGTTTTCGCTGGCGTACAGCGTCGGGTAGTGGTCTTTCAGGCGGGCGCTGATGTAGTTGGCGCTCAAAATCGCCACTTCGGTCGCTTGCTTCAGGCCGTCCGCGCCCATCATGCGGCAGTACATCCAACTGATCGGCAGCACCGCCGCGTTGCCCAGCGGCGCGGCAGAAATCGCGCCCACGCCGTTGACGTGAATGCCGCCGGTCGCGTGGCCGGGCAGGTAAGGCACCAAATCCGCCACCACACACACCGGGCCAACGCCGGGGCCGCCACCGCCGTGCGGAATGCAAAAGGTTTTGTGCAAATTGAGGTGGCTCACGTCGCCGCCGAACTCGCCCGGCGCGGCCACGCCAACCAGCGCGTTCATGTTCGCGCCATCGACATACACGCGCCCGCCGTGCGAATGCACCAGCGCGCACAGTTCCTTGACCTGCGTTTCAAACACGCCGTGCGTGCTGGGGTAGGTGATCATTACGCAGGCCAGATTGGCGCTGTGCTGCTCGCACTTGGCTTGCAAATCGGCCATATCGACGTTGCCCTGCGCGTCGCAGGCGGTGACGATGACTTTCATGCCCGCCATTTGCGCGCTGGCCGGATTTGTGCCGTGCGCCGACGACGGGATCAGGCAGATGTTGCGCTGGCCCTGGCCGTTGGCTTCCAGATAAGCCTTGATGACCAGCAGCCCGGCGTATTCGCCTTGCGAACCGGCGTTCGGTTGCAGGCTGATGCCCGCGTAGCCGGTGGCCTGACAGAGCCAGTCGCGCAATTGCTGATCCAGCTCGGCGTAACCCAACAATTGATCGTGCGGCGCAAACGGGTGAATGTGCGCAAACTCCGGCCAGGTGATGGGAATCATCTCGCTGGTGGCGTTGAGCTTCATCGTGCAGCTGCCCAGCGGAATCATGCTGCGGTCCAGCGCCAGATCCTTGTCGGACAGCATGCGGATGTAGCGCAGCATGCCGGTTTCGCTGTGGTGCGTGTTGAACACCGGGTGCGTCAAAAAGGCGCTGGTGCGGCGCAGTTCGGCTGGAATCAGCGGCTCAATGCCGTCTTCAAAAGCGCTCACCACGGGCAGGCTCTGGCCCGGCTTGGCAAAAAATGACCAGAGCAGTTCAATGTCGGAGCGGCGCGTGGTTTCGTCCAGCGACACGCCGATGTGATGGTTCAGGCGGCAGCACAGGTTGGCCCCGGCTTGGCGGGCGCGTTCGGCGATGGTCTGGGTGGCGTCGCCGGTGCGGATGGTGACGGAGTCAAACGCGCCCTTGTTGGCGATGCTGTAGCCCAGCGTTTCCAGCCCGCGCACAAAAATCGCGGTGTAGGCGGCGATGCGTTCGGCGATGCGCTTTAAACCCTGCGGGCCGTGATAAATGGCGTACATGCTGGCGACGACGGCGGGCAGCACCTGCGCGGTGCAGATGTTGGACGTGGCTTTTTCGCGGCGGATGTGCTGCTCGCGGGTTTGCAGCGCCAGCCGATAGGCCGTATGGCCGTGGGTGTCGATGCTCACGCCGACCAGACGGCCCGGCAGCGAGCGCTTAAATTCGTCGCGGCAGGCCATGTAAGCGGCGTGCGGGCCGCCGTTGCCCATCGGCATGCCAAAGCGCTGGGTGCTGCCCAGCACGATGTCGGCGTTCCACTCGCCGGGCGGCGTGAGCAGCGTCAGCGCCAGCAGGTCGGCGGCCACGCACAGGGCGGCGCTGTCGGCGTGGGCGTGTGCGGCCAGCGTGCGCAGGTCGTGAATCGTGCCGGTCGTGGCCGGGTATTGCACCAGCACGCCGAAATAATCGCCCCCGGCCATCAACTGCGGCACGGTGGCGGCGGCGGTGCTGACTTTGACTTCAATGCCCAGCGGCTTGGCACGGGTCTGGATCACTTCAATCGTTTGCGGATGGCAGTCGCCCGCGACGATGAAGACGTTGCTTTTGCTTTTCACGCTGCGTTTGGCCAGCGTCATGGCTTCGGCGGCTGCCGTGGCTTCGTCGAGCATCGAGGCGTTGGCTATCGCCATGCCGGTCAGGTCGCACACCATTGTTTGAAAATTCACCAAGGCTTCCATGCGGCCTTGCGAAATTTCGGCTTGGTACGGCGTGTAAGCGGTGTACCAGGCGGGGTTTTCCAGAATGTTGCGCAAAATCACGCCGGGCGTGAGCGTGCCGTAATAGCCTTGGCCGATAAAGCTTTTGAACATCTTGTTCTTGGCCGCCATCGCCTTGAGCTGCTTGAGCGCGGCGGCTTCGGTCACGGGCGGGGGCAGCGTCATCGGGCTGCTGCGGGCAATCGAGCGCGGCACGATGCCGTCAATCAACTCACGGCGCGAACTGGCGCCGACGGCGGCCAGCATCAGGGCTTCGTCGGCTTCGTCAATGCCGATATGGCGGGCGATGAATTCGGAAGGGTTTTCAAGCGCGCCCAGCGGCTTGGCGGATGACATCGGCATGGCGGATTTTCCAGAAAAAAAGATTGCCCTGAGCCTGTCGCCGGGCAATTGACGTGAAAGAAAAAGGGAGTTCGGGAATCGAAAAAGGGCTTGGGCTGACTCAACTCCGTGCGGGCTGAGTCGGCCCAAGCGGGCGCTCGTTGGTCGGGCGCTCAGGCCATCAAGCCCTTAGTGTTGCGTCAAATAGCAAAAGTCGGTTCTCTCAAGATGAAGACCTGCCGACCCTTCCTTTATGACGCGACATGAGGCGGTTAAGCCGGGTTCGTGAGGCTGGTGTAGCTGGTTTCGTCCATCAGCGCGTCGAATTGCGACGGCTCGGACAGTTTCACCTTGAAAAACCAGCCCTCGCCCAGCGGGTCGGAGTTGGCCAGCGACGGATCGTCGCGCAGGGCTTCGTTGACTTCCAGCACTTCGCCGCTGACGGGCATGTACACATCGGCGGCGGCCTTGACGGACTCGACCACGCCAGCGGTTTCGCTCTGCGCGAACACGCTGCCGACGGCGGGCAGCTCAACAAACACCACGTCGCCCAGCGCGTCCTGCGCATGCACGGTGATGCCGACGGTGGCAATCTCGCCTTCGAGGCTGACCCATTCGTGTTCTTCGGTGTATTTGATCGTCATAAGGTTCTCCTGAAAAATAAAAACTCGGTGAATAAAAAGTGGGGCTTCGCAAAATAGCATGCTTTGCCGTTCGTTTGCTGGCTGGCTGCCAGCCTGAACACTGTCTCCGTCCCCGCATTCTGCGGGCAGCAGCGCAAATTTATGCGAAGCTCCTTGCGGGCGGAGTGCAGGCTGGGGCGGCTCAGGCTTGCAGGCTCAGGCGGTTTTGCCCCGGTAGTAGCGCGTGGGCACAAACGGCATAGCTGACACCTGCATACGCACCGGCTTGCCGCGCACCAGCGCGTGAACCACGGTGCCCAGCGCCGCAAATTCGGGCGTCACATAGCCAATCGCCACCGGCTGGTTGATGCTGGGGCCGAGCAGGCCGCTGGTGACTTCGCCAATCGGCGCGCCATCGACGCTTTGCAGAGCGGTGTGGTCGCGCACCGGCACGCGCTCCAGCGCGATCAGACCGACGCGCTTGCGGGTCAAGCTGGCTGGGTTGTCGACCTGGGCCAGTACCTTATCCGCGCCGGGAAAGCCGCCCGCGCGTGCGCCGCCAGTGCGCCGCACTTTTTGCAGCGCCCAGTTGAGCGAGGCTTCGACCGGCGTGGTGGTGGTGTCGATATCGTTGCCGTACAGGCACAGACCAGCTTCGAGCCGGAGCGAATTGCGCGCGCCCAGTCCGACGGGTTTGACTTCGGGCTGGGCGAGCAGGGCTCTAGCCAGCGTGTCAGCCTGCGTGGCGGGCACGGAGATTTCAAAACCGTCTTCGCCGGTGTAGCCGCTGCGGGTGATAAAGCAGTCGCAGCCCGCGACGCTGAAGCGCCCGCCGGTCATGAAAACCAGTTCGGCGACGCCGGGCGCCAGGCGCGCCAAGGCGGTGACAGCTTGCGGGCCTTGCAGCGCCAGCAGCGCCATTTCGGGCATCGGGATCACTTCGCAGCGTGCGCCGATTTTGGCTTGAATGTGCGCAATGTCGCCCACCTTGCAAGCGCCGTTGACGATCACGAAGATGTCGCCGCCGTTGGCATAGTCGCGGTTGAAAAACATCAAATCGTCGATGATGCCGCCCGCGTCGTTGAGCAGCAGGCCGTAACGCTGCTTGCCCACGGGCAGGTCGATCACATCGACCGGCATCAGGCTTTCAAACGCGGCGGCAGCATGAGGGCCGACGAGGCGCAACTGGCCCATGTGCGATACGTCAAACAATCCGGCGGCGTTGCGTGTGTGCAAGTGTTCGGCCATCAGGCCAGCCGGGTATTGCACCGGCATCGAATAACCGGCAAACGGCACCATGCGCGCACCGAGTTCGAGGTGCAGGGCGTTGAGCGGCGTGGTCAGCAAAGGCGTGGCATCGAGGGACATGGCATGGTTCTCAGAAGGGGCAAACATGAATCCACGGTCAAAACCGTGGGCTGCCCCGACTGTCCTCTTTACCTGAGAGATTCACCTGGCGATGCAGGCTTGCTCCTTCGGTGGACCGCTTTGAAAAACGGCCTCTCTCCAGTTGGGAACGCCCTGGACGCGATGCAAGGGCGGTTGCCAGTCCTTTTGCCTGAGCGTTCAGTCCACCATTGAGGGTGGCGCATGCGCCTTCGGCGGTTTTCTCGGGGAAAACTCTCTCCTGACCGGGGGAGTGTAATGCAAGCGGTGTTTAGCCAATCGTGTCGGCAAAGACGTTTTCGGGCGGCAAGAGCATGGCTATGCGTTCGCTCAGGGCATCGGCGCGCTCGGGGCCGGCCACTTTTTCAATGTGTTCGAGCATCTCGCGCGAGGCCGCCAGCATGGTTTCGCGGTCCTTAGCGCTGCGCAGGATGTCGCGAAAGTAGGTTGCCATTTCGGGGCTGCGCCGGGCAAACATGCGCTCGCAGATGTCGAACAAAAACATGCGCGTGGTCGCCAGCGAGCGTTTGCCCTCGAACTGGTCAGAGCCTGCCGGGGGCGCGCCGAAGCTGGAGATGCTGGGCAGCTCCGACGGCGTCATGGCCTCGGATTCTGGCGCTGGCCTGATCTTTGGCCGCACGGGTGGCGGGGCTGGCGGTTTGGCCACCGTCTGTCTTTCAAGGTAGCCTTCGCTGAGCAGGCGCAGGGCGATTTCTTCGCCGTCACCGCCAAAAAGAATATGAAAATCCTGCGCTGATTTGCTGCCATCGGCCAGCAGCAACAAGGTGCGTTCGCGCTGCGTGAGCGTGCGTACACCCGGTTTGAGTTCAGCGTGGGCCCGGCTGGTTTTGTGAAGCTGCATGCTATCTCCACGAAAATTAAAGCCTGAGCATCCCTTTAAAGCATGACAAATTCGTGAATAAAGTGAATTTTTCGGTGGTGCGCGCGGCGCCCTGCGTGATACCGCTTGATGTAAATCATCCGAATTTGCAGGCTTCTGGCCCATTCTTGCGACGGGGGCTGCCCGGAGGCGGCGACCCGCTCATGATTTAGAAACAACGCGGGAAAATGCCGACATGCCATTTCACACCAGTCTCTCAGGCGAGAATTCGGCACACTACTTGGCGCTGATTGGCGAAGCGGCGCTCATTCGCCAGCATGCTGAATTTCTTCGCTGGCTTCAGGGCGATGTTCAGCATTACCTGCCGCATGATATTTTGTTGGCGGGCTGGGGGAATTTTCAGGAAAAAGTCATTCACCACGACATGCTGTCCTGGCTGCCGGGTGTGCGCTCGTATGCGGTCGGCACCGACGGCCTGCCTTTTCTTTTGAGCCGGTTTTATGACTGCTGGGTTGGGGCTGGCCGCAAACCGTGCAGCTTGAGCTTTGAACAGTTCGCTGGCCTGCTGGGCCAGAGCAGCCTGCCGAACTCCTTTGGCAGTGCTTTGCGGGGGATGCGCTCGGTGCTGATTCACGGCCTGCGCGACGAAAGGAGCCAGCAGGAATGCATTTACATCTTGCTGAACGCCCAAGAAATTCCGGCCCAGTCGGCCAGCAGGGCCATCGGGGTGCTGATGCCGTGCATCGACGCGGCCTTGCGCCAGCTTCCCCATTTGCCGCAGCAAAAACAAATTTCCCTCAAGTCGCAGCAGCACGCTCAAGACGAGGCTTTGGGCCTGAGCGAGCGCGAAAGCCAGATCATGGACTGGGTGGCGATGGGAAAAACCAACTCGGAAATCGGCTGCATCCTGAATATCAGCGCCTTCACCGTGAAAAACCACATGCAGCGGATTTTTCAGAAATTGAATGTATTCAACCGTGCCCAAGCGGTGTCAAAACTCAGCAAGTTGACGCTCAATGGCTGAATAAAATATCGTTCTGACTCAGAACGGGTCCACGCTAACCAGGAGCCGCGTTATGAACGAACGAATTTCCCAGATACTGGCCCAGATGGCGGCGCTGGAAGGCGATTTGCGCACAGCGGTCCATGAACAAGAAAGCAAGATGTTTTTTCAGATCAAGGGAAAGCGGGTGGAGTTTGAGGGCTCCGTCAAGGCTGCGCACCTCAAGCTGAAAAAGAATTTTTTTCGCTGGCTGGTCACCAACCGCCCGCAGAACCTGATAACCGGCCCCATCATTTATGCCATGATTTTTCCGCTGATGATGCTTGATGCGTGCGTCAGTTTTTATCAGTGGAGCTGTTTTCCGATTTACGGCATTGCCAAGGTGCGGCGTGCCGACTACATCGTGTTTGACCGGCGGCATCTCGGCTATCTCAATTTCATCGAGAAATTTCACTGTACTTACTGTGAATATGGCAATGGGTTGATGGCGTACATGGCCGAGATTTTGGCGCGTACCGAGCAGTATTTTTGTCCCATCAAGCATGCGCGCAAGATTTTAGGCACTCATGGACGCTACAACCGCTTCCTGAACTATGGCGACGCCGCCGACTATGAGACCAAGCTGGAGGAATACCGCGTCGCCCTCGGCAAGAAAAAATAGGCCATGAAAACCCGGCGATTTTTCGGGTCAATAACGCTTATGGGGCTTGGCGGGGGAGTGTCGTGAGGCTGTTGTGCTGCGAAGGAGGGGGGAGTCCATCGGCTCCCTGAGAATCTGGCTGGCGATGGCTTGGGTGGCGCTCTGGCGGGGTTGGAGCAGCCCGCGCACCAACCCGGCGGCGTTGAGGGAGCCGGACATCATCGAATAAACGGCTTGGTTCCAGGAGTGCTGGCGCCAGCGCATCACCAGCAGTGGCCCGGCAAGCAGCAGACTAAAACAGGCCAGCCGCAGGGTTGGCGGCAGCGGCCAAAAGGGCGTGCTCAGCAGCACCACCCACCAGCCTAGGGCGCCCAGGTAAATCTGCAACTCGCGCAGCTCTTGGCGCACCAAGCGAAGACGCGCTTGTCCGGCTGAGGCCTGCAGCAATTCGCCCAGCCCGCACAGGCAACCGGTGTGCCAGCGTTGCAGGAGTAACGCATAAGGTGGTGTTTCATGGCCAAAGTGGCGCACCATATTGACCGGCAGACAGCACAACTCCCAGCCTAGGCTGCGCAGGCGCACGGCCAAGTCGAATTCTTCGTAGCTGTGCAGGTTGCGGTCTGACAGGTAACCGACCGCCTCAATGGCGCTGCGTCGGTACAGCCCGCCGCCGTCAAGCCACTCTACGTTGCCGGGCTGAAGCGGCTGTTGTGCCTGTTTTTGCCGCGCGCTGGCTTGTCGGCGGGCCGGGTTGACTTCGACCCGATGGCCGCCCACACCGGCCACCGCCGGATAGGCCTTCATGAAGTCCAGTGCCAGCGCCAAAAAGCCATCGAGCATTTCCATGTCACCGTCCAGCAGGTAGATGAATTCGCCACTCGAATGCTGAAAGCCCAGTTGCGGGCCGATGCCGCAGCGCCCCTCCTCGGGGTGGCTTAGCTGCACGATGCGTATCGGGTAGGCCTGTGCCCACTCCACCGTGCGGTCGGTCGAGGCGCAGTCGGCCAGCACCACCTCGCCGCCCACGTTCGCCACGGCGCGCAGTGCGCTTTCGATGGCCGCGCAGATGCTTTTTTCTTCATTGAAGGCCTTGA